>Ga0209201_1000015_pt1 | contig 307319 bp, 278 predicted proteins | sample AD_UKC055_MetaG_FD_184411 | JGI IMG/M metagenome (GOLD analysis project Ga0209201, IMG submission 184411) | Active sludge microbial communities of municipal wastewater-treating anaerobic digesters from USA - AD_UKC055_MetaG (SPAdes) (version 2) | ecosystem: Engineered > Bioreactor > Anaerobic... | reverse complement strand
GGCTCCATCACCGAGACATTCGAGAAGTACTACGCCGATCGCGAGGTGGCGAACGTGCTGCCGGCGATGGGCTACGGCGACGCCCAGATGAAGGACCTCGAGGAGACGATACGGCGCTGCGACTGCGACAGCGTGGTGATAGCCACGCCGATCGACCTGGCGAGGGTGATCAGGATCGACAAGCCCTCCGTCAGGGTCACCTACGACCTGCAGGAGATAGGAAAGCCCGATATAGCTGATGTCCTGAAGGCGTTCACAGGGGTGAAGTAGGCAAAAATGGCCAGGAAGACAGGTCAGGAGAGCGCCGAGGCGAAGCCCCCGGTGCCGGCCGATGCTCCGGCTGTGGAGGCTCCCGCGTGCGGACACGAGGAAGCCTGCTCGTACGTGCACATCTTCCAGGGATGGTGCAAGGGCTGCGGCATCTGCGTAGCGTTCTGCCCCAAGCAGGTGCTCGCCATGGGCAGCAACCAGAAGGCGTATGTCGCCAATCCCGAGGCATGCATCAGGTGCTACCTCTGCGCCAGGCGCTGCCCGGACTTTGCGGTCACCGTCACCGACAAGCCGGAGAGGATCCGGCAGGAAGGGGACGAATCATGATCCCCTGGGGTGAGACCAGGCTCGTACAGGGCAACGAGGCGATAGCGCTGGGTGCTCTTGCCTCCGGAGTCAGATTCTTCGGCGGCTATCCCATAACGCCCTCGACTGAGGTCGCCGAGATCCTCGCCAGGAAACTGCCCGAGGTGGACGGCGTGTTCATCCAGATGGAGGACGAGATCGCCAGCATCAGCTCCGTGATGGGCGCGAGCCTCGCCGGGGCGAGGGCGATGACCGCGACGAGCGGCCCGGGCTTCAGCCTCATGCAGGAGGGGCTCGGCTACGGCTGCATGGCGGAGATCCCGTTCGTCGTGGTCGATGTGATGAGGGCGGGCCCCTCCACGGGGCTCCCCACCCAGGTCTCCCAGGGAGACGTGATGCAGGCCCGCTGGGGGACGCACGGCGACCATCCCGTGATCGCGCTCTGCCCCTCCAGCGTCAGGGAGTGCTTCGACATGACCGTCCGGGCCTTCAACCTGGCCGAGGAGTTCCGCACGCCCGTCCTTCTCCTCTCGGACGAGGTGATAGGCCACATGCGCGAGCGGGTGACGTTCCCCAGGCGCGAGGACGTGAAGATCCTCGAGAGACCTGTGCCGGAGACCCCCAAGGAGTGGTACGAGCACTACCACCCGACTCCCTCGAACGTCTCGCCCATGGCCAGCTATGGCTCTGGGTACAGGTTCCATGTGACAGGGCTGACCCATGACCGCCAGGGCTTCCCGACCCGCCGGGTCGACGAGGTCGACGAGAAGATGGCCCGCCTGAAGAACAAGATCGTAAGGCGCCTGGACGAGCTGGTCGAGGTGAAGACCCACGACGTGGAGCAGTCCCGCGTGGTCGTCTTCGCCTACGGCTCCGTGTACCGCTCGGCCCTCGCCGCGCAGGTCATGCTCGAGAAGAAGCACAAGAAGATCGGCGTGTTCAGGCCCGTAACGCTCTGGCCCTTCCCGGACAGGGAGGTCAAGGAGCTCCTCGACGAGAAGGATGTGATCATCGTGCCCGAACTCAATCAGGGGCAGCTCATCCACGAGGTGGAGAGGCTGACCTCAGACTGCGTCCGGATCGTCCCCGTGCAGAGGGTGGACGGATACGAGATCACACCCGAGGAAATCGTCCATGCCGCCATGGAGGTGATGTGATGGCCGCGATCCTGCCGTACGAGTACAAGTATCTCCGGGCGAAGAAGAAATTCCCGCACGTATGGTGCCCGGGCTGCGGCATCGGAATAGTCATGGGCTCCATCATAAGGGCCGTGGACAGCCTCGGCTGGAACAAGAACGACGTGATGCTGGTCTCCGGAATCGGCTGTACGTCGAGGATGCCCGTCTATCTCGACTTCAACACCCTCCACACGATGCACGGAAGGGCGCTGGCCTTCGCGACCGGAGTGAAGCTGGCGAACCCGGAACTCAGGGTGATAGCCGTCATGGGCGACGGCGATGCGCTCGCCATCGGCGGCAACCACATCATCCACGCCGCCAGGCGCAACATCGACATCACCTCGATAATCGTGAACAACTTCAACTACGGCATGACGGGCGGGCAGCACTCGCCCACCACTCCCGTCAACGCCATCACCTCGACCTCCCCGCACGGGATGATCGAGCCCGACTTCGACACCTGCGCGCTCTTGAGCGCCGCCGGGGCCTCCTTCGTCGCCAGGGCGACCGTCTATCACGTGGTCGAGATGGACGGGCTGATCCGCCAGGCTCTCGAGAAGAAGGGGTTCAGTGTCGTCGAGGCGCTGTCGCCGTGCCCCACCAACTTCGGGCGTGCCAACCGGCTGGGCGATGCGGTCAAGATGATGGAGGGTCTGCGGGACAATTCCGTGACCGCAGTGAAGGCCTCCGGCATGACTCCGGAAGAACTCGCGGGCAAGATCGTCCGCGGAGTGCTCTCGGAGCGGGAGGCTCCCGAGTACACGGAACTCTACCGCGGTCTGTGCGCCAGGGTGCAGGGAGCCCGTGCGGAGGTGGCGCCATGATCAGGTACGCCGAGATGCGGCTCAGCGGCTCCGGCGGGCAGGGGCTGGGCCTGGCCGGCAGGATCATAGCCGAAGCGGCGATCACCGAGGACTACAATGTCTGCCAGACCCAGAGCTACGGTCCGGAGGCGCGCGGAGGCTCCAGCAGGACGGACATCATAATCTCGAGGGACGAGATCCTCTTCCCGAACTGCAGGGAGCTCGACCTGCTCCTGGCCATGAACCAGGAGAGCTGCTCGATGTACAGCTCCTCCGTGAAGGACGGAGGGCTGATCGTCGTCGACTCGACCTTCGTGGACCAGCTTCCCGCAGGCAACGTGTATGCGCTCGCCTTGACGACGGAAGCGGTATCCAGGTTCGGGAACGCCTTGATGGCCAACATGCTCGCCCTGGGCATGGTCTCTTCCCTGGTGTCCTTCTTCAAGCCGGAGACCTGGAGGAAGGCGGTCGGGGTGATGGTCCCGGCCAGATTCTACGACGTGAACCTGAAGGCGTTCGACCTCGGGGTGGAGATGGGAGGCGAGCTTGTGAAGGACCATGCGGTCAGGAAGCCCGTGGCCTTCGACAGGAAGCAGCCTGTCCCCGAGTGTCTCAGGAGGAGGCCGAAGCAAGGCTGATCCGGCAATACGACCACCACGATCGCCTCGACGACACCTGGCTGGCCGCGCCCCGCGCGGCCGGCCCCTTTTATCAGATCGTTTTTAACATCTGGTCCAAATTCCGCCTCAAGCCCCGGTTAATCAGATCGCTTTTACAATCTGGACCAAATTCCCCCCCGGCGCCCGGGGATATCCTCCACATTGCCGGCCTGGACGGCTTAGCGAGACGATCGGACAAGGGAACTGTGATATGCCGCGGAGGTCGATGCAGAACCCGGCCGACCAACGAAGAATCCGGTATCGGCGGACGCATCCCGGCAGAGCATTTCATCGAACTGCAGCGGGAGGAATGCCTGAAGTCCGGAGCAGTTTGGTCCAGATTGTAAAAACGATCTGATCGAATTTGGACCAGATGTTAAAAGCGATCTGGAAGGGCGATCTGGAAGAGGGTGTGGGAGAGGAAGGCGAGGAGCCAGGCGAGGATCATGAGAGCCGCATACTGGGCCAGGGCGATCCGCCAGCTTCCGGTCTCCTTCTTCACCATTGCGACCGTCGCCAGGCACGGAGGCGAGATCAGCATGAACACCAGGACGGCCACCCCCGTGGCCGGTGCGTACCGGGCTGCAAGAACGGAGGACAGGTCGGCCTCGTCGTCCTCCGAGAGGGACGACAGGATGGCCGTCTGAGAGATGAACAGCTCCTTCGCCCCGGCCGCCCCCACCATCGCCGTGGAGATTCTCCAGTCGAAGCCGAGCGGTTCCATGACGGGCTCCAGAGCATGCCCGATCCTCCCGGCGAACGATTCCTCCAGCGCCTGAGCCCTGTCCGCCCCTTCCCGCGGTCTCGGGAAATACCCCAGCAGCCACAGGACGACGGAGAACGCCAGAATCACGGTTCCCGCCTTGGCCAGATAATGGCTGAGCCTGGCCCAGACATGCCGCCACAGCGCCTTCAGGGTAGGCATCCGGTAGGGCGGAAGCTCCATAACGAAGGGCGAGTCCTCCCCGGAGAGGACCGTTTTCCGCAGCAGCCTCGCACCGAGAAGAGCCAGGGCCATCCCCGATCCGTAGAGAAGAGACAGGACGATGGCCTGCCTGCCCGGGAAGAACGCCCTGGTGACCATCAGGTAGACGGGCAGCCTCGCACCGCAGGAGATGAGAGGCAGCACGAGGATGGTCGCCAGCCTGTCGCGCCGGCTCTCCAGAGTGCGCGCAGCCAGCACCGCGGGTACGGTGCAGCCGAAACCCAGCAGCATCGGGATGAAGCTGCGCCCGTGGAGGCCGAACCTGTGCATCAGGCCGTCCGTCAGGAAGGCCGCCCGGGACATGTAACCCGTGTCCTCCATGAGGGATATCGCCAGGAACAGCACCGATATCCCCGGAGCGTAAAGGATCACCCCTCCTACGCCTCCGGTGATGCCGTCGGCCAGGAGCGACTGGAGAGGGCCGTCCGGAAGCGCGCTCCTCATCAGCCCGGCTAGTGACGAGAAACCCCGGGAGATCAGATGCTCGAAAGGCGCCGAAGCCTTGAAAGTCAGCCAGAAGACCAGATACATGATGAGGGCGAAGATCGGAACGCCGAGGTAGCGGTTCAGCAGTACGGAATCGATCCTCCGCGTGAGAAGGGGGGTGGTGGATCTGCGCCTCGGTCTTCCCAGGACCTCCGTCGCGAGCCCGGATGCCAGGCCGTGCCGCAGACCCGCCAGGACGATCTGGGCAGGATCGCCGTAAAGGGATTCCAGCCTCTCCGAGGCGAGTCCCGCAGCCTCGACCACGGCCCCGGCCCCGTCCGGGAAGGATCTTCTCAGGAGATCCTCCGCCTCGGCGCTTCCCTCCACCAGCATCGTCGCAATCCCCGTCGCGGAGATGGGTCCGTCGGGAATGAGCGAGGCGACGCTCTCGATCTCGGGATCGGTGTCGACGCCGAAGATCAACCGCCTGGGGCGGGCGTCCGAGTCCGCCGTGCGGGCTATCACCCTTATCAGCTCGCTCAGCCCCTCGCCGGTCCTGCCCACCGTCCGCACAACGGGGACTCCCAGCCTTTCCGAGAGCATCGACACGTTCGGCATCCTGCCCGCCGCCTCGGCTTCGTCGCTCATGTTGAGCGCGACCACCATCCTCAGCCCGAGCTGCGCGAGCTGGAGGGTGAACTGGAGGTTCCTCTCGAGGTTCGTGGCATCCACGACGTTGAGGACGAGGTCCGGAGGGTCTTCGAGAATGCCCTTCACGGCAACGGCTTCATCCGCCGAGGCGGGCATCAGGCTGTACTGGCCCGGAAGATCGATGAACCTGAACAGGCGGCCCTCGATGGTGCGTGAGCCGCAGAAGAGTTCGACGGTTACGCCGGGATAGTTGCCCTCGTGCGCCGAAGAGCCGGTCAATCTGTTGAATATCGAAGACTTGCCCGTGTTCGGGTTCCCCACCAGGGCGACTCTGACGGAGTTCATGCTACGGGCTCGACCTCTACGGCCGCGGCCTCGGAACGCCTGAGCGAGAGAGAGAAGCCGTCGAGGGCGACGATGACGGGGCCTCCCAGGGGCGCCTTGCGGATCATCTCCACCTCGACCCCGGGAAGGATGCCCATGTCGGCGAGCCTGCGCCGGACGGGGCACGACGCATGGAGATGCATCACCCGCGCCCGGGCTCCTTCAGGTATCTCGGACAGCCCGATGCCCTGCCGGGTTGCGCACCTCCTGCCGCGCCTGCCCCGGAAGGAACCGGGCGCCTCGCCTCCGTCGACCTCGAATCTGCGGAAGGCGTCGCGCAGGGTTTCGCCGCCTCCCACCATGGAATCGGCGAACTGCGAGAAGGCGACCAGATGGGAGATCGTGTCGGGGCTGAGATGGTGCTCCATCGCGCAGGCGTCCCTCTCCGCGGCATCCTCCTCGACTCCGAGGAGATCCCTGAGGAAGTCGAGAAGGAACCCGTGGGTCGAGGACAGCCGACGCGCCATCCCGGCGCCCTTCTCCGTGAGGGTGATGCTCCCGGAGGAGCCCAGGGTGTAGTTGACCAGGCCTTCGCGGTCCAGCCTGTGGAGCGCCTCGCAGACGCTCGCCATGCTGACCCCGCGGGCCCTCGCGATGTCCGCCACCCGGACCCGGCCCTCTTCCGCGGTGAGGCTGTGAATCGTGCGGAGGTAGTCCTCCATGCTCCTGGTGATGTTCGAACTCATACATCGAATATTAGGCATGTCTAATAACCTGTCCATCCGGCCCCGGCCCGCTATTCCGAGCCCAGGTGCATCGAGCACCAGAGTCGCTCCAACAGGATGGACTCGAAAAAGATGGAGAGGGGATCGTCCGTCGAGGCTGCGAGTCCGGCGAGGTCCCATCCTGGTCCGGACAGCCGCACCCCGGTTCCGAGAGCGCGGAGTTCCGCCGGCAGAGCCTCCGGGGAGTCCACGACCGCGACCACCGGGCATTCGCAAGAGATCCCGTCGATCCAGGCGATGTCGAACCTCCGGTAGTCCCCGAGCAGGGTCGAGACTCTCAAATTGCCGTCATAGCCGTGTCTCGCGGCTGTCCTCGACGAGTAGTCCGAGCATCGCGCCAGCTTCCTTATGCGATCCGGCAGGTCCGACGAGAAGGGCGCCCCCGGCGCCAGCACGACGTCCAGCACACAGTAGGGATCCGCCTCCAGGCGCCTCCGGACGAGAGCCTCTATCCGCTCCCACCGTCCGTCCAGGTCCGACGACCGGAGCGTCAGGCTCCCGTGCCGGAAGGAAGGCGGCGCGCCCGGATCGAGAGCGGGCAGGTCCAGGTCGAATGTCTCGCTGCCCTCCCAGCCTTCCACGAGCAGCGGCCTGGGTTCCAGATCGGCGTCGTATCCGAGGATGTCCGATATCTCCTCGCGTACCGCCGCCATCTCGGCAACGCCGCCCCAGGGCGTCTCCTCCACGTAGTACGGCGGGCGATCCATGAACCGCAGCCCGTACCGGCCTGCGATCGTGCGGAGTTCGGTGCCCGGCAGGGCTGAGAGGTAGAACGCCTGCACCCTCCCTCCGGCGCCTGCCTCCGCAAGCATCCCGGCGGCTCCGATCGGACCTTCCCTGCCGTCTCCCGGCAGGCCGATGATTATGTCCACGACCGGGGTCACACCCTTCTCGAGGAGACATGAAGCCGCACGGACGACCTCCGTCGGGTCGGAAGGTCTGCCGCATCGTGCGAGCACGCCTCTGTCCGAAGTCTGAAGCCCCAGTTCGACGCTCTCGAAACCGGCCCTGCGAAGGGCTGCCGCGACTTTCGCATCGACCGACTCTCCCCGCAGCTCGGCGAAGCATTTCCGGCCCAGACCCTCGAGGCCCCGCAGCAAACGGTCGAAATCGGGTCTGGCGTTGAATGTCGGGTCGATGAAGACGAACTCTCCTCCGCCGAGGGCGGAGATCTTCCGCGCGTGCTCGACGGCATCGTGCGCCGACATGATCCTGGGGAAGGGATGCCTGCGGCGGTAACCGCAGTAGACGCATCCCGAGGGGCAGCCCCGTATCGTCTCCAGCGAAACCGATCCGCCCGGTTCGGGCGTGAGTATCCCGCCGAGCCAGGGGTCCGGGTATTCCCCGGGGATGAAGCTCTGAAGACCGGACTCGATCAATCCCGCGGCGGGGAAGGGAATCTCTCCGGAGAGGAGCCCTGCCAGCGGCTCGCCCTCGCCTGCGACCAGGAGATCGAAGGCATTCCCCGCGAGGAGCCACGCGTTGTCCGGCTGGACTTCCGGGCCTCCCGCGAGGAGTTTCGCATCCGGCAGCGCCCTGCGCAGCCGGGACGCGATGTAGATGGATCGCTCGACATTCCACGAATAGAGGGTGAAGCCGACGATTCCGGGTTTCCGCCGGACGATGGCGTCCACTAGCGCCCTGTCTCCCAGCGTGTCCGCCTCCGTGCCGTCCAGGAGAGCCTCCGGGGGGAGCCCGGCCGCGGCGGCGAGCATTCCGGCGGCGAGCGGGGTGTTGCCGGTAGGCTCGAAGGCCGCGGTCCCGTTCAGCGGGAGCTGCACCAGCAGGACTCCGCCCATGTCAGAAACCGGCCGAGGTCAGTCCGAGCAGTATCGAGACCATGAGCAGGGGATAGGGAAGCAGTGCCAGAACCATGCCGGCGGGATGATGGAAGCGCCTGTCGGAACGGAATATCATGAGAGCGGCCAGACACGGGAGAAGCGCCGCCGCCGGGATCGCCAGGGGGATCGTGACGGGATCGTCGGACTGCACGAGGCCCGCCATGCCGCAGAGCTGGGCGGAGATGAGCAGTATGGACGCCATGATCAGCGCCCTGCGCGCTATCTTCTCGGAGGCGACCAGGGGAGGGGGTTCCTCTCCGAACGCCCTGAGTCCGAGCGACGATCTCCGGAAGTGGTAGACCACCGAGGACGAGCCCGCCACGGCCGCAGCAACCGTAGCGGCGGTGATGAAGAACCCGTACAGGATTCCGGCCTTTCCCCCTGCATCGTGACCACCTCCCCGGGTGTAGAGCAGGATCACTAGCAGGGCATGAAGCGTCTGCTGCGCGGCCGTTACGGTCAGGAGCAGCCAGCTCCTGACCACCCGCCTCCCGAGGATTCTGATGAGCTGCAGCAGGAGAAGCGCTGTGGTGATCTGGCCCAGCGGCGAGACGAGAAACGCCCCTCCGACGGCCTCGCCCGCGAGCGCCCAGACCAGGCCGAAGGCTACGAACTGGACGACCCGGATGAACCTGTATCGCTTCCTGAAGACCTCGATTCTCGTCTGGAGCGCCGGAGAAAGGGTCTCTCCGTCCCTGTCGCCGTTGTCGAGGAGCCGGAGCCTGCTCCGCCTGAGGAACATCTCCTCGATCAGGACCGTGGCAATGCATGCGAGCGTGGCTGCTATCATCACTCCGCCGGATCCCTGACCGCCGTCAGAACGGCGCCTCCGCACACGAACAGCACGGCGACCGAGAGAATCGCAGCTCTCCCGCTCCCGGTCACGTCTCTTACCAGGGCGAACAGCAGCGGGCCGAAGATGCTGGCGAACCGGGTGGATATGGAGAAGAACCCGAAGTATTCGGCGCTCCTGCCCTCCGGTATCAGCCGGGAGAAGAAGCTCCTGCTGACCGCCTGCATGCCGCCCTGGAACAGTCCGACGAGGGTGGCGAGCGCCAGGAATCCCGCTTCGTCGGTCATTCCCAGAGCCAGCAGCACAATCCCGAGGTATGCGGCCACTCCGGCGAGCAGGGCCTTCCGCGCGCCGAACCTGGAGGCGGCCCTTCCGAAGAGGATGCTGCCGGGGACGCCGACAAGCTGGGTCACGAGCAGTGCGGTCGTCATGGAGGCGGTGTCGAGCCCCAGCTCGGACTTTCCGTAGACCGTCGCCATGAGGATCACGGTCTGTATGCCGTCGTTGTACAGGAGGAACGCCACGAGAAAGAGCAGCAGGTTGCGTCTGGAGACGATGTCCCGCGCCGTTTCCCAGAGCATCCCCGCCGCCCGGGCGAGCGACCGTCCCCGTACGACCGTCTTCGTCTCACGGACGAAGAGGAATAGGGGGATGGAGAAGACCGCCCACCAGACGGCCACCATGGCGAAGCTGACGCGGCAGGCGTGGGCGGCGTCGGCAAGCCCGAATGCGGAAGGCCGTGCGATCATCGCGGTGTTGAGCGCGAGCAGCAGCCCCCCTCCCAGATACCCCAGGGCGAACCCCCGGGAGGACAGACGATCCCTGTCCAGCCCCGCGGACGCATCGGCCAGGAGGGAGTTGTAGAAGACCTGCGCCCCGGCGAATCCGATCTCTCCGGTCACCAGAAGGGTCAGCACGTAGAGCACCATGCCCGGCCCCGACAGCGAGAGCATGGCCGAGGAGGCGATACCGACCGCGGCGAATGCCGCCAGACAGGCCTTCCTGCGGCCTCCGGCGTCGGCCAGGGCGCCCGCGACGGGCGAGATCACCGCCACCACGAGGGAGGCCAACGCCACCGCGTAACCCCAGAGCGAGGTCGGGCTTCCGGTGAGATGCATCCCGAAGAGGTTCAGGGATACCGAGTCCGCTCCTCCGCAGACCACGGAGGCGAAATAGGCCGGGAGCACGGCTGCGACCACCGTAGTGACGAAGGCCGAGTCCGCCCAGTCGTAGAGGCTCCATGCAAGGGATGGTTTCAAGGTCGGCCCTGCCTTCCCAGGAGTATTCCCGCGACGAGGTCCGTGTCCGACAGGTCGGGCACTGCCGCGTCCGCGCCGGCGGCCTCGAGGTCGCCCACCCCGTAGGGTCCGGTGGCCACGGCCATGGTGCGGAGCCCCCAGGCCTTCCCGCTGGCGACGTCGTGGGGTGTATCGCCTACGACCCACACATCTCCGGGGTCTAAGGTGCAGCCGCAGAACCTCTCCGCTCCGCTGAGCGCGTGCGGGATCAGTTCGTTTCTCGTCCTGCCGGACTCCGCGAATGAGCCGAAACGGAAGCAGCCGTCTATCCCGCACGCGGCGAGCTTCAGGAAGGCGCCCTCCTTCCAGTTCCCCGTCACGAGCCCGAAGCATGCGTCCTTACGCTGCGAAAGGAGTTCGAGCAGGGCGGGCACTCCGTCGAGCACACGCACGGGCCAGCCCCCCGAGAGGGTTCTGGAGAGCCGGCGGATGTATTCGCTCCGGACCCTCGAAAGGTTCCCGTCGGACGCTTCGATGCCCTTCGCCGTCAAGGCGCTCTCGACGATCATGCTGTCGGTGCGCCCGGCGAATTCGACGCCCTCGAAGGCCCGTTCCACGCCGAACAGCTCGAGCACAGCCCCCTCCAGGGAGGCTATCCCGGCGCCTGCGGCCGATATCAGCGTCATGTCGACATCGAGCAGAACGAGTCTCATCCAGTTCCTCCGGCTGTTGTGCCGATCCGGCGGGTCCGGGGCCGAATATGTTTCTTCGCGGTCATGCGGAGGAATCTCGGCCCGGGCCGCAGCAGGGGCGGTTGTTCCGGGGTTTCCGGCCGGACGTTTGCGCCTGCGCGCGCCCGGGCTTATTCTTGAAGAAGTTTCTGTCATCGGGCGGAAGCGCCTGCATCCGTCGGAAATCCAACATATACGGGGAGGAAAGATGCTCTTCCAGGAGAGGCTCGCCGGATTCCTGGCCTCGCGCCAGGGTGTAATGACAAACATCCCGCGCTCCGAGATGATCATGGAGTGCGTGCGCAACAAGGAGGCCGTGGTAAGCGCCTGCGGAGCGCTCGCGACCTGGACCAGGCCGGAATCGACCGGCAGGAGTCCCGAGGACACCCTCATAGTCAAGAGACCCTCCAGCGCCGCCAACATCGACTGGACAAGCCCCAACTGCCTCCCCGTCGACGAGGAGACCTTCGACATGGTCCTCGACGACGCCCTCGAGGTGTACGGAGCCTCCAGCAGGCTCTACGTGACCGACAGGCTGGTCTGTTCCGATCCCGAATGCACCCTGCACGTGCGGACCGTATCCAACAAGGCGCTCACCACTCTCTTCACCTACAACATGTTCCGTCCCTTCGACGAGAAGGCTCTCGCGAAGAGCATCTTCAAGGACAGGCCGTTCACGCTCGTAGTCGTTCCGGACCACAAGCTCGACCCCGCCAGATACGAGGGACGGCTGAGGATCGACCCGAGGCTGGGCCACACGTCCACGATGATGATCGGGATGGACTTCGACAGGCGCATCGGCGTCGTCTTCGGATCGGCCTACTGCGGCAGCGTCAAGAAGCTGGTCTTCACAGTGATGAACTACATGCTGCCCCTGGAGGGCATCCTCTCGCTCCACTGCAGTGCGAACGAGGGGCCCGGAGGCGATTCCGCCCTCCTGCTCGGGCTCTCGGGGACAGGGAAGACTACGCTCTCGGCCGACCCCGAACGCGCGCTGCTCGGAGACGACGAGCACGCCTGGACCGACTCGAAAATCAGCAACTACGAGTTCGGCTGCTATGCGAAGATGATCAACCTCGATCCGGAGAAGGAGCCCGAGATCTATCGCGCCTGCTTCCACGAAGCGCCCGTCGAGCAGCACGGCGCCATCATCGAGAACGCGATGATCTATCCCGACGGCACCTTCGATCTGGACGACGAGCGCTTCACCCCCAACTCCAGGGGTTCCTACCCGCTGAGCTTCCTCTCGAACGTCAAGGAGCCGCCCGTCTCCGGGCACCCGCGCACCATCCTCTTCCTCACCGCGGACGCGAACGGAGTGCTCCCCCCTCTCGCGAAGCTCACGAGGAGTCAGGCCATGCTCTGGTTCCTCATGGGCTACACGAGCAAGCTCGCCGGCACCGAGGCCGGTATCGTGGAACCGAAGAGCACGTTCTCCCGGTTCTTCGGCGCCCCCTTCATGCCCCTTCTGCCGGACATCTACGCGGGGATGCTGGGAGAGAAGCTGGACAAGCACGGAACTTCCGTCTTCCTGGTCAATACCGGCTGGAGCGGCGGGCCCTACGGAGTCGGCAGGCGGATGGACATCTCCCTCACGAGGACGATGGTCTCCGCAGCCCTTTCAGGGAAGCTCGACGGAGTGCAATACGAGGCCGATCCGTTCTTCAAGGTACTCGTGCCGGTGTCCTGCCCCGGCCTCTCCGACTGCTCCGTGCTGAAGCCGGAGAACACCTGGGCCGACAAGGCCGCCTACAGGGAGCGGGCCGGCAGGCTGGCCGGCGAGTTCGCGGCCAGGTTCAGGAAGTCATACGGAGACAAGAACCTCGATCAGAGCGTAGTCGAGGCCTGCCCGGGGATCTAGTCCGTTCCGGACGGATGCCGGTCCTCGGTTTCCGGGGGAGGGACCGGGTTTCTCCGTGACCGGGGATTCAGCTCCGGGGGAGGCGTCGCCGGCTCGCCGGCGAGCAGCAGCCACGCCGAGCGCAGGAGGAACGACAGGCGCGGGTGGGCCGATACTCCTTCGAGAACGGCGAGTTCGGCCGGATTCCTGGCGACGACTCCGCGGAGATCGATACTCGCGAAGGGATCGCCTCCGGAGAGATCCCATGCGTCGGCAAGGGTGACCAGGGCGGCGGGAACAGGCCCTCCGCCTCCGGGCGGGGACATTTCGACGGCCAGAAGATACTCGCACCGGGCTGCGGCCATGTCCTCGAAGGAAGCCCCTGTCACGGGCCAGGGCCGCACCAGGATTCTCCCGCCGGACGGAAGGAGCAGGTCGTACATGGAATCGACGCTCTTCCCGCCGGCCCTCGCCCAGCATGGCAGACCCCTGGAGGAAAGCCATCTCCGCGCGGCCCGGGAGGCGGCTCCGCACTCCTCCTCGGATGCGCCGAAATGCTCCCGCCGGGATGGTCCGTGCCGCATTGCCCCGACCATTGCGCCCTAGTAGATTCGACAGAGTTTTTTCATATGCTTCAGGGAGAAGATAATCGATGGACAAGCAAACCCCACTCTACAGCCGTCATGTCGCTCTCGGTGCCCACATCGAGCCCTTCGGGGGCTATCTCATGCCGATCCGCTACGGGAGCGTCATCGATGAGCACCTTGTAGTCCGCAAAGGCGTGGGCATCTTCGATCTCTCCCACATGGGCGAGTTCCGCGTGAAGGGCGCGGGCGCCCTCGAGTTCCTCGACGGGCTCCTGACGAACAACGCGGATATCCCTGTCGGAAAAGCCTTCTACAGCGCCATGTGCTATCCCGACGCCGGCATAGTGGACGACCTGATCGTCTACAGGCTCGGCGACGACGAGTTCCTGATGGTAGTCAACGCCGCCAACATCGACAAGGACTGGGCCTGGGTCATGAGTCACACCGGGTCCTTCGACGTCAGGATCACCAACGAGAGCGACCAGACGGCTCTGGTCGCCATCCAGGGGCCGAAGTCACAGGAGCTGGCCGCCCTGCTGACCACGGTCGATCTCGATTCCGTCGGATTCTACGCTCTGGCCCGGGGAACGGTCGCCGGGCGGCAGGCGATCATCTCGCGAACCGGGTACACCGGCGAGGACGGATTCGAGTTCTACATCTCCGCCGAGGATGCACCGTCGGTGTGGGACGCGGCGATGAAGGCGGGCGAACCTCTCGGCATCACGCCCGTAGGGCTCGCGGCCAGGGACACCCTCCGCCTCGAAGTAGGATACGTGCTGTACGGCAACGACATCGATCACTCGACCTCCCCCCTGGAGGCCAGGATGGGCTGGGCCGTCAAGCTGTCCAGCGACAAGGATTTCGTCGGCCGTGACGTACTCCGCCGCCAGAAGGAGGACGGAGTCTCCCGCCTCCTGGTCGGACTGACCGTGGAGGGCAAGGGTGTCATACGCCACGGCACGGAACTCTTCCAGGGCGACAGGAGGATCGGCGTCGTCACCAGCGGGAGCATGGCCCCATCGCTCAACGTCGTGGTCGGGCTTGGATACGTCGAGAAGGCGTGCTCCAAAGCCGGCACGAAGATCGAGGCCGAGCTGAGGGGGCGCAGGATACCCGTCACCATAACCAGAACGCCGTTCTACACGGCCGGCAGCCGCCGGCAGTAACAGTAATAAGAAAGGGGACGAGGAATGAGCAGCATTCCCGGAGATCTCAGGTACACGAAGAACCATGAGTGGGTCAGGCTGGGAGCCGATGGGAACGTGACGATGGGTATCACCGATCATGCTCAGGAACTCATGGGAGAGATCGTCATGGTCGAGCTTCCCCTGGCCGGTCAGGACCTCCGCGCCGGACAGAGCGCCGGAGTGCTCGAAGCAGTGAAGACCGCCGAGGACTTCTACGCCCCCGTGGACGGCAAGGTTGTGGCAGCCAACGAAGCCCTCGAGTCCGACCCGGGCCTGGTGAACAGGGACTGCTACGGAGAGGGCTGGCTCATAACCATCCACCCGTCGAACCCCTCGCAGTTCGAAGGGCTGCTCGACGCCGGGCAGTACAAGGAACTTGCGGGAGAGTAGGCGTTCGATAGATGAGCAGATTCACATCGATCCTCGGGGCCGACAGGCGCCGGATGCTGTCCGCCGTAGGCGCGGAAACGGTCGGGGAACTCATCGCCTCCATCCCGGCCGGGAGCAGGCTGGAACGCGCGCTCGACCTTCCTGAGGCCGCAAGCGAACTCGAACTCGTCCGCGAGGCGGAAGCCCTGGCCTCCGCAAACTCCGCCGCCTCCCTCGTCTGCTTCGCCGGGGCCGGTTCATACGACCATTTCATTCCCTCGGCGATCGACCATATCCTCCTGCGGAGCGAGTTCTACACGGCATACACCCCCTACCAGGCCGAAGTCAGCCAGGGCACACTCCAGTGCATCTTCGAGTACCAGACCATGATCGCGAGGCTGACCGGTCTCGACTGCGCCAACGCCTCCATGTACGACGGAGCGAGCGCCGCCGCCGAAGCGGCCCTGATGGCCATCCGCGCCACCAGGCGCAACCGGGTCGCCGTGAGCGCCTCCATCAACCCGCGATACCTCGAGGTCATACGAACGTATCTGGCCCAGGGCGGTTTCTCGATGGAGACCGTGCCCTGGCTTCCCGACGGCCTCGTCGACTACGATGCGGCACGGGGGGCGCTGTCGGAATCCGCCGCCCTCATCGTGCAGCAGCCGGACTTCCACGGGGTGGTGCAGGACCTTCGTGCAGCCGCCTCGCTCGCTCACGCCGCGGGCGCTCTGCTGATCTCGGTGACCGACCCGGTGGCCGCCGCAGTGCTCGAATCGCCCGGAGCGGCCGGCGCCGACATCGCGGTCGGCGAAGGCCAGAGCATGGGCGTACCGATGTCCTTCGGAGGCCCCTTCGTCGGCTTCATGGCCTGCAGGAAGGAACTGGTCCGGAACATGCCGGGCCGGATCATCGGCCGCACGGAGGACAAGGCCGGCCAGACGGGCTACGTTCTCACTCTTCAGACCAGGGAGCAGCACATCAGGCGCGAGAAGGCCACGAGCAACATCTGCTCCAACGAGGCGCTCATGGCCCTTGCCAACACCATCTACCTCACCCTCGCGGGCGAGAGCGGCTTCAGGGAGATTTCTCTCCAGTGTCTTTCCAGGGCTTCCTATCTGGAGGGCGTCCTGTCCGCCCTGCCCGGGGTCCGCAGGCCCTTCGCCGCTCCCTTCTACCGCGAGTTCGTGCTCGAGTATCCGGTGGAAGCCGCTGCAATAGTCCGCGAGGCCGCCCGCCAAGGATATCTGGCCGGCGTGCCGGTGCCGTCTCTGGGCCCCCGGGCGCTCCTCACCTCGGTCACCGAGAAGAGGACGAAGGCTGAGATGGACGGGCTTCGGGACGCCATTGCGGGCATCTGCAGGGAGGTGAAGTGATGTCCGAAGGAACGATCTTCACGAAGAGCCGCTGCGGAAGGAAGGGCATCGACCTCCCCGCGCTCGACGTCCCGCCGGTCGACCCGGCCGCCGTGTTCGGAGCCGGCTCGCTCAGAAGCGCTCCGGCAGGGCTGCCCGAGGTCAGCGAGGCCCAGGCGGTACGGCACTTCGTCAACCTCAGCTCGAAGAACTACCATGTCGACAAGGGCATGTATCCGCTCGGCTCGTGCACGATGAAGTACAATCCCAAGTTGAACGAGGACCTGGCCCGGCTTCCGGGCTTCACGGGCCTCCATCCCCTGGCTCCGGAAGAACTCTGCGGAGGAGCCCTGCAGCTCATGGACGAGCTGGGCCGCTTCCTCTGCGAGATCACCGGATTCGAGGGCATCTCCCTCCAGCCTGCGGCGGGCGCCCACGGCGAGCTGACCGGCCTTCTGCTCATCCGCAACTGGCACCTCGAGAGGGGCGACACCGCCAGGGTCGAGATTCTGATGCCCGACTCCGCTCACGGCACCAACCCGGCTTCCTGTACGCTGGCGGGGTTCCGCACCGTCAACGTCAAGTCCAATTCCAGAGGAGAGGTCGACATCGACGACCTCCGCGCCAAGGCCGGCCCCGCGACCGCGGGCCTCATGCTGACCAATCCGAACACCCTCGGCATCTTCGAGTCCGGCATAGAGGAGATCACCCGGATCGTCCACGATGCGGGCGGGCTCTGCTACATGGACGGCGCCAACATGAACGCGATGCTGGGCATCGCCCGCCCCGGGGACATGGGCTTCGACGTCTGCCATCTGAACCTCCACAAGACGTTCTCGGCCCCGCACGGCGGAGGCGGTCCCGGCTCGGGTCCGGTCGCCTGCAGGGACTTCCTGGCCCGCTACCTGCCCGATCCCGTCGTGACGAGAACGGGCGACGGCGGGCCGGCGATGACGAGGCCGGAACGATCCTTCGGCAGGCTTCTCGCCTTCCACGGGCATTTCGGCGTGCTGGTGCGCGCCTGGGCCTACATCAGGACGCTCGGGGCCGCAGGGCTGCGGGAAGCCTCCGAGACGGCCCTCCTGAACGCCAACTACCTGAAGGCGCGCCTGAGGGACACCTACGACGTTCCCTACGACGACGGGCCCTGCATGCACGAGTTCGTAATCTCGGGCGAGCGCCAGGCCAGGGCGGGCGTGAAGACGCTGGATATCGCCAAGAGGCTGCTCGATTACGGTTTCCATGCTCCGACCGTGTACTTTCCCATGATAGTCCACGAGTCGATGATGATCGAGCCGACGGAGACCGAGAGCCTCGAATCCCTGGACGCCTTCGTCGAGGCCATGCTGTCGATCGCAAGGGAGATCGACGAGAAACCCCACCTCGTCACCGACGCCCCGGTGAACACGCCCGTTCTCAGGCTGGACGAGGTCAGGGCGGTGAAGGAACTCGAGATCGTGGAAAAATGGGAGAACTCCTAGGGGATCCTCCGGAGATTCTCGAATGGACGGCGCACCCGGCCAGGGAACGACCCCTGGCCGCCGTCCTTCTCATCGTTATAATGATCACTGCATCCGTGTTCGCAAGCCGGTACGGCGGAAGCCTCTGGTGGGGGCTGGTGGGTTTCTTCCTGCTGGCTCTCTCCCTGTGGAGTTTCTTCCTGCCCACCAGCTTCAGGATGGACGACCGGGGGGTCGTAAAGAAGTCCGTCTTCGGCACGGAGAAACGCACCTGGAGGGAAATCCGCAGCTTTACCGTGGATTCGAGAGGGGCTCTGCTCAGCCCGTTTCCTGATCCGACACCCCTGGCGAAGTTCAGGGGGCTGTCGGTTCAGTTCTCTTCCGGCAACCGGGAGGAAGCAGTTGCGTTCATCAGATCCAGATATCTGGGAAAGCCGGCCTCCTGACGGAGGCGTCGAGGACTTCAGCGAACTCACGGCGAGGATCGCCTCGAAAGTCGTCGAACGCCAGCTCACCGTTCCGTCGGTGGTATTGCTGGAGTCGGTCAAGCCGCTCTCCTTCCTCGGCAACCAGATGCTGATCTTCCTGGACCCCGTGCTGAGCCTCGTGGTCGATTCGAAGGACTACCGGAAGTTCGTCAGGATGATCGAGGACCGTGACAACGTCGAGAAACTGATCTGCGCGATAGAGGAGGAGAACGCCCGGGATGTCGAGAGACGGGCGGTCGTGAAGGCATCCCGCCCCGGGCGGAGAGGGTTCCTGTCATGGTTCCGGCGCGGGCACGGCCGCGGGGAGCCGAAGGGAGACGGCATTGGCCGACAAGGAAATAACCAGGATTCTGGCGACTGACTGCGGCAGCACCACCACCAAGGCGATCCTCATCGAGAAGCGGGACGGTGAGTACCGGCTGATCACGAGGGGCGAGGCCCCGACGACCGTCGAGGCTCCCGCGGAGGACGTGACCAAGGGAGTGCTGAACGCCGTCGGCGAGATCGAGGATCTCCTAGGGAGGCAGTTCCTCACGGACGACAAGGAAGGCATCTTCGTGGGCGACGACCCGACCAGGGGCGTGGACATCTTCATGTCCACCTCCTCGGCCGGCGGCGGGCTCCAGATGACCGTCGCCGGAGTGGTCAAGAGCATGACGGGCGAAAGCGCCCAGCGCGCAGCCCTTGGGGCGGGGGCCATCGTCATGGACGTCGTCGCCTCGAACGACGGCCGCCTCTTCCACGAGAAGGTCGCCGACATCAGGCGCCTGCGGCCGGACATGATACTCCAGTCCGGAGGCATCGACGGCGGCACGGTCGATCACGTGGTGGAGCTGGCCCAGGTCATAAGGGCCGCCGACCCGAAGCCCCGCTTCGGAGTGGGCTACAAGCTGCCGGTCATCTATGCGGGCAACAGGGACGCCGCGGAAGAGGTGGAAAAGGAGCTGGGCGACATAGCCGCCCTCAAGGTCGTGCCCAACATCAGGCCCGTCCTGGAGAAGGAGAACCTGGGTCCAGCGAGGGACACGATCCATGAGCTGTTCATGGAGCACGTGATGGCCCAGGCGCCCGGATACAGCAAGCTCATGCAGTGGGCGGGGCACTACGTAGGCAGCGAGTGGGAGAACGTGCCCATCATGCCCACCCCGGGCGCGGTGGGCAAGCTGATCGAGATGGTGGCCAGTACCGAGGGAATCCACGTGATGGGCGTGGACATCGGCGGCGCCACCACCGACGTCTTCTCCGTCTTCGACAGCGAGGGGCAGCCCGTCTTCAACCGCACCGTCTCGGCCAACCTCGGCATGAGCTACAGCGTGTCCAACGTGCTGGCGAGCGCCGGCCTGGAAAACGTCATGCGGTGGGTTCCCTTCCGCATGGACGAGGCCGATCTGCGAAACCGCATCAGAAACAAGATGATACGCCCGACCACCGTGCCCCAGACCCTCGAGGAGCTCATCATCGAGCAGGCCATCGCCAGGGAGGCTCTCAGGCTCGCGCTGGTGCAGCATCGCGAGCTGGCGGTAGGCCTGAAGGGCGTAGCCCAGGAGAGAACGATAGGGGACGCCTTCGAACAGACCCAGACTGGCGTCACCCTCGTGAACATGATGTCGCTCGATCTGCTGATCGGCTCGGGCGGCGTGCTCTCGCACGCTCCCAGGCGCAGCCAGGCCGCCATGCTGCTCATCGACTCGTTCCTGCCCGAGGGCGTGACCATGCTGGCCGTCGATTCGATCTTCATGATGCCGCAGCTCGGGGTTCTCTCCGAGGTGCTCCCCAGGGCGGCGACGGAGGTGTTCGACAAGGACTGCCTCATCCGGCTCGGGTCGTGCGTCGCGCCCGCCGGGACCGGCAGGGACGGGCAGCAGGCCGCCGCACTCACGATGCACATGTCCGACGGCAAGTCGCGCGAGATCTCGATCGAGTTCGGCCGTATGCAGGTGATACCGCTGGGTGTCGGCGAGAAGGCCCGCACCGTCATCCGGCCCGCCAAGGGAGTGGATGTCGGCGCCGGCCCCGGAAAGCATCTCGAGGTGGATCTCGAAGGCGGAGTCGTGGGCGTGGTTCTGGACGGCAGAGGCAGGCCGTTCGTGCTGCCCCAGAGCGATTCCGAGAGGGTCAAGAAGCTCCAGGAGTGGGCTACGGCGCTGTCCGCCTACCCTGACAAGTTCCTTTCCCTGGGGAGGTAGGAGATGGCATTCGCGTACACTCCCGGACTGAGGGTGGCGGACGTCGCGGTCATCCGCAAGGAGCGGCGGCTTCCGCTGAAGGGCAGGGTGCTGGTGAAGATGGGCGACGAGGTCGCCGCGGATACGATAGTCGCCCGCACCGAACTCCCGGGTAACGTAAAGATGGTGAACCTCGCCAACATCCTCGGCGTTCCCCCCGACGACATCCCCGACCTCCTGCATAAGAAGGAGGGCGACGCAATAGCGGAGGGCGACGTGCTTGCCCAGTCCAAGGGCATCTTCGGCCTGTTCCGCAACACCGTGCGGTCGCCCATCGATGGCACCTTCGAGAGCTTCAACAAGGTCACGGGCCAGGCCGTGCTCCGGGAGCCGCCCGCTCCCGTGACGATCGAAGCCTACGTAAAGGGCAGGGTCGTCGATGTGTTCGAGGAGGAGGGCGTCCTGGTCGAGACACGGGCCACGTTCGTCCAGGGTATCTTCGGCATCGGAGGCGAAACCCGCGGCGAGATCAGGAAAGCCGTCAAGAACCCCGAGCAGGAACTCACTGCCGACCTCATAGACAAGTCCTGCGCCGGAAAGATCCTCATCGGGGGCTCGTATGTGAGCCACGCTACGCTTAAGAAGGCGGTGGCGACAGGAGTGAAGGGCATCGTATCCGGGGGCTTCGACGACAGGGATCTCAAGGACTTCCTCGGATACGATCTCGGCGTGGCCATCACGGGGCACGAGAACAAGGGGATAACCCTCATTCTCACCGAGGGCTTCGGCCGGATGAACATGGCCAGGAACACGTTCGACCTCCTCTGCAGCAGGGAGGGCATGTCGGCGAGCATCAACGGAGCCACCCAGATAAGGGCCGGCGTCATCAGACCCGAGGTGGTGATCCCCCTGGACGAGGCCGCGGTGTCGTCCTCGAAGGACCGCGTGCAGGGCGCCATGAACATCGGATCGCCCGTGCGCGTGATAAGGGCTCCCTATTTCGGCAGACTCGGGCGGGTCACCGCCCTGCCGGCGGAGCTGCAGGTACTCGAGACGGAGGCGAAGGTGAGGGTTCTCGAAGTCGAGTTCGCGGACTCGTCGCGAGCCATCGTGCCGAGGGCGAATGTAGAAATGATCGAGGACTAGGTGAAGGTCCCGTCGGATATCCGTATGCCGGAAGGGGAGCGGAGGCTCCCCTTCTCCATCTGTGCGGGCATGTCATTCCCGACAGGAGGGTACGCATGAGGGAGATGGCGTTCCTACCGGCGCTCCTGGCCCTGGCTGCGGCCGCCTGGGCGCAGCCGGAACAGCCGGATTCGACTGCTTCGCCGGCGCAGGACGCGCAGACTTTCGAGTCGATGTTCGAGGCGGTGTGCGTTACGGACGCCCCGAACGACGACGGAGGCGCGCTGGAGGTGTCCTGGACCCTGTCCGGGAGCGCGTCGCCACCCGACTCGATCAGAATACTCGCCACGCCTGAGGGCGGGGAGGAGTTCGAGGCCGGCTGGGTTCTTCCCGGGACGGACCTGTTCTCGCTTTCCGGTCTCGAGGACGGGGTTCCCTGCTCCATCACCCTCGAGGCGTGGGCCGGAGGCTCACCGGTGTCCCGCAGCGATGCGGCTTCCGCAACTCCGTCGGCTCAGTGGTTCCACTCCCGCAGGATCGGGATGTTCGTGATCACCGTCCTCCTCGCCGCCGTCATCTTCTGGTACATAAACAGAGGGAAGAGCGGAAGACCCCTGTTCATCCGGGAGATCGCCGGGCTGTCCGCAGTCGATGACGCCGTCGGAAGGGCCACCGAGATGGGCCGCCCCGTTCTGTACATCCCGGGCATCATGGACATGGACGACATCCAGACGATAGCCAGCATGGTCATCCTGGGCCGGGTCGCCGCCAAGACGGCCGAGTATGGAGCGAACCTCCTCGTGCCGAACACGAGGAGCGTGGTCATGAGCGTCGCCCAGGAGGTCGTGAAGGAGTCGTACCTCCAGGCCGGCAGGCCGGACGCCTACAGACGCGAAAACATCAACTATCTCACCGACGACCAGTTCGGATACGCGGCCGGAGTGGACGGTATAATGGTGAGGCAGCGTCCTGCGGCGATCTTCCTCCTCGGCACGTTCTACGCGGAGAGCCTCATTCTTGCCGAGACCGGCAAGAGCGTGGGCGCAATCCAGATAGCCGGCACGGCCATGCCCAGCCAGCTTCCGTTCTTCATCGCGGCGTGTGACTACACGCTGATAGGGGAGGAACTCTTCGCCGCAAGCGCATACCTCTCCCGCGAGCCCAAGCTGCTGGGCAGCCTCAAGGGGCAGGATGTCGCGAAACTCGTGATAATGCTGATAATCGTGATCGGAGTGCTCGCCTCGACGGCAGGAACGTGGTGGGAGCCGGCGAACAGAGTCGCCGACCTCCTCCGTTTCCTGACCCATGTCGAGTAGGGAGGGATGAGATGAGGCTTGTTCTTCCGCTCATCGTGACCTTCATCTGCGGGATGCTGATGATCCTGCAGTTCTTCATCCCGCACCGCCCCTTCTCGCTCCTGGGCGAGGAACTCTCCGACTGGTACATGATAGTGGCCTCCGCGGCCATTTTCCTGGGAGTGGTCAATCTGGTCCAGGTCCACCTCATGAAGATCTCCCAGAGAGCGAAGAACTGGCAGTACAGCCCCGTGGTGCTGCTCGGATTCTTCGTGATGACGGCCGCCGGGGCCGTCTGGGGGGTCGAGGAGGGAAGGCCCTTCGACTACATGTTCCAGAACATGGTGGTGCCCATGGGAGCCACGATGTTCAGCCTGCTGGCGTTCTTCGTGGCCTCCGCCGCCTTCCGGGCCTTCCGGTCCTCTAACTGGAGGGCGACGCTGCTGCTTCTCTCGGCGTTCATCGTGATGCTCGGGCGCGTCCCGATAGGAGACATGATCTGGAGGCTGTTCCCGGGAGCCGCGTCGGGCGCCCATCCCAACCTGGTCTCCGAAGCCGCCGAATGGCTGATGCAGGTTCCCAACATGGCCGGGCAGCGGGCAGTGATGATAGGGGCCGCCCTCGGCGTCGTGGCCACCTCGCTACGGATGATCTTCGGCATCGAGCGCAGCTATCTCGGAGGTGCCGAATGAGAAAACTCCTCGAGAAGCTGGACAGGGTCGACAGGAGGGTGATCTACGTCCTGATGGCCCTCTCCGTCTTCGTCCCCCTGGTCTTCCGACTGGACTTCCCGATCCCCGTGGGCGGCGGTCCGAGCCGCGACCTGTTCGAGTACGTCGATTCCCTGCCCCCGGGATCCACAGTGCTGATCAGCTACGACTACGATCCTTCCACAATGCCCGAACTCCAGCCCATGGCCGTCGCGCTGACCCAGCACCTCTTCACGAACGGTCACAGGATCATCGCCACCGCCCTCTGGCCCCAGGGCGCGAGCCTCAGCCAGGAGGTGCTCTCGTCGGTTGGCGACAGCCTGGGCAGAACCCAGTATTCCGACTGGGTGAACCTGGGATATACGGTCGGGGCGGGCGTCTCCGTCCTCCGGATGGGCAGTTCGATGCAGGCCGTCTACCCGCAGGACAGGGATGGCGTTCCCTACGATTCCATCCCCATGCTCCGGCGGGTCACGGTGATCCGCGACCTGGACATGATCGTCTGTCTGTCCGCCGGCGACCCCGGCATCCACGCCTGGGTCATGATGGCGGGGGACAGGTACGGAGTGCCAGTCGGAGGAGGCTGCACGGCGGTGAGTGCGCCGGAGTTCTACCCATACCTCGGAACCGGACAGATGATCGGCCTGCTCGGCGGTCTGAAGGGCGCCGCCGACTACGAGACCCTCGTAAGGGAGGGAGCCGTGGGCTGCCCCCCGGGAACCGCTACGCCCGGCATGGCCGCCCAGTCCATCGCTCACCTCGTGATAATGGGGTTCATCGTGCTCGGTAACATCACGTATCTCTCGGTCGGCAAGGGCAGGAAGGGGGCATCGAGATGAACTGGGATCTCGTCGGGATCTGGCTCGGCGCCGTCCTCACCCTGATGCTCTACAGCTTCCTTTACAGGGACAATCCCTTCTACAAATTCGCGGAGCATCTGTTCGTCGGGATGAGCGCGGGCTACTGGCTCATCTACACCATCTTCAACGTGCTGATACCGAACTTCTGGAACGAACTGACCGGAGCCGGCGACGGCACCCCCGACCTGCTGATGGTCATCCCGGGCATCTTCGGGCTCTTCATGCTGGCGAGGCTCGTGCCGAAGATCGCGGGTCTCTCCAGGCTGGCTCTGTCGATGATAGTCGGCACCGGCGCCGGCCTCGGGCTGATCAGCACCCTCCAGACCAACTGCCTGAGCCAGGTGGAGGGCACGATAGTGCCTCTGTCGGGCGTCGGAACCGCCGGCTTCCTGAACAATCTGATACTCGTCGCCGGTGTGGTGTGCGGGCTGGTCTATTTCTTCTTCTCGAAGGCCCACAAGGGGGTGGTGGGAGCCGCGGCCAACATCGGCATAACGGTTCTGATGATCGCCTTCGGGGCCAGTTTCGGATACACCGTCATGGCCAGGATAAGCCTGCTGATCGGACAGGCCCAGTTCCTGATCTTCGACTGGCTTCCGACCTTCTCCATAATCTTCGGAGCAGGCGGCTAGGATGGTCCGCGTGAATGCTTGACACACATCGGAACCTCGGGTATTCTCGCTTTTGGCGAGAGCGAATACAGGCGAAGTCCGCCTCTGAGAGGTGGTCGTTATTTGGTGCAACGCAATGGTGTACGATTGTGATTCCGGTGCCCGTCGCGGGGGGTGAAGGGAACGCCGGAATCGTGGAATGAAGGAAAGGGTAACGTCTCCCACAATGGAAAGGAGCGTACAGCAGTGCTAGGAAGAGCTACGGCAATAACCGCCGCGCTTGTCCTGTGCCTCGCGCTAGTTGCCGGCGCAGGTACCACCGGCAAGATCGCCGGACGGGTCACCGACAACTCCGGCAATCCCCTGGTGGGCGCGACGGTCATGATCGTCGGAACCCAGTACGGCGCCATGACCGACGCCAACGGCGAGTACTTCATCATCAACCTCGAACCGGCGAACTACGACCTCACGGCCAACATGGTCGGCATGAGCAGTTCCACCGCCAACGGCGTAATGGTGAGCGCCGACCTCACCACCCGGATGGATTTCACGCTGAACCCCACCACCGTCGGAAGCACGGTCATCCAGGTCACCGACCAGCGTGGCATGATCCTGAGGGACGTCACCTCCTCGATCCATGTCGTGAGCCGTGACGAAATCCGCACGATGCCGGTCGCCGGCATCCAGGACATCGTCAGCCGCCAGGCCGGCGCAACGGATCGCGGCGGGCTCCACATGCGCGGCGGCCGCAGCGGCGAGGTCGCCTACCTCGTCGACGGCATCGCTCAGCAGGACGCCACGACCAACACGTTCAACTCCGACATTCCCCTCTCCGCCGTCGCGGAAACCTCCGTCATGACCGGCGCCTTCGGCGCCGAGTACGGCAACGCCCAGTCGGGCGTCGTCCAGATCATCACCCGCGAAGGCGGAAACACCTACACAGGCTCTGTCGAGTTCAGCGGCAACGACTGGCAGGCGCTGGGCCTCGCCGACGACTGGACCTGGCAGGCCAACCGCGGCGACGCCGGCCCGTTCGCCGAGGCCATGATCAACGTCGAGGCCGCGATCGGCGGCCCCGAGCCCATCACCAGCTTCCTTCTACCCGCCATGGGCCTTCGCGTTCCCGCCGACGTAAGGCTCTTCCTGTCCGGTGAGTTCATGGAGACGGGCGGCGGCGAGGAAGGGCGCTACCAGTACCAGTTCAACAACTGGAGAACCCAGTACTCCGGCAACGCCAAGCTGACCATCAAGCCTTCGCCCCGCACCAAGGTAAACTTCACGTACTACGTGCTGGACAGGACAGGCGGCTACCCCGACTGGGCCTGGAACCGTTTCGAGACCACCTACATCGACACCGTCCAGGGGTCGTCCACCTACGGCGACACACTCGCCGACGGCATCGACATCAGGTACGGCCTCCCCACCCGCTTCTGGCTGAACACCAGCATGGGCGTCGGCCTGACCCAGACTCTCAGCGACGCCACCTTCATGGAGTTCAAGCTGAACCAGTACATATCCGACTTCCGGTACAAGATTCGCGACTGGAACGGCGGCTGGCTGGGCGAGAACTTCACACAGGCGGACTGGCTGGCCTATACCCCCAGCCGCATCGTCGACACCGATGGCTTCTATCGCCAGGGCGCCAGCAGGCTGGCCTGGGGAGTAACCCGCAGCCTGACCTCCTCCGTGAGGTTCGACGTCACAAGCCAGATCAACCAGCAGCACCAGCTCAAGGCCGGTGTGGAAGGCCACTACTACGACGTTTTCGATTACAGCGTCGACACCGCTTCGGGCGGCAACATCTACATGAACCGCTACCACGCCTTCCCGAACTCCGGCGCGATCTACTTCCAGGACAAGATGGAATACCGCGGAATGGTCGTTAACGCCGGCCTCCGGTTCGACTACTTCGACCCCAACTTCGACGAGTACCCTGCGGATCCGGCCAATCCCGTGGTCCCCGGCACCACTCCCGACGATCCGGACCACATCGTCAACCCGATCGAAGTCCCGGTCAAGTACCACCTCAGCCCCCGCGTGGGCTTCTCCCACCCCGTGACCGAGCGCGATGTGCTGCACTTCACGTACGGTCACTACTTCCAGATGCCCATGTTCAACAGGCTCTACTACGGTTCCAACTATGACCTTTCAGGCGCCTTCCCGCTGGTCGGGAACCCCGACCTCGAACCCGAGCAGACGGTGTCCTACGAGGTCGGCGTGAAGCACCAGTTCGACGATTACACCATGATCGACGTAACCGGCTTCTACAAGGACATCACCGGTCTCGTCGACACCGAGAAGAACTACTACACCGTGGTGGACTCGTACGACAGGTACATCAACGCCGACTACGGCAACGTCCGCGGAGCCGAGCTCACGCTGATGAGACGCCCGTCGGGATTCTTCTCCGCAGTCGCCAGCTACACCTACCAGGTCGCCAAGGGCAAGTCCTCCAGTGCAAGCCAGAACTACACCTACCTCTGGGCCGGATGGGTGATTCCCAAGCGCGAGTCCTATCTCGACTGGGATCAGAGGCACTCGTTCAACACGGACGTGAGCTTCAACGTCCCTCAGGGCGAAGGCCCCAGGATCAACGGGTATCCGTTCCTCGAGGGTTTCGGTGCCACCGTCACCTTCGCCTACGGATCGGGGTTCCCCTACACCCAGTCCAGCCAGGGCACTGCCTCTCCGCAGATCAACGGAAGGCGCTACCCCTGGACGATCGACACCGACCTCAAGGTGAGCAGGACGATCTGGGCCGGTCCTGTGACCATGGATGTCTACTGCTGGATCTTCAACATCTTCGACCGCAGGAACATCAATTCGATTGCCGACATAGCCTGGTACGACGCCGACCAGGACGGCGACGGCAGGCCCGATCACGATCCGGGCGGCAGCGCACACAACCCTTACGTTTACTCCCGCCCCAGGGTGATCAGGTTCGGCTTCGGGCTGGAATGGTAGGAATAGAACCGTAAGGCAACAAAGGGGCGGCCCCGCAGAGGGGGCCGCCCCCAACCGAGCACAAGGAGTTGTTCCCTATGCGTAACGTCTTCCTGGCAGTCCTCATGCTGGCTGCTGTATCCTGGGCGCAGGCGCCGGCCGACTCGACTGTTCCAGCTCCCGTCGACACCACAGCTCAGCAGGTGGAGGAGCCGGTAGAGCCGGTCGCCCCTCCCGCCGAAACCACTGAAGCCCCCGAGGGCGAGGAAATAGAACGTCCCCAGAGCGCTTCGATGGACCTGAAGGATCTGTTCATCGCCGGCGGCGTCTTCATGTGGCCTCTGCTTCTCAGCGCCATCATCGGCGTCGCGGTCGCCATCGAGCGCTACATCGTACTCCGCAAGTGCAAGATCAACCAGGGCACCTTCCTGGATCAGCTCGGCGGATACATCCGCAAGGGCGACCACAAGGGCGCCGAGGATCTGTGCGACCGTACCCGCGGCCCCGTCGCCTCGATACTTCGCGCCGGACTCATCAGGCGTGACAAGGGTCTCGAGGCCGTCGAGAAGGGTATCGAGACGGCCGCCCAGGTCGAGATGGCCTTCCTCGAGAAGGGTCTCATCATCATGGCATCCGTGGTCGTCGTGGCCCCGATGCTCGGCTTCCTCGGCACGGTCTCGGGCATGATCAACGCGTTCGGCGCCATCGCCGCCGCGAAGAACGTCGAGGCCAGCCTGGTCGCGAGCGGTATTCAGGAGGCCCTCATCACGACCGCCGCCGGTCTGATGATCGCCATCCCCATACAGCTCATGTACAACTGGTACGTATCGATCATCGGACGGTATGTGATCGACATGGAGGAGGCCAGCAGCTTCCTCATCGACACTCTGTCCGACATGGAACTCCTCAAGAAGCTCTAGAAGGAGATCGGATGCGACTCCTGAAGAAACCGACCGTAAGCGCGGACATTCCGGATGCCTCGATGGCGGACATCGGATTCTTGTTGCTGATCTTCTTCCTGGTCACGACGACGTTCGAGGTTCAGAAGGGCATCTCCTACAGGCTTCCCAAGAAGCCCGACGAGCGGACGCAGGAGGTCGTCATCGACGAGGCGAACCGCCTGGTGATGACCATAAAGCAGTGGGGCCTCGACGAGTACGTGGCCCTGATCGACCAGGCTCCCCCAAACGGTCCTCTGCAGAGGGCCAGGGCGGGCGAGGACGTCAGCCTGGAATCCGATACGCTCGTCTCCGGGATAAGGATCCTCGCCTCCGACAGGGTTGAAGCCCTGTCCGAGACGCGTTCGAGGCTTCTCTCGAACGCAGTGATGGCGATGGATCTCTCGGAGGGAACCTATTCTAGCCTCGAAAGAGTGATCGAGGGCGAGAACCTCGTCCCCCAGTTGAAGCCCGGTCTGATGCGGACCCACCTGGGAAGCGGTATCGCGGTCGATGACGATCCGCTGTTCGGGCAGGTCGCCTTCGGCGACACTCTCGTGCTGGCGGACGCCGTCCAGGGAGAGATAGCCACGGTAGTCCGGGAAAGCGAACTCGTGGTCATCCTCAAGTTCTTCCCCGACTGCGACTACAACGGAATGGTCCAGGCGCTTGACATGCTCCGCAGGAACGGCGTCAGCCGTACCGGCATAACGACACAGGAGAGGACGGGGGGTGGGGCCTGATGCTCATAAAGCGCAGGATACGGGCACAGGCAAAGGTCTACACGGGCACCTCGGCAGACCTCGTCTTCATACTCATCATCTTCTTCATGAGCACCACCCTCTTCAAGGAGGAGGGCGGGCTGAGCATACGGTTCCCGCAGGCTCATCCCGAGGTGATGACGGAGATCGGCAAGCAGTCCCTGACGATCAGGGTGTGGATAAAGCAACTGGAGCCCGGGAACCAGCAGAGCGAGATGGTCGCCAGGATAGGCGACTTCGATGTTCCCGTCGCGGACGTGCCCCAGCAGCTCCGGTCCCTGAGCGAGCGCCTCTGGCGCGAGCAGAACAAGTCGGTGGACATGATAGTGTTCAATGTCGACCGTCGCGTGCCCATGGGCTCGATGGTCGAGCTGTTCAACGCCCTTCGCTACGAGGAGCTCTACAGCGTGATGTTCAACGCTGAAGAGCGGCGATACTGACGGAGGGGAGGGACGTTATGAGCTCTCATGCGAACAGCGAATTACAGGAACGCGCGGCGATGTACTCCGACTGGGCGATAGCCGGTGCGATCGCCCTTATGATCGTGATACTCGAAGTCGTTCCCCGGACCGAGATGGGGCGGATCAGCACCCGCACCACCGACACCGAGATGGAGGCCGTCGAGGCCGACATAGCCTTCGACGACCAGGTCGAGGAACAGCAGGAGGAGGTCGAGCAGCAGCAAGAGGAGATGCAGCAGGCCGCCGAGCAGATGATCGGGGAGCTGCAGACCGATGTAACGATCTCCCTCAGCACGGACACCATCGGCCTCGCCAGCGTCACTACGGTCGCGCAGACCATCGAGGACATCGGCCCGGGCGATGCCGGCGGCGGTGAGATGGGCCCTCCAAGGTTCATGCCTGCGGAGGTCTTCCCTTCCTGTACTTACCAGCCCGCGCCCCAGTACCCCGAGATGGCCAGGATGGCCGGGGTCGAGGGCAGCGTTGTCCTCTGGATCTACGTGAAGCCTGACGGAACGGTGGGCGATGTGCAGCTCTACAACTCCAGCGGCGTCGAATCGCTCGACCAGGCCGCGCTTGCTGCGGCGCCCCGCACTCGGTGGGTTCCGGCTTCCAACAACGGGATACCGACGGGCGTCTGGACGACGCTGACATACCGGTTCACCCTGACGACCTAGGAATGTTGAAGACGAACGATAGTTTTCCAGACTGCAACCCCGCCGGCGACGCCTGCGAGGTTACGGCACCAAAGCGGATGAATTGGAGGTGAAGGAGGGTATGAATTACTCCAGAAACAGACGCTGGTTCCCCGTTCTTCTGGTTCTAGCGGTTGCGCTCTTCGCAACCGGCGCCGGAGCGAGGAATCTGCGAACCGTTCCCATCCCCATGGACGGGACAGACGCGCGGCCCAGCCCCGCCGTGCTGTTGCACAACCTGTCCAACGTGTGGAGCATCGTCTATAACGTGTTCCTCTATGGAGACTACTCCGAAACCTACCCGTCCATGCAGTGGCCGGGCGGAAGCTCCAACAACTATCTCTGGAGCGGAGACCTCTGGTCCTGCGCCTACGGCGACATAGTCCAGAACCCGGGCCTCCCGGCCAAGTATGCGAGCTGCGCCCAGGGCGCCCAGTCCTACGAGCTGTGGTGCAGCGAGGGAACCACCTCGGGGAAGCTTTCCCCCGGACCCACGGGTCTGGAGGAGACCTTCTACACGGCCGACGACTGGTACAGTGTCCGCAACGAGAATCCCTACGGGCTCCAGATCTACACTGAGAACTACACCTGGGGCACCCCGGGCTACAACCAGTTCATGGTGAACAATCTCATCTTCACCCATCACAGCGAGTACGGTCAGCCTGGCGTTCCGCTGAACGCCTTCGTGGCCGGCGTGAGGGGTGACTGCGACGTGTCCGACGCCGACGTTACCGAAAACCACATCGACGACCTGGTCTTCTACGATGGGCATGCGATCTGGTGCAACGATCCGGACGCGACGTTCGAATACCGGTTCGACGACGGAACGCCCGCGAGTTCTGCGGACTTCTACACCTACCAGCAGAACCCCGACGGGAACCCTGTCGACCCCGAGGATAACATCTTCTACTACTACAACTACCTCGGAAGCGACGGCCTGGTGGATGCCGACGTCGACGGGAACGGAGTGAGCGATCACTTCACGATCCTCGCCAAGGTCCACGGAGCCGACACGATCTATACCGTCGAACCCAACACCGGGCTGCTGCTCTTCTCCGACGGCATGCCCCAGAACTACTTCAAGCATACCGTGAACGACACGACCTATCTCGTCGTTCCGCGCAACCTCTGCTACATGTGGGACAGCGACAATCCCTCGTCGTCCTCGGACGATACCGGCGAGCTGAGCAACATCCCCGTCTGCAACGGCTTCATCGGATGGCGCCTTCTCGACTGCTGGATCAAGAAGGCCGACGGCACGATCCAGCGTCCGTCCGACGTGATGGGTGTGCCCATCCCCCTGTCGCACTCCTGGTGGAACTGGGAGAGCGACCCCGGAACCGACGAGGAAATCTATAACTTCCTCTGGGGCAACAATCCCGACGGCAGCGGCAGGGTGAGCGGTCCCGCCTTCCTGTCCGACTGGGTCGGAAATCCCGCGGCCCCCGAGGCATTCGCTCCTGAGAATCCCGGGCCTTGGCCGGTCGTCGACGACAACCCGAGGAACCAGGGCTATCCCGTGTTCGACTACAGGTTCCTCATGGGAATCGGTCCTGTCGACCTGGCTGACGGCGACAGCCTTCACGTCATCGGCGGCTGGATTGTGGGCAGGGGTCTCGACGGCCTCAGAGCCGCCGCGGACAACCTCCTCGACGCCTACTACAGGGGTGGCGAGGGCGAGCCCGGAGGCTGGGGGGTTCCGTCCCTTCCCCCGACTCCCATCCTGTTCTACGAAGCCCAGGACGGCAACGTCCATCTCGAGTGGGGCGCCAATGCCGAAGTCTTCGATCCGTTCGGAGGCTACAGGATATACAGGGCCAGATTCGCGCCCCAGAACTGGGAGCTCGTCGCTGACATCCCCGGCGCCGGCACCTACTCCTACGACGACTCCGAAGTGACGAACGGCTTCCCCTACTACTACGTCGTCTGCGCATACGACGCGGAAACCGACATCGAGGGAACCCGCTCCAACTACAAGCAGACTCTCGAAGGCACGCCGCTCGCGGTCGTCCCCTCCTGGAACTCCTCTGCGGACTGGAAGAACCAGGTCGCAGTGGTGCCCAATCCGTACCGCGGATCGTGCTCCTGGGAGCAGACCTACTTCGACAAGATCGCCTTCGTGAATCTGCCGACGATGTGCGACATCTACATCTACACGCTCGCGGGCGATCACGTGATCACCCTGGAGCATCGTGGATGGGGCGGCAACGAGGGAACGGAGTTCTGGGACCTCGTGAGCCGCAATCAGCAGGAAGTCGTCTCGGGCCTGTACTTCTACAGGATCGAGACCGAGGACGATTATCTCATCGGCAAGTTCGCCATCATAAAGTAGGGAGGAGGGGCAATGAAACTGACAGGAAGAATCCTGATTGCAGCGGCTGCCGTCCTCCTGCTCTTCCCGGCATCGGCCGACGCGAGCTTCGCCAAGGTTGGAACCGCTGGCGCCCAGTTCCTCAAGCTGGGTCTTGGCACCAGGGGAGCCGCCATGGGTGGAGCCTTCGTGGCCACGGCGGATGACGCGAGCGCAGCCTGGTGGAATCCGGCATGCCTGGTTCGCGTGCCCGGCACGCAGGTACAGCTCACACATACGGAGTGGTTCGAGGATGTCCGCTACGAGGCCGGTGTCGTGACCCGGGAGTTCCCCGCGATCGGCACCTTCGCCCTGCAGTTCGGACTGCTCAGCTCCGGAGACATGAATGTCATCACCGTCGAGCACCCCGAGGGTACTGGTGAGACCTTCACCTGCAACGACATGGTGGTCGGGCTGACCTATTCCAGGATGCTGACCGACAGGTTCAGCACCGGCGTCACGTTCAAGTATGTCCGTGAAGGGTGGGACGACATCTCCGCCTCCGGTCTGGCGGTCGACCTGGGTACCCTGTACAACACCAGCTTCCGTACCCTGAGGATCGGCATGACGATCCAGCACTTCGGAGGGGAGCTCACTCCGAGCGGCGAGTTCGACGACTACTACAGCGGGTCGGACTCCCTGAAGACGTTCCTTCCCTATTCTCTCCCGATGACCTTCAAGCTGGGCTTCGCGATGGATGTCCTCGACGAGGGTCCACACTTCATGACCATCGCTGTCGACGGTGTGCATCCGAACGACAACACGGAGCAGGTCAACATCGGCGGAGAATACTGGTACAACGGCATGGTCGCCCTCCGCGGCGGCTACCGCGTGAACACGGACGAGGAAGGCCTCACCGCCGGAGCGGGATTCCGCATTCCGGTGAGCGGCCGCACCATCGCCCTCGATTACGCCTATGCCGATTTCAACAGGCTGGACATGGTTCATAGGGCCAGCCTGGGGTTCGAGTTCTAGAACCGGTAGGGCGGGGAGGGGCCATGCCCCTCCCACCGCCACCGGTGAAAGGTTCGTGATGACGGGTTCCGCTCTGATCCTCTCGGCTCTGACCGGTCTGCAGCTCGGCTGGACCGTCGCCCCTGCGACGGCATCCGGGTCTGGCTCGATAACGGTCGATGCGATGCTGGAGGAGCACGATCTTGTCTTCGTTACCGAGGATGGTGCAGAAGCCGCGTCTTTCGAAGCCGTGGCGAGCCTTCCCGGGAACGGAGGCGGATTCGCGAGGAGCGGCGGAACCATAGCACGGGCCGATCTTCCTTTTACCCAGAGGCTGGTCCTGAACGGACTGGAAGCCGGCAGGTACGATCTCGTGCTGATGCTCAGGGATCTGGAATCCGGCAGGACCACCGTCCGGGAGGCCACCGTGGAGGTTCCGGCCAGAGTCACCGGAAACTGGTCGTCGTCGATGGTACGGATCGAGGGCGGTACTCAGAGGATATCCGGTTCGGCTGACGTGGCCTGGCAGGTCTTCCCCCCCGAGGGAGAGGAGATACCTGACTCGCTCACGGCTGCATTCCTTCTGAGAGGCGCTTCCGGCGCTACTGCGGCGGAAGGCTGGATGGAGGAATCCGGAGGTGTGTTCTCGGGTACGATACCTTTGGAGTCCGTGCCCGCCGGCGACTACGAACTGGTCATGGCCGCTGTGCTGGGTTCCGAAATCCAGACGGCTTCGGTCCTCTCGATCGAGGTCGAGGAGGACTGGGATCTCTGGGGGCGGGACGCGAAGGTCACGGCGGAACTGGTCAGACCGATAGCGGAGTCCGGGGTTCTCGGCGACCTCGAGAACGCGGATTCCGAGTCTGGCCGGAGGGCCGTGATGTCCCAGTTCTGGAAGGATCACGACCCGACACCCATGACGGTGGAAAACGAGTTCCTGGACCAGTATCTGGAGAGGCTGGACTACATCTCGAAGAAGTTCTCGAGGGCGGGAACGCCCGGCATAGACACGGACATGGGCCGGGTCTATGCGCTTCTGGGCGAACCCGACATGCTCGAGGACATGCCCTTCGAGACCGGCAACTACCCGTACCAGGTGTGGACCTACTTCACGCCGTCGATCACCGTACTGTTCGTGGACGAGTACGGAGTGGGGATGTACGACCTGCACACGCCGTGGAGGGATATCAGGAGGGCATATGAGAGGATGTAGAATCTTCCTCCTCCTGACTCTCGCCATGGGTTCGAGCATGGCGGGATCGGGGCTTGCGACCGTATCCTCGGGCGATCTGAGTTTCTTCATCGACACGGCGGTCTTCCGCCTGGCCGGTACGGATACTCTCGCCCTCGAGGTGTACGAGAGCATCCCGGTCGGCCAGCTCGCCCAGGACGGGGGTCTGGTCTCCTTCCAGACCGATGCGGTCCTCCTGTCCGCATCCGGCGACACTCTGGCGGTCAGGCAGTGGATCTCCGAAACCGAGTGGATCGAGGGCCGTTCGGTCGTCAATTCGACCGTCATGGTCGTCGAGCCCGGTGAACAGACTCTCTCCGTCACCGTTACGGACCTCTCCAACGGAAGGCGGGGAGCGTCGGCCAGGAACCTTGCGGTGGAAGCCCCATCCGCGATGAGCGAGATGGAGGTTGCCAACATCGTCATGCCGGCCGTGGAGGACTCGCACAATCCCCTGAGAAAGGGGAATCTCGTGATCTTCCCTGCGGCCGACAGCAGGTTCGACCTGCCCGGCGAATCGATGGCATACATCTACTCCGAGGTCTACGGCATGGGCGGAGAATCCCTCCGGCGCCAGAGCCGTCTGACGGACGCCTCCGGCGGACTCCTCTTCGCCAGGCCCTGGGATGTGCTCGACATCCCCGAGGGCGCCGAGGCCGTGGGGCTTCTCGACAGCCTCAGCCTTGCAGGCGCCAGAGTCTCAGGGCTCCACTACCTCGAAGTGGCCCTGGTTGCATCGGGTGACACGCTTCTGGAGCGCAAGCCGATAATGATAATGAACGAAGCCGGCTCGTCAGCGGGGCCGGTCGTCCAGGCCGGCGGAGGAGGGGCCGCGGACTACCTGGATGAGTTGCCGCTGCTCCTTACCCCCAGCGAGAAGTCGATCTACGACGGCCTGTCCGATACCGCCGCCCGCGAAGCCTTCTACGGCCGGTACTGGGCGTCCCGGCCCGAAGCGAGAGCCGACTTCGAAGCGAGGTGCAGGGAGGCCGGGTCGTTCTCCACCGTCTTCAGGGAAGGCTGGCAGACCGACCGGGGAAGGGTGTACATAAAGTTCGGTCGTCCCGACGATGTCGAGAGGATGCCGCTCCAGGTGGGCACGGCCCCCTTCGAGACCTGGTCCTACGAACAGGGAGGAAGGACTTTCGTATTCGTCGACACCGATGGAACGGGCAATTACGTTCAGGTCTACTCGACCGTCCCCGGAGAGGTGAGCTACTCCAACTGGGAGAGAATGCTGTCGCCGATCGGGGTCGGATCGTCGGGAGACATGTGATGAGGAAAGACGAAGATCAAACGACATCCGGGCGCTCTCGGGGCGCCGGGTGGATGCGTTCCGGCAGCGGCGACATGCTGCCGCTCGTCAGGAGGAGGTTGAGTATGAGAGCAATGACGGGATCCCGCCTGGCAGGCGTTCTGTCTACCGCGGCGGTGCTCCTGTTGCCGGCCCTGGGCATCGGCACAGCGAATGCTCTGGATGTCGGGGATATGGTGCCTCTGCTGGTGCCGGACCAGTGCCAGTTCCCCTCGGAGCCAGAGACGAAGAACTTCTTCTGCGTAGCTGTGACCGACCATGCCTACTGGCTGGTTCAGGACTCCACCACTCTCGGTAACAATCCTGATCAATTCCAGCCCCGCGCAGTCTGGGGCGATCTCATCACCCAGGCGGAGATCGACAGCCTGACCGCCCAGTTCGAGGGCGCCGGCGTCGATGTGTACGGCACCGTAACCGGCTTGTTAGGGCCGGTTCCCGACACGGATTCCGATCCCAGGATCTGGATCGTGTTCGCCGACTTCCCGGACTTCTACCAGAATTCGTCCGGTGGCCCGACCCGTGTGAACAGGTGCGCCTATGTGCATCCGGACGACCTCGATCCGGATCCCGAGGCCGTCTTCAACGAGCACGACATCTTCTACATCAACGCAGGGCTCATGAAGAACTCCCCCGCAAACGCATCCAAGCTCCGCACATGGTTCATCCCCTCAGGGCTTGCCATGCTGATCCGGATGGGCGTCCGCCCCGACGAGCAGCTCTGGATATCCCGCGGCCTCGGCCAGGTTGCGCAGTACGAAGTCTACGGGATAACCAACATCCAGAACACAGCGGGCATCCAGCAGTGCCTCAAGCTCTTCACGGTCGCTCCGGAGATGGAGCTCACCAACTGGTCATCCGGTAACAAGCCGGGCGACTTCGCGGCCAACCTCGGCCAGGAGCTGCTCTGGTTCATGTACCTGAGGCAGAGGGTCGACGACTCGATATGCTACGACATCGCCCAGTCAGACACGACCGGGATGCTCGCCATAACAAGGGCCATCGATCCCTCCGTTCCCGACAGCCTTGCTCCCGACCAGCTCCTGTTCCCGATCTACGAGGACTTCCTGATCGCCAACGTGGTGAACGAACTCAGGAGCGACTACGAGGGCGGGATCTACAGGTACGACTTCCTCGAGGGAGCTTCCTACGTATTCACGCACAGCGACAAGGTCGCCGCGTTCCTGAATACTTTCGCAGGATACCCGTTCGCTACCTACATACCGGTCGCAGATAAGGGCCTGAACGCCCCTGCTCTGGCATGCAGGATGGTGAAGTTCACCGGCGACTATTCCGCTGTCCCCACCGTCTACTTCAGCGGAATGTACTCCGACGGCGCCGGTTCCGGAACAGCCATCGACACGAGGTGGCGGGCGTTCGTGGTGCAGACCGACGGTTCGGACATCGTCGACATAGTCGATCTCGACCTTACCGCGGAAAACCTGTACTCGAACACCTTCCCCCTGGCCGGAGGCGGAGACAACTACCTCATCGTCACCCACAACTACCCCCGGGGCGCAACCGGGCTCAGGTTCACCGTCAGCCAGGACACGGCCGAAAAGGCCATGCTCGTCTCGATGTTCCAGAACCTCGCGAGCCCTCAGTACATGGACATCCTGACGACCCTGTACTACACCGAGAACATCCTCCCGCACGGCTTCAACTGGTACGGCCCGTTCCTGGACATCACCCACTTCACGGGTGGAACGGCCGACAGCACGGCCCGCGTCAAGCTGACCTCCCTCCTGGGAACGGTCTGGACAACCCGCTTCAAGGCCTGGGATTCCGGCAACTACCAGGTGGTCGCCGCCGGTTATGACTCGCTGGGCATCCGCCATGAACAGACGCGCGAGCTGGCCGTAGGCTACGTGCAGGCGTCCGGGCTCGTTCTCCAGACCACCGAGGCGCGCATCGACGTCGCCCCCGGCTCGATGGCGCCCGGAGCCTTCGTCTCGATCGCGGAGACGGACATGCTCGGCCTCGCCGTCCAGTCCGGTCTTGCGATCGCCTCGGTCGAGCCCGCGCTGGAAGGCATCCTGGCCGGGCCCGTGAGCGTCAGCGACTTCGCCGGAACCATCTCGTTCCCCGCCGAGGGCACGAGAGGTTCGGTCTACCGCTGGACGAACGGCGCGTGGGTCAGGGTTGACAGCTACTTCCAGAGCGGCAGGATGTGCGCCCCGATAACCGAGGGCGGCGTCTACTCCTATGGAACCGCCCCGGGCGTGGCCTCCCCCGAGCTGCCCGCGCAGCTCGTGCTCGAGGGCACATGCCCCAACCCGTTCAGCTCCGAGACCGTCATAAGCTTCAGCCTGCCTTCCGCCGGCAACGCTTCACTGAGGGTCTACGACATGACCGGCAGGATCATCCGTACCATCGCCGACGGTGAGATGGCGGCGTCCACCCACTCGCTGGCATGGGACGGCCGTGACGATTCCGGCAACACAGTCGCTGCGGGCGTCTACTTCTGCAGGCTCGAGGCCGCCGGCCAGAGCGCGGTGCAGAAGATGATCCGCATCGCGGAATAAGGAGGAGGGAGAACATGAAGGTACTCAGATCACTGGTTCTCCCGGCCGTGGTCAGCCTGGTGATCTTTGCCGGCTGCAACCCCGAGAATCCAGTCCTTCCGGATCCCAAGTATGCGGAGGGCTATTGCCAGGACGGCTGGCGCGCCTATGCGGCACACGACTTCGCCCAGGCGCTGGAGTGCTTCCAGGCGGCCATCGATGTCGATGTCACCTACTCGGAAGCGTACCTCGGGGCCGGCTGGGCCTCTCTGAACGTCTCCGACTACTGGGTCAGGGCCGACGACTACTTCTACATGGCCCTGCAGCAGGACATGGGCTATGCACCGATCACCTTCACGTCAGGTTCCCTGACTCAGGACACCATGTGGACCGTCTTCGAATGCCTCGACCCCGCCCTGCCCCCCGAGGTGCTCGATCCGATCCTCGAGCAGACCGCATCTCAGGGAGCTGCATGGGTCGGTGACCAGATCTTCCCGCTCGTCTACAATGCCGACGACAGGAATCCCAACATCCCTTACAGGTTCCACGTCGATGCCGCCAACGTTGTCGCTATGATCACCACCTTCAACAACACCTCCAGCTTCAACTCCCCGATCGACAGCATCGTTCCGGACGGCGAAGGCGACTACTGGGTGCATGTGACGGGCACCTACAAGCGGGTCACTGTCGGTGATCTCCAAATCAGAACCTGGATCTCCGTGGACAACGAGATGACGTTCGACTACGCCACGTTCCGTCCCGGCGAGATGACTCAGGTCTCCTACGACGCACTGGCCGGCTGGGTGATGCTGCAGCACGCCAGGGGAACCAACGGCGATCCTCTCACCGCGAACGCCGCCTGCTGGGCTCTCGACAGGTCGCTGGACAACTATGTCTTCGGCGAGGGCGCGTTCCGCAGGAACAACGTCGATCTCGGCAGCGGGATCGAGAACCTCAATCTCGTGCAGATCAAGGGGATGGCCGCCGCGTCGTCCTTCAATGCAAAGTGGCCGAGGATAGCGCTCTTCGACTGCCGCAGCGAAGGTTACGCCGAAGGCCTGGATGCCGCCAATCCAGATTTCCTCTTGCTGCTCATACAGGAGATCGAGGAGATGATCGCCTTCCAGGGCTGATCCTCCTACGGTTTCTTCCGGATCGATCGAGGGGGCTCCCCGCGGAGCCCCCTCCCCTTATCACCTTATCAGATCGTTTTTACAATCTGGACCAAATTCCACCCAGGACCGACCAGATCGTTTTTAACATTTGGACCAAACTGCAGATCACACCGGCAGCTCTGAGCCTGGATCATCCCATTCGCAGGTCATGTTCGGGGGGTACCCCTTGCATTTCGGTTCCGAATGAACGACAATGGAAGCATGAGATACCAATCGAGGCTCGATCGACCTGGAAGCACGCATCACGTCATGTGCCGCGCCGTCGACGGTTGTGCCCCCTTCATCGACTTGGAATCGGCGGCTATGATGCTCGCCAGCATAGAGAAGAGCAACGCGAAATACCGCCATACGATCCTGGCCTGGGCGCTGATGCCCAATCACCTGCATCTCCTGGTCAGATGCGGCGAGGAGTCCCTTTCCGGATTCATAAGGTCTATGCTGGTCCGTTTCGCCATGATCTACAACCGGGAGCATAAGCGGCGTGGGCATCTCTTCCAGGGCAGATTCAGATCGATCCTCGTCGAGGACGGTCGGTATGTGCTCCAGCTCATTCGCTACATACATCTGAATCCTGTCCGCGCTGGAATCGTCCATTCTCTCAACCAGCTCGACCGATACCCGCTTACGGGGCACCGGGGCTTCATCACCGGCATGCCCGAACCCTGGCACGATGTCACCGAGTTGCGAAGAGTCCTGTCCGACCCGGGAGCCGAGCCGATGGAGAACTACCTGAAGCTTCTCAAGGAGGGCCAGGATGCAGAAACGGACGCCATGGAAATGACTGCGGGCAACTGGCTGCTCGGAAAGGCGGGCCTCGTAGCCCCCAGGTCGGATTCACTGTCGGCGAGGAGATACAACTTCTGGGGCGCTGTGCTCGGATCGCGCGAATTTGCTGTCGATGTCGCGCGAACCATGGCCGGGAGCGGAGCAGGTATCTCCAGAGCGAGGGAGAACCTCGACGAAATGGTCGCACAGGAATTCGGTGCCGATGGAGCATACCTCATGCTGGCAAGGTCGGATTCGAAATCTTCCGCCGCCGCCGTTGCGAGGCGCAGGTTGGCGGCCTTTCTGCACGAAAAGGCCGGTTTGTCAGCGAGTCAGATCGCCAGATACCTCCGAAAGGCTCCATCGGCAGTTTCCAGGATGCTGAAGAGCTGATCCGACAACGCTTCCATTCTTTCCAGATTCCTTGAGAAAGTGCTGTAAGAAGCAGGTGGGCCTTTCTGCCTTCCAGCACGTTTGGTCCAAATTGTAAAAACGATCTGAAAGGGCTCGCGCGCGTTTGGTCCAAATGTTAAAAACGATCTGGAAGGGTCGGGGTGATCCAGAAGATGTCGTAGCTGGCGCCGGGGTGCCTTCTGTCGGAGCTGAAGGCTATCCAATCGCTTACAGGGTTCCAGGCGGGGTAGATGTCGTCCGCTGGATCATCCGTGACCTTGAAGAGATCTCCTGTGCCTGTGTTCCCGACCCATATCTCGAAGTTTCCGGTCCTGTCGGACGAGAAAGTGAACCAGCCGCCGCCGTGACCCCAGCATGGGTGCATGTCGTTGCTGGAACCGCCGACCACTTCATGGGCATCGCTTCCGTCGGGTCTGACCACCCAGATGTCCGACTGACCGGATTCCCTTCGCTCGAAGATGATCCAGTCGCCATCCGGAGAATAGGAAGGCATGAGGCAGTCCACTCCTCCGGGAGTGAAGAGAGGAGTCGGTGACACTTCGTCGAATGCCGTGATCCACAGCCCCCAGGCTCCGTTGTCGAAGGTGGACATGATGACGCTGTCCGCCCCGGGGTTCCACGATGGATGCCTGTGTTCGAGGCTGTCGTACAGGAACAGGTGGACATCGGCGAGATTCCCCTGGATCCACCTGATTTCCGTAGAATTGTCGTTCCTTATGGCCGAATAGATGATCTTCCCGACCTCTCCGCCCACGGCATCCGACCAGCAGCCGTTCGGGCCGTTGGATTCGTCGAGGTTGGAAAATGTTCTGAGGGATGGGTCGGATCCGTAACTGTAGCCATAGATGCCGGGATTGCCGGAATAGTCGGAGCAGAACAGCAGTACGTTCCCTCCGGGGTTGAAGGCGAGCGCGGTATCCGAGTGTGGAGCGGGTGAGCCGATGTAGTACTCGGCGCCGTCCGGCCAGGGCTGGAACCCCTGGGGATTGCTGCCGCAGGATGCTGCAATGAGCGCAGCCGCTATCAATGCCGCCGGCACCTGATGCACCTGCCGGATCCGAGTGCTCGTTTCGTTTGTCATGGATGTCCGCCCCGTCACGCCGGCGGGCCGGCCTCTATCATTGCACCGAGGCCGCGCAGCCGGTCGACGAGGTTTTCATAACCCCTTTCTATCTGGTGAACATTTCGTATCACGCTGGAACCATCCGCACAGAGTGCGGCGGTGAGAAGAGCCATCCCGGCGCGGATATCCGGGCTTACTACATCCGTTCCGTGCAGTCTGGAAGGCCCGGCGACAACGACTCTGTGGGGGTCGCACATTATGATCGAAGCCCCCATGGCTACGAGCTTGTCCACGAAGAAGAGCCTGCTCTCGAACATCTTCTCGAAGATCAGCGACATGCCATTCGCCTGAGTCGCCGTCACCACGGCGGTGCTGGTGAGATCCGGGGAGAAGCCCGGCCAGGGCGCGTCGTAGACCGTAGGAATGGCGCCGCCCCTGTCGCAGACGACTTCGAGATTGCCGCCCCCTTCGACGACGATGTCCTCCCCGTCATGTGCGATCCTCACGCCGAGCTTGCCGAGCCCGTTCATCGTGGGGCCCGTGATCGAAGGGCTGACGCCCGTGATTCTTATCCCGTCCCCGCAGCAGGCCGCGAGCCCGATGAAGCTGCCGATCTCGATATGGTCCGGGGCTACCCGGTGGGTCGCGCCGGCCAGGAGAGAGCCACGCCCTTCGATGACCAGCCTGTTCGTACCGGCTCCCTCGATGACGGCGCCCATCTTTTGTAGCAGCAGGGCCAGATCCTGGACGTTCGGTTCGCAGGCCGCGTTGTAGACGACGGTTCTGCCGGGGACGACGGATGCGGCCATCATGACGTTCTCCGTCGCGGTGACCGAAGGCTCGTCCAGAAGCATCTCGGTTCCGGCGAGCGAAGACCCCTCGAAACGATAGGAGCCTCTAAAGTGATCGACGACCGCTCCGAGGGCTTCGAGCGATATGAAGTGTGAATCCAGACGCCTCCGGCCGATTACGTCGCCTCCCGGCGGGGGGAGTTCGAGCCTCCCGCAGCGCGCCAGTAGCGGACCCGCGAGGAGTATCGAGGCCCTGATGGCCCTGGCCGAGGCGAAGTCGAGACGGGAGGGATCGACCCGGGAGGCGGTGAGAGTCACCGCGTCGGGCTGATCGTCGATTTCCACCCCCAGGCTTGCCAGCAGATTCAGCATGGAACGGACGTCCCTGATCGCCGGAAGCCCCTCGAGCCTGACCGGGCGGTCCGTCAGCAGGCAGGCGGCCAGTTCGGGGAGAGACGCGTTCTTGCTTCCCGCGGGTCGAAGCGTTCCGCGGAGCCTGACCCCGCCCTCCACCTTCCAGGAATCCTGCGCGAGCATCCTGATCACCTGCCCTTCCTGTCGGAACCGAGTTTCCTCAGGAGAGTGTGATAGAGATCGGGGTAGTCCTTGGGCACCCAGACCTGTGACAGGAGCCACGTGACATACTGCGGATCCTGCACTGCGACGTCTTCCACGAGGCTTCCTCGATACTTGCCGAAGTTGAACACGGTCACCTCGAGAGGCGATCTGGCGAAGTCGGACAGCTCATCCCACGATTTAACCGGGAGCAGCGAGCTGTCCCGTGCGTGATGGATGAGCCTCATTACGAGATAGGCATCGAAAAGGGCCCTGTGGGCATCGCCTTCGAGACCTTTCCCGAGGCCGAATCTGTAGCGGAGAGCCTGCAGGGAGTGGGAGGGGATCTGCGGCCACAGGTGTCTGGCAAGCCTCAGCGAATCGACGATGTTCGATTCCTCGAAACGCCGGAATACTCCGGGCATCTGTCTCGTGAGGATGGCCATGTCGAAGGGGGCGTTGTGCGCACAGACGAAGGACGCCCTCGCGACGAGGGGGGAGATCAGACTCTCGATTTCGGCTGCGGAAGGGGCGGCCTTCACCATGTCACCCGTAATATGGTGGATCGCAGAGGCTTCGGGCGGAATATCCTCCGACGGCTTGACGAGGGAGTGGTACTCTGCAATCTCCATGGAGAGTTGAGTCAGTCCATCATATGGAACCAGCACCGCGCCGATTTCGCATATTTCGGCCGTGGAGGGGTCGGCACCGGTGGTCTCGGTGTCGATGTACAGGATTCCGATGCCCTTTCCGGCCGGCGGCTGCTCACTCTGGGAGAAGAGGTCCAGGTCACCAAACATGGGTGTATTCTAAGCCTGTTCCGTTCGCTTTGACAATTATCCGGCGCGGTTCCGTTTTTGTGTGAGATTCGGAATGGAGGGTAGGATGAAAAGATTACTGGCTTCGGCGGCTGCACTGATGCTCATAGCCTCGTGCGGCGTCAAGAAGGATGCCTCGCCCCTGGAGGTCTTTCCTGAGAGCGCTCTCGTCATGTGCGCCATGTCGGATCCCGCCGCGGTGGCAGCCACCATCGACGGCTACATCGAGCAGGGCGTTCCCATCGCCGGCCCCGGCCTCCTTTCGAAGCAGATCTGCGAAGAGGCGGGGGTCACCAGCCTGGACTCGATCACCGTGATGACCGGGATTGACGTTCACGGCACCGTGGTCTTCTATGTCTGCGGGCTCAACCCCCAGACCATCGGAGGTGCCGTCTCCGTTCCCGACGCTCGAAAGTTCTGGGCGAAGACGGCGGAGTGGGGCGCCGACTGGACCGATGTCGAGGCCATCGGCCGCACGCCGGTCAGGACATTCACCAGCGGCGACATGACCGTATTCGTCTCCACCTACAGGGGACTCGCTCTCTTTGCCGGATCGCGCGACGAGATCTCGTCCATGATCGACAGGATCGAGGGGCGTGTTCCGCGCAGAGAGGTAACGATCGATCCTTCGTCGGCCTGGACGAGGATCGACATCTCGATGATAGGCCCCATGGCTTCGGGGCAGCTCAACATGTACAGGCCCCAGATCCTTAGCGGTATGCAGTCCGGCATGACGGGCAACCCGATGGAAGCGACCATGCAGAGAATGGCCGGGCTCTACCTCGACGCCGCAAGCCTCTTCCTGCTGGAGGCCAGGGATTTGGAGCACACCGTCACCTTCGGCCCCGAGAACATGGAGGTGCATTCTTTCCTGACCTTCAATCCAGGCTCCTCTCTCGCAGGACTCCTCCAGCCCGTCGAGGCCTTCGATCATCTTTCGAGCCTTCCCGCCGGCGGCGTCATGGCCGGGAGATTCTCGATGCCTCCCGCCGCTGTCAGGGCGGCCATGAATGCGGTCATGTCGGCGCTGGGCATCGAAGCGGACCAGGAATACCTGGACTTCTCCGCAGAGATGGCCGAGAATGCGGCTTTCGTCATGTACGGCGATCATCCGATGCATTTCATGTGCATCTACGACCTTCCCGACGGCTCCGATCTCGAGGACGCGGCCGACTGGGTGCAGTACTCGCTGGACTTCAGCCGCGGCATCATGCAGGGCATGGAAGGCATAACCTTCTCCGCTCCCCGCGATACGGTCATGGACGGCGCGACCTTGCTGACCTACGGCATGGTGATGGACCAGGCCGCAATGATGCGGTCGATAGCGGATTCCTCCCTTTCCAGCCCGTCCCCGATCGGCCTGCAGGCATGGCTCGCGATCAGCGGCGACATGCTCCTTCTCGAGGTGGCGCCGGAACCCGACCTGATCATGCAGATCGCAGGCGGCGGCTTCAGCGGTGAAACCATGGCGGGGAACGCCTGCTTCGCCGCAGCGGGAACCGACAAGGAGATGGTCTTCGGGGTTGACCTCCCGGCCTACATGGCGATGGTGGGCGGGATGATGGGCGAAGGGATGGGCTTCGATGCCGGAGCGCTCTCGGCGGCGTCCGCATGGATGTACAACACCATCGACCTGATGGACCGGGGTGTCGTGTGCGTGTCCACCGTCGACGGCGGCGATCTGGCGAAGATGATCGCCATCCTCGCCACATCCTCCGGTCCCGGAGCTTTCACGACGACTCAGTAATAATCCCTGATCAGCGCGGAAGGGGCCGCCGATCCGGCGGCCCCTTCAAGTTCTACAGATCCGGAGGGGACGGGGAGCTGGGGCGGGAGTTGAAGGCGCTCTGGGCGGCTTCAATGCCCTGCTCGAAGGCCATCGTTACGCAGTCTGCGGCCCTGTGGGCCATGAGAGAGGCCTCCTCCTCGAGCTTCCGGGGAACCCTGGCCAGAACGTAGTCGGCCAGATCGACACCCTCGGGAATCGGTCCTATGCCGAGGCGGAGCCGGGGAAAGCAATCCGTTCCAAGCGTGGAGATAAGGCTGGCCATCCCCTTGTGGCCGCCGGCCGATCCGCCTGCCCGGAGCCGGATCGTACCCAGGGGGAGGCTCGCTTCGTCGCAGACGACCAGCAGTTCTTCAGGCGTGACGTCGAGGCTGGAAAGAAGAGCGGCCGCAGCGCGGCCGCTCTCGTTCATGAACGTGGAGGGCTTCGCCACCTCGAGGCCCGATGGGAGCCTCGCAGCGGAGAAAAGACCCGCGTTGCGAAATGAGACGCCGGCCTCCGCCGCCAGTACATCGGCGGTCCAGAAGCCGGCGTTATGCCAGGTCAGAGAGTACCTGGGTCCAGGATTGCCCAGACACAGAGCGAGCCGGAGCCCAGGCATCCGAGACCTCCGCTACTTCTTCTCCTCGGAATCGGACGCAGCAGAAGCCTCCTCGGCCGTCGCCTCGGCCTCCTCCTCCTTGACCTTCTCAACGGTGGGCGGGACGACGTGCGCAACGGGATGATCGCCCGGAGTGTCGACGGTCACGCCCTCAGGCACTTCGAGGTCGCTTACATGGATACCGTCGCCTATGTCGAGCCCGGAAACATCGACGGTGATCCTGGAAGGAATGGCCGAAGCCTTGACCTTCACCTGCACCTCGTACATGAGCTGATCCAACACGCCGCCGAAGAGCAGCCCCTTGGGCGTACCCTCGATCTGCAGGGGCACCTTCACCTCGACGATCTGATCCATTGAAACACGGTAGAAGTCCACGTGCAGCGGCTTGTCGGTAAGACGGTCCCACTGCACCTCCTTGATGATGGCTGTGGACCGCTCGCCTCCCTCGCCGACCAGAGCGACCATTATCGAGGAGGAAAACCCTACCTTCTTCATGAATTCGAAGGTGGAAAGCTTCACGAGCGACTCGCCGCCTCCTCCGTAGATCACCGCCGGAAGGTCTCCCGACCTCCTCATCCTCCTGGCCTCGGCCGACCCGGCCGCCGCCCTTGCCCTGACGGAAAGCTCGATCATCTCAGGCATTACTATGACCCCTTCCTCTCGGGGATTGGTGTGGCTGGGGTGGGAGGGCTCGAACCTCCACCGGCAGGATCCAAAGTCCTGTGTCCTACCAGTTGGACGACACCCCAGCGGAACACGTCGCCCTGCACAGCACCGGTGAAAAGCGTCTGGGGACGCTCGCCTCCAGCGATTCCGCCTCATGCGCCGACCTGAAGAGGGCGTAGAAGCACGAACCCGACCCGGACAGCCCCCAGGTAGACGTACAGGCGTCCAACCTGTCGGCTGTCTCGGCCATTGCCGGAAAGCGCTCCACCAGGAGCGGCAGGAAATCGTTGCAGAGGCTTACAGGGAAAGGTCTACCCTCATGCCATGCAAGTTCCGGGGTCGGAAGATCGCACCTGGAATGCCGTATCGTCAAGCCTGGATGACGCATATCCCAGTCCGCGTAGGCCTGGGCCGTTGAAGAATGCACCCCCGGATCGAGGATCAGGACATGGAAATCACCGGCCTCGATCCTGGTGATGCGTTCACCCCTCCCCTCGACGAGCGCCGCGCCTCCGGTGAGAAAGAAAGGCACGTCGCTCCCGAGGGAGGATGCGATCTCGAAGAGGCCCGGATCGAGCCCCGTTATATCCCTCATGAGACGCAGGGTGCAGGCGGCGTCGCTGCTGCCTCCGCCCAGGCCTCCGCCCGCCGGTATCCTCTTCAGGATGCGGATCGAGACGCCGCCGGAGAGGCCGGCCCTGTCCATGAACGCCGCAGCGGCCCTGCAGGCGAGGTTCGTCCCGTCCGCGGGCACCATGCCTCCTCCTCCCTCCACGGAGATGGAGACGCCTCCCGAGTCCGAAAGTGCGATACCGATCTCGTCCGCCAGCGAGATGGAGTGGAAGATGCTCCTGATGTCGTGGAAGCCGTCGTCCCTTCGGCCCAGAATCCTGAGCCCGAGGTTGATCTTGGCCTCCGCCCTCCCGGATGCGCGGCCGTTCATCTCAGGGCGGGGGGGCTGGGAAGAACCAGAGCACCGCAATCACCGATCCCAGCCAGAGAAGGATGTTGAGGATCATCGGCGGGTCGGAGAGCAGCGTCTTCTCGGGGCTGCCCCCCATGTTCCTCATGTGGACCAGGTAGAGGTATCTGTAGATGCCGAAAGCGACAAAGGGAACGGTCATCCACAGATTGGGGGACACCTGCGCGGTGGTCCTCTCGCTGACCGTGTAGAGCGCGTAGCACATCAGGCTTGCCGACGTCGAGACGCCGATCATCTCGTCGAGGAGGTAGGGGGTATACTCCTTAAGTATGGCCCGGTGCTGCCTGGCCCCGTCACCGAGGGCTACGACCTCGGCACGTCTCTTGGAGAAGGCCAGGAATACGGCGACGAAGAAGGTACACAACACCAGCCAGGGAGAGATGATGATCTCGAATCCGGCATCCGATACGATCTCCACCCCGGCAAGCGCCCGAAGGACGAATCCCATCGCGATCAGGAGGCAGTCGAGTATCGGCACGTGCTTGAGCTTGAAGGAGTACAGGAGCTGCATGATGAAGTAGGCAAGGCACACGGTGAAGAATCCCCGCGATCTGGCGAACGAGATCGACAGCACCATGAAGGCGAGCAGGACCGCCGCCGCGAGGGCCGTTCCCGGGGCCAGCCTGCCCGATGCGACCGGACGCATCCTCTTGTCGGGGTGGAGGATATCCCTCCGTCTGTCGGCCACGTCGTTGACGAGATAGATCGATCCGGCGAGCAGTGAGAAGCCCAGTGCGCCCAGGGCGGTGACCAGCACAGCCCCGGGGCTCCAGAGCCTTGCGAAGATGATTCCGGCGAAGAGAAACACGTTCTTGAGCCAGGACCTCGGCCTGAGGCTTTCGAGCAACGCGCACGCCGTATCCAGAACCCGATTTTTCATGTACGGAAACTATCCTGCTTGGCCGCTTCGCGCAAGCGTCGTGGCAGGGCACGTTCCGGCAGGCTATATTCGCCCCGTCATGATGTCCGGTCTTGTCCTGATCCTCGCTCTGATCGGCGCCGGCAGCCCCTCACAACGATCCGGAATCCTCGTCGAGGCATCGGGGGGGAACCAGACTGGATCGACCGGAAGGCTGCTGGAAGAGCCGATCAGCGTCCTTCTTTCCGACTCGGTCACAGGCCTCCCTCTCGTCGACGTTCCCGTGGTCTTCTCCATCGAACCCGGCTGCGGGAGCCTCATCCCCGTGGACGGCCATCCGAGCACATCCATTCTGACGGACTCCACCTCCGGAGATGTCTACCGGCTGTTGGTCCGTACGGACTCCGAGGGCTCGTCGACGACCTTCGTCCGCCTTCCCGACAAAATGGGGGACGCCGTCGCCGTAGCCGAGATCTCCGTTTCGGGCTGCGGGATCAAAACCGTTCGCTTCGAATCCGTCGCGATAAACCTCAGAACGATCATCTTCGAGATGATCGGAGGCCTGGCCCTGTTCCTGTTCGGCATGAAGCTGATGTCCGAGGGGCTCATGCGCGTGGCGGGCAACAGGATGAAGAGCATACTCAGCAGGCTGACGAGCAACCGGTTGATGGGTCTGGTCGCCGGAGCCGTCGTTACGGCGATAATCCAGAGTTCCAGTGCGACGACCGTCATCCTGGTGAGCTTCGTGAACACCGGCCTCATGTCGCTCCAGCAGGCCGTCGGGGTGATCCTGGGCGCGAACATCGGCACGACCATGACCGGCCAGTTGATAGCTTTCAACATCACGGAGTACGCCTATCCCGGCATCGCTCTCGGCCTCCTGCTGAACTTCGCCGGCAGGAGCAGCAGCTCCCGGTTCTGGGGGAGGGTCGCCCTGGGCCTCGGGGTGCTCCTCCTCGGCATGAACGTGATGAAAGGCTCGCTTGCGCCTCTGCAGAACAGTCTGCCGGTCCGGCAATTCTTCACAAGTTTCAGCAGTTCGCCCTTCCTCGGCATCCTGGCTGGAACGATCGTCACCTGCATCATCCAGAGCTCCAGCGCCACCGTCGGGCTGACGATGACACTGGCGGGTGCGGGCCTCATATCCCTCCAGGGAGCCGTCTATCTGGTACTCGGCGACAACATCGGCACCACCATCACCGCCCAGCTCGCCGCGATAGGAACGAATCGCTCAGCCAGGCGGGCAGCAATGGCCCACTCTCTTTTCAACCTCATAGGAGCGGCGTATTTCGGGCTGCTGCTAGTACGCCCGGACAGCTTCTACATGAGCTTGGTGGAGGGTTCGAGCAGCGATCCGATGCGTCAGGTCGCCAACGCTCACACTCTGTTCAACGTCTTCAACGCGGCGGTATTCCTGCCCCTGGTCCCCCTGCTGGCCAGGCTGAGCAAGCTGCTCGTCCCGGGCGAGGATCCGCTCGCCGAGGATGCCGCCTCCGTGAAGTTCAGCGACAAGCTCCTCGATACACCTGTGCTGGCCGTCGACGAAATCGACCGCACAGTGGTCCGGATGGCGGACTACACGCGGGGAACCGTCCGGCGCGCATTCGAGTGCTTCTTCGAAGGCAAACCCAAGCCCGATGAGATACTCGCCATGGAATCCAGGGTGGACGAGATGCAGGGCGCCATCACGGTGTACGCCACAAAGCTGTTCAGCCGCGACCTTTCCGAGGAGCTGTCCCTGCGCCTGCCGGTTCTGCTGCACAGCATCAACGACCTGGAGAGGATATCGGACCACGCCGTGAACGTCATAGAAGCCCGCGAAAGGATCGAGGGCCGGATCAACAACGTCGATTCCACACTCCTCGAAGCCGCAAGGGACGCCTCCCGGACGGTCATGACCATGCTGGACCATATCGTCGACGCCCTGGACAGGAAGGACATTCGGGCCGCAAGCGAGATCCTGTCTCTGGAGGAGAAGCTCGACAGCATCGAAGAGCGGTGCAGGGACGCATACACCGAATCTCTCTGCGGCTTCCATCCCGACGGCCTCGCCGGGCTTGCCGTGAACGACTTCGTAAACTATTGCGAGAGGATGGGCGACCATCTGACCAACATCGCCCAGTCGATCCTCGGCGGCGGTGTCTGGCGGGGCGAAGAGGAGAACAGACAGCCATGACCGTTACTCTGGACAGGATCGAAAATGGCGTTGCAGTGCTGCTTCTGGACGACGGACAGAGGCTTCTCGTCCCGGCCCGCATCATCCCTCAGGGCTGTCCCGACGGGACTGTTCTCCGGATGACCTTCGAACGCGACGACCAGGAGACAGAGGCCCGCATGGCCCGGGTGCGGGCGCTCCGGGAAAGGCTCGTCGAACGCAGTGGCGACTGATCCCGGATACTCGTCCGGCCCTTCCGCGGGCGGCGGCGTCCTCATCCTCGTCTCGACACCCATAGGCAACATGTCCGACCTCTCTCCGAGGGCCTCGTCCACCCTCGAAACCGCCGACATCGTTCTCGCGGAGGACACGAGGCGCTCGTCCAGATTGGCCGGGATGCGGGGCAGGCTGGTCAGCTACAACGACCACAACGCGGCGGGCCGGCTTCCGCTGATAGCGGAGAGGCTGTCCGCCGGCGACACGATCGCTCTCGTGACGGACGCCGGGATGCCCGGGATCTCGGATCCCTGCTTCCGGGCGGTGAGGATGGCCCTGGAGTGCGGGGCAAGAGTCGAAGTAGTGCCCGGGCCCTCCGCCGCGCTCACCGCCCTGGTCGCGTCGGGCCTTCCCCCGGACCGTTTCTTCTTCGAGGGTTTCCTTCCTCACAAGCCCGGCCCGAGGGCCGCACGACTGCGCGAGATGGCCCTCTACCCTCACACGATCATCATCTTCGTCGGCCCCCACCATGCCGTCCGCATACTTTCCGACATCCTGGAGATCCTGGGCGACCGGCAGGCATGCCTTGCCCGGGAGATGACCAAGCTCCACGAGGAGTACATCAGGGGTACGGTATCCTCGATACTGTCGATCGTTTCGGCGAGACCTCCAAAGGGCGAGATCACGCTCGTCGTCGCCGGAGCCGTCAGGGTTCGGCGAGCCGGCGGCGGAGCCGGGCCGGATGCCGGATGCGACGGGGAGGAGTCGGGAGATGCGGCGGAGGACGCTGCGATCCACTCTGATTGACGGTTGGACAGGGGGTCCGTATGTTCCAAAATCCGTTGCATTGCAGCATCTGGAGGACACTTGACCCTGGAACGGATAAGGCTTGCAGGCAGGCGTCTGCTTGATCCGATCGTATGTCTGCTGGCCCGCATCGGGGTCGCGCCTTCCGCCATAACCCTGGCGGGCCTCGCAGTCACCGTGGTCGCCGCCTTCCTGGCATGGAAGGGCTCATACCTGGCATCGGCTGCGGTACTGGGCGGTGGAAGCCTCCTCGATGCAGTGGATGGTGGAGTCGCCAGGAAGAGGAACAGGGTGAGCCGGGCCGGCGCGGTGCTCGATTCGAGCTGCGATCGGGTCAGCGAATTCCTCATGTATTCGGCCCTGTTGACCGGGGCTGCATGCAGGGACTTCGGTATGATCCTCTATCTGGCGCCGGCCGCATTGTGCGGTTCATTCATGGTGAGCTATACGCGTGCGCGTTCGGAGGGTGTGGGGATTCCCTGCGAGGTCGGGTTCTTCACCAGGACCGAGAGACTGGTTCTGATGGTGCTCGCTCTGGCCGTGACCCCCGCAGCCGGGAATGCCCGTCCTGTCGTGTGGATGCTGGCCCTGGTCTCGGTTGGCACGTGGCTGACCGCAATTCAGAGGCTATCGTGCGTTTTCTCCGGGGATGGGTCTTCGCTTGGGGGCAGGGATTGAGAACCCGGCCCAGGGAGGTTACGATGGGTGACAAGAAGGTCAGAGTAGCGATCATCGGAGTCGGCAACTGCGCCAGCAGCCTGGTGCAGGGCGTCGAGTACTACCGGAACGCCAGGGATGACGAGAAGGTCCCGGGCCTGATGCACGTCAACCTCGGCGGATACCATGTCAGCGACGTCGAGTTCTCGGCCGCATTCGACATAAATGTGACCAAGGTGGGAAAGGATCTCAGCGAGGCGATCTTCGCCGAACCCAACTGCACGTGGAAGTTCTGCGACGTGCCGGCTACCGGTGTGAGGGTGGAGCGCGGGATGACCCACGACGGCCTCGGCAAGTATCTATCGCCCGTCATCAAGAAGGCCCCCGGGCCCACTTCCGACATCGTCAACATCCTCAGGGACACCAAAACCGACGTCGTCGTGAACTACCTCCCCGTGGGCAGCGAAGAGGCCACGAAGTGGTACGTCGAGCAGGTCCTCGATGCGGGCTGCGCATTCGTGAACGCCATCCCTGTTTTCATCGCCCGCGAGCCCTACTGGCAGAAGAGGTTCCGCGACAAGAACCTCCCCGTGCTGGGCGACGACATAAAGAGCCAGGTCGGAGCGACCATCCTGCACAGGGTTCTCGCCAGGCTGTTCGAGGATCGCGGCGTGCGGATCGACAGGACCTATCAGCTCAACGTCGGCGGGAATACGGACTTCCTGAACATGCTCGAGCGCGAGAGGCTCGAATCCAAGAAGATCTCCAAGACCAACGCCGTGACGTCCCAGATTCCGGGCGGGCTTGCCCCCCGCAACGTCCATATCGGCCCCAGCGACTACATCGAGTGGCTCGACGACAGGAAGTGGTGCTACATCAGGATGGAAGGCACCACGTTCGGAGACGTGCCCCTCAATCTCGAAAGCAAGCTCGAGGTCTGGGACAGCCCCAACTCCGCGGGTGTCATCATCGATGCCGTCAGATGCGCCAAGCTCGCCCTCGACAACGGGCTGAGCGGGGCCATGGAGGCGCCCTCCTCGTACTTCTTCAAGTCGCCTCCGGTGCAGTATTACGACGACAAGTGCCGCGAGATGACCGAGGACTTCATCCGCACCCACGGGGCAAAAAGAGACGGCGAGTGACGCTTGACCAGGCACTGAGGAGGCCCGGCGGCCTCTTCGTGACCTTCGAGGGTGTCGAGGGAGCCGGCAAGACAACGCGATCCGCGGCGCTGGCCGGCTCTCTTCGATCCATCGGCTTCGAGGTCGTGCACACCCGTGAACCCGGAGGCCCTCCTCTCGCGGAGGCGATCAGGCGTCTGCTGCTGGATCCCTCGCTCGAGATTCCCACGGCGGCGGAACTGATGCTTTATCTCGCCTCGAGGGCCTCGAACGTGGAGCATATCGTCAGGCCGGCCCTTGCCGCCGGCGGGGTGGTCATCTGCGAGAGGTTCAACGATGCCACCGAGGCCTATCAGGCGGCCGGGCGCGGCCTCGACAGGGAGTTCGTCGAATCAGCCTGCTCCTTCGCCACAGGCGGCCTGGAACCGGATCTGACCGTCCTGCTCGATCTCGATCCGGCGGAGGGCATGGCACGGCTGGATTCGAGACCGGGCGGACCCGACAGGATCGAGCGGGAGGATCTCGCCTTCCACGCGAGGGTCAGGGAGGAGTACCTGTCGCTGGCCCGGAGGCATCGGCGATTCCGCGTGCTCGACGCCTCCCTGCCCGGGTGCGAGATCGACGGGATCGTGCTCGGGCTGGTCGAGGAAGCGCTTCGCGTGAAGGAAAGTACATGATTTCGTCCGTCACTTCCGAAAGGTGAACCAGATGCGCAAGCCGGTCCCAGGCTGGCTCGCGGCTTCGGCCGGAGTCGCTCTCCTGGCCCTGTCGCTGGTACAGACGACCCCCAGGGCGGCGGCCGAGCCGGCTTCGGCAAGGATGACCGCAGCCGAACTCTTCATGGACGTCTACGGCATGACGCGATCCGCCTATGTCGATTCCGTCGGATCAGCCGATCTCATAGAGGCGGCCATCGAAGGCATGCTCCTCTCGCTGGACCCGAACAGCATGCTGCTCACCCCAGACCAGTACGACGACCTGCGCGTCCAGCTCGAGGGTTCGTTCGAGGGCGTGGGGATAACGCTCGGACAGCGTAACGGCTGGCTCACGGTGGTATCCCCTCTCGAGGGCACCCCCGCCTACCGCAACGGGATACGGTCCGGCGACCGGATAGTCCGGATAGACAGCATCACCACCAAGGGCATGCTGACGGACCAGGCCGTCTCCATGATCCGCGGCCCCAGAGGGACCACGGTCGTTCTGACCATCGAGAGACCAGGCGTCACCGACTCGCTGGTGATACCGATAGAGAGGGACGTGATCGACTATCCTTCCGTCTCCGCCTTTTTCATGGTGGCCCCCTCGATCGGCTATGTGCGCCTGTCGCGCTTTTCCGAGACTTCAGCCAACGAGGTTCTGGAGGCCGTCGACTCCCTGTCCGGGGAGGGCGCGTCCAGTATGATCCTCGATCTCCGGGGCAACTCCGGCGGTCTTTTCGCCCCTGCGGTGGATGTGGCCGACATCTTCCTGCCTTCCGGTTCGCTCGTCGTGACTACGCGCGGTCAGGCCGTGGGCGAACATGACTACTACGCGAGGCGCGCGGTCCTCTATCACGGCGATCTCGCCGTCCTTGTCGACGGCGGAAGCGCGAGTTCCGCCGAGATCGTGGCAGGAGCCCTGCAGGACAACCAGGCCGCCGTGATCATCGGTCAGAGAACCTTCGGCAAGGGGTCGGTGCAATCCCTCTCCGACCTCGGGGAGTATCCGGGGCTCGGCCATTACGCGGTCAAGCTGACCACGGCCAGATACTACACCCCGGATGGACGGTGCATAGACAGAACGCTGCGCGACGACTTCCTCGAGCCGGGGGCCGAGGAGGACTGGGGAATCATGCCCGACATCGAAGTCGAAACCGGGTATGCCGACAGCATAGACGCCCGTCTGGTGCTGGATCTCGAGGAGGGCGCATTCTTCTTCAACTTTGCGGCCGGATTCGTGATGGAGAACGAGGTGGACGAGGGATTCTGGCCCGACTCCGCCGTCCTCTCCTCCTTCGAAACCTGGCTCGCCTCCGAGGGCTTCACCTGCGACGAGGACACATGGGCCGGGAGCAGGGTCTACATCGAGCGCGCACTCCTCCGGGAGATCGCTCTGCGCGTGTGGGACATGGATACCTACTACCGGGTCACCGCTCCTCACGACGAGTGGATCCAGTGCGCGATATCGTACTTCCGGGAGGTGGAGGGCGAATGAGGATCGTCTTCGGCACCTCCGGCTGGCGGGGAGTGATCGCCCGCGACTTCACCGAGGAGCGCGTCAACAGGGTGATCGACGCCATCGCAGTGTTCCTGCGCGAATCCGGCGAGTCCGGGATAATCGTAGGGGGGGACACCCGCTTTCTGTCTCCCGAACTCGCCCGTGACGCGGCCACGAGGCTTTCCGCGGCCGGCTTCGAAGTCCGCCTTGCCGACCGCCCCGTACCAACGCCAGTTCTTTCCCACGCCGTGAGGAGGCTCCGTCTCGGCGGCGTGATCAACTTCACGGCCAGCCACAACCCGTTCATGTACAACGGCATCAAGTTTTCACCCGGACATGGGGGCCCCGCTCCGTCATCGGTCACGACCAGGATCGAGGAACTCATCGAAGCGGGAGCTTCGCCGGAAGCCGGAAGCGGGTCGCTCACGGTCGAGGATTTCGTCACGCCCTACACCGGGGATCTCGAACTCCTCGTGAAGCGCGACGTGATAGCCGGAAGCGGCCTCCGCGCCGTGTACGACGCCTTCAACGGCACCGGGAGCGGAATCCTCGATGTCTTCCTGCAGCATTCGGGCGCATCCGTAAGGACCATTCACGGCAGACGCGACCCGCTCTTCGACGGCCGGCATCCCGAACCGAACGAGAAGGGTCTGGCCGGCCTCTCCGAACAGGTCACGGTCAGCCGGGCCTCCGTCGGACTCGCCACGGACGGCGATGCGGACAGATTCGGCCTCGTGGACGAGGAGGGCGGCTACGTCTCCCCCCACGACTACCTGGCGCTTCTCTTCGAATACCTCGTCAGGGACAGGGGGATGGAGGGCATCGGAGTCCGTTCGACGACCACCGGCAGCCTCATGGACCGTGTTGCAGCGAGCCTCGGCCGAGATGTCGTGGAGACCCCGGTCGGTTTCAAGCATCTCGGTGCGGTCATGCTCGAGAGGAGCGTCGTACTGGCGGGGGAGGAGAGCGGGGGGCTGTCGATAGGCGGCCATGTGCCGGAGAAGGACGGCATCCTCGCATGCCTGCTCGCGTGCGAGATGTGCGCCCGGAGAGGCGTGGGCCTTGCCGTCCAGCTCCGCGACTTCTGGAGCAGATACGGGAGGCTCGCTCACAGGCGCATCGATCTCGGGCTCGCGGACGGAATCGGCGATACGGTACGGAAGCTGTTCATAGAGAATACGCCGCCTTCGCTGGGGGATCTCGCAGTCGAGCGGGTCGATTCACGCGACGGAAGGAAGCTCGTCCTCGCGGGAGGCGCGTCGGTGCTCGTAAGGATGAGCGGGACCGAGCCGCTCGCGAGGTTCTATCTCGAGTCAGGAACCGATGCCGGGCTGGACGTCCTCGAATCCTCGATCAGGGCCGCGATCGGCGCCCCGCAGGGATAGCCGCCGATGATGCAGCTCGATCCCCGGGATCTCACTCTGGACATCGCCAGCCTCAGGACCGGGAGCAACACCGGCTCCTTCGAGATCGACACGGCAGCGGTCGACTGGCGGATCGAGGACGTCACGCCGGAAACGCCGGGGGGAACCCTCGATCTCGACGTGAACTATACCGACCGTTCGATAATCGTGAGGGGCAGGTTCAGGGCCGGGTTCGCCACCGTGTGCGCCCGGTGCCTCGAAAAGGCCGTCTTCGAGGTGACTGAAGAGGTTTTCGCCGCCTATTCTAAGGATGGCGGCGGTGATGCAGACGCGGATGTCGAGAGACTTCCGCGGGACGGCAGAAGCCTGCCGCTACTTGACGCTGTTCGTGAAGCGGTAATACTTTCGCTCCCCGGAAAGCCGCTTTGCCGCGAGGATTGTCGCGGTCTCTGCCAGGTGTGCGGGGAAAATCTGAACGTCAGCCGGTGCGGGCATGAAGGTGCCTCGGACGCCGGATGTGTTCGTTGAACCGGGCCGGGACGGGTGCCCGGCGGAAGGATGAACGATGCCAGTTCCGAAGAGAAGAACATCCACTACGAGGCGCGACAAGCGGCGCACCCACTGGAAGCTGACCGCAGGTTCGACCAGCTCGTGCCCGAAATGCGGCGAACCCAGGCTGCCGCACAGGATCTGCAGGCACTGCGGATTCTATGACGGCCGCCAGGTCACCGAGGCCAGGACCGAGTAAGGCGGACGTTTGTCGCCGGAAGTCCGGGTCGCGGTCGATGCGATGGGCGGGGACAGGGGGCCGTCCGTCGTCGTGGAGGGTGCGGTCGAGTTCTTTCGCAGCGGGCCCGCCGGGTTCACCGAAGGGGTCGAGCTGACTCTCGTCGGCGACACCGCCGTACTCGAACCCCTCATGACGAAGGCCGGCGCGGGGCGTCATCCGATAAGACTGCACCACGCGAGCCAGATCATCGGCATGGACGAGCATCCTGCCGAAGCCCTCAAGTCCAAGCCCGACAGCTCGATCATGGTCATGGCCGGTCTGCAGAAGGCCGGGAGGGTAGATGCGATGGCGGGGCTGGGTAACACCGGGGTCATGATGGCCGCCAGCCTGTTCGCCCTCGGCCGCCTCGACGGCGTTTCGCGTCCGGCCATCGCGGCCACCTTCCCGACCCTGGGCAATCCGGCCGTCGTGCTGGACGTAGGCGCGAACGTCGGATGCAAGCCCGACAACCTCCGCCAGTTCGCGCTCATGGGATCGGCGTACTCGAGGGGAGTATTCGGCATCCCGAATCCCCGGGTCGCCCTCCTCAATGTAGGCTCCGAGCGGACCAAGGGTTCGCCCGTCGAGCAGGAAACCTACGAGATGCTCGAACACGGCTCCTCCAACCTCAATTTCACAGGAAACATCGAGGGGGACGGGATTCTCAAGGGGGAGGCGGACGTCGTAGTCTGCGACGGATTCGTCGGCAACATCGTGCTGAAGTTCACCGAATCCATCTCGGACCTGATCGGCGGCGCTCTGTTCTCCGAAATGTCCGGACACTGGTACAGCCGTGCCGGTTTCCTCCTGATGAGATCCGCGTTCAGCACCCTCTGGAAGAGCCTCGACTCCGCGGAATACGGCGGGGCGCCCCTTCTGGGTCTGAACGGCGTTTCGATAGTAGCCCACGGCAATTCCAACCCTAAGGCGATAAGGAATGCGGTCGCCGCCGCCTGCGGCTTCCACAGGAGCGGAGTGAACCGCATGATATCGGAGGGGCTGAGAGGCATGACGGCACTCCGCGGGGAGAACCAGTGAAGAGACAAGCCTTCATAACAGGCACTGGACACGCAGTGCCGGAAGCGATCCTTACCAATGCCGACCTCGAGAAGATGGTGGACACTTCCGACGAGTGGATAACCACACGCACCGGCATAAAGACTAGGCACATAACGGATTCCAACACGGCTACCTCCGATCTCGCGACCACTGCGGCGGCCCGCGCCATGGAGGCCGCAGGCTGGAAGCCGGAGGACGTGCAGGCCCTGTTCATCGCAACCGTCACCCCGGATCACGCCTTCCCTGCAACCGCCTGCCTGGTCGCCGACAGGCTCGGGCTGTCACGCGTACCTGCCTGGGACTTCGCAGCTGGATGCAGCGGGTTCGTCTACGGTCTGATCCAGGCCAGGGCCTTCGTGGAATCGGGGATTTTCGACAGGATTCTTGTGATCGGAGCCGAATGCCTGACCAAGATCACCAACTGGAAGGACAGGGCGAGCTGCGTCCTCTTCGGTGACGGGGCGGGAGCCGCAGCGATCTCGAGCCAGGGGCCCGGCGGGCTGCTGGGGGGATACCACTGGGGCAGCGACGGAGCGATAAGCGATCTCCTGGTGCAGGCCGCAGGCGGGTCGCGGAATCCCGCCACCCACGAGACCGTCGAAGCCGGCATGCACTACATCGCCATGAACGGCTCGGAGACTTTCAAGCACGCGGTCAGGGCCATGAGGGAGTCCTGCCTGCTCGCCCTCGAGATGGACGGGACGGACAAGTCGGATGTCGATCTGCTGATCTCACACCAGGCCAACTACAGGATAATCGACGCCACGGCGAGGGCTCTCGAACTCCCGCCGGAGAAGGTCTATGTCAATATCGACAGGTACGGCAACACATCCTCGGCCTCCATTCCGATCGCTCTGGACGAAGCCATGAGGAGGGGTATCATCACCCCGCCCAAGACCGTCGTTCTCGCAGCCTTCGGCGCCGGTCTCACCTGGGCCGGAATCATAGTCAAGTGGAACGGGTGAGCCACCGCTGCGAGCGGTTGCGGAACATGAAGGGAGGCTTATGACACCTGGAACGAGAACGGCGATAGTCACGGGAGCTGCGCGGGGGATAGGACTGGCCGTCTCCGAAAGGCTCATCGCCGATGGCTGGACGATCGCAGCCTGCGATATGCTGGAGGACAGGCTCCGCGAGGAAGCAGCCCGTCTGGGAGATAGTTACAGACCCTATCGCCTGGATGTCACCTCCGAAAACGACGTTAACACAGTCTGTGAACGCATCGCAGAGGAGAATCCCCCTGTTCTCGGGCTGGTTAACAACGCCGGCGTAACACGCGACAGCCTCCTCATGAGGATGGACGCCGAGGCGTGGGATCTGGTGCTGAAGGTGAACCTCACGGGCGCCTTCCTCATGACGAAGGCCGTCTCGCGGCAGATGATGAGGCGGAGGGCGGGTTCCATCGTGAATCTCTCCTCGGTCGTCGCCCTCGTGGGGAGCGCCGGACAGGCGAACTACGCCGCGAGCAAGGGCGGACTCATAGGGTTCACGAAGTCTCTGGCCAGGGAGCTTGCTTCCAGGAATATCCGCGTTAACGCGATCGCTCCCGGTTTCATCGAGACGGAGATGACCCTCAGCCTTCCCGAGGAGGTCCGGAAGGGCTATGCCGAGCGCATCCCGCTGGGGAGGATGGGCAAGCCCTCGGACATAGCCGAGGTGACGGCCTTCCTGCTGGGCGACGCGTCCAGCTATGTGAACGGAATCGTGATACCAGTGGATGGTGGATTGTCAACCTGAGAGGAGAGACAGATGTCCCTCGAGAACCGTGTCACCGAAATAATCGTCAACAAGCTGGGCGTCAGGGCCGAGGAGGTTTCCGCCGAAGCCAACTTCCAGACCGACCTGGGGGCCGATTCGCTCGATCTCGTGGAACTCATGATGGACTTCGAGGACTCCTTCAAGCTGAAGATCTCCGACGAGGACTCCTCCTCGCTGAAGAGCGTCGGAGATGTGATCAAGTACCTCAAGGCCCACGGTGTGGAGGAGTAGCGGCTTAGCCGCTTTCCGCGAACGCTCAGCTCAAGGATGGATCAGGTGAAGAGGCGGGTAGCAGTTACGGGCCTGGGCGCCATCAGCCCTGTCGGCCTGAACGTAGCAGAGTGCTGGTCGAACACAGTGGCCGGCAGGAGCGGCATCGACACGATTACGCTCCTCGATCCCACCCCGTACACCACCCGGATCGCCGGCGAGGTAAAAGGCTACGAGGCGGACAGGTTCCTCGACCGCAAGCTGGCGGCAAGATCGGACAGATACACCCAGTTCGCCATCATCGCGGCGAGAGAGGCCTTCGAATCCGCCGGACTGGGTGGAGGCGCCGTCGCTCCGGAGCGGCTTGGCGTAATCATAGGCACCGGCATAGGAGGGCTCGGAACGCTCGAGACGGAGCACATAAAGGCTCTGGAAAAGGGCGTGGACAGGATCAGCCCGTTCTTCTGCCCCATGATGATCGGGAACATGGCCAGCGGTCGTGTCGCCATCGAACTGAACGCCAGGGGAATCAACTTCGCGACAGTGACGGCCTGCGCCACCAGCGGCCATGCCATCGCCTGCGCGATGGATGCCATCAGGCTGGGGCGCGCCGACGCCATACTGGCCGGCGGCGCCGAGGCTCCCATCACGATGATGGGGCTCGGCGGATTCTGCTCCCTCAAGGCGCTCTCCACGAGGAACGACGATCCGAAGACCGCTTCGAGGCCCTTCGACAGGGAGCGCGACGGTTTCGTCATGGCCGAGGGGGCTTCGGTGGTCGTCCTCGAAGACTATGACTTCGCCGTCAGGAGGGGTGCTCACATCCATGCGGAACTCCTCGGCGCGGGCATGACGTGCGACGCCTACCACATCACGGCGCCCGCCGAGGGCGGCGAAGGCTCCGCCAGGGCGATGATCCTCGCGATGGAGGATGCCGGGATCACTCCTGGAGACGTCGACTACATCAATGCCCACGGAACCTCGACCGAGCTGAACGACGCAGGCGAGACCCAGGCCATCAAGGTGGCGCTCGGCGAGGATCGCGCCCGCAAGGTGATGATCTCCTCTACGAAGTCCGTCACAGGGCACATGCTGGGAGCCGCGGGAGGTATCGAGCTGATCTTCTCGATACTGGCGATGCGCGACGGCATCGTCCCGCCCACGGCGACACTGGTGAACCCCGACCCGGCATGCGATCTGGACTATGTCCCCGGGGAGGCCCGCAAGGCGGATGTCCGCTGTGCGCTCAGCAACTCGTTCGGCTTCGGGGGACACAACGTCACCCTGGCGGTCGGCCGCAGATAGTGCATCCATCGACAGACGACGCCTCCACTGCGCTCGACGCGGCGGAGGCGTCGATCGGATACCGGTTCCGTGAACGCGGACTGCTGCTGAGAGCGCTCACGCACAGGTCTGCCGGAGCCGGATCCAACTACGAGCTGCTCGAGTTCCTGGGCGACTCGGTCCTGGAGCTGCTGGCCCGCGAGCTGCTTCTGGAAAGGTTTCCCGGCGAAGGGGAGGGGCAGCTCACCAGGCGCAAGCGATCGCTCGTCTCTGCGAGGGCTCTCGCCGTCGCCGGGAGGAGGCTGGGCCTGGAGAAGTCGATCGTCTCGGGGGGCGGGCTCAGGTTGTCGGGGGCCATCCTGGCCGATGTGGTGGAGGCGGTCTGCGGGGCCGTCTACCTCGACGCAGGCATCCGGGAGGCACGGTCCGTAATCAGAAACGCCATATTAGAACGATTGCTGGAGTCCGGATCGGATCCGGGCTCCGACCCGAGGAGCAGGCTCCAGGAGATGTGCCAGGCTGCGGGTCTTCCCCCGCCTGTCTATAGAGTATCGCGTACCGGCGGACCCGAGCACGAACCGTTGTTCGAGGCCGTGGTCTCTGTCGATCGGAAAGAGGCCGGAACGGGAAGCGGGGCTACCAAGAAGGAAGCACAGTCCGCCGCCGCCGCCGAGGCGCTAGGCCGGATCCAAGGAGGAGGGGATAATGGATTACTTTCTCTCGGATGACGTAAAGGCGATAAGGGAACTCTGCGCCGAGATCGCCGAAAAGCACATAAAGCCTGTCCGCGAGGAACTGGACCGCGAGAACCGGTTCCCGCACGAGATCATGAATGTCCTCGCCGACAGCGACCTCTTCCGTATCTACATCCCGGAGGAGTACGAGGGGCTCGGGCTGGGATCGATGTCCCTCTGTGTGGCGGCCGAGGAGCTGAGCCGCGCCTGCGCGGGCATAGCGACCTCCTATGCCGCCAACGCTCTGGGGGCCATGCCGATACTCCTGTTCGGCACCGACGGACAGAAGAGGAAATATCTCCCCGGACTCGCCTCCGGCAAAAGCCTGGCGGCATTCGGGCTCACCGAGCCCGACGCCGGAAGCGATGCCGGCGGCATCAGAACCAGGGCGGTCCGCGACGGCGACTCCTACGTCCTCAACGGAACCAAGCAGTGGATCACGAACGGCGGCGAGGCGAAGGTTTACACCATCATCGCCATGACGGACCCCGAACGCGGGGCGAGAGGCGCCTCCGCATTCATCGTCGAGGACGGCACCCCCGGCTTCACGTATGGTAAGAAGGAGGACAAGATGGGCATCCGCGCCTCGGCCACCAGGGAGCTGGTGTTCGAGGACTGCAGGATTCCCGCGGAAAACCTCATTGCACGCGAAGGCACCGGCTTCATGGTCGCGATGAAGACGCTGGACAACTCCAGGCCCGGAGTCGCCGCCCAGGCAGTCGGAATCGCCCAGGGCGCACTCGACGCCGCGCTTGTTTACGCATCTCAGCGTAAACAGTTCGGCCAGCGCATCGACTCGTTCCAGGGCATACAGTTCATGCTCGCCGACATGGCCACGCAGGTGGAGGCCGCCAGGGCTCTCACCTACTCCGTGGCGAGGATGATAGACGCCGGCGTCAGAAAGTTCGAGAAGGAGGCCGCGATGGCGAAGGTCTTCGCCAGTGACGTCGCCATGAAGGTTACGACGGACGCGGTACAGATCTTCGGCGGGTATGGATACATGAAGGAGTACCCGGTGGAGAAGATGATGAGGGATGCCAAGATAACCCAGATCTACGAGGGCACGAACCAGATACAGCGCAACGTGATCGCCTCGAACCTGATCAGGGAAACAGCCTCGGGGGCGAGGTGACAGATGCGCATAGTCGTCGCGATGAAGCAGGTGCCGGACACCGCCGAGGTGAGGATAGACCCGGTGCGCAACACTCTCGTCAGGGACGGGGTGCCTTCGATCATGAACCCGTTCGACGTCTACGCCCTCGAGGAGGGTCTCCGGTGGAGGGACGAACTCGGCGGTGAGGTGATCGCGCTCACGATGGGCCCGCCCCAGGCGGAGGCGATCCTGAAGGAGGCCGTCTCGATGGGCGCCGATCAGGCCGTCCTCCTGTCGGACCGCGCCTTTGCGGGGGCCGACACCTGGGCCACCTCGCAGACGCTTGCCGCGGCCGTCCGGAAGCTCGCGCCCATAGACCTGGTCTTCACGGGCAAGCAGGCCATCGACGGAGATACCGCCCAGACCGGTCCCGGGATCGCCGCCTCGCTCGACTGGCCGCAGCTCACCTTCGTGGGCCGCGTGCTCGGAATCGAGGGCGGCAGGATCGTGGTGGAGCGCTACGTCGAAGGCGGGGTCGAGACTCTCTCGTCCACGCTCCCGGCCGTAGTCACCGTGCTGAAGGACGCCAACACACCCAGAATGCCCTCGCTGAGGGGGAAGATGAAGGCCAGGAACCTGGCCGTGACCACATGGGGCATTGCGGATCTGGGGCTCGATCCCTCTGAGACCGGCCTGGACGGCTCTCCGACCAGGGTGGTGGGGATCGCCTCGCCGGAGGCGAGGAGCGGAGGATCGATCCACCGCGGATCCCCCGAGGAGCTGGCCGTGATACTGGCCGATCTCCTGCTCGGAGAGGAGGCCGGGGCATGAGCGCAAGAGTCGACATCCGATCCGAAGTCTGTACCGGTTGCGGTCTCTGCGCCGCATCGTGCCCCTTCGGAGCCATCTCCATCAGGGATGGGATCGCGTTCGTCTCCGACGCATGCACCCTCTGCGGAGCGTGCGAATCGTCCTGCCCGTCAGGGGCCGTGGTAATCCTGAAGGAGTCCGCAGGGCCCTCCGACATGTCCGCCTGGACGGGAACCGCCGTGATAGTCGAATCCCGCGACGGCGTGATCGATCACAGCACTCTCGAACTGCTCGGCGCGGCCCGCGCGATAGCCGGGTCCGAGGGCGGGCCCGTGAGCGCGATCCTGCTCACCGCAGCCGCCGGAGACGCTCCAAGGATCCTCGCCGGCCACGGAGCCGACAGGGTTCTGATCGCGGAGTCGCCCGGGCTTTCGCACTACCTCACCGAACCCTGGACCCGGATCGTGAAGAGGATCATCGAGGAGACGAAACCCGCCATCGTCCTGGCCGCAGCGACAACCACGGGCAGGGATCTGATGCCGCGGATCGCCAAGCTGATGGACACGGGGCTGACGGCGGACTGCACCTCTCTCTCCTTCGATCCTTCCAAAAACGCTCTCCTCCAGACGCGTCCCGCCTTCGGCGGCAACATCATGGCCACGATCGTCTGCGAGGGGTCGAGGCCGCAGATGGCCACGGTCCGCCCCAGGGTCATGAAGGCGATCGACCCCGACCCGGCGCGGGTTGCGGAGATCGTAAGGATCGAACTCCTCCCCGGCGATCTGGACTCCAGGGTTGAACTGCAGGGCTTCAGGGTGCTCGACGAAGGCGTGGCGGACATCGCCGAAGCAGAGATCATCGTGTCCGGCGGAAGAGGGATGAAGAATCCGGAAAACTTCTCTCTCCTCGAGGAGATCGCCGATCTGCTGGGCGGCAGCGTCGGAGCCAGCAGGGCGGCGGTGGACTCCGGCTGGATCCCCTATCCACACCAGGTCGGCCAGACCGGCAAGACGGTCCAGCCCAGGAAATACATCGCATGCGGAATCTCAGGCGCGGTGCAGCACAGGGTCGGGATGCAGTCGTCCGACGTCATCCTCGCCATCAACAAGGACGAGACGGCGCCGATCTTCCAGTTCTGCTCCTCCGGGTTCGTGGGCGACCTGTTCGAGATACTTCCGGCGCTGGCGAAGGAGATACGCCGCCGCAGGGGTTCCGCCTGAACGCATGGTGCTGACCGGCGTCCTGCATGTGCACACCAGGCACTCCGACGGGACCGGAAGCGTCGAGGAGGTGATCGAGGCCGCAGCCCGCTGCGGCCTCGACTTCATAGGCATCAACGATCACAGGACCCTGGCGGCCAGGCACGAGGGCTGGCTGGGCATGCACCGGGGCGTGTTCGTTCTTCCCGGCGCGGAGCTGGAAGACTCCCGCCGGAACTGCCATGTCCTCGCCTACGGGATAGACTCTCTCCCGTCCACCCGGGACACCCGTGAACAGATCGCGGCCATCCGCGAGACCGGCGGGCTCTCCATAGCCGCCCACCCCTGCGAGAGGGGCGGCCATCTCCCCGGCACCCGCAGTTACGGATGGACAATGCCCGTCGAAGGCGTGGACGGAGTCGAGGTCTGGAACTACATGTCGATGTGGAAGGCGGGGCTCACGCCCTGGAACTTCCGGGACAGGGTGGTCCGTCCCGACCGCATGTCGATCCATCCATGCGGCGAATCGATCCGGAAGTGGTTCTCCTGCGGAGGGTGCGCCGTGGGAGGGCCGGATGCCCACGCCATCCGATTAGGCATCGGAAGGTTCCACACCTGCATCTTCCCTTACGAGATGCTCTTCTCCAGATTGAGGATGCACCTGGTCATTGACTCCGACTGGGATCGGCGGGATGTTCAGGGCGAGCGAGCCATACTGGATTCCATCAGGGCGGGAAGATGCTTCGTGAGCAACGCCCTGCTCGGCGATGCACGAGGGTTCTCGGCGCGGGTCGACGGTGGAAGGCTCTCGGTCAGTGTGCCCGGGCGTTCCGAGGTAGTCGTCGGAACCGCGTCGGGCGAGATTGCCAGGATTCCCATTGAGGATTCCGCCTGCACGGAGATGGAAGTTCCTGCGGGCGTTCCGTTGTCCGTCGAGGTCAGGAAAGGGGAGGGGACATGGATATGGTGCGGGCTGCCCTGCTCCTCGCGCTGATCGCCGTTCCCGCATTCGCGTCGCCGGTCGATACGGCCGACGATTTCCTGAGGGCGGTCGAGTGGAGTGACGGCGAAGCCCTTCTCGAAACGCTCAGCCCGAGCCTGAGGGCAACTCTCGAAGCGAGGTGGGCCGAATTCGGGGCGGTCGTTCAGGTCAGACCCGAACTCGCCAGGGTGGTGCTCTCCCGGTCGCTCTCCTATCTATCGACAACCGACCTCGCAGGCATGAGTCTGGCCGAATTCCTGTCCCAGCTCATGCCCACGCTGAATCTCGCCGGCTACGAGGCGTCCATGGTGGAGCGCATGGACCTGAACATGACCGGGCGCAACGCGGAAGTGACGGTTCACTGGCCGGACGGCCGCAGCGCATCGCTCGCCATGGTCTGGGAGGACAGCTCCTGGAGGATCACGGGGTCCTACTTCCTGGATTCGATTCTCGGCAACATGCTCTAGCGCTGTTCGTACCTCGGCCCTGGGGGAGGGCCGGTTTCCGATTCCGGCATTCCTGTTCCGGGGCGGTGGTTCATACGGAGTGGATCTATGAGAAACCGATTCCGACCGTCCGGGAAGACGGGTCCGGGAAGGCCGATTCGATCAGCATGTAGTGTGTAAGCCCCCGGCGGCCTCCGCCGGGATTAACGGTTCATTCCCGATATTCGGTATGTTTGTCGCTTGTTGCTGCCGCTTCCTGGCGGCTGGAAGGGTACCGGGTGGTATCCGAATCCCCGGAACGGGGTTATGGGAGGTTTCAGATGAGAAGGTTCCTGTCGGCAGCATTGCTGCTAGCTCTCGTGGTCGCCTGCGGTGGCGCCAAGCCCGATGCCGCTGTCACCGGGTTCTTCGACGCGATGAAGGCCGGCGACGGTGCCAGGGCCGTGTCCTACATGTCCCAGGCATCGATCGACGAAATGGGCGCCGGACTCGAGGAACTCAAGGCCGACACCACGGGCATGGCGGCTGCGATGCTTCCAATGATGGGCATCAACGTCACCCCCGAGCAGCTCCAGTCCATGTCCACCGAGGATTTCGTCGCGGCCCTCTTCTCCTCGCAGATGATCAAGGACATGTTCGCCAACGCCAGCGTCACCATTCTGAGCTCCGAGGTCAACGGCGACAACGCGGTCGTCAAGGTGAGCACGAACATGAACGGTGAGATCAGCGAGGAAAACATCGAGCTCGTCCGTGAGGGCGGCGTCTGGAAGCTCGACATGGGAAGCATGGGCATATAGGATTCCGGCCTCGATAGACGGAACCTTGCCAGTGAAGTGGGGCCCCGCTCGGCGGGGCCCCTTGCGTCAGACCTGATCCTCCCGGTCGAGTTCCGGGGGCTCCAACTCCTCGCGCAGAAGGGCCAGTACCGCAGAGTAGGGGACGACGAAGAACTTCTTGCCTTCCAGCGTGAGTTCGAAGGCCGAGTTACGAACGTACATGGCGTAGTCGCCCTTGCGGGCCTGGAGAGGGATGAACTGCGGCTTGGCCGGAGGGCCCTGCCTCCAGGGCTCCTCCTCCGGGGATGCGATGGATACCGGATACCCGGGCCCCACGGCCTCGACCCATCCTCCGGAGACCTTCTTCCCCTCAACGGCCGAATCGGGGAGGTAGAGACCAGTGTGGGTGCGCTCGCCGGCGCTCATGGGCGAGACGAGCAGCCTGTCGCCTACTATCACGAGATGCTTCTTGCCGATGATCACAGAGTCTTCCATGCGTGGCCCGATGCCTCCTTCACCCCTATTCTAGCACTACCAAATACCCCTCGCAAAGCGCCAAGTCCGGTGTCAGAGGAAAAAACGTCAAATACGCAAATACGGGTTATAATTGTCCCTAGAAAGCGCGCTCCGTTCGCATAACCATATTCACATCTATTTGAAGACCTGCAGTTTGCAGACGCATCCCAATTACAACATATCATTCACATGACAATATGTTTCGCAAATGCTGCGTTTTTGACGTTTTTTCCTCTGACACCTTTCGCGCTGTTGACAGTACCCATAATGGGTTGAAATATACCCGATATGGGTGGTAAGGCTGTGGCTCGTGGTGGAAGCCCTGTGAATGACTCCGATGCCGGGTGCGAGGGGCTTCCTCCGATCAGAATCGCCGAGACTCTGTTCTCGCGCGTCCAGATGAGAGTGCTCGCCCTGATCTACGGTAATCCCGACCGCGCATTCCAGGGGGCTGAGCTGATCCGGCTCGCCGGATCAGGAGTGGGGGCGGTTCACCGTGAGCTGAAGCGACTGGTTTCAGCAGGACTCGTATCGACGATACCCGTGGGCAAGAGGAGGCTGTACCAGGCCAACAGGAGTTGTCCCGTCTTCGAGGAACTCCACGGCCTGATAGTGAAGACGGTCGGTATCGCCCAGCCCATCCGCGAAGCCCTTGGACCCTTCTCGGAAAGAATACGCCTGGCCTTCATCTATGGATCGACGGCGAGAGGCGAGGAGCATACCGGAAGTGACATCGATATTATGATCATCGGAGACAATCTGGCGTATCCGATGATTCTGGAGGCTCTGCAGCCCGTCGAAAAGGTCATAGGGAGGCAGATCAGCGTCAACCTGATGACACCCGCGGAGTGGGTCAGCCGGCTGGCCTCGGGAGACTCCTTCGTTTCGAGGATCGCCGCCCGGCAGAAAATAGTTTTGACAGGATCCTTGGATGTCGTCGAATCCGCTTGAGAAGCTGATGGGTGTCGGCCTCGTCAGGCAGGAACCCGCACTGAGGGACGAGTTCGAGGGGCTGGTCCGATCAGGCAGGAACAGGCTTTCAGATGCCGCCAACGAGAAGCTCTCCTTCGAGAGCAGATTCGACCTTGCCTACAACGGTGCGTTCTCTCTCTCCCTGGCTGCTCTTCGCAGGCTGGGCTACAGACCGGTGAACAGGTTCGTGGTATTCCAGGCTCTTCCACACACACTCGGACTGGGTCCGGGAGTCTGGGCGACACTGGCGGAGTGTCACAGGCGCAGGAATTCGTCCGAGTATGAAGGCTTTCTGGTGATCGACGAGCAGTTGCTGAAGGACCTCATCGCTTCCGCAGGCGTGGTGCTGGAGGCGGTCGAGAAGCTGGAACCCCCGCTCGAACCCTGAATGATCACGGTGGTCTGCTCGTGAAGCCAGGCAGAGTTCCCCCTGCCAGATGGATGAAGTATCCAGGCTGGAACAGATTCTTGTCTGCGATGGCTGAAATGTCTCATCCTTCCGGCGCCATTAAAAAAATCTCGGAATCCTGCAATATGGGCCAGGCAGGGCAGTTGAGCACATCGTTAAAGCTTTCCACAGCATCTGTCGCGATTGCTTCACAACGAGCGACGTCAAGATTCGAGGAGGAAACAACCGATTTCAAATGAAAGCTGTACTGAGAGCCATCCGTGCTGACATCACAACCCTGAACGTCGATGCGATCGTCAATGCGGCGAATTCGTCGCTACTCGGCGGGGGCGGGGTCGATGGCGCGATTCATCGAGCCGCCGGACCTGAGCTGCTTCAGGAATGCCGGCAGCTCGGAGGCTGCGAGACCGGTGACGCAAAAATCACCAAAGCCTACCGGCTCAAGGCCAGGCACGTCATTCACACGGTGGGGCCGGTCTGGCGCGGAGGGGATCATGGCGAACCGGAACTACTGGCATCGTGCTATCGGCGATCCATTGAGTTGGCCGCTACGGCGGGTGTCGCCTCGATAGCCTTCCCGTGCATCAGTACCGGCATCTATGGATATCCTGTCGAGCCTGCAGCTCGTGTGGCGGTAGGTACGGTCACGAGCGCCCTGTGCGATTCACCGGGTATACAGGAGGTCGTCTTCTGCTGCTTCTCCGGTGATGACCTCGCTGTCTACGAGCGTGTGCTGAACGAATCTGTGGTCTGACCGGTCGATCGAGCCGGCTCGTGCCAGCAGACAGCCGATTGCCGGCCATTCTCAAAGGCGTCGGTTTGAGGAGTGGAACCGGCATATTGACAGCGATATGCGGTGTGATGATGATGAAAAGAAGAGGAAGGCGGTGCCGGACAGGATCAAAACACCGACCCAGAAGAATCAATGCTCACCCGATTCTAGCCTCAACAGGAGATTATATGACTGACATAGTTGCAAAGCTGACTGGAAAGCTGAATGAACCGGAATTGAGCGAGCAGTTGCAAGAAGCAAGTCAGACGTTGATAAACCTCGTTGAGGAAAGCGCCTATGTCGGTGAAGTCTACTCACTCGGATACGATGAAGCCCTTGTTCAAATACACGATTACCACCGCCAACAAGTTGGCGGCATTCCTGCGCTCTCATTCCTGATCGCAACACGCATTCGTCCGGGTGATCTCTTCGATGTGCGACAAGAGGATGCATCCATAGTGCTTCTACGCGTACTTGACAAAGCCAACCTCCCCAATACCGAGGAGGCTCTACGTGTCCGTATAGAAACAGCCCAGCGCGTCAGTGGAGAAATCGATCGGCACTGGGATGACCAAGCTGTTATGGACCCTATGACGCATAACCTGCTCAGCTACGCCGGCGTCCGATGCCGAGTTCTGGGAACCTACTACATGGCCAACATCGGTACCGAAGACACCCAAGATTTTCGCCTTTTCTTTGGTTCGGACATCAGCAACTACTACCCCAACCGTGGCCTGAAGGTCTTCAAGCCCAGAGGCAACGTGTTGAAGACTATCATCAATTTTCGTGATCCCCGGTCGACTGTTGCTGCAATCGATGGCCGTGTACCCATTGGACAGGTTCGGTATGCTTCAAGTCACCGACCTTTTCAAGGCCTCGACGGCGTACCCGTTCAGATCACACCCACTGACCTTCTCGGGCAAAAAACCGCACTATTCGGCATGACCCGAACAGGCAAGTCAAACACAACCAAGATTATCCTCAAGTCGATCTTTGCCCTCCGGTGGGGCCAGAACCCTGCCCGTATAGGCCAGATCGTCTTTGATCCGAACGGCGAATACGCAAATGAGAACGAGCAGGACTCTGGTGGCCATGGCCTCAATGCAGAAGCAATCAAAAATGTTTGGAAGTGCGGCCCGACCGCTCAGAATGGGCAGCTACAGAATGATGTCATTACCTACGGTATCACCAAGCACCCAAATGATCCAAATCGTCAACTGATGCTTCTAAATTTCTATCTTGACAACAACATCCAGATCGGGAAGGAAATCATTAACGATGCCCTAAGTGACCAAGGCAATGTGAAGTATCTCAGCAACTTCAGGGATGTTAGCTTTGATCCGCCCGCCCCGAACGACCGATCGGCTCTGACTAGATACAATCGTCGCGTTCTCGCCTATCGAGCGCTGCTGTTCAAGGCCGGGTTGCAAGTGCCTAACAGCCTGAGCCCGAATACCAGCGGTCTGTTTAATACAAAGCTCTTGGAGGCCCTGGGTAAGGACGCACAGAATGACAAGGTTAAGTCCCCCGCTGACTATGGCTCCTGTGCCACCATTCTCGCCAAGCAAAAGCCGACGTGGGCCGAGCTTACGCAAGCGTTTGAGATACTTCGTGATTACATCAACGATAAAGACTCTGGCTGGCGTGACTTCAACTCGGAATATGTCCAGACCAGCAGTTCCGGCTCATGGGCGGACAGCGATCTTGAGAAAATTCTTGAAGTGTTTGCCTATCCCAATGGTTCCCGCCTGATCGGGCGGGTGAAAGAGCAACACACGCCAGATACAAGCTCTGACTATGCTGCTGACATCTACGAACACCTCAAGCAAGGTCGGCTGGTGATTGTCGATCAGTCGAGCGGCAACCCCGAAATCAACAAGGCATCTGCGGATCGGGTGATGCGATTGATCTTTGAGGAAAATCAAAAGCAGTTCCGGACAGCGCAGACACCACCTGAAGTGCTGGTATATGTCGAAGAAGCCCATAACATCCTGCCATCCTCTCGAGAACTTGACTTCAAGGATATATGGGTTCGCACCGCGAAGGAAGGAGCGAAATACCATATCGGTCTGATCTATGCGACTCAAGAGGTTAGTTCGATCCAGCAAAACATCCTACGAAACACGGCCAACTGGTTTATTGGACATCTTAACAATACAGATGAGACGCGAGAAATCCGCAAGTTTTATGACTTTGCCGACTTTGAAGGCAGTATTCTTCGCGCTCAGGACAAGGGGTTCATCCGGGTGAAAACATTGTCGAACCCATACGTCATACCCGTGCAGGTGGATCGTTTCCTTATCGAAGATATCTCGAATCATCAAGAGGCATAATATGCCATACGACGGAGAATACGCGACATACCTCCCTCTACATCGTATTTCCGAAAGCCAGAGGGTTAAAAACCTGCTTGCCCGGTCCAAGATATTGGAGAAGGCACATGTGGCGCATACCCCCAAGCCCATAGATGCACCGCCGCAGGTGCTGAATTTGCCGAAATTTATCCTCGCAATAGACGGCAGCTACGCGGAAGTCGATGTGAAGAACGGATATCCAGGAGCCAAAGTTGGCTACTGCACCACAGCAAGTGTTCTACTTGACCTAGATCTCATCGCTGAACTGGATACCAAACGCCCAGTTGATCCCGTTGAATTCCGCAAGACAGAGCAAGCTGCAAGTGTGGATGCAGCTCTGCCTGGCAGCAATGTGGTCACGCGAAGGCAGAACTCTGCGCGCGCGTCTTTTCGAGAGGAGCTATATGACCTTTTTACCGAGATTGTTGTTGACGAAGGCGACCGGACAAACTTGCTTTCGACCTATGAAGCGCTACTCGCATTGAAGCCCACAACCAATCCCCAGAGTTGCCCATACAGCGAATCGCACGGTTGTGAAGCAAAATTCGTGGTCAAGCCTGGTTGCACGACATGCCCAACCTGCAGCCGCCCCGTGTACTCTACAGATGCCCTTCGCATTCATGAGCGATTCCGCGACACCGGAACGAACGGCGAGGCGTTCGGGCTGGTGATGCAAGTCGTGGAACGGTTGCTAGTTATCCATTTTCTTAGGTGTTTCGAGCGACGGAATGTGCTGCAACGTCTTATATCGCTTGCCTTTTTCATCGACGGTCCAATGGCGGTTTTCGGCCCACCCGCCTGGTTGAGTTCCGCCATCAGCCTCGAACTCAAGAGATTGAATAAGAAGGTACGGACAGCGACCGACCAAGACCTTTTAATTTTAGGTATCGAAAAGACAGGAGCTTTCGTACAACACTTCGAGGAGATTGACCAGACGGAAACACCAGGCCAGCAGCTCTTCACCTCACGACAATACATGCTTCTGACCGATGGCTATATAAAGGATCGTATCTTGCACTCCGACAGTCATAAGCGATATGGCGAAGACACATATTTCGGACGGAAATTTTTCTACAAAGCGCAGAGTGGTGCGAGGATTGTCACCAGCATTCCATTTCTATCTGAAGAACAAGATACCATCGACAGTGATGATATCTCTCTCTATCCGCAGTTTGCTGCTATTTGCACGCTCCTAGACCGTGTGGTGTCTTCACGGCACGCGAACTCGGTGTCACCGTTGATTGCAGCCAATGCACAAGCAGCTATCCCACTGCAACTCGGGTCGAGGGTGTTGACTGAACTGGCTAAGGCGCTTCTAGGGACAGCTGAGAATGGTAAGTAACAGCAGGACTTTCGGTACTGCCGCGAAGAGGTGGGAGGGGATTGGGCCATACTATGCCATGTTCCCGAACCGCTTTGCTAATAACGTTATCAAAGAACACACGGCACCAGGAGACACAGTGCTTGATCCTTTCGCTGGCCGTGGAACCTCAATCTTCAACGCGACAGTTTTGGGGCGATGTGGGTTAGGCATTGAAATAAGTCCTGTTGGATGGATCTACGCGAAGGCAAAGCTGAGCCCTGCGCCCATAGAGCAAGTCATAGAGCGCTTACATGAGATTGCAGACGCTAGCATCAAATACACCAAACTGAGCAAGTCCCAGCCGGTGTTCTTCAAGAATTGCTTCTCTCCCAATGTGCTACAATTCCTACTCTCCGCTAGAGACAGATTGGACTGGCGTAGACGCACATGCGACAGAACACTAATGGCAATCTTGTTGGTTTATCTTCACGGTAAGGAAGGCCAAGCCCTCTCAAACCAGATGCGGCAAACAAAGGCTGTTTCCCCGAGTTATGCCATCAAGTGGTGGGATGAGCATGGAACGAAGCCACCCGACCTCGATGTAGTTGAGTTCATGCTGCAGCGGATCTTCTGGCGTTATTCAAAAGGCGTCGTAAAAGGGAATGGTAGCCGGGTATACTTGGGCGACTGCATTACGCTACTTCCGCGATTAGCAAAGCAAATGCGTGAAAAAACCATCCCCAAGGCAGATCTTCTTCTCACATCGCCACCGTACTATGGTGTCACAAACTACTACTATGATCAGTGGCTTAGGCTTTGGTTACTCGGATTTGAAGCGACTGCCTACGTCTCTCGTGGGCCATACCAGGGACGGTTTACGCATCAAACTATCTACCGAAATCTGCTAAAAGGGGCCTTCTGTCGTGCTGCCAATCTGGTTGCGGACGATTCTGTGATCTACGTTCGTACAAGCAAGGATCCGTTCACGAAACAAGCAACACTAGATGCGATGCTTACAGCATTTCCGAATAAAAAGTTGAATGAGATATGCCGGCCTTTCCAACAGCCCACGCAGACCCATCTTTTCGGCGATAGAACGCCAAAGCAGGGGGAAATTGACCTCATTTTACGACCATCGTAAAACACGAAGCACTGTACATGTAAGATCATTACCCAATAACGTTATGCAGCAGAAGGTGCGCTGCCGCTGAGCCAGACAGTCAGGAAGCAGAAGAGCAGAAGAAGAGGAAGTATTCAAATCCAGACTGCACTGAGAACCATTCGTGCAGACATCACTACTCTAAGTGTCGATGCGATCGTCAATGCGGCGAATTCGTCGCTGCTCGGCGGGGGCGGGGTCGATGGCGCGATTCATCGAGCCGCCGGACCTGAGCTGCTTCAGGAATGCCGGCAGCTCGGAGGCTGCGAGACCGGCGACGCCAAAATCACCAAAGCCTATCGGCTCAAGGCCAGGCACGTCATTCACACGGTAGGGCCGGTCTGGCGTGGAGGGGATCATGGCGAGCCGGAACTACTGGCATCGTGCTACAGACGATCCATTGAGCTGGCCGCTACGGCGGGTGTCGCCTCGATAGCCTTCCCGTGCATCAGTACCGGCATCTATGGATATCCAGTCGAGCCCGCCGCTCGTGTGGCGGTCGGTACGGTCGCGAGCGCCCTGTGCGATTCGCCGGGTATACAGGATGTCATCTTCTGCTGCTTCTCCGGCGATGATCTCGCTGTCTACGAGCGTGTGCTGAATCCGGTGTCAGAGAAAAAACGTCAAATACGCAAAAATGAGTTGTAATTGTCCCTAGAAATCGCGCTCCGTTCGCATAACCGTATTCGCATCTACTTTAAGACCTGCAGGTTGCAGGCATACCCCAATCACAACATGTCATTCACATGACAATATGTTTCGTAAATGCTGCGTTTTTGACGTTTTTTCCTCTGACACCATCTCCGAGAACCAAGGCGGCGGTTTGATGAGTGGAACCGGCATGTTGACAGCAACATGCGGTGTGATGATTATGGACAAAATGTCAATCGGTTCGTGAAATTGCCACCTGATGCAGTGAGCGGAGCACTTGAGTCATGCCGCAAGGACAACGGACTTCCCGATTTATGGATGACCTCCCTGATGAACTCATATCGGAAGCCGAGCAATCGCATTCTACGGATGCTGGCAAGCCGCACCGATGATGCGTGACGTTATCATGACGAAAAGGAAATGTGAAAATGAGAATTGCACCTGAATATCTGATCGTTTCCGTCCTGCTCATGAGTAGTGCGTGCTCTTCAGATTCGGATCGCTCCGGCGAAATTGATGGATATCCTCCCCGATACCAGTTGTGCGCCGTTGATTCCTTCGGTGTTGAAACAGGCGATTCTATCAGCATGATTGGAGCCATAAGCTCAATCTGCCATCACCCGAATGGTACTCTCGTAATCCTTGACCAACCCGCAGGATGTTTGAGACTGATCCCGCCTGACGGAGAGCCGCGTCGTGCACTGAGAAACGGCAGCGGTCCCGGTGAACTTCAGGGTGCCCAGGCGGTTTGCGCCTTAGGAGACGGTAGAATTCTGATCTCAGATTATATGAAGATGAATCTCATGACCTATGATGCCGATGCGAATTATCTCGGTGACTATTTCCCAACCAGTAGAAGTGATCCCCCCGGAATGTTATGGGCAGTAGATTCTTCATCAATAGTCGGAGTTGATCTCGATGGAATGACAATCGATGGTGTAACGGCCGGTTTCTATTACTGTGCCCGGTATGATTCAGATATCGATGTGTCCGAGTTTTATTACATAATGAATTGTGATGAACTTGGATACAATGATGGAGTTCGGAAATTTGAGGTTCTGGAGTTCTATGCAGACAGACAGGGAATGGTCTATCTGGTTACTGATAACACTCTTTACTCCGTTGATGCTCTCAATCCAGACGGAAGCCTGGCTTATAGTATAGAACTTCCCGCAGATCGAAACAGGAAAAGCGCAGAGCAAATCGCGACCGAAATAGCTGAATTTGAAGCATTTGCAGTAAACGACAGAGCCTATCCTGGTGGGTATCAGCCATGTCCCTACGACAGGCTCATTTCCATAGTCGGTGTTGATATTGAAGGTAGGTTGTGGATCGAACGATTTGGAAGCGGCGACACATATGATTTCGATGTATGGGAAGAGGGCACCCTGCGGTACACTGCCGTTCTTCCCGTCGTCGATGAGGAAAAGCTTGAGATGACATTCTCAGTGGGAGAGGCTGGAATTGTCGGAGCTGTGACCGATCCCTATGACTACCCGAGAGTATACTTCTATGAGAAACAACAAATACAGTAATGACAACTGAATGAACCCGTCACAGGCGTTTCCGGAGCACCCTTCCCTGCGTTGGAACGCCACCCATTATTACATTATTACATTCATTATTACATTATTACATTATTACATTACACGCTGCTGGCTAGAAATCTTGTGGAAGGAAACGGCTTCTCGAACAGTCACGGCCAAAGCCGGTGAAAGCCGGTGTCAGAGGAAAAAACGTCAAATACGCAAAAATGAGTTGTAATTGTCCCTAGAAAGCACGCTCTGTTAGCATGGCCGTATTCTCATCTACTTGAAGGCCTTCAGGTTGCAGGTATACCCCAATCACATCATATCATTTATATGACAATATATTTCGTAAATACTGCGTTTTTGACGTTTTTTCCTCTGACACCATAAACTGGCGGAGGACCGGGGATTCGAACCCCGATGGGCCTAAACCCGGCGGATTTCAAGTCCGCTGCCTTACCGTTAGACTAGTCCTCCACCGTCCGCGAATGTAGCTTATGCCACGGATTCGGTCAAACACGGGCGCCCGTGCTTCCGGGGACGCCTTGTCCGGAGGGCCGCGATGCTGGAGTGCGAGCTGAAGTTCAGATTTGCAACGTTCGTCGAAGCGCAGGAGCTGATCTCGTCCAGGGGGATTGCCCTCTCCGCGCCGGTCGAGGAGGAGAACGCGGTTCTGGATTCGCTCGACGGCTCGCTGTCGGGGAAGCGCATCCTGCTGCGGATAAGGAACGCCGGGGGCGTCACGATTCTTACGGTGAAGACCCCCGTCGAGGATTCGCGGATGAAGATCCGGAAGGAGTACGAGACCGAGGTCTGCTGCCCGCCGCAGGCTCTCGAGGAGATGTTCGCCGCCATCGGCTTCCGCGTCGCCCGCCGTTACTCCAAGACGAGGATGACCGGCCGGTGCGGCGATGCGACCGTCTGTCTGGACAGACTGCATTTCGGAACCTTCATCGAGATCGAGGCCGGGTCGCCCGAAGCCCTCGTGGAGGCGGCATCCCTTCTGGGGCTCGATCCCTCCGACGGCCTCAGGGAGAACTATCTGGAGCTGGAGGACATGGCTGGGGGGAATGTCTGACTCACGGCGTTCGTTCGCGGCTCCCGCCACGGCCCTGCTGGCGGCTGTGGCCGCCTTCTGCCTCTCCCTCTCCCTGCCATTCTCCTTCTGGATAATCGACGAGGCGGTCAACTTCCTGCAGGGCGAGGCCGTCCATTCGGCTCCGCTAAGGCTCCCGCCCGAGCTGCCCTACCCGGGCGCTGATCTCGCGGGGGCGCATGCCTCCTCCCTCAGACCGGTTCCCCATCAGTACGGAACCTTTTCGGATGGGAGGCTGTACGCCCAGTATTCGCCGTCGCTGGCGCTGGCGGCCCTTCCATTCCGGGCCGCTCTGGGCGTCCGCGGATACGCCGTGCTGCAGGCGCTCTCACTGGGCATTGCGGTCCTCCTGCTCGGCTCGATCCTCCGGGAAAGGGGTTTCGGCGCGATAGAGGGGCCGGCCGTCGTGCTCCTCTGCACGCCGATCATCTTCTTCAGCCAGACCTTCTGGGGGCACCTGCCCGCCATCGCACTCTGCGCTGCCGCCTGGACGGCCTTCCGGAGGGGATGGAGGATATCCTGCGCCGCGCTCGTCCTGGCGGCCGGCCTGCTGCGTGAGGAATGCCTCGTCTTCCTTCCCGCTGCGGCCTTCGTCGCCGTTCCCGGCCGGAAGACGGGCCGTGGGGCGTCCGTGCTGCACGGGTCGCTGATCATGGCCGCCTCCGTAGTCCTGTTCTGCACGGCCCAGAAGCTGCTCACGGGAAGCTGGATCGGGACCCATCTCCAGGCGAGCGGCACCGAGACGGATCTCTACGGATTCGCATCGACCGGAATCGTCGCCAGGAAGATCTTCGTCCTGAGAGCCGCCCTTCTCTCGTGCCTTCCGTACGCGTCCGACGGCGTGTCCGCCCTGTGCGGACTGGCCCTCTGGGGCCTCTGGTCGGTTTCGCGGGGCGACTCCAGGCCGTGCACTGCGCTTTCGATCCTCGGGGCCGCGGTTTCAGCGGCTCTCGCCCTCGCCCCGGCCCTGAACGGCCTCGGGTTGTTCTCGCTTCTTGAGCTGAAGCATCCGCTGGTGGTCTTCCCCTGCCTCTGGCTCGCCGGAAGGCCTTCCAGGGCATGGCTCGTCCCCGGGGCGGCGTTCGTGGCGACACTTCTGGCGATGGACCCAATGCACGCGCTCGACGTGGCGTGGGGCTCCAGGCTGCTGATGCCTTCGCTGCTGATGTTCGCGGTTGCAGCCGCGAGGCCCGGCAGGGCGGGTCGTCGTGCCGTGGCGGCCGCCGGCCTGGTGACCGCAGCCGTATCCCTGTGCTTCCTCGCCGCCAAGAGGGAGAGATCTGCCGAACTCGTGGAGGCCGCCCGATCGCACGGAGGAGCCGTCATAGCGACTTCCTGGGAGCTGCCGTGCGAGTTCGCGGCGCTCCAGGCGGAAGGGTCGCCGGTCCTGTTCGCGGACAGCACGGCGGAATTCGTGTATGCGCTGCAGGTTCTCGCTCCCCTGGACCCGGTGGTGGCCTGCCCCTCCGGCGGCATGGCCACCGCGTCACGCGCTGCCTCCGTCCTCGGTCTGGACCTCGTTCCGGCGGCCTCGGTCCGGTTCGACCCGCTGCTCGAAGCCGTCATCCTGGAAACCTCGCCGGGAAGTCATGAGAATCCCTGACCGGGCCTCCATGCGGAGGAGGTTCTACCTGTCCTGCATCGCCTGGTCGGCCGTATGCCTGCCCCTCGTTCTCGCGGGCCCCCGGGCGGCCCTGCTCGTCCCCTTCGTAGCGGCCGTGGGGGCCGTCGAGTATCTGGCCTATCGGAGATCCGCGATGCGGAGGGCCAAAGCCGCGGATGCTGGCCTGGACCGCGAGACGGAGGAAGCCATGAGGGCCTGCTCATGGTTCTACGCCTCGCTGGAGGGGGAGGAGGCGTCGAATTTCGAGAGGCTCGCGGCTGCATTCCTCGCCGGGCACCGTATAACCGGAGTCTCGGGAGTGGAGGTCACTCCATCCATGAGGGCGCTGATCGCCTCTTCGGCGGTCATGCTCGTCTTCGGCCGGCCGGACTGGGAATACGACGGCCTCGGCGAGATTCTGATCTATCCAGGGAGCTTTGCCGACGACGGTTCGTTCGAGCTGACGGGGGAGAGGGGGAGGAGGAGCGTCCTCGGGATGGCCCACCACCTCGGGGACGTGATCATCTCGCTGCCCCATCTCCTCGGCGGTCCCGGCGCTGCGCTGGCGGTGCACGAATTCACTCACGTGATCGACGGCGTGAAGGGGGCCGACGGCATCCCGTCCGGCCTGCGCGGAGAGGAACTTGCGCGATGGAAGCGCACGCTGGACGAGGCGATGAAGCAGGGGCTTCCGGGCGACAGGCCGCTTCCCGGGGATCCGCCGCCGTCTCCCGTCGAGTTCCTGGCCTCGGCCGCGGAGTTCTTCTTCCTCCAGCCGGCCAGGCTGCTGCGGGAGCGTCCCGGGCTCTACGCGGGCATGAAGGAGGTCTTCAGGCTCGATCCGGCTTCCTGCCCGACGAGCCCGGGGTATGGAGAGGAACCCCCTGCCGGCACAGGGGACAGTCCGCAGGCTCCCAGCTTTCGGCCTCGACGGAGAGAAGCGCCTTCCAGGGCATTCCGGGGTCGAGTGCGCCGTTCGTCCGATCGACCAGAATCCCGGTCCTGACTACGGAGGCGCCCCTCGCCTCGATCGCTTCGCGTGACTCGGATATGCTGCCGCCCGTGGTCGCAACGTCCTCGATCAGAAGAACCCGGGAGCCTTCCCCGACGGTGGTGAAACCCGTCCTGAGGGTCATGCGCCCCTCTCCGTCCCTCTGGAGGAAGGCGAACGGCTTCCCGAGGTGCCTTGCCGTGCTGAAACCGAAGACGATGGCTCCGAAGGCCGGCGAGCAGACCACGTCGATTTCTTCGGAATCGCCGCGGAAGGCGTCCGCCATCATGCCGCCCAGCTCGTCCACGAGTGCGGGATTCTGCGCGATCCTTATCTTCTCGAAGTAGACTCTTCCGTGGCGGCCGGAGGTGTACCTGAAATGCCCCTCCAGAAGAGCGTCGCTCTGAACCAGCATCTCCCTCACCCTGTTACCGTCCATCTGTCCTACCTCCAGGCCGGGAGGACGATCGCGTCCGTCCCGCTTCCGAAAACGCTCTCCACGGAGACCCCCTCGGGGGCCAGCACGAAAACCGAGGCCGATTCCAGGGCCTTCTCGAGAAGGTCGGGGTAGCGTTCGGCCGCCAACCCGGCGTCGAGGCCGGCGAGATCCGCACGAAAGGCCTCCATGTCGGCCGGAGTCACACGGGCGAGGTGTCTCGCCAGGGCCATGCCGCACCTGACCCTTGGACCCGCGGGCTGCTCCAGCCCGGCGAAGGTGGAGAGGACCGCGAGGCGGACGTCCTCGCCGGATGGCGGGGAGGCGCGGAGCAGGTCCGGGGAGGAGGCGAAGAACGCCCTGGTCCTGGCCGGATCTGGATCGCGGTTGCTCGCGAAGAAGGCCAGGCCCGTCATGGGATCGTGCCAGGCCGACACCTCGTAGGCGCCTCCAGACATCCTCAGCTTTCTGTAGATGGGGCCGTCAGAGAAGGCCGCCGTTCCCACCGTGAAAAGCGCGGCGTCGGACGATCCGAGCCGGGGCGCCGGTACGACCGTGCACACCGTTGCAACCTCGCTTCTCAGCGGCATCATGACCGCTCCGGCGCCCGTCAGCCGGCTTTCTGCACTGTGTGCCGACCAGTCGCAGCCGCCGGCGGGGAGATTGTCCATGAAAGCAGACAAGGCGTCCAGGGCCCTCTCCGGCTGAGTTCCCGGGAAGCATGCGACCGAAATCAGCCTCTCCATGGTGAATATCCTTCGAACGAGCGCCTCCAGCCGGCCCGAGAGCCGGGAGAGGCTGCGGGTTTCAATCTTTCTCCCCGCGATGAACCCGGCCTGCGGCAGGCCCTCCCAGCCGTTCCTTCTCGCGAAGGATTCCGACAGGCGGGAGGCGGCCGACACTCTCGCATACCAGTCGGCGGATGCGATGAGGTCGGAGAGATCGTTTCCCCTCTGCTCCTCCACGATTTCCGCGAGCCTGTCGAGGTCTCCGAACCGGGTCGAGAGCAGGGCGGTGCGGAGAAGCGCAAGAGCCTCCGCCGGTCGCTCCGGGAAGAATCCGACGAGGATGGAGACCACGTGGGCCGGTCTGCCGGTGGCGGCCTCCTCGCAGGCGGCCGGCCTCGGATCGATGCCTCCGGTGTCCCGTCCCAGCCTTATCGACATCTCCCTGTGATCGAAGCGGCCTGCGCCCATCCCCGTGAGGCAGCTCAGGGCGAGGGGCAGATGCAGATCCTCGGATCTTGAGAGGTCCGGGACGGCGAAGGCCATCTCGAGCCAGGCCGTCCCCCCACGGCCGTCCAGCAACAGGATGTCCGTGTCGTTCGATCTCCGCAGAACGGGCCTGTCGCCGCTCTCCGACATCGGAAGCTCCCCCGGATCGAGCCTCGGGATGGAGCGGAGCGCCTCGGGGGTGTCCTCCATGGCGGAGAACTCCTCCAGTTCGCGCGCCTCGGTCGAGATGATCTCGTGCCGGGCGCGGTCCAGCCTGACCATCCTTTCGCCCCGCACTCTCCGTGCGACGGGCTCGACCAGGAGCTGGAGCCTGTGAGGGTTGTCCCTCAGCCATGTGGATGCGGCGGCCTTGAGCTTCCCGGTCAGGTCTCCGCCCGCGGCGAGGCGGCCGATCGTGGATGCGTGATCCAGCCATCCGTCTGGGGGGAGCCCGTAGGACCACGCCCTCATGGCTCTCGTGAAGAGGGCGAGCGGAAAATCCTCGACCCTGTCCAGGTAGGCGAACATGAGGGAGTTCACGGCCGCATCGAGGACGTCTTCGGCCGGACCGTCCGAGATGAAGCGGGATAGTTCGTCGAGTATCGTCCGACGGACGGCATCGGCTCTACCGGCCGAGGTCCCCCTCAGGCCAACAGTGAAGAGCATCTCCCTGAGTTCGACCTCCAGCCCGGACTCGTAGGAGAGATCGGTCCCCAGGCGGCTGTCCATCAGAGCCCTGTAGAGACAGCCCGCATCGGACAGGAGAACCTCCTCGAGGATCTGGGCGAGAGCCGCCTGCTCGGAGTCGCCCGACTCGCCCAGCAGCCAGGAGAAGTCGATGGATGCGCCACCTGGCTCCTTCGGCGTGACCAGTACGGCCTTCCTGGGCCTCCTCCATCTCGGCTGGAGGGGGATGGCCGGAGAAGCCGGCCGGGGGGCGGGGTCGTGCGGCAGCGCCCGGTGGATGAGGGACGCCAGGTCTCCGGTGTCCATCGGGGAGCATATGAAGATCCTCGCGTTGGAGGGACGGTAGTATGCGCGGTGGTACTCGCGGATCTCCTCCCAGGTGCTGCTGCCCATCTCGGATGGATCGCCGCCCGAGTCGTTGCGGTAGGGGGTGTCCGGCAGGAGTTCGGATTGGATCTTCAGGTAGGAAAGCTCCCCGGGATCGGAGTACGAGCCTCTCATCTCGCTGTAGATGACTCCGGAAGGGCGTCCGAGGAGGGATCTCCCCCTGCGTTCGGGCCTCAGGTGGTACGATTCCAGAAGCATCCTCCTGCGGTCCAGCAGCGGGTTGAACACTAGATCCAGATAGACCCGGGAGAGGTTCAGGAACTCACCCTCATGGGTCGAGCCGGCGAAGTAGACTGTCCTGTCGGGATAGGTTACCGCGTTCAGGTGCGTGTGGAGCGATCCGCGCCACAGTTCGTTGAATGCGTCGCTCACCGGATACGACTTCGACCCGTTCAGGACGCAGTGCTCCAAGATGTGGGGGATGCCGGCCGAGTCCCGGGGCGGCGTCAGCAGCGAGATCCCGATGAAGTGATCGGGCGCGTCCAGGGAGACGTGCATGATCTCCGCACCTGACGCCGAGTCACGAATAAGTCTCCAGGGAAGACCCCAGGACCCGAGAATCCCCGAGCGGACATGCTCGAAGCCCCGGGGCGCCCCAGCCCCGGCTTTTGACAAGACGCACCTCCGCGATGGCCCCCGGCGAAGCCGGGCTGACAGATAAACATATCCGGATGCATGACTCCGGTCAGTCCTTGACGGATGTCGCCAGCAGATTCTAGTTTGCCGGAGTCACTCACCGGGAAATCACTATGCACTGGAGGATTCGAGTGCAGGATGTGATGTACCTCGACGATCTCGATCAGGTAAAGGCACTCGCGGTTCCCATTCGCCTGGAGATTCTCAGGATCATGGACGGCAGGCCCATGACCACCACCCAGATCCGCAGGGTTATGAAGCAGAGCCAGGGCAGGCTCTACTACCACGTCACCGAGATGGAGCGGGTGGGGCTTCTTCAGGTCTCGGAGACCAGGAGGAAGGGCAACCTCTTCGAAAAGTACTGCCTGCCTGCGGCGAGGCATTTCAGGATCAACCCGCTTCTGTTCAGGAGCGGCGATGCCGGCCGGCAGGTCTTCGTCGACACCGTCTCCTCGCATTTCGAATCGAAACCCTGCTCGACATCAGAAGACACATGGACGACGGGGCCCTCGATGCGGAACTCATCGACAAGTCGGTCTCCAGCGTGATCGAGGAGAAGCTGCTGACCGTCGAGGATGCAGGGAAGCTGTGCGAGGAACTCAAGGATCTGGTGATGCGGCACGACTTCGCCGGGGCAGGGGTCCGGTGAAGATGCATTTCATGAGTGTCGTGTATTTTACGAGGAACTGCGAGGATGATATGGAGGATAGGGAGAAGACTTGACGGGGCTGCTCCTGTCCTGCCTTCTGCTCGGACCCGATTTATGTCCATCGGGCGGCTGCCGGGGTGATCTGCCGGTTCTTCCCGCATTTCACGAGATGGACAGCCGTGGGAGAAGCGATCCCGCCGGTCCCCTCCCTGTTGACGGGGTCGACATGGGCGGAACCCCCTCCTCTGTCGTATTCGGCTTTCTCCCGTACTGGACGGGCCACTCCTATCTCCGGTACGACCTGATCTCCGTACTGGCCTGCTTCTCGGTCGACATGGGTTCTGCCGGTACGATCACGGCATGGCACGGATTTCCAGGAGCCTTCGAAGGCCCGGTCGCGGGCGTGCATGCCGCAGGTGGTTCAGCCGTAGTCACGGTGACATGCTTCTCCGGCTCCGGGATCCATTCGATACTCACCTCCTCGAAGGATGTCGCGCTGGAGACCCTCGTCGGGCTGCTCGACGACAACCCGGACATGGACGGTATCTGCCTCGACTTCGAAGGAGTCCTCTCGACGGACCGCGACGCGCTTACCGCATTCGTCGCGGATCTGAGGGAGGCCATGGATCAGAGCCGTCCCGGAAGCCATCTCTCGATATGCACGCCGGCGGTGGACTGGGCCGGCGCATTCGACTACGACCTGCTGGCATCGAATTGTGACGCCCTCTTCATGATGTGCTACCCCTTCCACGGCTCCTGGTCCGATGAGGCCGGCCCCTGCTGCCCGCTGACGGGATGGGGCGCCGGCCCGGAGTCCCCCGCCAACATGGCCTGGTCCCTCGGAGACTACGTGATCCACGCTCCGTCGGTCCACGATAAGCTCGTGGTCGGCCTGCCATACTACGGATTCGAATGGGAGACGGAGGACGGGAATCCCCACTCCGTTGTCGATGGATCCTGTTCGACACTCTCCTATTCGTCGCTCGCCTCACGGGCGGAGACGCACGGCAGGCTCTGGGACCCGGAGTCGTTGACGCCCTGGTACCGATACCGGGATCCCGGATGGAGACAGGGCTGGTTCGACGATCCGGGATCGCTTTCCCTGAAGTACAGCCTGATACTGGGGTCCGGATTCCAGGGGGCGGGGATCTGGGCTCTCGGCTACGACGGGTCCAGACCCGAGCTGTGGAACTGCATCGAGCAGTGGTTCACGGAACCGCCTCAACGCGACAGGATGACGGACAACCTCGAAGCGACGTTCACCCTCCACGGGCCGTCCAACTACTGGCACTACAGCGGAACCGGGATGCTCTACAGCCACTTCTACACGTTCACCGTCGGATCAGGGCCGGACGTGAACTGGGCCGAATGGCGGTTCGACCTCCCCGATTCGAGCGCTTACGGCATGCTCGAGGCATGGGTGCCCGAGGGTTCACAGGCATCGGCCGTCTACAGGATCCACCACGGCGGAGCGATCGACACGGTGCTGGTGGATCAGGCCGGGCTGCAGGGCTGCTGGGCGATGCTCGGGGGGCCATACCGGGCGATGGACGGCCTCTCGGTGCTGCTGGGAGACAGGGCTGGAACTGCAGGCAGAAGGCTGGGCTTCGACGCGATACGCTTCCAGGAATGCATCGGAATCGCCCCCGGAGATGATCCGCCCACGGGCCTGACCCTGATGCCGGCCGGGTCGAATCCCGCCCGGGAGTTCACGATATCGTGTCCTCCTGCGGGCGGGGAGTCGGAACTGCTCATTCTCGACTGCTCGGGAAGGATCGTCTTCAGGGCGCCTGTCGCGGCGGGGGAGAACCGGACGGTCTCCTGGCCTGCGAGCCCGATGCCGCAGGGCGTCTATCTCGCGATCCTCGCCGGCCCCCGCTCCCTCCTAACCGCTCCGCTCCGCCTCGTCCTCCTCCGCTGAGTCCGGTGTCAGAGGAAAAAACGTCAAATACTCAAAAATGGCTTGATTTCCCCTCCGCATAATGCTGTCTGTCAGCATGAATCAGATAATGAGAAAGCGGTAAATAGCTGTGGAAGGGAATCAACGCCGAAGCGACAATCTATTATACACTGCTTCTTATTCAGAAATCCTGCGTTTTTGACGTTTTTTCCTCTGACACCGGACGGTTACTGGGAGAAGGAGAAGGGGTACTGGACGGTTAGAGGGGGTTCGTGCTCGTCGACGGCGCCGAAGCGCCAGGTTTCTATGGTGCGGGCCAGCTCCAGCTCGAAGGCCGGGTTGTACGTGTTCGATCCGAGGATGCTCACGCTGGACACCCTGCCGCTCGGCTCGATGACCATCTCTATGAGTACGGTTCCCATCAGCATGGGATCGCTGCGCAGATGCTTGTTGTAGATGAAGGAGACGGCCGTCCGCTTCTCCGTGAGAACCTCCATTATCTCCTCGCCGGTCCTGGAGCTGCCGGGCGCCGACACGGCGTCGAACCCCGCCGCGGTGGACTCTTCCCTTCCCGAGAACACCATGGTCGATCCCATGTCCGCGGAGGCCGATGCCTGCACGTCCGTGCCGGAGACGAGCTGGACATTGTCGACACGCTCCGATCCGGCGATGCCCGTGGAGGTTCTCCGGCTGCTGAGTGCGCCAGATCCGGCCAGAGCCGCCATGTCGAAGCCGCCTCCGGAGGTGAGGGTGTTCACGAGGTCGGCCGTCGTCGCCGGAGCGGTCCGCCCTCCCTCCTCCCGGGAGCCTTCCGTGCCCAGAATGACGGCCAGATCGACATCCGCTCCCGCCGCCGGCGACGAGTCCGAAGGGCCGGCGAGGAAATCCGGGAGCACGGGAGAGAGGGAGAAGGACAGGGCGTGGGTCCGGCCTGCCTGGGCCGTGAAGATCCGGGTCTCTTCGACGAATCCGTTCGAGTAGATCGAGATTTCGTAGTCCTCGCCCGCCATGAGCCCGTCCAGCGTGATCGGCGTAACGCCCATCAGCTCTCCGTCCAGCGTTATGAGCGCGCCTTCCGGGAAGCTGACGATCTCGGCCCCGGCCATGTTCCTCGTGCGGACTTCTCCCAGCAGGTTCCTGAGGCGCGGGTTGGCTCTCGGAGAGAGGTCGTAGTGGACATCGAGCCTGAGGAGTTCCAGATAGGCGGCTCCAGCGTCGTCGGACCGGCCCATTGCGAAGTAGGCGGACCCGAGCCTGTCGAGCGCGCGGATGCGCTCGTCGAGGGAGAGGTTCGGGCCAGCCACGATAGACTCCAGGGCGGCGATCGCCCCGGGTATGTCGCCGTTTTCGTAAAGGGTTATGGCTTCGTCCACGGTGCCGCCGACGAGGACGAGGGCCAGGATGAGAAGGTTGATTCCCATAATGCTTTTTTACCCTGTGTTAGCATGACCGGTGAAGCACCGTGCCGTCAACTCGGACCACATGCCTGAGGCTTCCAGCCGAAGGCGTCCGGGCGGATTGACGGGGGCCGGCTGCGAGGCGATTGTTCAAGCAGGGTCGGAGGCATCTCCCACCGGCATGTAGTGAGAGGGAGGACTATGTTCCCGTCGAAGCGTTCATTCGTCATCGCCTGCGGCATGTCCGCCGCGCTGCTCGCCGCCCAGGGCTGCTGGAACCCGTTTGGGCCCGGTGGGGGGGAAGATCCCTCCCCCGTGCAGTACCACGAATACTGCGACAGCGCCTGGAAGGTCATAGACAACCTCGAATACGCCTACATCTCCAGGGATCTCAACCTCTACATGTCCTGCTTCCGGAACGACTTCGAGTTCCACCTGCTGGAGACCGACTGGGCGGACTACGACGGCGACGGTCAGATGGACACCTACTGGGGCCTCGACAGGGAAGAGCTGTTCCACACATACATGTTCAACAGCGTCGATCGTATCGAGCTGACGCTGAACGGCACGCTCGACTACAAATGGTCGGGCGGCGGCGAGGACACCCTGTACCGCGAGCTGCCCAGGCAGTTCGACCTGAAGGTCCACATCGGCAGCGGCGGATACCAGGCCACGGGCACCGCCCGCTTCATCTGCCATCCCGACTCCACGGGCGAGTACTACATCTACCGCTGGATCGACGAATCCGATCAGCACTAGTCTGATCACCACCGGAACAGGCGATCCGCTGAATTGACCGCTATCCTGCTGGCGGTGCTGTGTTCCACGGTTCCGCAGGAACCCGGTCCCTCCGCATGGTGGGTTTTCCTCACGGATCGGGGATCCGGGTATGAGGCCAGAATCGAGGCCTTCCGCGATTCGCTCGATCCCGCGAGCCTGGACAGGCGGCTCGAAGCAGGCCTCCCTTGCGGCGCCGATTCGTTCGACCTGGAGCCCTGGCCTCGCTACGTCGGGGAGATCGAGTCGATCCTGGGCCCCGGGCGGGTGAGAACCCGCTCCCGCTTCCTCAACGCCGTCAGCGTCGATGCGTCGGAATCCGAAGCGCGTGAGCTGCTCCTCCTCCCGTTCGTTTCGGGTATAAGGCCGGTCGCCACGAGCGTGTACGAGCCGCCCGACTCCTCCTTCCGGGCAGCCGGCGGCATGTCCGACAGCCAGCTCGAGCAGGCCGGCGTAGCGCTGCTCCTCGAGCGAGGCTGGACCGGTTCCGGGATCACGGTAGGCATTCTGGACACCGGGTTCGACCTGGAGCATCCCGCTCTCGCCTCCGTCGATGTCATCGCCCAGTACGACTTCATAAACGATGACGGGTACACGGGGTGGGAACCGGGCGATCCCGGGGGGCAGGCCGCCCACGGCACCGCGACCCTCTCCGTGGCGGGAGGCCTGGAGCCGGGGGTCTTCTCCGGCGCCGCCCCCGGAGCCTCGTTCGCCCTCGCCAAGACCGAGGACATATCCGGAGAGTACCAGGGGGAGGAGGACTACTGGATCGAAGGCCTGGAGTGGCTCGACCTCCAGGGGGCGTCCCTGGTCAGCTCGTCGCTGGGCTACATCGATTGGTACTCCTATTCCGACATGGACGGCAACACGGCCCTCACGACCATAGCGGCCGACCTGGCCGCGTCGCGCGGCATGCCGGTGGTCAACGCTATCGGGAACGACGGGCCGGGCGACGGCACTCTCATCGCTCCCGCAGACGGTGATTCGGTCTTCGCGGTGGGCGGCGTGGACGCGCTCGGCTCGCCGGCTTCGTTCGCCTCACGCGGCCCCACCTGGGACGGGAGGATAAAACCCGACTTCTGCGCCCGCGCCGTAGGCGTAATAGTCGCACAGGACGGCGGGACGGGCTACCACCCCGCCAACGGCACCTCCTTCGCCGCCCCGATGGTCTCCGGTGCAGCGGCGCTGCTTCTGGAGGCCCACCCGGAATGGACATCGATGGACGCTCTCGAGGCCCTCAGGGCGACCGCCTCGCAGGTCTCCTCGCCGGACTGCGCGCTGGGCTGGGGCGTCATCGACGCCGCGGCCGCATTCATGTACCGTTCCGTCACCGGCCTGGTGAGGCGGAGCGACACCGGCGCACCGATCCCGGGCCGACCCCTGGCGCTGAGCATCGGGGGAGACGTATTCCAGATAACCTCGGGCCCTTCGGGATGGTTCGCCTTCTGCCCGGACGCGACCGGGGCCTTCACCATCACCGGTTCGGGCGGGGAGGGAACGGTCCGCGAGGTGACGGGATTCCTCGGCGACTCCGGAGTCGAGACCACGGTCTATGTGGATTTCGAGCCCCGGGGCCTGCCGCCGTCGGCCTTTCCGGTTCCTTCCCTCGGAGGAGTATGGTTCGGTTTCGACCTGGAAGCCGTCTCTGACGTCATCCTTACGATCATGCCCCTCGAGGGAGGCGAGATCGCCGAGATTCGCAGGAGCGGCCTCCCGCCGGGCCCGTACAGGGCTCCGGTGGAGGGTGGCGCCATCTACTGGGACGGCTGTTCGAGCGACGGGGAACCCGCCGCAAGCGGCCCGTACTTCGCCCTGCTCGACACGGGCGGCGAAGTGACCGTCCTCAAGATCGCCCTGGTCAGATAGCCGCACCGGCCCAGTGCCGGGGCATCGCCGATCCTTCTCATCGCCGGAGGTTCCCGTGTCCAGGAAAGCAGTGTTCAGGCTGGTAGCGTTCGCGGTTTTCATAGCCGTGCTGAGGTTCGCGGGGCTTGTCAGCCTGGACCTTCCCTGGGGGGAGCCCGCTTTCCAGATCGCCGGGACGACCGTCCTGCTGTATCTGGCCTTTTCGCTCACCAGGCCGGAACGGGAGGGATCACCCGCCACCCTCTCCGGCTTTGCCCCGAGCGCCGTCCTTCTCGTCAGCGCCGTGGACGGGCTCCTTCTGCACCTGACCCCCTTCCCCCTCCCCGATGCGTTCCGATGGATCGGTCCCGCGGCCTTCGCCGCCGGAGCCGTGGTGAGGATGGTCCGGAGAGGCCGCCCCTCGACGGCGGCCGACGCCCTCATGTTCTTCGGCCTGCCTGTGGGTTTCGACAGCATCGCGGGATTCGTCCTGGCCGCGCCGGCCCTCTTCGCGTCCGGAAGGCGCGACGATGCCGGAGAAGAGGGGGGCGCGGAGTGAAGGTTCTTCTCCAGCGGGTTTCCCGTGCCGACGTCAGGGTGGACGGTTCGGTGACGGGCCGCACCGGCCCGGGGTTCCTGATCCTCGTGGGGATCGGCAGGAACGACACCGAAGCCGACCTGGAGTGGATGGCCGCCAAGCTGGTGAACCTGAGGGTGTTTCCCGACGAGGCCGGGAACATGAACAGGTCGATACTCGACACCGGAGGCGGCATCCTCGCCGTGAGCCAGTTCACCCTCCATGCCGACTGCTCCCGGGGCAGGCGGCCGAGCTTCATTGGCGCCGGTGACCCGTCGACCGCCTCGGCCCTGTTCGACCTGTTCGTCCGGAGGCTCCGGGATCTCGGCCCCGAGGTGCAGACGGGGGTCTTCGGGGCTTCCATGGAGGTGTCCCTGGTCAACGACGGACCCGTGACGATAATGCTCGACTCTCCATCCGAAGCCTCGTGCAGGAGGCAGGATCGACAGCCATGAGCTACTGGTACGGGTTCGACACGCCGCTGGTTCTCGCCAGCAGATCTCCCAGGAGGAGCCAGATCCTCTCCCTGGCCGGGATCCCCTTCGATGCGGTGCCCTCGGATGCGGAGGAGCGGAACGGCTCCGCCGACCCCGGGGCCATCGTGCTCCACCACTCGGCCGCCAAGGCCTCCCTTGTGTCGGAGGCGATGCCCGGCAGGATCGTTCTCGGCGCCGACACCATCGTATCCGTGGGGAGCGAAGTGCTGGGAAAGCCCGCGGACAGGCGCGACGCCCTGCGCATGCTCTCCATTCTCTCCGGGAGATGGCACGAGGTCTTCGGCGGCGTGACCATACTCGGCGGTGCATTCCCGGTTAGCTTCTGCGAGGTGTCCAGGGTCAGGTTCAGAGATCTCCCGCGATCCGAGATGGAGGCCTACGTCGACACCGGGGAACCGGCGGACAAGGCCGGGGCATACGGGATTCAGGGATACGGGAGCGTTCTGGTGGACAGGATCGAGGGCTGCTTCTTCAACGTGATGGGGCTTCCCCTCGCCAGGACCGTCGAGCAGCTCCGGAAACTGGCCGGGGCCCGTGGAGTGGAGCCATGAACAGAACCGCCGCCGCCTTCCTCTCGGTCGTGAGGCGCCGTGGGCCCGCGTGGCCTTTCGGACTGGGATTCCGCGTGCTCGGATGCAGGCTCTCCGGGCTTCCGAGGGGCCTCGTGGTGGAGCCGTCCGAAGGCTGCACCGGCGGCTGCGCGAACTGCCACCCGCCCGTCGAACCCGTGCATCTCGACCCGGCCGTATTCGAGCGCTGGCTCGACGCGAGACCTGCGCAGCACGCAACCATTCACCTGGCGGGAAGGCATTCCGACCCTCTCTCCTCGCCGCATCTCGGGCCGCTGGTAGGATTGGCCCGGGCGCGGTCGAGCATGGTATCCATCAGCACCCTGGGGCTCGGGATGACACCTGCGGTCACCTCGCTTCCCGTGGACCGGTGGCTGATCTCTCTGCCCGCCGCCACCGGCGAATCCTGGATGGCCGTGAAGGGCGTGAACCGTCTGCAGGAGGCTCTGGAGGCCGTCCGGATGCTCCGTGCCGCCCGGACCGGCGCCATGGTCGAGGTGATCCTGACCAAGTGGTCGGGATCGGCCGGGGACGCCCCCGCCTTCGCCCGGCTCGCACAGGAGGAGGGCTGGGACAATACGAGGATTGTGCATGCATTCTACGATCCTCTGGGCGGGGAATACGGCAGGCAGGGGGCGCTCGCGCTGGACGAGCCGGACTGTCCATACAGGCGTTCGGAGGACGGCGGGGTCGAACTGCGCCTTCACGGAGCCCTCTGTCCCCATCTCGACTATCTCTGCCTCGATGCCCGCGGCGGCCTCCGCCCATGCCCCATCGCGGGAGGGGACGCTCCGGTCCTGTACGAGCCGTCCCGGGAATCCTGGTTCGAGGCCGCCTCGTGGAAGGCACGGAAGACCCGTCGGTCGTTCCGTAACTGCACGATCTGCCCATGAGCCCGCCGGGGCTTTTCGTTGACACGATCAGGGTGTAGGCCTATTCTATCAGCCACAAGAACGCCTGCGGAGAGATGTCCGAGTTGGTCGATGGAGCACGATTGGAAATCGTGTAGGGTGTGAAAACGCCCTCGAGGGTTCGAATCCCTCTCTCTCCGCCACGTTCCCCCGGGAAGAGGCCCCTGCGGGCGGCCCGTCCCGCATGGCGCAGTCGAGCACACAGTCAACTCCGGGAGGTTTCCTGTGGCCGACGCCTTCACAAGTGACACATACAACGCCCTGTGCAGAGACGCCGAGGACTACCTGGGCCGCGGACTCACCGAGCAGGCCAGGGAGCTTCTCCTCAAGGCGGTCTCGCTGATCGGCACCAGATCGAAGGCAAGGAGCCTGCTGGCCGACGCCTGCATGTCACTGGGGCTATGGTCCGAGGCACGCGAACAGCTCGAGCAGCTCATCACCCTGGAACTCGGCAGCGTGCAGCACCACTACAGGCTCGGCCAGGTACTCGAGGAACTGGAGGAGAAGGAGAGCGCTCTCGACAACTACAGGGTCGTACTGGAACTCGAAGGCGACCACAGGGGCGCGTCCGTCGCCGTGACCCGCCTGAACGGCAGGCTGCAGGATGCAACGCCCGGGGATTCTGAGACCGGGGCGGACGATGCCCCCGCAGCCGCTCCGGCCCGGCCGGCCGGTCATTCCGGAAGCTTCCAGGTCTTTCCCGACGAAGCCGGAGCCGAGGACGTGTTCGCGACTTCGGGCGAAGTGGAGAGCCTGCTCCGTGACATCGGCGTGGTGCAGCCGGTGGACTCCGAAACAGGTGTAACCGAGCTGCTTTCGAGCGTCGGGATAAACCTCGACCTGCCGGGCAAGCCCGAAGAGGCGCCTCCGGTCGAGGTCAGGGACGTCTCAGCCCTGATGGGAGTTCCCGAAGCGGAATCCGAGGAGGGGTTCTCCCTACAGTCCGTCTTCGGCGACTCTCCTGAACAGGATGCAGGCGGGGAGGCCGAGGCGGCTCCTTCAACGGAAGCCTCTCCGGACGAGCCGGCGCAGCCGTTCGATTTCACAAGCGTATTCAAAAGCGTTGCCAGTCCGTTTCCCGTTCCGGGTGTGGCATCCGCAGACTCCGAGGGCGCCCGCGAGGGCGTACAGGATCCGTTCCTGGCATCCATATTCGCCGGGTCCGGGGAGACGCCCGCGCCGCAGGCGGCCACGCTCGAAGAACCTGCGGAACCCGGGCCGGCTCCCGAGCCCGAGCCTGCTCCCGAACCCAGGCCGATTCATGAAGCTGGGCCAGCCCCTGAACCCAGACCGATTCCCGAGCCCGAACCGGCCCCCGAGCCTGTGAAGGCTTCCGGGCCCGGGGAACCTGTGCAGGTGCTCGAATCCGTGTTCGCATCACCGGAGGAGACGCCCGCGCCTGAGGAGGACGCACCCGAAGAGCCTGCGGAGCCCGGGCCGGCTCCCGAGCCCGGGCCTGTTCCTGAACCCGGGGAGGCTCCCGAGCCCGAACCGTCCCCCGAGCCCCCGATCCAGGCGATCGCTCCGGAGAGGCCTTCACCGGAGGCGCCCGCACCATCCATCGAGATAGTCTACGGCCCTGCGTCCGATGCCGCCCCGGAGGCTCCCCCGGCCGTGCAGGCCGCGGAAGAGCCCGCCGGGCAGCCGGAGGCTTCCGGGCCCGCCCTCTTCGATGTCCATCCCACGAGTTCGGACGAGCTGATAATCGTCGACCTCCTGGAGGGACGGGTGGAAGCCAGGCTCGCCTTCATCGCCGCGATGGACGGATCGGTATCCGTCACCGAGGAGGGCAGCCGTAGAATCCTTTCGGGCATGGGAACGATCGTGCTGGGTCAGTCACCCAGAGTCCCCGTGGTCCTGATGCTGGACGACGGCAACCTGGTCAGGCGGGACAGGATAGTCCTCTGCGACGCGGAGGCGGAATTCTCCGAAGCCGCGGACTCGATCCTGCCCTCCATGTTCCGGGTGGAGGGACGCGGCGGCGCTGCCGTGGCCTTCACCGGCGGACGCTGCTCCACGCTTTCCCTCGCAGGCGGAAGGGACCTTCTGGTGAGGGCGGCGGGCATAGTACAGATCTCGAAGGGTGTCGAAGCCGCACAGGATCCCGGCAATCCGGATTTCGTCAGGCTCAGGGGCGATGGATCGGTTCTCGTATCATTCTGACGCTTGCATCCGGGGTCTCGATTTCGCAGAATTGCACCTCATGGCTGGCGGGGATGTAGCTCAGTTGGTAGAGCGCTGCTTTCGCAAGGCAGAGGCCGGCGGTTCGAGTCCGCTCATCTCCACCAGAATCCTCCCGGAATGACTCAGCAATCCTCCAGAATGCTCGATTCCGCCTGGCTCGCCGCGAGGGGACGCAGCAGAGGGGAATCCCTGTCCGAAGCCGACGGCTTCAGGGGCGAGTACCCGTTCGCATCAGTGGTGACCGTCGCCGAGGGATCGGCAGGGGATGCCCGCTCTGCGGAGATCGCCGTCTCGACGATCCGTGACGTATTCGCCGAAGGGGTCGCCTTCCGCGTGGGCGAGGCGTTGGTCGAGGCCTTCCACGAAGCGGGGGAGCGCATCAGGGCCGAGGAACTCCGTGGCTGCTCCGTCACCGCTGCGGCATTCCTGGGTACGGATGTCTGGATCGCTCATGCAGGCGCCTCCAGGGCCTTCCTCACGGAGTCGGCGACCGCCTCGGCCCTGACGGACGAGCACACTCTCGCGAGCGAGATGAAGCTCGGCCCGAAGGATTCCGGCTACAAGCTGCGCTCCAGGGATCTCACCAGATTCCTCGGGCAGCAGGATCTCAAGCCCCAGACCCTCCACCTGGAGCTGACGCCTTCACAGCGCATCGTCATCATGACTCCGGAGGTCTGGCACCACACCACCCCTGCGAGGGTCGCGGCATGTTCGGCCGACGGGGCCGATCCCTGCGAGGCGGCGGAGGCGATCATCAGAGACTCGAGGGTCCGTTTCCGCAGGTCCGGGGGAGCGGCCGCCGTGATCGGCGAGAAGGCCGGCGGAATCGTCTGCGGCAGGAGGAGATGGTTTCTCGTCCCCCTGGCTCTCATCGTCTGTGCAGGAATCTATTTCGGGGCGAGGGGCCTCTCCTGTGGCGGCGGCGGCGGGGAGAGAAATACCGGTGTCACGCACTCCGACACGACGGAAGCGCCCTGGATCATGCCGCTCAGCCTCATACCGGATCAGACGGAGCTGGCGCCCGAAAGCCCGCCTCTACCGGTCCGGTGCATCGTGATCGGCGGAGCGGCGGCAGACATGGACCTTCCCGGCGCGGACACCCTCGACGCATTCGTGACGCCTCCTCCCGACTCGCTCTACGAGCACTTCCGCCGGGGAGTCTACTTCGTCGCCGGAGACAGCCTGATGGCTTCCTTCGCCGGGGAGACGGCGGCGCGGCTGGGCCTGGGCGACCCCATTGGACTCGACCGGATCATCGTGGTGCGCGAGAACGACGTGCCGTTCTTCGCGTCATGGCTGCCCGGACTGGATGCGGGCGACGCCGCGAGGACGGCCGTCATCGTCGAAACCAGGTCCAGCGTTGCCCGCGGGGCTTCCTGGATCCGCAACTACGCCATGTACGCCAACGGGAACCGGTCCAGACAGGATGAGGAGAGCGTCTACGCCGGCCTCGGCCTGGAGGGCATCTCCGCGAGTCCCGACCCCGGCTGCTACTCTCTGCTCATCGTCCCCTGATCGCTGGACGGGTCATGCCCCGTCCTTATAATTGAACAGGCCGGCCACGCCGTTCGCGCCCCCCGGAGGACCGCGCGGCGGCAGTCCGTGAACCCCGTCAGGACCGGAAGGTAGCAGCGGTAATCGGGTACTGCCGGGCGATGCGTCATCCCCCGGACCGGGTCATCGTGCGTTGCCGGCCACCCTTTTCGATTCGGGGGGGCCGTGAGCTATCTGGTTTTCGCAAGGAAGTGGAGGCCACAGGGCTTCGAAGAGGTCCTGGCGCAGGACCACATCACCGTAACACTCAGGAACGCCATCAAGAGCGGGAGAATCGGGCACGCCTACCTCTTCACCGGGCCCAGGGGCGTCGGCAAGACGACGACCGCCCGCATCTTGGCCAAGGCGCTGAACTGCGAGAAGGGTCCGACTCCGGATCCCTGCCGCGAATGTCCGAGCTGCAGGGCCATAACGGCCGGGACGGATCTCGACGTCCTCGAGATCGACGGCGCCAGCAACCGCGGTATCGACGAGATCAGGGATCTCAGGGAGAGGGCGGGCTACTCCGCCGCCGGCGGCCGCTGGAAGATCTACATCATCGACGAGGTGCACGCGCTGACCAGGGATGCCTTCAACGCCCTCCTCAAGATACTCGAGGAGCCGCCTCCCCAGGTGCTCTTCGTCTTCGCGACCACCGAGCCCAGGAAGGTCCCCGCGACGATAGTCAGCAGATGCCAGCGCTTCGATTTCAGACGCATACCGGCTTCGCAGATGGCCGGCTATCTGGCCCGCGAAGCCGCCGGGGAGGGTATAGAGATCGATCCCGAGGCGCTCGCGATGGTCACCCGGGCCAGCGGGGGAAGCCTCCGTGACGCCCTGTCCATGATGGACCAGCTCGTGAGCTTCTCCGGCGGCCGCATAACCAGGGAGAGCGCATCCTCGCTCCTCCGGGTGGTGCAGGATGACATCCTCTCGGGGCTGGCCTCCGCGATGCTCGGAGGAAAGCCGGGCGATGCCCTGGACATCCTTTCCGGGGCTTTCGCGATGGGCTACAGCGTCGAGGAGCTGACCGACTCCCTGGTGGAGTTCCTGAGAAACCTCATGCTGGCCGCTTCCGGAGGCGAAGCCGGTCTGGCGGACCTCGCGGAGGCCGAGCTGGAATCCTTCAGGAGGCTGGCCGCCACCACCTGCGACACGGCGGTTCTCGACACTCTGAGAATCATCACCGCGGCCGCCTTCGAGTCCAGACAGTCCAGCCAGCCCAGGATCGTCCTTGAGAGCGCCGTGATGACGGCCTCCAGGCTCCGCTGGGCCGTGGGCCTCGACAGCCTGCCGCGGGTCTCCTCCCTTCCCGTGCCCGCCGAACCGGCGACGCCGGCCCCGGCAGGGGAGGAAAGGCGTGCTGCGGCGTCATCCCCGGCGGGCGGGAAAAAGCGCTCTGCGGCTGCTCCGCGCCGGGAAGAGACGGCATCGAAGGTTCCGGCTGCGCAGCCGGCTCCCGAGGAGGAGCAGGGCGATGGATCGGGAGGGGTCACCCCAGAAGACTCCGGTGGAGTGAATGGAACCGGATCGGAAGCCGGGGAGGAGTCGCCGGCCGAGGGGGAGACCGCCCGGAGTCTGCTCGATCTCTTCGACGCGGTCAGCTATGACTAGGACGAACGACAGGAGGTCCCGTTGAACCGCCAGATGAAGAACCTCATGGCGCAGGCACAGAAGATGCAGGCGGATCTCGCCCGTCTGCAGGACGAACTCGCCGAGGCCCGGATAGAGGGCGGCTCGGGGGCCGTGAAGGCGGTGGTGAACGGACAGGGCGAGCTGATCGACCTCCACATCTCCCCCGACGCCCTGGCGGATTCCGACGCCTCCCTTCTGGAGGATCTGATAATGGCCGCCGTGAGAGACGCGGTGGCCCGAAGCCGTGAGTACTCGACCTCCCGCATGAACGCGCTGGGGCTCCCCGGCGCGGGAGGACTGCTGTGAGCGCGGACTGGTTCGACTCCCTCGTGAACGAGCTGGCCAGGCTTCCCGGCATCGGCAGGCGCACGGCCGCGAGGCTCGCATTCGCCCTCGTCGACGATCGCGAGCTGGCCCGGAGCCTGTCCGAGGTTCTCAGGCAGACGTTCGAGCGCATCCATGAATGCCCGGAATGCCGCAACCTGACGGATGCCGAGCGCTGCTCGATCTGTACGGACCTTTCCCGTAACGCCTCCGTCTGCGTCGTTGAGAACGTGGCCGACCTCAGATCTATCGACGACGCAGGGCTTTTCCGCGGGCGTTTCTTCGTGCTCCACGGGCTCCTGTCGCCGCTCGACGGCATAGGGCCCTCGCAGCTCGGCATCGACAGGCTCTCCGCCCTGGTGCGCAGCCTGTCGGCCCCCGAGGTCATACTCGCCCTCGACGCTACGGCGGACGGCGAGGCGACCTGCTCGTGGCTGGGCCGCTCGCTGGAAGGTTCCGGAGCCAGGGTGACCAGGCTCGCGAGAGGCCTTCCGGCAGGCGCATCCGTCGAGATGATCGATGCGGGAACCTTGACCCAGGCCTTCGAGGGCCGCCAGAAGGTCTGACCCAGCCGGATGATCCTCAACTGGCCCAACAGGCTGACCATCGCGAGGATGATCCTCGGTTCCGTTGCGACCGCCCTGCTGCTGGACGAGAGGCCCGCCTTCCGGGCTGCGGCTCTCGTCACCTTCGCAATAGCCGCCCTCACGGACCTGCTGGACGGATATCTGGCCCGCAGGTACGGCTGGGTGACGAATCTCGGCCGGTTTCTCGATCCTCTCGCCGACAAGCTCCTCGTCTCCCTGGCCCTCATCGGGCTCGTACAGATCGGGCTCGTGCCGGTGTGGGCCGCCTGGGTGATAATCGGCAGGGAGCTTCTCGTGACTGGCCTTCGGATGATCGCGGCCTACGCGGGCGTGCTGATAATGCCTTCGCGAATGGGCAAGTTGAAGACAGTTTTCCAGATGACGGCTGTTTTCATGTACCTCGCCCTGGCGATCCCCTGGCCTGGGCCGGGCGTGCTGCCTTTGGAGCTGCACGAGGCCCTCGCGAGGGCCGTCCTGATCGCCGCAGTGGCGCTGGCGGTATTCTCCGGGCTCGACTACATCAGGCGCAACAGGCACCTGATAAAGAGGCTCCTCTGGTGAGACGCATTCTGCTCGCCGCCGGCGCCGTGATCGGGACGACCCTCGGAACGGGTTTCTGCCCCGTGGCGCCGGGTACGGCCGGAAGCCTGGCCGCCTTCGCGCTCTGGCTCCTCGTCGGGGCTCATTCGCCCCTGGCGGCCGTCATCGTGCTTGCCCTGCTGCTGCCTCTCTCCTTCGCAGGCGCCGCCGCCGGCGAGGCGCTCTGGGGCCGCGATCCCGGCCGGGTCAACATCGACGAGGTTCTCGGCACCTGGATCGCATGCATGCCCTCCGGCGGAAGCGTGCTTCTCGCCGTCTGCGGTCTCGTCCTGTTCAGGCTCTTCGACATTCTGAAGCCGTGGCCGGTGTGCGTGTTCGACCGGATGGAGGGGCCGGTAGGTGTCGTGCTGGACGACGCCTGCGCGGGGGCTATGGCGGCCGTTCTCGTTCTGGCCGGGGCGGCGCTCGGTGTTCGCTGACGCAGCGATACTCCTGGTGGGTGACGAGATTCTCCAGGGCGTCGTAATGGATGCGAACATCCCCTCGATCTCCCACGAACTCGCCCGGAGGGGGCTGCGGACGGCCGCCGCCGCCGTCGCCCCCGACGAGGCCGGTTCGATAGCCCGCTCGCTCGCCTCTCTGCGGTCGCCCGGAAGGCTGATCGTCGTCTCGGGCGGCCTCGGGCCCACGGAGGACGACCTGACGCCCGGATCGATCGCAGAGGCGCTGGGGCTCGAGTATGTCGAGAACCGGGCCGCACTCCGCATGATCGAGGAAAAGTACGCCGGCAGGGAGAGCGGCTGTCCCGCGTCGGCCCTGCGGCAGGCGCGCATGCCCTACGGCGCGCGGCCGGTGGGGAATCCCGCCGGGATAGCCCCCGGCATGGTCCTGGACATCCCGGGAACCCGCGAGTGCATCGTGATGCTGCCGGGGGTGCCGAGGGAGGTGGAGGCCCTCATCTCGCCCTGCCTGGACGAGGCGGGCGCCTCCGGCGACGGTCCTTCCGAGAGTCGATGCCTGCGCGTCTGGGGCATCCCGGAGAACGCCCTGATGGACATCATAGAAAGCGAGGGGCTGGCCTGCGGCGCGGCGCTCTCCTATCTCCCGAAGTACGGACAGGTCGAACTCGTCTTCAAGGGCCCCGCCGCCCCTGCCGCCTTCGATGCCGTCCGATCCAGGCTGGCCGGATCGGTCTTCTCCGAAACGAGAGGGGAGCCCATCGAGCTGGTGCTCGGCAGGGCGCTGGCACGGAGCGGGACGATGCTGGCCACTGCCGAGTCCTGCACGGGGGGGATGCTCGGAGGCAGGATCACGTCGGTGCCCGGCTCCTCGGAGTGGTTCGCCGGAGGGGTAGTGTGCTACTCCAACGACATGAAGATCAGAGTCCTCGGCGTAAGGCCCTCCACGATCGACGCCTTCGGCGCGGTCAGCGCAGAAACCGCCTCCGAGATGGCGGCCGGTGTCATGGCTCTGTCCGGGGCGTCGGCCGCGCTGGCGGTGACGGGCGTCGCCGGTCCCGGAGGCGGGACGGAGTCCAGGCCGGTCGGAACGGTATGGATTGCCGCAGTGACCGGAGGCGCGGAGCAGGTACGGGAATTCCGGCTGGGGGGGACGCGGGCGGTGATCCGCGAATCGGCCGCCACCCGCGCGATGGGGATGCTGCTGGGCATGCTGGGAGGGCCGTCCGGATGAGGCTCTTCCTGGCTCTGCCGCTGCCTCCGGAGACCACCCGGTGCCTGGCCTCCTACATCGAGGACAACAGGAGGACCAATCCCCTGCTCAGATGGTCGGATCCCTCCCAGGTGCACCTCACGCTGAGGTTCCTCGGTGAAGTGGACCCCGGAAAACCTCTCGAGGAGATGCGGATCGTCGCAGGCGATATCGCCGGGGATCCATCGTTCAGGATTGCCACTTGCGGAACCTTCCCCGGAGGGAGCAGACTCCAGAGTGTGTACTGGCTCGGAGGGGACTTCCCGGCCTGGGTCCATGCCGCAGCGGGCCGCCTGGCGGCCCTGCCGGACGACAGGGGCCGCACGGGCCTCCGCGGTGGATTCGTGCCCCATCTGACGGTCGCCAGGCGCGGAGCATCCACCCGGACGGCGAGGCTTCCTGCGCCCGGGCCGTGGGAAGGACGCTTCGACGAGATCGTTCTGTTCGACAGCACGCTGACCCCTTCGGGTCCGGTCTATCGACGGATCGGGAGCGCCGCGCTCCCGGGCATCTGAAAGGCGGTGGCCGATGGCCAAGGAGAATCCGAGAGACGAGAAGCAGAAAGCCCTCCAGGCTGCCTTCATGCAGATCCAGAAGCAGTTCGGACAGGGCTCGATCATGCGCCTGGGAGAGAACGAGATCGTCCAGGTGGACACGATTCCAACCGGGTCGCTCTCGCTCGACGCCGCCCTCGGCATCGGAGGAATACCCAAGGGCAGGATCACAGAGATCTACGGGGCCGAATCCTCGGGCAAGACGACGCTCGCGATGCACATACTCGCCAATGCACAGCGGATGGGCGGGGAGGCTGCGTTCATCGACGCCGAGCACGCCCTGGATCCCATCTACGCCGGCAAGATAGGCCTCGACGTCGACAGGCTGCTGGTCTCCCAGCCGTCCAGCGGAGAGCAGGCCCTCGAGATCACCGAGATGCTGGTGCGCAGCAACGCCGTCGATGCGGTCTGCGTCGACTCCGTAGCGGCCCTCGTGCCGAAGGCCGAACTCGAGGGCGATATGGGCGACGCGCATGTTGGCCTGCAGGCCAGGCTGATGTCGCAGGCCCTGCGCAAGCTGACCGGAGCCGTCTCCAGGTCCAACTGCGCCGTAATCTTCATCAACCAGATCAGGATGCAGATCGGGATCATGTTCGGCAACCCCGAGACGACGACCGGCGGAAGGGCTCTCAAGTTCTACTCCAGCGTCCGGATAGACATCCGCAGGATAGCTTCGCTCAAGGAGGGCGAGGAGATCCACGGGAGCCGTACCAAGGCCAAGGTGGTGAAGAACAAGCTGGCGCCGCCGTTCAAGCAGTGTGAGTTCGACATCATCCACGGCAAGGGCATCTCCCTGGAGGGCGAACTCGTCGACCTCGGCCTCGAGAAGAACATTCTCCAGCGCAGGGGAACCTGGTACTCGTACGGCGACCTCCAGATCGGACAGGGCCGCGAGAACAGCCGCAGGTTCCTGGAGGAGAACAGGGAGATCTCGGACAAGCTCCAGACGGAACTCCGCAGGCTCTATGACCTGCCGGTGGCCGGCGAAGACAGGAAGCCACAGCCCCGGGCGGCCAAGACTGAGAATTGACGTCGCCGAGCCTCTCCGGAGAGGCTGGATGCGCATAGGTGCGGGTTCACGCTCGCTGATCGCTCCGACCCGGCTGTGCGACGCCAGGGGAATCTCTGTCGGAGTCGACGCGGACTGGGACGAACTCGAGCGGGCCTCGGCCGAGGCTCAGAGGGAACCCGCATCGGCCGATGCGGCCAGATATCTGGGTGCCGCCGAGAGAACCGTCGCCGGGTTGTCCGCCTACCTGATGAAGCGTGGTTATCTGCGCCGGGTCGTAGAGGCCGTCGTCGCCCGGGCCGAAGAGCACGGCTGGGTGGACGACGCGCGCTATGCCTCGATGTTCGCGGCGTCCCGGCCCGGTCTCGGGCGCTCCAGGCTGATGGCCGAGCTGATCCGGCGGGGGGTGTCCCGCGCAACAGCCTCGCGGGCGGTCGAGGGTCGCTCGGATGCGGATGCGGTCGAAGCCCTCATTCCTCTGCTGAAGAGGAGATACGGCAATCTCCCCAGGGAGGCCGCCCTGAGGAGGGCTGCCGGCTTCCTCGCCCGGCGGGGGCTGTCCGGCGCGGAGGCATTCAGGGCTGCGGGGAGGATTCTGTCCGCGGAAGGCGGCGATGAGGAATCCTGACCCGCTCGAGTTCTGGACGAATCTCGGCGCGAGGCTGCTGGGTCGCGACGCCCCCGAACTGCCGGCCGGCCCTCCCTGGAACGCCGCATGGGCCTCGCCTCCGTCGCTCATGCCATCGGCCGCTCCCGTGCTCGAGGGAGAAGGCGTCCGCCCGCGCAAGATCGCGCAGGCTACCCGCGAAGCGCTCGCCCCACTTGGGTTCGCCAGGGCGCTCAGGCTCCACCCCTGGCCGGGCGTGGAGCTGTTTCTGCCCTTCTACAGGGATTTCACGGCGGTGCTGCCGCAGGGCTTCTCCGACAGGATTCCCGCCGAGGAGAGGGCGCTGGCCGTGGCGGGGAAGAGCGCCGCGGCCGGGATGTGCGGGTATGTACTGGTCGTCTCGGCCGCCCGGGTCGAGGCGACGGCCTTCGGCATATTCAGGGCGGCGGGGGTCGCCTGCGCAACCCCCGACCTCCTCCGGGAATGCTGCCGGAGGGTGTTGCCCGGACCCGGCCTTCCTGTTCATCTTTCTACTGCACTGCAGGGAGCCGATGCTTCTCCCGAAGGGGGCTGACCGATGGAGGACAGGCGGTCCGATCCGATGACGAGAGACGAGATGCTCGAGAAGGCCGGGAAGATATCCCCGGAGGACATCGAACTGATCCTCGAAAAGGCCGACGAGATCGAGAAGAAGGCGTCCAGGGGGCCTCTGGCCTCTCTTCTGGGTGAAATAAACCTGCTCATCTCGATGCTCAGGGACTACACCTCGCGGCGATACAGGACTCCTCCCCTCTGGATGGTCGGAGCCGCCGCCGTGGCCCTTCTGTATGTCCTGAACCCGATGGATGTCGTGCCGGACGTCATCCCCGCCCTCGGATACGTCGACGATGCGTTCGTGGTAGGGCTGTGCCTGAACATGCTCCGCAAGGATCTCCGCAAGTACGAGTCGTGGAAGAGGTCCGGGGGCCGGATCTGAACGCGCCGGGGCGCCCCGGGGCACGCCGCTGCAGGTCTTCGCGGTCCGACCGGGCCGTTCCGGAAACAGGTTGCGGTTGCCGGCAAAGTCAGGCATATTGTCAGCCGATTTTCCATCCGGCACGGCCGGGTTCCTTTACACGCTTCGAACGAAGCCTCAGTGGAGGTATATCCCGTGAAGACCTATTCCCCCAGGAAGGGCGAGGTGGAGAGGCGCTGGTTCGTGGTCGACGCCGAAGGGCAGACCCTCGGACGCCTCGCATCGCATCTGGCCATCGTCCTCCAGGGCAAGAACAAGCCTGTCTATGCCAGGCACATTGACACGGGCGACTTCGTCGTGGTGGTCAATGTCGACAAGATGCACTACACGAGCGACAAGGTCGACACCAAGGTCTACCACAGGCACACCCGCTACCCCGGCGGCAAGAAGGAAACCACGCTCAGGGTCATGGCCGAGAGGCATCCCGACAGGGTTCTGCGCCTGGCCGTGTGGGGGATGCTTCCGAAGAACAGCCTCAGCAAGTCGATGCTCAGGAAACTCAAGATTTATTCCGGGCCCGTGCACCCGCACGCCGCCCAGAAGCCCGAGCCTCTGGACGCACGGGCATGACGAGCGGAGGAGGTGAAATGCAGGAGCAGTACATTGGCGTCGGCAGGCGGAAGACGGCCACGGCGAGATGCTATCTCAGGCCGGGCCGCGGGCTCGTGGTCATCAATCATCGTGAACCGGCGGAGTTCTTCTGCGACCTCTGGCAGCTCGAGCACGCTCTCGAGCCGCTCGACGTCGTGAAGGGCCGGGAATCCTACGACCTGGTGATAAACGTGGCCGGAGGGGGCCTCACGGGGCAGGCCGGTGCGATAAGGCTCGGTATAGCGAGGGCTTTTGTTTCCATGAACCCCGAGTTCAGGCATTCCCTCAAGGTTCATGGCATGCTGAGCCGCGATCCGCGAGAGGTGGAGCGCAAGAAGTACGGGCAGAGGAAGGCCCGCAAGCGCTTCCAGTTCTCCAAGCGTTAATCCCGGCGGCCGCCGGCCCTGCCGGCGGCTTCCCGGAGAATCACACACGGTGCGTTTAGCCGCCGCCAGGGTGTCCGGCCCGGCCGGATGGCGGCGGCGTCGTGCCGGCGGAACAACCGAAAGGAACCGGAACGATGAAGATCCCCACAACTCAGGAGATGCTGGAGGCCGGAGTACACTTCGGCCATCAGGTCAAGCGCTGGAACCCCGCGATGAAGCCCTACATCTTCATGGCCAGGGGTGGAATCCACATCATCGACCTTCAGAAGACCCGCTCGATGCTCGAGGAGACCGTCAACCTGGTCGCCCGCACCGTCGCATCCGGCAGGAGCGTGCTCTTCGTGGCCACCAAGAAGCAGGGGCGAGAGTGCGTGAGGGAACACGCCGCGAGATGCGGTCAGCACAGCATGACAGAGCGCTGGCTCGGCGGCACACTGACGAACTTCGCCACGGTCCGGCGCAGCGTACACCGTCTCGAGGAGCTGGAGGCATTCGAGAAGGACGGCTCCGCGGTACACTTCACGAAACGCGAGCTGCTTCAGAAGTCGCGCGAACACGAGAAGCTGGCGAAATACCTCAGCGGCATCAGGTCCATGAGGGAGCTCCCGGGTGTAGTCGTAGTCGTCGACATAAAGAAGGAGCACATCGCCGTACTGGAGGCGAGGAGGCTGGGCATCCCCTGCATCGGCCTGGTCGATACGAACTGCAATCCGCGAGAGGTCGACTATCCCATTCCCGCGAACGACGACGCCATAAAGTCGATCTCCCTGCTGGTCGGGACCCTCGCGGACGCATGCCTGCTCGGCAACGAGGGAAGGGATCCTGCACGCGCCTCGTCCGGTCAGAAGCAGGAGGAGCCGCTGGAGGAAGCGGAGGGAAAGGAAGAAGCCTGATGGGTATAGATGCGAGTCTGGTGAAGGAGCTCCGCAGTATCAGCGGAGGAGGGGTGCTCGACTGCAAGAAGGCTCTCGAGGAGACCGGCGGAAACATAGACGAGGCGCTGAAGCTGCTCCGCGAGCGCGGGCTGAAGGTGGCCGCCAAGAAGGCCGAGAGGGAGGCCCGCGAGGGCACCGTCGCAGCCTACCTCCACAACGGAGGCCGTATCGGCGTGCTGGTCGAGGTGAACTGCGAGACCGACTTCGTCGCGAGGACGGAGGAGTTCCAGGCCTTCTGCAAGCAGGTCGCGATGCAGATCGCAGCCTTCGAGCCCCTCGCGGTGAATCGCGAGGAGATACCCCAGGCTACCATCGACAACGAGAAGGACATCTACAGGGCTCAGCTCCGCGAGGCGGGGAAGCCCGAGGCCATGATAGAGAAGATCGTCGAGGGGCGCCTCGAGAAGTTCTACGAGGAGGTCTGCCTGCTCGACCAGGAGTGGATTCACGACGCCGAGGCAGGCAGGGTCGCCGACGTGCTCAAGGCCCTGATCGCGAAGATCGGCGAGAACGTCGTGATAAGGCGGTTCTCCCGCTTCCAGATCGGCTCCTGACATGACAGGGGACCCTCCGTCCGCCCCGGGGAGGATCCTTCTAAAGCTCAGCGGTGAGCTCCTCGCGGGCGGGAGCGGTGCAGGGATCGATCCCTCGTCGCTCGAAGCCTATGCCGGGGAGCTCACGGCCGTTTCTTCCGCCGGCTGGCGGCCGGGCGTGGTGATCGGCGGCGGCAACGTCATCCGCGGCGTCTCCTCCTCGGGCATCTCCCGCAACCGGGCCGACTCGATGGGGATGCTTGCGACGGTGATAAACGCGATAGCAGTCGCGGACGCCATCGAGCGTTCCGGGGGCCGCGCATCCGTCCTCACCTCATTCCAGATCCAGGGCATGGACTGCTTCACGCCCGACCTGGCCTCGCGCCTGCTCGACTCCGGCCACGTGGTCCTGTATGCAGGCGGTACGGGCAACACTCATCTCTCCACCGACACCGCCGCCGCCCTGAGGGCGGTTCAGACAGGCTGCAGGATGCTCATGAAGGGAACGAAGGTCGACGGAATCTATGACCGCGACCCGAAGCGCTATCCAGGCGCCAGGAGATTCGACACGCTCTCCTGGGACACCGTCCTCAGGCTCGGCCTGGGCGTCATGGACGCCGCCGCGGTGGCGGTTCTGCGGGACAACTCGCTGCCTTTCCTCGTCTTCGACGTGACGGACCCGTCCGGCATCACCAGGGCGCTGGCCGATCCTTCCATTGGAACACTAGTTGGAGAGGGGCCGAAGGAATGTCAGGAATAAACGACGAACTCAGCCAGAAGATGGAGAAGACTGTCACAAACACCTCCCGCGAGATGACGGGCATCAGGACGGGAAAGGCCAGCCCGGCCCTGCTCGAAAACGTGAAGGTCGAGTGCTGGGGTTCGTCCATGCCTCTCAAGCAGGTCGCCGGCATCTCGGCTCCCGAGCCGAGGATGCTGGTGGTGCAGCCCTGGGACCAGGCCACCTCCACGGCAATAGTCAAGGCGGTTGAAACCAGCGACCTCGGGCTCCGCGCGGCCATCGACGGCCCTGTCATCCGCATCCCGATACCCAAGCTGTCGGAGGAGCGGAGGAAGGATCTTCTGAAGACGGTCCGCAGGATAGCCGAGGAAGGCAGGACTGCGATCAGGAACCTCCGCAGGGACGGGAACGACGCCGTCAACAAGGCCAGGAAGGGCGCCGAGATATCCGAGGACGAGGCGAAGCGTTTCCTCGACGAGGTGCAGAAGATGGCCGACTCGTCCATCTCCGAGATCGACAGGATCCTGAAGGCGAAGGAAGAGGAGATCACGGAGGTCTGATTTGTCCGCTCCCGTCCACATCGCGATCGTAATGGACGGAAACGGCCGGTGGGCCAGGGCCCGCGGGCTCGCCCGTACGGAAGGCCACAAGGCGGCGGAGACATCCATCCACGAAGCCGTTTCGTGGTGCGGGGAGAATGGCGTGGGATTCCTCACGCTCTTCGCATTCTCCACGGAGAACTGGAGCCGTCCCGCAGCCGAGGTTACGCTGATCATGAGTCTCCTCCGCTCCTTCATCTCCCGGAATCTGCCCGAGCTTCAGCGCAAGAACGTCCGGATCAGGGCCACGGGCAGGATCGAGGCCCTCCCTGCGAAGGCACTGGCCGACCTCCGGGGTGCCGTCGAGGCGACGCAGGGCAACACCGGCCTTCAACTGATACTCGCCCTGAACTACGGCGGGAGGGCGGAACTCGCCGACGCGGCGCGCAGGATAGCCGCCGAAGCGGTCTCCGGCTCGCTCGACCCGGCATCGGTGGACGAGGCCGCCGTTGCCGCCAGGCTCTATCTCCCCGACGTACCGGACCCCGATCTGGTGATCCGTACAAGCGGCGAGAAGAGGATATCGAACTTCCTCCTCTGGCAGAGCGCCTACTCCGAGTTTCATTTCCCGGAGGTCCTCTGGCCCGATTTCAGGAAGGAGCACCTGGACGAGGCTCTGAAGGTCTTCTCCTCCCGGCGGAGACGCTTCGGCGGTCTGGGCTGACATGGCCTCCTTCCCGGCACTCGCCCGGCGGACGGGAGGGGCGGCGGTCGCCCTCGCGGTGGTTCTGGCCGCCATTGTTCCGGACTGGCCGCATGCCGTCCCTACCTTCGTTCTCGCCGCGCTGGCCGCCTTCGCGGCCGGGATGGAGATAGCCGGCATCTGCCACGGATCCCCCGGACGGCTCCGGAGGATTCCGGCGGGAGCGGCCACGGCCGTCTCCGCCTTCGGTTTCGCCTTCTTCCCCGACGCCGCGGCCTGGTTCCTCCTCCTGCCGGGGCTGGTCTATTCGATACTTGCCGTCCTCGAAGGGCGTCCGACAGGTTCCATCGCCTCCGTGGCGGGGGCCGGCTGGATGTCCATGTTCTGGGCGGCGGGGCTCGGCTCCATCGCAAGGCTCAGGGCCGCTTCGCCGGAACCATGGCTGGCCCTGCTTCCGCTCGTATGCTGCTGGGCCGGGGATACGGCGGCGTACTTCGCAGGCTGCGCATTCGGAAAACACAAGCTCTCTCCGACGATCAGCCCCGCCAAATCCGTAGAAGGTCTGTGGGCCGGCCTCGCCGTCTCCACAGGAGCGGCCCTGCTCGTCGGTTCCGCGGGCGGGCTGTCCGCCGGTCCCTTCGTCATGGCGGCATGCGGCCTCGTCTGCGGTCTGGCCGCAGTACACGGCGATCTGCTGGAATCGGCGTTCAAGCGGGATGCGGGCGTGAAGGACTCGGGAGTCTTCCTGCCCGGGCACGGCGGGGTGCTGGACCGCACGGACAGCATCGTGGCAGCCGCTCCGGCCGTGCTGCTGATGCTCATGGCGGCCGGGATCGTATCGTGAAGCGCGTCGCCGTTCTGGGTTCCACCGGATCGATCGGCAGGCAGGCCGTCGAGGTGATAAGGGCCAATTCCGGCTCTCTCGTGGTTCATTCGCTGGTCTGCAACCGGAACGTCGATCTCCTGGCCGCCCAGTCGAGGGAGTTCCCCGGAGCGGTCTGCGGCGTCCTCGACCCGGCGGCTTCCGTGCCCGCGGGATTCCTTCAGGGTGCCGGCGTCACCGAGGAAGCCGTCGAGGGCTGCGACATCGTCCTGAATGCGTTCACCGGCTTCGCCGGCCTCCGGGCCAGCCTCCTGGCCGCCCGGCTCGAAATCCCTCTCGCGCTCGCCAACAAGGAGAGCCTCGTAACCGGCGGGTGCCTGCTGGCGGATCACATCCGGAAGGGGCTCCTCTCGCCGGTGGACAGCGAGCACAGCACGATAGCCAGATGCCTGGCGGGGGAGGCCGTCCGGCCGCTGAGCGTCACCCTGACCGCCAGCGGAGGCGCTCTCAGGGATCTTCCTCTGTCGAGCCTCGCGGATGCCAGTCCCGGGATGGTTCTCGCCCACCCGACCTGGAGCATGGGCCCGAGGATCACCGTCGATTCGGCCACACTCGTCAACAAGGCGTTCGAGGTCATAGAGGCCCGGTGGCTCTTCCCGGATCTGCCCGTGGACGCCGTCCTCCATCCGCAGAGCATCGTTCATTCGTTCGTGAGGCTCGCGGACGGCTCCTGGAAGGCCCTCACGGGCTCTCCCGACATGCGCGTACCGATCCAGTACGCGCTGCTGGGCGGGAGCGGCGAGCCAGGCCTCTCGATGAGCGACGGACCGCTCGACTGGCCCTCCCTCACATTCGGGAGGATCGATCCGGCCCGGTATCCCGCGTATTCCATCGTAATCGCGGCCGGAGAACTCGGGGGGGCCGCGCCTGTCGCCGCCAATGCGGCCGACGAGGTGGCCGTGGAGGCTTTCCTCGCCGGGAGAATTGGTTTCGGAAGGATACCGGAGGTGATCGAAAACGCGCTCGGGAAGACGGGGGCCGCTCCCGTGTCCTCCTACGGGGACGTCCTGCGCGCAGACGAGGAGGCCAGGGCCCGGTCCCGGGCCTTTCTGGGGGAGAGATGCTGACTGCACTCGCAGCGATAGCCGGGTTCGGAGCGATCGTGTTCTTCCACGAGCTGGGCCATTTCGTGGCTGCGAGGATCTCCGGGCTTCCGGTGGAGCGGTTCTCGATCGGCTTTCCGCCGCACATCGTGAAGATCAAGGGCCCGAAGACCGAGTACTGCATCGGAGCCATACCTCTGGGCGGCTACGTGAAGGTCGATCTCGGAACCTCGGGGGAGACCTCCCCCGAAAGCCCCTGGTATCTGCGGCTGCTCACGGCCGCCTGCGGGCCGCTCTTCAACCTCCTGCTGGCCGCGATGCTGTTCTTCATCGTTCTGGCGGTCGTGGGACAGGACATATCGGTGTTCAGCAACGTGGTCGGACCAGGCGGCAACACGCTGGGACTCGCCGAAGGCGACACGGTTCTCGCGGTCAACGGCGCCGTGACGGCCGACTTCTCCAGCGTAGTCTCGGAGATGAGATCCGCTCCGGCGGGCGGGCTGCTGGCGGGCACCGATTCCGGGAGGGTCAGCGTTGACTACTCGTTTGCAGGCGAGGAGGACATCCCCGGCTTCGTGCCCTTCATCCCGCCGGTGATCGGAGAGAGCATCATCGGGTTGCCGGCCTACGAGGCGGGAATGCGCGCCGGCGACAGCGTCGTCGCGGTCGACGGAACCCCCGTCTCGTCCTGGGCCGACATGCTCGCCCGGGTCGAGGAATCGGGCGGATCGGAGATGAACTTCGCGTTCCTGCGCGATGATTCGATCTATACGGCGCGCCTCGAGCCCATGGAGATAGAGGGCAGGTACAGGGTGGGCGTGGTGGCGATGACGACCACCGAAACCCTGAGGTATCCGGTTCCCGAAGCGCTCCTGTACTCCGTGAAGGCCTCCCTGGGAGGGACCGTGATGATCTTCAGGACGCTCGCCATGGTCTTCACGAGGCCCGAGGAACTCGTGGCGATGTCGGGGGGCCCCATCTTCGTGGCCGAGACGCTGGATCAGGAGGCCGGGAAGGGGCTCGGTAGGCTCCTCGAGGCGGTGGCCGGGATTTCGCTGGCCGTCATGTGCTTCAACCTGCTGCCCATACCGATCCTCGACGGGGGCCAGATGCTGATGCTCCTGTACGAGGGCGTGACGAGGAAGCGCCTCTCGGGCCGGGCCTTCCAGGTCGTCCAGCAGGTGGGCCTGCTGCTGATTCTGCTCCTGTTCGTGCTGATCATGTGGAGGGACATCGCCAGGCTCTTCCTCAGGGTGAACCGGCCTGGTCTGTGACGGAGTCCGGGGCCTCGATTCCCGGATCGGGGTCGTTTATGCAGTCGGGATCGGGGGGGGGAACCGAGCCGATGGAATCCCTGAGGCAGCCGTAGAGATAGAGGTAGCGGTCCGGATCTTCGTCACAGAACTCCATCAGCCCTCTGAGCCCTGCCGTGTCGGGCGGGGACGCCGCGAGTTCTCCGGGAAGAACCATCGCGGGAGCGAGCCTGGCGGCCCAGCCCTCCAGGAACTCTCTCTCCTCCCGGGGGATATCACTTCTGTCGGGTCTGGAGCATCCGGCCGCAACTGCGGCGAGAGCTGCGGCAAGAGCCAGACATGGCGGGATTCCGCGACATGCGGCGGTCGTTCTTTTCATATTGATGTCTCCCGGCCCGGAACCTTCGCGCGGCAGTATAGCCTGCGGGGGTTCCGCTGCAAAGCCGGGCCGGAGATCCCGGCGGGATGATGGCATTCGGCGAGCGCGTCCGCGGCTGTCGCGAGCGACACGGAGGGGTTGGATGAGATTCTGCATTGCCGCGCTTCTTGCAGTCTGCTTCTCCGTGTCGGCGACGACGTACGGACGGAGCAAGATCCAGGTGGAAGGCTACGAGTGGTGGACCATCACCGCCCGTGGCGTGCAGCTCTACTACCCCGTCGGCTGCGAAACCCTGGCGGAGAGTCTTCTCGCCATCTCCACGGCCGAGATCGACAAGCTCGCCTTCGAGTTCGGCTTCATGCCCGAGGACGAGATCTCCATCGTAGCCTACCCCTCCCCGGGCTCCTTCCGACAGACCGACATCATCGGCGACGAAATCGGAGAGGCGGTCGGGGGGTTCACGGAGTACTTCAAGGGCAGGGTGGTCGTGCCGTTCACCGGCTCCTGGACGGAGTTCCGGCATGTCCTGACGCACGAGATCAATCATGCCTACGTTTTCGACATGCTCTACCACCGGAGCCTCCAGAGCGTGATATCGAGCCCCGCTGCGCTCTGGACGATGGAGGGGCTCGCCGAGTACACCTCCAACGGCTGGGACCCCGCATCGGAGGCCGAGTTCCGCGACATGGTCATCACCGGGCAGATCGTTCCGGTGGATCAGCTCTCACGGAGGTCGGACTACCTGGTCTACCGCGAGGGGCAGGCGATCTACCACTTCATGGTCGAGCGCTACGGTCGTGACCGCTACCACGACTTCGTGCACCGGATGGCCTCGAGGGGCGGCCTCTCCGACGCCATGGACGGGGCCTTCGACATGACCGTCAGCCAGTTCAGCGACAGGTTCCTTCAGTGGGCGAGGGAGACGTACTGGGCGCAGCTCGCCGACCGCGAGAACCCGTCCGACCTCGGCCGGGCGCTGGAGGACGGGAACCAGAAGCGTGTCGTCCAGGCGGTTACCGTACTCTCGCCCGACGGGTCGAAGATCGCAGGCGTGGAGAGCTACCGGGGCGGATACGCGGTGACGGTCAGGTCGGCGGTGACGGGAGAGGTAACAAGGAGATGCGCCCAGACCGGAGGGGTAAGGAACACGGGCATCTCCCCGCTTTACCGCGTGTGCGCATTCTCCCCCGGAGGGGATTCCGTGGCGGTGGCTGTCCACGGGGCCAACCGCGACAGGCTCTTCATCTCGACCTCCGACGGCGACATCGATCTGCCCGTGGAGATGGACCTGATCCGGGATCCGGCGTGGTCGCCCGACGGCTCCTCGATAGCCTTCTGCGCCATGGAGGACTCCGCATCGCCGACCGACGTGTACGTGTGGAACAGGAGCGGCCTCCGCAGAATGACGGAGACTCCCGGGGGCGAGAGGGACCTGGTCTGGGCGGCGTCCGGGTTGATAGCCTCCTCCGAGAACTCTTCCAGAGGCGGCTGGGACATCCTGAGAATCGATCCCACGGGCGCCTCTCCGTCGACAGGGGCCGCGCCCGGGTCCCCTTCCGCACTTCCGTACCCCGTCGAGATTCTCTACAGCGATTCCTGCGAGATCAGATATCCCTTCGAGACCCCCTCCGGCCTGGTGTTCCAGAGGAACGAAGGCGGAGTTCCCGATCTGTTCCTGCTCGATTCGACGGGAACCGTCCGGAGGCTGACCAATCTCTACCTGACCATGGATTCCCCTTCATGGGCCGATTCCGGCAGGGTGATGTCCTTCGACTCGCCCGACTGGTCGGGTTACGGCGTGTATGTGGCCTACGGAGTCCTGGACAGGGAGGTTCCCGGCCCGGCCGGAGCGGCGGATGTCGCCGGAGATATGCCCGCGGAGCCGGAACCGCCGATAGAGGAGGAGGCCGTCCGCGAGGATTCGACGCCCGTCGAGGAAACTGGAGCAGTCGAAGAGACGGCGACGGCCGACGGCGCCGGAACCGCCCGGGATGCCCGGGCGGAGGCGGAGATTCACATCGCCCCCTATACGCCGGTCCTGTCGACGGACTACGTGAGCGCGCTGGCCGGCTACGACTCCTATTCCGGATTCGAGGGCTACACGACGTTCGTCTTCAGCGACGTACTGGCCCGCCATCAACTCGTGCTGAACGGGAACTTCAACGGACCCGTGAGCGACGCCGACGCAGCCGTCTACTATTCATACATGCCCATGAGAACGGACCTCGGCGCCTATGCCTTCCGGGAGACGACACAGTACCTCTTCAGGTTCCCGGACGATCATCTCGAACAGGTCAGGGACGTGGACACGGGCGGGGGCGCGGTGGCCAGGTATCCCTTCACCATGGCTCTCAGCGCGAGAGGCGGCGTCGATTACAGGCATATCACCAGACAGGGCGTCTGGAATTCGGATGCCGACTACTCCGCAGACGTGCTCGCCATCCACGGCGGTCTGATACTCGATACCGCCCTGTGGGACTGGGTGGGTCCCCGTCTTGGCGAGAGGTTGTCCGTCAAACTCGAGGTCGCGCCCGGATGGGGCGGCCTCGTCGGCTACACCACGGCCTCGGCCGATCTGCGCAAGTACGTCTGGCTCTCCTCCCAGGCCGCTCTCGCCCTGAGGCTGGCGGGGGCGACGAGCTGGGGGCCGGAGGCGCAGAGATTCTTGATAGGGGGAGCGGTCCCGCACAGGATCATGACCGGGGAGTCCAGGGAGCTGGACGATCTCCTGGGATTCTACACCAACTACGGAGACATGCTGAGGGGCCTGGACTATACGGAGCTGTCCGGGAGGAACTACGTCTCGACCACGGCGGAACTGAGGGTTCCCTTCATCAGGACGATCTCCCTCGACGCTCCGATCCCCCTCACCTTCTCCAACATAAGGGGAGTGGTGTTCGCGGACGCGGGGACGGCCTTCGACGAACCATCGGGTTTCGTCGGGGCCGAGACCTCGGGTGGATACAGATTCAAGGACGTGGCCATGGGGTTCGGTTTCGGCTTCAGGGCGAACCTCGGCATATTCCTCCTCAGGGAGGATACGGCCTGGTCCACGGACATGCGGGGTGTCTCCGAGAAGCCGATTCACTACATTTCGCTCGGGGCGTCGTTCTAGCCGGGGGCCGGCTCCGCCGCCCCGGAGAGTCTGAAACAGGCCTGGAGGCCGGTTCCTGGAGGTGCTCTTGATCCCGGTCATCGTTGCGACACTGATATCCGTCTGGACATGCCCATCCTGCGGAGTGGGGGTGGATGCCGCATTCTGCGGGAGATGCATGATACCGGAGCCTCCCTCCGGCATGGCCTTCATACCGGCCTGCACCGTCAACTATGAAGGGGTCGACTACGAGCTGCCCGCCTTCTACATCGACTCCTCGGCCGTATCCTACTTCGACATCCTCCCCTGGCTCAACGGCGCCTTCTCGGACGGCCCCGGGCTGGCCAGGCTCGTAACCGGCCACTACGACGAGCACTTTCAGTTCCTGAGATACACCCCGTTCACCGGAGACGAGGCCGGTGCGGGTCTGACCGTCCCCGGACCCTGCTCCGGGCTTCCGGCCTGCTCCATAACCTGGAGCGGCGCATCGGAATACCTGGCATCCATCGGCAAGAGGCTCCCAAGCGCAGTCGAGCTGGCTGCGGCCGCCGAAGCCGGACTCCTGACCGACATCGACGTCTACAACGTCATGAATACCTATGCGGACATGATGGAGTCCTCGATGGGCGCCATGCTGGGCAGGCTCTCGATCCAGGCCATGTTCGCGGGCTACAGCACAGCCTCCGAAAGGGTGATATGGGAGTGGACCGGTTCGGCCCCCGGGGAACCGGCCTCTTCGAGCACTGAAACCCTCTCCCCGTGCACGGTGATTTACAGGAACGGCGGCCCCGGGGTCGCGGACAACTCCAGCGGTTACTTCAACGTGGCCTTCAGGGGGGTCGTGAGCCTTCCCCTGGCGGCACTGAAATGACGAAAGGACGGGTATGCAGATGAACGGATGGAAGCTACCGGCGGCGGCCATGATCGTCGCGCTCGCCCTGGCCGGCTGCGGACGCACCGTCACGAGGACCGATCCGGAGACCGTCACCGACCTCAGCGGCTGGTGGAACGACACCGACGCCAGAATGGTGGCCGACTCGATGGTCGAGGACTGTCTCGAAGGCTCGTGGCTCGCGAACTGGGTCGGCGCCAGCAGGGGCGACAGGCCGGTGATCGTTGTGGGTAGCGTGCTGAACCGCACGACCGAGCATATCTCGACCGACGTGTTCATGAACGAGATCGAGAGAGCCTTCGTCAATTCCGACCTTATCGACGTGGTGGCGGCCCGTGGGGAACGCGGCGAGATTCGAGGCGAGCGCGAGGACCAGCAGCGGTTCGCCACCGCCGCAACGGCGGCCTCGTTCGGCAGGGAGATCGGCGCCGACTACATCATGATGGGCACCATCGACTCGATAGTCGACGAGAGCGGCGGCAAAAGGGCGGTTTACTACACCGTCACGCTCGAACTCACCGACGTCGAGACCATACGGAAGGTATGGATGAGCAACCTGGAGATCAAGAAGATAGTCGAGTGGTGACGGCGCGATGACATCTCCCAGGATGGCCGTGCTTCCGACTCTGCTGCTGCTCGCCGCGGGCGGTTCCATGAACTACACGGATTCGATGAGGCCCGTCAGGGATCAGCTCGCGTCGAACAGCCCCGACAGGGCTCTGGCGGCCTTCGAGGACCGGTATCCCGGAAGCGACGACGGGGACAGGCTCCTGTTCCTTATGGAGAAGGGCAATCTGCTCCGGCTCTCCGGGAGGCCGGCCGAGGCAATTCCTCTTCTGCTCGAGGCGGACAGGCTGTCCGACATGCTGCGGGGGGTGGACCCCTCGGAGGAGGTCGCGTCCCTCCTCACCAGCGACCTGGCGAGGGCCTACAGGGGGGCGGACTACGAGAGCGTGTTCATAAACTACTGCCTGGCCGCGTGCTATACGATGATCGGCCAGCCTTCCGAGGCGCTCGTGGAATGCCGCAGGGTGAGCTTCAAGCTCGGAGTCTACAACGACAGGTACGGCGGAACCAGCCGCTACAGCGACGACGCTTTCGTGCAGTACATGATCGGCGCGCTGTACGAGAGCGTCGGTGATCTGGACGACGCTCTGATCGCATACAGGCGCAGCATCGAGATCTATGAATCCGACTATGCCGGCCTCTATGGCATGGAAGTCCCCGAGAGGGTCCGCGCCGACATCCTGAGAGTGTCCGGATCGCTCCCGGGGCTGTCCGATCTTCACGAGAGCTTCCTCCGGAGATGGCCCGGCACGGCCTGGCGGAGCGGCGCGGACAGCCTCGACGGAGAGGTGCTCGTGGTGCTGGAGGAGTCCGTGATCCCGGCGAGAACCTCCAGGGTCGCCCAGACATGGACGGAGAACAGGCTGATCAGGATAGCCGTACCTTCGATACAGCTCGCGAGAAGCGCCGGCAGCCCGGAGTTCGTGATCCGCTCCGGCGGCGCTTCGGAGAGGGGTTTCCTGGCCGAGAACCTGGCTGCGATCGCGGCGGGGAACCTCGAGGACCACGCCGCGAGGGATCTCGCCAGGGCGGTGGCCAGGGCTGCGCTGAAGACGGCTGCGGCCGGTGCCGCCGAGGAGATCGTCGAAGAGTTGACGGGTGAGGAGGAGAGCTTCTGGTCGGAAGGCGCGGGGATTCTCGTCAGCCTCATCGGTGCGGCGACCGAACAGGCGGATCTGAGGGCTTGGCTGACGCTTCCCGCGAGGATTCACGTCGCCAGGATCACCCTGCCGCAGGGCGAGAGGACGGTTTCGGCCGAACTCGGCGGGAGAACCGTATGGACGGGCCCTGTGGAGGTCGAGGCCGGCAGGATCAGCTTCGTCTTTGCGAGGTCGACGGGATGGAAATGACCGAGGCCGGACTGGCCGCAATCATCGATCACACCCTTCTAGCCCCCGGAGCGGTGAAGGCCGATTTCGAGAGGCTGTGCTCGGAGGCGGTGAGCTTCGGTTTCCACTCGGTATGCGTCAATTCCTCCCGGGTGGAGCTGGTTTCCGGCATCCTGAGGGGCACGGGCGTGCTCGTGTGCTCGGTGGCGGGCTTTCCTCTCGGGGCCAGCGCAGGCAAGCGCCTCGAGGCTGCGGCCGCCGTGGACGCCGGAGCCGGAGAGATAGACATGGTAATCGACATAGGCGCCCTGCGCGAAGGCGACCATCGGAAGGTGGAGGACGAGATCCGGGGAGTCGTCGAGGCTTCCCTCGGCAGGCCGGTGAAGGTCATACTGGAAGCCTGCCTGCTTGCGGACGACGAGAAGAAGCTGGCCTGCAGGCTCTCTGAATCGGCCGGAGCGTCCTTCGTGAAGACCTCCACGGGATTCTCCACCGGAGGAGCCACCGTGCACGACGTCGGTCTGATGCGGGAAGCTGTGGGCGGCCGGCTTGGCGTGAAGGCCTCCGGTGGCATCTCCACGCTGGACGCCGCCCTGGAGATGGTGGCCGCCGGGGCCGACCGCCTGGGGCTCAGCAGGAGCGTCGGGATAATGCTGGAAATGAGGTCGCGGGCGGCTGGTGGGGTCGTCCAGCCGCCCGCTGGGGGTTCTGGTCCCGATTCCGCCTGAACGGTGACGGCCCTGGAGGGGTCAGACCGGCATCCGTGTAAGGAGGAATACTCCCGGAACCAGCAGGCAACCGAGGAACAGGATGATCCAGCTCCACAGGCCGGGCCTTATCGCCTCGGCTTCTCTCGGGCATGGTTTCCTGTTGGAAGTATTCATGCCACCTATTACAGCAACTAACTTGCCAGACAGGACGAGGCCATGTACAGAGCAGGACTGAACCCCGAACAGGCTGAAGCCGTCGTCTATCTGGGAGGGCATCTGCTGGTGCTGGCGGGGGCCGGCAGCGGCAAGACCCGGGTGCTAACCTGCCGTATCGCGCACCTGCTGGCCGAACGCATAGTGGAGCCGCGCAGGATTCTGGCCGTCACGTTCACCAACAAGGCTGCCGGGGAGATGAAGGAGAGGGTGGGAAGGCTCTCGCCTGCCGACGCGGAGCGCGTCCGGATGGGCACCTTTCACTCGATATGCGCCTGGATACTGAGGCGCGAGGCCTCTTCCGGAGGGTGGCCCGAAAACTTCTCCATCTACGATGCAGACGACCAGAAGTCCTTGCTGCGCAGTCTCCTCAGGAATACGCCCATAGAGACGAAGGTGACTCCGGGCGCCGCACAGACATGGATCTCCCGATGGAAGAACTCGATGGTCGATCCCGGGAAGGCGGAGGACTCGGCCGAAAGCGACCAGGAGAGGGAAATCGCGCGACTCTACGCGGCGTATCAGTCCGCCCTCCGCAGGAACGGCGCATTCGATTTCGACGATTTATTGACGGTCGTACATGGATACATCCGTCAAGAAACCGACGCCGGCTCGCGGTATTCCCGGATGTTCGGCCACATACTGGTGGACGAGTATCAGGACACCAACCTGGTCCAGCGCGGGATACTGAAGAGCCTGGGAGGTCCGGGCAGCTCCGTCTGCGCGGTAGGGGACGACGATCAGTCGATCTACGGCTGGAGGGGCGCGAGGGTGTCCAACATCCTCGATTTCCCGGAGGACTTCCCCGGCACCAGGATCATACGGCTGGAGCGCAACTACAGATCGACACCCGCCATACTCGCGGCGGCCTCCTCGCTCGTCTCCTTCAACCGGGGCAGGCATGGGAAGGCGCTCTGGACGGAACGCCCCGCCGGCGAGCCGGTGAGGGCGAGGAGCCTGGCCAATCCGGAGGACGAAGCGGCCTGGATTCTGAAGGAGGTGTCCGACCTGTCGTCGCGGGGCGTAAGCCCGGGCAGGGTTGCGGTCCTGTACAGGACGAACGCCCAGTCCCGCGTCTTCGAGAGCGCCGCCCTGCTCGAGGGCATCCCCTGTCAGGTGATCGGCTCCCTCAGGTTCTACGAGCGCGAGGAGATAAAGGACATAGTCGCCTGGCTCCGCGTGCTGGCCAATCCGGGGGACCGGATCAGTCTGGCCCGCGTTTTGAACAAGCCCCCACGGGGAATAGGCGACAAGAGCAAGGCCCTGTTCCTCGCGGGGCTGGATGCCTCCGGCGCCGATCCTTCCGAATTCATGAAGAGGGCGGGCAGGATACCCGGGCTTTCCCGCGGCTCCATCTCCTCGCTCGAGGCGCTGGGCTCCTTCCTCGCCGGGGCGTCTGCGCTGGCCGCCGGAGGGGCGCCGGCAGCCGAGGTGGTCGATGCGGTCCTGGCCGGCTCAGGAATGCTCGACGCCCTGGACCCGTCCACGGTGGAGGGCTCGTCACGCCTCGAGAACATCGACGAATTCAGGCGTTCCGCCAACGAGTACGACTCGCTCCATCCCGGTTCCGGCCTTGCGGGGTTCCTCACGACCATCAGCCTCATGACCACCTCCGACGCCTACGACAGCGGAGCGGACAGGCTCTCGCTCATGACTCTGCACTGCGCCAAGGGTCTGGAGTTCGACACGGTCTTCATCGCGGGCGTCGAGGAGGGGCTGATCCCGTTCATAAGAGCCGGCAGGTTCGGACCGGACGATCTCGAGGAGGAGAGGCGGCTGCTCTACGTGGGCATGACCAGGGCGAAGGACAGGCTGTATCTCACCTGGGCGGAGCGAAGGGCGAGACCCGGCGTGACGGCCGGGGGAGTCTCCCGCTTCGTTTCCGAGGTATCCCTCGACTCCGGCTCGACCGTCCCCGCCCCTGCCGCCGCCGTCCCCGACCCCGTGATCGGCGTTCCTGACACCAGGTTCAGCCGGGGCAACGTGATCCATCATCCCCGGTACGGCATGGGCACGGTGCTGAAGGCGGTGAGGCGGGGAGGGGAGTGGCAGCTTACGATTGACTTCGGGATGGACGAGCCGAAGACTCTTCTGACCGGCTACGTGCCGATCACGATCGTAAGAGAGAAGGGAGGTTTTCCCGTTGACGCCGTGTGAACCGTCCAAGGGCGGAGTCGTCCCTCCCGCGCTCCGGGCGCGGCCGGACGGGCCGGGCGACGCCCTGATCCCCGACCTGGAGAGGACCGCCGCGCAGGTACGCCTGGACGTCCTCGGGATGATACATCGGGCGGGTTCGGGGCATCCGGGGGGATCGCTCTCCGCGGTGGAGATCCTCGTCCACCTTTATTTCAGGGAGATGCACCTCTCTCCGGACCAGCCTTTCGACGACGACAGGGACAGGTTCATCCTCTCCAAGGGGCATGCCGCTCCTGCGCTCTATTCGGTTCTCGCGCGCAGAGGATATCTGGACCCGTCCGAACTCGATACGCTGAGGAGGGTTGGGTCGAGGCTCCAGGGCCATCCGGACATGCGCAGGCTCCCCTTCCTGGACGCCTCCACCGGGAGTCTGGGGCAGGGTTTCGCCACCGCCGTCGGAATGGCCCGCGGTCTTGCCGCGAGGGGTTCCCGGTCCACCGTCTTCTGCCTGCTGGGGGATGGAGAACTCCAGGAGGGAATCGTCTGGGAGGCCGCCGCCGGGGCCGCGCACGCCCGGCTTTCCAACATCGTCGCCGTGGTCGACTGCAACGGGGTCCAGCTCGATGGAACCGTGGACTCGATCAAGAGACAGAAGCCAGTATCCACCATGTGGCTCGCCTGGGGCTGGCATGCCGTCGATACCGACGGTCACTCGTTCGAGTCGCTGGGTTCCGCCTTCATGGAGGCGCGCGCCTGCCGCGGGCCGGCGGTGCTGTGCGCCCGGACGATCAAGGGGAAGGGAGTCTCGTTCATGGAGGGCAGTTGCTCCTGGCACGGCAGATGCCCCGACGAAGGCGAGCTGGAGAGAGCCCGCGCCGAGATTCTTGGAGGCGGCCTGTGAAGACGAGGGCGACCCGCGAGGGATGGATCGACGGCCTCATGGCGGCGGCGGGGAGAGATCCCCGGGTGGTGCTGATGGACGCGGACGTCTCCCGCTCGATAGGGGGGGAGAGGTTCGCCGACAGGTTCCCGACGCGCCACTTCAACGTCGGTGTCAGCGAGCAGGAGATGCTTGCGGAGGCGGCGGGCCTGGCTCTGGCCGGCTTCGTCCCGTTCGTCCAGAGTTATGCCGTCTTCTGCGCAGGCAGGGCCTGGGAACAGATACGCACCGGCATCTGCCACATGAACCTGGGCGTGAAGATAGGCGGCGCTCACGCCGGGTTGAGCGCGGGGCCGGACGGAGCTACGCATCAGGCGCTCGAGGATGTCGCGATCATGAGGGTGCTGCCCAACATGAAGGTCCTCGTGCCTGCCGATGCGAATCAGACCAGGGCGGCCGCGCTGGCCGCCGCGTCCATCGAAGGTCCCGTCTATGTCCGCTTCGGGCGCAACCCCGTCCCGGTAATCTATCCGGAGGACTGCAGCGTGGTTGCGGGTGGGGCGGACGTTCTCCGGGAGGGTGGGGATGTTCTTCTGATCGCCGCCGGCGCGATGGTGGCCGCGTGCCTGGAGGCCGCTACGGCGCTGGAGGCCGGCGGAGTGTCGGCCACGGTCATAAACGCTTACTCGATCAAGCCCCTGGCGGAGGATCTCGTCATCGAAGCCGCAGGCAGATGCGGGAGGGTGGTCGTAGCCATGGATCACCAGGAAGCCGGGGGGCTCTTCGGCGCCGTCGCCGAACTGCTCGCGAGACGGTGTTCGGTTCCCGTGGAACCCGTCTGCGTAGCGGACAGGTTCGGCGAGAGCGGGTCGCCCGGGGAGATCTTCGCTGTTCTGGGGCTCACGGCCGAAGGCGTGGCCGCCGCGGCCCGCAGGGTTCTGGAACGCCATGCTCGTTGACTTTCGAACCGCCCGTCGATAGTTTGATATACCTTTTACGTTTCCTGCTGAAGAAGGGAGGAGAAACATGGCAAGGATTCTCGTTTGTGATCCCATATCCCCCGACGCCGTGGCGGAGATGAAGGCGGCCGGACACGAAGTGGCCGAGAAGCCGGGCATGACCCCGGAGGAACTTCTCGCTACCGTCTCCGGATACGACGCCATGATCGTCCGCAGCGCCACGAAGGTGACCCGGCCCGTGCTCGAGAAGGCTGCCGGAACGCTCAAGCTCGTGGTCAGGGGCGGCGTGGGCCTGGACAACATAGATGCAGAGGCGGCCAGGGAATTCGGCGTGAAGGTCATGAACACCCCCGCCGCCAGCTCCATAGCCGTCGCAGAGCTGACAATGGCTCATATGCTCGCCTGCTGCAGATTCCTCACCCGTGCCGACCGCACCTGCAAGGAAGGCAAGTGGGAGAAGAAGGCCTTCAGCAAGGGCATAGAACTCTGGCACTCCACCCTCGGCCTCGTGGGCTTCGGAAGGATCGCCCGCGAAGTGGCGAAGAGGGCTCTCGCCTTCGAGATGAAGGTCATATTCTACGATCCCTTCGTCAACGACGCCGGCGGAATGGATGCGAAGAAGGTCGACCTCGACACCCTCTGCCGCGAGTCCGACTTCATCAGCCTGCACCTCCCGATGTCTCCCGAGACCAGGCACATCATCTCGAAGAAGCAGTTCGACATGATGAAGCAGGGTGTCGTGGTCGTGAACTGCGCCCGCGGCGGCACCATCGACGAGCCCGCGCTCGCAGAGGCGCTGAAGTCCGGGAAGGTCTTCGCCGCCGGCACCGATGTCTTCGAGAAGGAACCACCCGAGGATCTCTCGCTCGTCTCCTGCGAGAATCTGACAGCCACCCCGCACATCGGCGCAGGCACCGGGGGCGCGACGTCCCGCGTCGGCGGGGAAGTTTCCAGGATCGTGATCGAGCATTTCAAGAAGTAATGCGGAACACCACCGAAAGGCGTTTTATGCTGAAACACCTTGAGCTGCTGCTCCTGATGGTGCTGCTGCCGTTCGGGATCGCGCAGGCGCAGGAGGTCGGTCCGCAGGACGCGACAGCCCCCGCTGTGGATTCGTCGAACCCGTCCGACAGCTCCGCCGTCAGCCTGGACACGGCACTGGAGGTCGTGCCGCCAGTCGAGATCGCTCCTCCCGGAGCGGTCACCGTTTCCGACTTCCCCAACGATGCAGGCGACCACCTCCTGGTCTCCTTCGAGCCAAGTCCGGACGAGGCACTGGGGATTCTGGTCTACAGGATCTACAGGCGTACTCCCGGCGCCACGGACGGCACGGAGGAATGGGCGGTAGTCAAGACGGTCGCTGCCGGCGACCACACCGAGATCGTCGACGGGTACGATCCGGACTACCTGGTGACCCAGGGAACGCAGTACGAGTACCGGGTCGCCGCCGTCACCGCCGACTGCCGCGAGATTCCGGGCGAGGTCACGGTCGCCCAGGTCGTGGGCAGGGGCGAGTGGTTCCACACCGAGAAGCTCAAGGTGCTCATCGGCTGCATCATCTTCATCAGCCTCATCTTCTACTACTTCAAGAGGGCTCAGATGTGTCACGAACTCTACCTCAGGCCGATCCCCGGCATAGATGCCATCGACGAGGCCATAGGCCGCGCTACGGAGATGGGCAAGCCGATCCTGTACGTCCCCGGCCTGTCGGGTATCGAGGACGTCGCGACGATAGCCAGTCTCACCATCCTCAACAGAGTAGCCAAGAAGGTCGCGGAGTACCAGACGCCTCTCAGGGTGCCCAACCGCGACCCGATCGTATACACCGTAGCCGAGGAGTCCGTGAAGCAGGCCTACATGGAGGCCGGCAGGCCCGACTCCTACGAGGCCAACTCGGTGTTCTTCGTCACCGACAGCCAGTTCGCCTATGTCGCGGCCGTGAACGGACTGATGACGCGTGAGAAGCCCGCCACCAACTTCTACCTCGGCATGTTCTGGGCCGAATCGCTGCTGCTGGCCGAGACCGGCTCGCTCTCCGGCGCCATCCAGATCGCCGGTACCGACGCGATCACCCAGCTTCCGTTCTTCATCACGACCTGCGACTACACGCTGATCGGCGAGGAGCTGTATGCAGCGAGCGCGTACCTGGGCCGCGAGCCCAAGCAGGTCGGCAGCGTGAAGGGCCAGGATGCCTGCAAGGGCATAGTGATGACACTTGTCACGGTAGGGATAATCCTTTCCTTAGTCGACATCTTCACGGGCGGAGCGACTGACCCGTCGAAGTCCCTGCTCCTGAAGCTCCAGGGGCTCGTCGACGTAACGAGCCTCGAGTAGGGCGGAGGGAGGTGCAGCCATGAAGAGGACTGTTCCGATGATGATCGCCATGATCGGCGGCATCATCATGATGATCCAGTACTTCATACCTCATCAGGTGTCCCAGGACGTCTTCAACTACTACACCGAATGGGCCCCCCTGGTCGGTTCCTTCGCGCTCGTTCTGGGCGTGGGGAGTCTCACCAGGGTCCACATCCATAAGATCAGGGCCAAAGCCCCTAACTGGCCATACAGCTACGCCGTACTAATCCCCCTCTACCTGATACCGGTGTTCGCCTTCTTCCTGCCGGCATCGATCGGCGGCGGCACCGGAAAGCCGAGTGTCTTCGACTTCATGTACTCAAGGGTGCAGATCCCCATACAGGCCACGATGTTCAGCATGCTGGCCTTCTACATCGCCAGCGCCGCCTTCCGGGCCTTCAGGGCCAAGAGCGCGCTTGCGACGATCCTGCTGGTGACTGCGATCATCGTGATGCTCGCCCAGGTCCCCATCGGAGATCTGTTCGGCCGCTGGCTGCCCGACACGGGCCTCTGGATCCTGAGGTTCCCCAATCTCGCGGCCAAGCGGGCCATCGAGCTGGGCGTGGGATTCGGCATGCTCGCGACATGCCTCAAGATCATCTTCGGCGTCGAGCGCGGCTGGCTCGGCGGGGCGGGAGAGTAGGTGAGCGCCATGATCAACTGGGAAAAGTTCCTGAATATCGACAGGCGATGGCTCTACCTGCTCATAGCGGTCGTCGTGATAGTCCCGTTCTTCATCCGCATGGGCCTTCCCGTCGTCCCGAGCGATGAGGTCCGCAGCATCTACAACCTCGTCGACAGCCTGGGGCCGGATAATGCGATCTTCATCGGCTGGGACTTCGATCCGGGCACCGAGGCCGAGAATCAGCCGATGGGCGTTGCCGTGCTCAGGCATGCGTTGGACAGACACGTCCCAGTCTTCATCACCGCCGTCTCCCCCCTCGGTCAGGGTCTTGCCGAGCAGGGAGCGGCGAGCGTTTTCGACACCCGCATACCCGGAAACTTCGTCTATGTCCCGTGGGCGGAGTGGGAGCCCTTCAGGGCGGCGGGGTACGTCGGGCGCGACAGTCTGGAATCGGCCTGGAAGGCCGCGGGCAACTCGCTACCCGAGGGGGCGAGGGGCTGGGTGTTCGAGGGCGTCGATTTCGCTCTTCTCGGCTACCTGCCCTACTTCGGTCTTGTCGTTCTCGGGATGGGTACGTCGATCGCAACTCAGTACCCGACAGATGCATACGGAAACAATCTGCGCGAGATGCCCATGCTGCGGGCCCACAAGAATCTGCGTGAGATCGACCTGGCGGTTACGCTCGCAGGCTCCACCGCCTGCATGTACTGGGTTGTCTACGGCACCTCCCGTGTCGGGCTGCCGGTTGCGTTCGGAGTCACCGCCGTGATGGCCACGGACTACTACCCCTACATCCAGTCCGGCCAGATAGTGGGCATGATGGGCGGCCTCCGCGGCGCAGCGGAGTACGAGGTTCTCGAGCACGAGGGCGGGCATACCGAAACGACGGGCAAGGCCTACAGGGGCATGGACGTGCAGTCCCTGGCCCACATCCTGATCATCCTGTTCGTGATACTCGGCAACATCGCATACTTCGCGGGTGGCTTCCACAAGAAGACAGCCCTGAAGAGCGGGAGGTAGCGCAGATGTACGAGACCATAGGACTATGGGTCGCGGCCATCTTGACGCTGGCCGTGTTCTCCTTCCTGTACAAGGAGAACCCCCTGTACAGGTTCGCCGAGCATGTCGTGGTGGGCTCGTCGCTCGGCTATACCATCGTCATCACCTACCAGCGGGTGCTCTATCCCAGGCTCGTCGAGCCGGTCTTCCTGCACGGCGAGAGCCTGGTCCTGATAGTCCCGGCCATGCTGGGGCTTCTGTATGTCACCAGATTCTTCCCCAGGATAGCCTGGCTGTCCCGGTACCCCATGGCATTCCTGCTGGGAATGGGCATGGGCATGGCGTTCCCCTACGACATGCAGGCCTACATACTGAGGCAGATCCAGGCCACCCTGATTCCGCTCTACACTCCAGGCGCCCCCTGGTACAACACGCTGGGCGCCGTCGTGATAGTGCTGGGAACTCTGGCCGGGCTCATCTACTTCTTCTTCTCGAAGCCCCACAAGGGGCCTTTCTTCGGCTTCGGGTCGAAGGTGGGCATCTGGATCATCATGATCGGGTTCGGCGCCACGTTCGGGTTCACGGTGATGGGCCGCATCAGCCTTCTGATCGGCCGGGTGCAGTTCCTGCTGTCCGACTGGCTGGGGCTGTTGCACTAGACTGATTCCGATCCGCGGGCGGAGCTTCCGGCTCCGCCCGCCCCGGGGAAAACGGAAGGACATGAACAGCATACTCCGGATGGTCCTGGGGCAGTTCCCCGTGATCGACGGACTGACCTTCACCGAGGATCTGCGCTTTTTCTACGACGGGAAACTCATCGCCGAGTGCGAGGCGGTCGGCGAAACGCTCATGATGGACATCGCATGCCACGAGCTGGATGCTCCGATCTTCCTCGAAGAGTTCGAATTCTGCAGGAAGTCAAAGGGCAGGGAGCCGGGGTGGATCCGGATCGAGCTGATGGTCTCGCCCGGGAGGGAGGAGCTGTCGGCCGTGAAGGAGGCCTTCCTGTCCGCCATCGACAGGGTGGCGCCCGGCTTCGACGCGCCGGATGAGAATCCATTCATGAAGGGAGTCGAGGGCATGGACAAGTACGTGTGCGTCGTGTGTGGCTGGGTCTACGACCCCGAGATCGGAGACCCCGATGGCGGCATCCCCGCCGGAACGGCCTTTGCCGACATCCCCGACGACTGGGTCTGCCCCGTGTGCGGCGCCGGCAAGACGGATTTCGAGAAGGAGTAGGCCATGAAGAGGACGGTAATGCTGATCATGGTCGCCAGCCGAAAGGAATCGGCTTCCAAGGTGCAGCAGATCCTCACCGGGTGGGGTTGCATGATCAAGACGAGGCTCGGCATCCATGATGGAATCCTCGACAACTGCACGGAGACCGGGCTGATAATCCTCGAGATAGTGGGCGAAGAGGAGAAGAAGGTCGAGATGGAGCGCAAGCTCAACGTCATCCCCGGCGTAATAGCGAAGAAGGTGGATCTCGAGCTTGCCTGACCCCGCCGCGTCGGTTCCGGCCTCTCTTGCAAAATCGCTGGACGGGCTCTACGAACGCTTCAACAGGAGAGAGTTCGTGGAGCCCGATCCGCTTCAGTTCCTCTATTCCTATCCCGATCCCGCCGACCGCGAGATAGCCGCCCTGGCGGCCTCGTCCCTGGCCTACGGCCGGGTGGAGCAGATAATCAGAAGCGTGTCGAGGCTGCTGACGGCTCTTGGTCCGGAGCCGGCCGCATTTCTGCGGGAGTGCCGGTCCCACCGGGAGGCTGCCGGGGCCTGCCTCTTCAGGCATCGCTTCACTCCGGGGGAGGAGATGGCGGCGATCCTCTTCGCGGCGGCATCCGTGCAGAGGAGCGGCGGCGGTTCCCTGCAGGAGACCTTCAGGGGCGCGCGCAGTTCGAGGGAGGCGGGCATTCTGCTGATCGAAGCCATACACCGAGAAGCCGGTCTCGAAAGATCCAGCATGCTGCCCCATCCCAGCCTGGGTAGCGCCTGCAAGCGGCTGCACCTGATGTTCCGATGGATGGTCAGAAGCGACGGTGTCGATCCTGGAGGCTGGGACGCCCTCCGGCCGGCCGACCTGCTGGTTCCTCTGGACGTGCACATGCACAGGGCGGGGCTGCTCCTGGGGATGACGACGCGCAGGCAGGCGGATGCGAGGACTGTGGACGAGATTACGGAGGGCTTCAGGCGGATCAGGCCGGACGACCCGGTCAGGTACGACTTCGCCCTGACCCGGTTCGGAATCAGACGCGAACTGACCCGGGAGGACCTCCTCCGGGAACTCTCTCCGTCGGCTGCAGCCCCCCGGTAACCTTCACCGGCGCTCCACCCGCACGGCCGCTGCCTTCCCGCAGGAAATCATTCCGTGGAGATCCCCGGCGGAGTTCCGCCGTGCCCGGATGTCAGGCCGTCATCGGTGTTCTTCGGGAACCGGGCGCGGGTTCGGGTTCGGCCCATCGGCGGCGTGCGGGTTGACCGCATCGGCTCGTGTTTTGTAGATTGCAGCCTCGTCCCGGTGCCGAGGTAGCTCAGTTGGTAGAGCAACGGACTGAAAATCCGTGCGTCGGCGGTCCGATTCCGCCCCTCGGCACCACCCCCTCCTTAGTCCGGTGTCAGAGGAAAAAACGTCAAATACGCAGGATTTCCGCTTGTTCTGCGTACCCTCATGCAGTGCTGTGTTCCGTCTATATCCTGAAAAGTACGAAATGCCGCTATGCGATGAAGTCGAGGCTGGACTCAAGCTGCATTATCAAGGGACAATTATTACCGATTTTTGCGTATTTGACGTTTTTTCCTCTGACACCGGACGGGGGAGGACGCGGCCGACGATGGCGGCGCAGGAATCGCCGCCTTCCCTGAGCATCCGGACGGCTTCCCCGGCCTGGTCAGGCGCGATCGCCGCCAGCAGCCCGCCAGAGGTCTGCGAATCGAGCATCACCGCAACGAGCGACTCGTCCATGCCGCCGGCGATTCCGACGTGCTCCGAGTCGTACTCCCAGTTCCTGCCCGTTCCGCCCGGAAGGTAATTGCAGGCCAGCTCCAGCGCCCCATCCAGGACGGGAACCGACTTCGCATCGATTTCCAGCGTGACGCCCGATGCCCGGGCTATCGCCACGGCGTGTCCGGCCAGGCCGAATCCGGTGACGTCGGTCATGGCGCTGACGTCGAACCCCGCCAGAATCCCGGACGCGTACATGTTGAGCCTCTCCATCTGCCTGACGGCTTCCCGGAGCGCATCCTCGTCCACAAGCCCCTCCTTGAGGGATGTGCAGAGTATTCCAGTACCGAGAGGCTTCGTGAGCACAAGGAGGTCCCCCGCCCTCGCGAGGCTGTTTCTAAGAGCTCTTGAAGGGTGGACGACGCCGGTGATGCTCATGCCGAACATCACCTCGTTCTGTTCCACTGTATGCCCGCCGACGAGGACGACGCCGGCCTCGACCAGCTTGTCACCGGCGCCGGCAAGGATCTCGCCCGCAACCTCGCACGGAATCTTCGAGGCGGGGAAGCCCAGAATGTTCATGGCCGTCAGGGGCCTGGCCCCCATCGCCCAGATGTCCGACAGGCAGTTGGCTGCGACAATCCTGCCGGTCGACCGCGCATCGTTGACCGCGGGGGAGAAGAAGTCGACGGTCTGGACCAGCGCGGTGTCGTCAGAGATCCTGAAGACCCCGGCGTCGTCCATCGTCTCCATGCCCACGATCAGATCAGGCGAATCGAACCTCGGAACACCCGACAGCAGCCCGGACAGCCTGTCCGGGGGCAGCTTGCCCGCTCAACCCGCGCAGGGCGAGAAATCGAGCAGCCTGATCGAGTCCGCCACCGCCCTCGAGTTGCGTTCCGCCACGCTGGGAAGCCCCAGCTTCTCGCAGGCCGTCTTCGTTCCGGATCCGGCGTGCGCCTGTCTGCATGCGGTGCAGTCTCCGTGGTTTACGCAGCTTACGGTGCAGGGACATCCATCCGTGCCATCTCCAGCCATCTATTCCTCACCTCCCTCCGGTTCAGATCCGGGAATGCCCGGTTGCTTCAAATATCCGCAGATCGGACCCCCTCCGTCACCTCCGGGCCGGCCCGGTTCGCGCGAGGTCGCTCCGTGCGCATCGGAAACCGGCGCATCCCCGAGGATCTTGCTCATCACGTGTATGTCCTCCCGGACCTGCCAGCCCAGTTTCGAGTAGAACGCAACGGCGGGGTTGTCCCGGAAGATGAAGAGATGGAGCTTCTCGATCCCCGCATCGCGGAGGGCATCCTCCACGAGCGTCATGAGCGTCCGGCCGGTCCCGGAGCGCCGGTATTCCTCCGCTACCGCCAGGTGATAGACGTAGCCCCGCCTCGTGTCGCTGCCCGCCATCACCGAGCCGGCGATGGCCCCGGAATCGACGGCCACGAAGCAGAAGCGTCCGTTCGCCTCCAGGAACCGCTCGAAACCTTCGCGCGAATCGGCCCCCGTCAGCGCATTCCCGGGGAAACGGGACCACAGATCGCGCAGGGCGGAGTAGTCGGATGCCTCCATCAGCCTGTGCAGCATCTCGTCCTATCCATTCCTCTCGACTCTGTCACGGAAGTGGATCGAGGCGTAGACTGCGGCGGCCGACAGTATGACCGATGCCGCGAGATAGGAGTCGGGATGGATCGAGACTCCGCCCGCTCCCAGAAGCCTCGCGAGGTGACCCGGCGAAGCCAGCAGCGCACCGAACGTTCCGGGATCGGGCATGACCGACAGCCCTGCCAGGAGTGTAAGGACTGCGGCGGGCGGGCCGGCGGACCTCCTGCCCAGACTGTCGGAAACGCAGGATACCTGAATGGATACAAGCGCGGGCATGGCCCAGCTCTGCCAGGGGATCGGGCCGCCACCGACAGATCCCGCTGTCGACAGACAGACGTATCCTGTCAGGCTGCCCAGCAGCACGCCCAGAAGGATCGACGAAACGGTCATTCCGGTGCGGCCGAAACATGTCCAGTTCAGAATCCTGGCAAGGCCCTCGCGCTCCTGCGACGACCTCCACCCCAGGCAGGCGAAGGCGGCAGAGGCGGCCGGCAGGGCTGCCGCCGCCGCACGAATGAATCCTACGGTTCCGGCGTGATGGATTCCCATGAGGAGCGGAAAGGCCGCCAGGACGATCCAGGAAGCCAACGATCCGGCCGACCTGCGGAGCATGGCGCGCCATACGAACAAGGCCGGTATCACTCTTCTCCGCCGTAATCGAAGAGGGTGAGGACGCTGCCGGGTTCCGTCATGGCGATCAGATCGGCCACGCACGGAGGTTTTATCTCGAGATCCACGATCGTTCTGGAATTGGCCCTGGCAAGCGAGAGAAGCCACGAAACCGCAGAGAGGGGAGTCCTGTGCCTGAGGCTGAACCCGGAATCGGTGCCCCTGAGAATCTCCATGCCCGGCATCTCCTCGATGAGCCTCCTGGGGATGGCGGGGCAGAAGGAGACCCTTATCTCGCAGGCTCCGGCCGTCATCTCCACGAGTTCGGTCCTGACTATCGTCCTCGCGATGTCGGTCGGCGTACAGAGCGCGACTCTGTCCGTACAGGGCGGAATCCCGTCCAGACCTCTCCCGGTGAGCACTATGGCCTTCCCGGCATTCTTGATCGCTTCCAGATGCGGGAAGAAGGCTTCAGGCACCAAAGGCTCCACGATCAGGACGGAAGGGTTGTGCATGAGGGCCGATGCGAAGGCGGTCGCGAAGGCGCTGCCGGGGTCGAGTCCGTCGAGCCTGGTGCCCGCAGAGGAGCCGAGACCGCACCAGTCGATCATCTCCCTCACCGCCCGGGAAGTTCTCGCGGGCATCACCCGGGCCGCGGAAGCGGCCAGAGTGAGCACGCCCGAGGGCGTCATGTCCCCCGGACCAGCGGGAGGGGGCTTCACAAATCCGATCAGCTTCCTCGCGGCCCTGTCCGTCACGGGGATTCCGCGTCTGCCCGCCGTGATCCTGCCTCCCCACGGCTTCTCCGCTCCCGCCAGCATCCCGGCAAGCCTGGAAGGGAAGGCGGCGTCGTCGCACAAGAGGGCGAGCACGGAGCCTCCCATGACGGCAATCGAGCTGTCCGAGACCGAGGAGGAAAGGGGGAGGAGATCCGTCGCACGGAGGAGGATCCCGGGCCCTGTGGAACTCACTTCCGCATGCTTTCCTGGAGAGACCTGTCCGCGGCCTCCAGAGCCCTGACTACGGTAAGCCCGTTCCTGCCGCTGGAAACCGGCACCTCGCCGGTCGAGATGCAGCGCAGGAACTCGTCCATCTCGGCGGCGAGCGGTTCCGTCGTACCGACCTTGGGCGAGACGATGTCGCCCGATCTGTACGTGAGCTGGTACTCTCCGAAGGAGGCGGGCTCGATCAGGTCCACCCGCTTGTCGTAGATCTTGATCTTCTCGTCGGGCTCGGTGTCGTCGTAGACCAGCATCCTGCGGCTGCCGACCACCACCGTCCTGCGCAGCTTGGACGGAGAGAGCCAGGAAAGCTGGACGTTGGCAATCACGTCGCTCGGGAAATGGAGATTGATGAAGGCCACATCCGGGATCCCGGAGAGGACGTAGTCGTTGCCGAACGACTCGATCCTGTCGGGCTCCTCTCCGAGCCAGTAGAAGAGCATCGAGAAATCGTGCGGGGCGAGGTCCCAGACGACGGAGATGTCCTTCTGGTGGATTCCGAGGTTCACCCTCAGGGCGGTGATGAAGTAGATCTCGCCGAGCTCGCCGGACTGTATCACCTCCCTCGTCTTGATGACCGGGGGCGAGAAGAGGAAGGTGTGCCCCACCATCGTGACCAGCTTCCGCTCCTCACCGAGTTCGACGAGGTGCCTTGCCTCGGCCTCGCTGGATGCGAAAGGCTTCTCGACGAAAACGTGCTTTCCCGATTCGAGGACCCTGCGGGCGAGAGGATAGTGCGACATCGCGTCGGTTGCGATGACGACCCCGTCGATCGTGGGATCGGCGACGACCTTGTCGAAGTCGCTGCACTTCTCCGCACCCGGATACCTTTCCGCCTGCATGGCGAGCCTGGATTCGTCCCTGTCACAGAGGACGAGCCCGGTACATCTCCTGTTGGTAAACAGGTTCCGGGCGAGATTGGGCCCCCAGTAGCCCAGGCCTATCACCGCAATCTTCGCCATAACGCCTCCAGAGGTTTTCCAGTCGTATGAAACTAGCTTCCGGAAACCCTCAGGTAAAGAACCGCGCCGTTTTGGCGCGGATACGGGCTTTGGAGCCGGCGCAGCCCGTAAGATTGTCTGCGTAAACAGATAAAGCAATGAAAGACAATATGATATGATTCGTCAACAGAAGGGGCTGTCTGGTCATTTCTTTGCTCAATGAGTTAACGACAGCGTTCCCGGAGCGACAACCGGGTTCCGGAAGGGAAGAAAATGAATACCGACAGATACACGATAAAGGCCGGGGAGGCGATCCGGGACGCGATCGGATTCGCTTCCGGCAATTCCGAGGTGACCTGCCTCCATCTTGCAGCGGCGCTCCTCTCCGATCCGGAGAGCACGGTAAGCTCCGTCCTGTCGAAGCTCGGAGCGGATCCCGGAGAGCTCCGGGAAGCCATATCCCAGGCTCTCGACAGGCTCCCGAGGGTTTCGGGCGGTTCCGGGCCGGCCATGTCGGCGGGCCTGAGAAAGGCCCTTTCAGCCGCCGAAGGCGCTTCAGCCCGCCTCAAGGACGATTACACGGCCCTCGAACACCTGTTCATGGGGCTCTATGAATCCGGCGATCGTCAGATGACCGCTCTCCTGTCCTCGGCCGGGTTCACGCTCGACGACTTCCTCCGGGCGCTCGCGGAGGTCAGGGGAGCCAGCAGAGCGGGATCGGAGAACGCGGAGGAAAACTACGAGGCTCTCGATAAGTACACCCGCGACCTGACGAGGCTGGCCCTGCAGCAGAAGCTCGATCCCGTCATAGGGCGGGACGAAGAGATCAGAAGGGTGATGCAGGTCCTCGGGAGGAGGCGCAAGAACAACCCGGTTCTGCTCGGTGAGCCTGGCGTGGGCAAGACGGCCGTGGTCGAAGGCCTCGCAGGAAGGATAGCCTCCGGCGACACGCCCGAGGGACTGCGCGACAAGAGGGTGCTCGCACTGGACATGGGCGCGCTGGTCGCGGGGACCAAGTTCAGGGGCGAGTTCGAGGAGAGGCTGAAATCGGTCCTCAACGAGATAACCTCCTCGGATGGAAGGATCATTCTCTTCATCGACGAGATGCACACCCTGGTAGGCGCCGGAGCCGCGGAGGGCTCGGTGGATGCGGCCAACATGCTGAAGCCGGCCCTCGCAAGAGGCGAACTCCACTGCATCGGAGCCACCACCCTCGACGAATACAGGAAGTACATCGAGAAGGACGCGGCCCTGGAGAGGCGTTTCCAGCCCGTGATGGTGCAGCCTCCCGACGTCTCCGACACGATCAGCATCCTCAGGGGGCTGAGAGAACGGTATGAAGTCCACCACGGCATCAGGATCCAGGATTCGGCTCTCATAGCGGCGGCGACTCTTTCCGACAGGTATGTCTCGGGTCGATTCCTCCCGGACAAGGCCATAGACCTCGTCGACGAGGCCGCGAGCCGCCTGAGGATCGAGATAGACAGCATGCCCGTCGAGGTCGACGAGATCAGGCGGAGGATCATGCAGCTCGAGATCGAGCGCGAGGGCCTTCAGAGGGAACGGGACGAAGCGTCCCGCGCCAGGCTCGAGAAGGTCGGAGCCGAACTGGCGGAACTCGGTGAGCGGAGGACCGCCCTGGAAGCCAGGTGGAAGTCCGAGAAGGAATTGATAGAGCAGATCAGGGAGATCGCCCGGCAGACCGAGGAGATGAAGACGGCGGAATCGATTGCCGAGCGTGAGGGAGATCTCGGGAAGGTGGCCGAGATAAGGTACGGGAAGCTGAGGGATCTGGATTCGAGAGCCGCCGACCTTCGCGCCAGGCTGGGCGGGCTCCAGGAGAACGGAGCCATGCTCGCCGAGGAGGTCACTCCGGAGCACATAGCCGAGGTGGTATCGAGATGGACCGGCGTTCCCGTCACCAGGATGCTCGAAGGCGAGCGTGAGAGGCTTCTCCGCATGGAGGAAGCCTTGCGCGAACGGGTTGTAGGCCAGGAAGAGGCGGTGGAGGCGGTATCGGAAGCCGTCCGGAGGGCCAGAGCCGGCGTCCAGGACCCGAACAGGCCGCTTGGCAGCTTCATCTTCATGGGCCCTACGGGAGTGGGCAAGACCGAGCTGGCCCGGGCGCTGTCCGAGTTCCTCTTCGATTCGGAGGCCTCGATGATACGGCTCGACATGAGCGAGTTCATGGAGAAGCACTCCGTCTCCAGGATGATCGGCGCGCCCCCGGGATACATCGGATACGACGAGGGAGGCCATCTCACCGAGGCGGTGAGGCGCAGGCCCTACTCCGTGGTTCTTCTGGACGAGATCGAGAAGGCTCATCCCGATGTCTTCAACATTCTGCTGCAGGTGCTGGACGACGGCCGCCTGACCGACGGCCAGGGCAGGACGGTGGACTTCCGCAACTGCCTGCTCATCATGACGAGCAACGTCGGAAGCGAATGGATCGCCGCCTCGGCGGGATCGATGCCGGCGCCGGACATGACCGCCCGGGCGCGACGCGACCTCGAGGCGCAGTTCAGACCGGAGTTCCTCAACCGGATCGACGAGGTGATAGTCTTCCGCCCCCTCGACGTCGTCGATCTGCGAAGGATCGTCTCGATCCAGCTCGCGCGCCTGAACAGGCTCCTCGAACAGTCGGGCATAAGCGTGGAAGCGGACGAAAAAGCCCTCGATCTTCTCGCGGAGAGGGGGTTCGATCCCGTATACGGCGCCAGACCCCTGAAGAGGGTTATCCAGAAGTCGGTCCAGAACACACTGGCCACCAGGATGCTCAGCGGAGAGCTTCACGCGGGTTCATCGGTATCGCTCACCGTGGAGAACGGGGAACTCTCCTTCCATCAGAAGGAGAAGGAGCCGTCGCCTGAGTGAGCCCGGCCCTTGGTCGAGCGGCGCGTTAACGCGTTTCCACGGCGTCGAGGGTTACTCGAAGCGACTCTGTAAGACCTTGTTCTGTACCGCAAAACAGCGCGTTAACTCTGCTCGTGAACACGCTGCCGAAGGCAAGGGACTGCCCGGGGCGGTTAGCCTGCGGGGTGCAATGCTCCTTATAATGCCGGGGTAAACCAGACACTGGAACACCTCGGGAGGTTGCGATGGACGATTCCCCGCGGACCGGGCCGGACGGGTCGAACCCCCCGGGCGGTATTGAGCGCAGGCGTCTTCCCCCGACTCTCTCCTGGGTAGCCCTGGTCCTCGGCATAGTGCTGATCGCGGGCTTCGTCCTGACAGCCCGGACCATCCATCATCCCCTGATAATCTTGGCCGGGCTGGTGTTCCTCCTCTTCCCGTGGCTCCACGATCCCCTCGTCTCCCGTTCTATCCAGACAATCATCGGGCTGACGATCCTCTGGTTCCTCCTGACCATCGAGGACATCCTCACCCCGCTCCTCGTGGCTGCCGGACTGGCATATGCCTGTTCTCCGCTTTTCTTCTGGCTCCGGGGGGAGAGGGGCAGATGGAGACCGCTCAGGCTCAACGCCACCGCCGCAAGCCTCATTGTCACGGTAATGCTCTTCGGTTTCCTGGGCATGGTGGGGGCGCAGACCGGCACCCTCCTGATCGGCCAGGCGACGGAGATGTCCAGGATTATCGACGAGTCCGTCATCCGCGTTCAGGGAATCTTCCCCGACACCTGGCAGGAGTCTCCCATCCTGAAGAACTTCGCCGACGGCGTCGTCAGAACCGTAGGAGAGTTCGGCGAGAAGCTTCCCGCCCTAGCCGGCGGGGTCGCCCGGGGGATGGGATTCGCGCTCATGGGGATGCTGGGCTCCCTGATGACTCTGGTGTTCTTCTTCTACATCCTGAGGGACTCCAGAAAGCTGATGCGCGGGCTCGTACGGAGATATCTCCCCGATTCCATGCACGACTTCGTGGACGAAAGATCGAAGCGAGTCCTGCGGACTCTCACGAACTTCGTGGAGGGTTTCTTCATAACGAGTTCGGTGGTCTTCGTCCTGACCCTGATCCTGCTGCTCGTGGCCCGGGTGAGGATGGCCTTCCTTCTGGCACTGGTGGCCGCCCTCCTCAACATCATCCCGGTGATAGGATTCTGGGTCAGCACGGCGATCATCCTGGTGATCGCGCTCGCGTCCGGCATGCCGGTCGGCGAGGCGCTGCTGGTCGGAGCCTGCCTCGGGGTAATCAATATATTCGAGGGAAACATATTGCAGCCCAAGATAATAGGGCGCAAGGTCGGCCTTCATCCCGTGGCGGCGATTCTCAGCGTGGCAATCTTCGGCGAGATCCTGGGCTTCTTCGGTTATCTGCTCGGAATCCCGCTGGCGGCGGTCCTGACGAAGGAGTGGGAGGACTATCTCGCCAGAGGGCGGGAGAAGGCCGGGCGGAGCAGCCCCGGGGCGCGTCAGGCCGACGAATGATTCCCGCCCGGGAGACCGGACACGGACCCGGGAATCGGTAGGTTCATGTCCGGCCCGGCGGGAGCTGAGCGGAGCCGACGGATCACTCCGCTTCCGACTCCATCCTCACGCTGACGGCATCGCCCTCGGAAACCCGGTTCTGACCTTCGATGATGACCATGTCTCCGGGTGCGAGCCCTTCGACTATCTCCACCATGCCCCTGTTCACGATGCCGGTTCTGACCGGCACGAAATGAGCGGCTCCATCGACCACGAGAGCGAGTTCGACGCTCTCGGACAGCCTCCTGAGGGCTATGTCGGGAACGACCATCGCATCGGGTGACGTCCTGACGGAGATGCCCACCCTTCCGCCCATGCCGGGGTAGAGCCTCTCGTCGTCGTTGCCGAAGGTGACCTCCACCGGCACGAGGCCGGAGATCGGATCGACCGATCTGGCGGCTGCGGTGACGAGGCCGGGAAAATACTCCCCGCCGTAGGAGATCACGTTGATGCGGGCCTCCTGGCCCGGCGCCAGCATGGCGATGTACTGCTCCGGCAGCAGGACTTCGGCTCTGAGGGTCGAGCCGTTGGTGATCGAGAGGGCGGGGCCGCCTCCGGCCATGTTGCCCTCCCTGACCCAGATCCTGCCGATCGTTCCATCGAAGGGAGCCGTTATCAGAGAATTATCGGCCGCTCCAGCCGCCTGGCTGGCTCCGGCGACAGCCTGCTGGAGGCCTGCCCTGGCCGTTGCATACATCGCCTCGGCCGTCTCGAGTTCCTGGGCGCTTATCGCCCCGGCCTCGTGGAGGGATCTCATGCGCGAAAGGGAGCGGGAAGCGTTCTGCTCCGCCGCCGAGGCTGCGGTGACTCCGGCCTGTGCCGCAGAGGAGGCCGCGATGAACTGTGCGTCGGACGAAAGCCGGATCAGGGGCGTTCCCTTCACCACATAGTCGCCTTCGCTTACGAGAACCTCCTCGACCCGGCCGCCGGCCGCCGGACGGATCAGGGCTTCGTCGAGTCCCTCGAGCGTCGCCGGCGCCATTATCTCCTCCGATATGTCGACGGGAATCATCGTCAAGACAGTCACCGGCACGGCGCGCGCAGCCTCCTCCCGCCCCGGTCCGCCGCAGGCGGATGCGAGCAGGAGAATGGCGGCAGGAATCGTATTCTTGAGTTTCATAGGGCCTTTCCATGGGTGGATGTGTCGTTTCCGAATTCGAGCAGGCCGGTCATCCGGGCGAGTCTGGCTTCCGCCACCCGGAGCCCGTACAGCGCAGTGGCGTGATTGGTTCTGGAGGCCGTCAGCGCCAGGAATGCCTGGTCCATCTCCAGCCGGGTGATGACTCCAGCCTCGTATGACACGCGCGCGATGGACGAGCCCTCCTCCGCGATGGCCACCGTGGCCTCCGTGGCGGACACCGACTCCCTTGCCTGGAGCAGGTCGTTCCAGGCCTGCACCAGACCGAGTTCGGAGTAGTTCTCGATGTCGTCCGCCCTGGCGTTGGAGGCCAGCCTGTCGGCCCTCGCGGTCTGATAGGAGGCTATGTCGTTCAACTGGTTGAAGATGGGTATCTCCACAGCAAGGGTCGTGCTCCAGTTCCTCTCGTAGTCCTCCGTGTCGAAATGCCAGTCATCCCTTGCCGCCTGCCAGGCGTATTCGGTCTGCAATACGACGGAAGGAGCAAAGGCGGCTCCGGCGAGGCGGACCGAGGCGTCACCGGCCTCGCGCATTGCCGATGCAGTGCGGATCTCGGGGCTGTTCTCGAGCATCATTCTGTCCGCCTCCTCCAGTGAGGAGGGGAGCGTGACGGGGATGGGATCGGACAGACTCCCCTCGACGGGAACGCCGGAAGTGCCTGTGAGGCCGACTGCGACCGCCAGGGCCGCCCGGGCGTTGGCCAGGGCGCTGCTCGCCGCGAGGGCCTCCGGCTTCCTGTTCTCGTAGGCCACGCTGCTCTCGAGCAGTTCGAACCTCGAGATCGTGCCCGCCTCGTATCTCCGGCTGGCTATCTCGAAGCCCTCCTTCGCGGTTTCGAGTGCTTCCGAGGCGACTCTTTCGAGCTCGGTCGCGAGCAGAACGCCGTGGAAGGATCTGATCACGTCCAGTGTAGCATCCTGTTCCGCCGCGGTGAGCGAGTAGTCGGAGATGTCCTCGGAGATTCCGGTGAGACTGGAGCCCGCAAGCCCTCTTGCGGTGAAGAGGGGGACCGCCGCGGTTATGCCGGCCCTGGAGGCGTACTCGGAACCCAGGGGGATCGATCCGAGCCCCGGAAGCTCCATCGTCGAGATGTCGTGGCTCCTGACGAAGGCCGCCGTGAAGGACACCGAAGGAAGGAACCACAGATCGGCGCTCCTGTTCCGCCATTCCGCGGATGACAGATCCAGCCTGGCCGCGGCGATGTCGTTCCTGTTCCGGAGCGCGGTGTCCACCGCCTCTTCGAGAGTCATGCCGAACACCGGCAGAGCTGACAACACTGTGATCAGAATCGTTCTGTGCATCGACTGATCTCCCGGTCTAGTTCCCGATGCCCCGCATCAGGATTCCGACCATCTCGCCCGCGGAGGACGTCTGTCCGGCGCCGTCCTGCGGAAAGGCGAGGGCCATGTGCAGTATGGACGAAAAGGTTCTGCATAGGACGGGTATCGGCACGTCCGGCCTGAACTCGCCCCGCTCGACTCCACGGCTGAAGAGTCGCTCGACCAGATCCTCCACCTCGACGAAACGGCTCTTCATCGACGGGAAGAGCGACCTGATCCCGGTCGAGTCGGCGTGGCACATGAGATGGGCCTTCGCGAAATCGGGGTTCTCGCCGTGCATCCGCATCAGCTCGGCCGTGATCCTCTCGAGAGAGGCGCTGACCGTGGAGTCGGCTTCGAGCTCCGGCCTGATGATGTTCTCGAGCATGGAGTTCACGTGCTCGACGAGCGCGAGGACGAGATCCTCCTTGCTCCGAAAATAATAGTATATCGTGGGTTTGGTGCAGCCGGAGGCGTCGGCGACATCCTGCATGGAGGCCTCGGAATAGCCCTTCTCCGCCAGTACGTGCATGGCGGCCTTCAGTATCCCGGCCCGGGTCCCTCCGGGGTTCCGCTGCTCTGTCATCGTTCCTCCGGTCGATGTGAATTGTCTGTCCCGGAAAGATCAGGGCAATATACCTAACGGTAGGTAGGGGTCAACGGAGGGGCGGTTTATGTTGACTTGCCGCCCCGGTGAGTCCATCTTTTTCTGATCAGGGTTCCGAAATTTGTCCGCTCAAGTTGTTCAAGGAGGTTGCCAGTGGACGGTCCGAGGAAGTACCCCTTCTGCGAGATCGACCAGGAGGAGTGCAAGGGTTGCGGGCTGTGCGTAAACGCATGTCCGGCCAAGGTTCTGGAGATTTCTTCACACCTCAATTCCAGGGGTTTCCACCCCTCCAGCTACAAGGGGTCGGGCTGCCTAGGCTGCGGGACCTGCTTCTACTCCTGCCCCGAGCCCGGAGCCATAACGGTCTACCTCAAGGACTACGTTCCGGAGGGGGTGTGACATGGCCCGCAAACTGATGAAGGGAAACTACGCCGCAGTCTACGGGGCGGTCCTCGCCGGATGCGAGGCCTACTACGGCTACCCGATAACTCCCGCGAGCGAGATAGCCGAAGCCGCCGCGGAGCTGTTCCCTAAGCTTGGGAGGACCTTCCTCCAGGCCGAGTGCGAAACCGCTTCGATCAACATGGTCTACGGCGCCGCGGGATGCGGCAAGAGAGTCATGACGGCCAGCTCCGGTCCCGGCATAAGCCTCAAGCAGGAGGGCCTCTCCTACTGCGCCGGCTCGGCTCTCCCGTGTGTGGTCGTGGACGTCATGAGGGGCGGTCCCGGACTCGGGAACATCGGCCCCGAGCAGGCCGACTACAACCAGGTCGTGAAGGGCGGCGGCCACGGCAACTACCGGGTCATCGTGCTGGCTCCCAACTCCTGCCAGGAGATGTGCGATCTCACGATGCTCGCGTTCGAGCTGGCCGACAAGTACCGCAATCCGGCATTCGTCCTGACGGACGGAGTCATCGGCCAGATGATGGAGTCCGTCGAGATACCCGAGCCTGTCGCGTCCCTGCCCGACAAGTCCTCCTGGGCCGTAAAGGGCGACGCGGACACGAAGAACCTCATCAACTCGATCTATCTCGCCCATGACGAACTCGAGGCGTGGAACAACAGGCTCCTCGAGAAGTACCGGGCCATCGAGCGCGACGAGGTGCGATTCGAGGAGTACCGGATGGAGGACGCCGAGTACGCGGTGATCGGCTACGGCTGCATCAGCAGGGTCCTGCGGACGGTGGTGGACGACGCGAGGGAGAAGGGCGTGAAGATCGGCCTGTTCCGGCCGATCAGCCTGTTCCCGTTCCCGAAGTCGGCCATTGCCTCGCTGCCTTCCAGAGGCATCCGCAAGGTCCTCACGGTGGAACTCTCCACAGGCCAGCTCGTGGACGACGTGAACCTGGCCCTCGGCGGCCGTCTGATCTCGGACTTCTACGGCAGGGTCGGCGGGAACGTGCCCTCCGCCTCCGAGATACTCGGCAGGATCTCCCAGCTTTACGGGGTGAAGATATGAAAGGCGCCGTACTCAGGAAGCCGGGCGGGTTCAACGACATCTACAAGCACAAGCCCGGTGCCGACAAGGATCGTACTCACTACTGCCCGGGATGCGGGCACGGAATTCTCCACAAGCTCATCGCCGAAGCCCTCGAGGATCTGGAGATCACCGACAGGACGATAGTCATCAGTCCGGTGGGCTGCAGCGTCTTCGCCTACTACTACTTCAACACCGGCAACCTGCAGGTTCCGCACGGCCGTGCACCGGCCGTCGCCACCTCCGTCTCCAGAGCGAATCCCGGGAGCGTCGTCATCAGTTATCAGGGCGACGGCGACCTGGCCGCGATCGGAGGAAACCACATCCTCCAGGCGGCGAACCGCGGCGAGAACATCACCGTCTTCTTCGTGAACAACGCCATCTACGGCATGACCGGCGGACAGATGGCCCCCACGACCCTGGAGGGAATGAAGACCACCACTACGCCGTACGGCCGCAATCCCGCCACCGACGGCTATCCCATGAAGGTCGCCGAGATGCTGAACTCCCTCTACGCCCCGACCTTCATCGCCCGGACGTCGCTGCACGACATCGCCAACATCCGGAAGACGCGTGCCGCCGTCCGCAAGGCGCTGCAGTACAACATGGAGAAGAAGGGCTTCTCGATCGTCGAAGTTCTCAGCATGTGCCCCAGCAACTGGAAGCTGGGTGCGGTCGAGAGCCAGAACTGGATCAGGGACCACATGCTCGAGGTCTACCCCCTCGGAACTCTCCGCGACAGGGGAGCCGAAGTGGCCCCCAGGGTCAGGCCCCGTCCCGAACTCGATCCCGCCAGGGTCCGCGAAACTCTGGGGCTGGGCGAGGGTTCCGGCGTCAAGCTCGAGAGGCCGAAAGAGACCCCTGTATATCCCAATCCCTCGGTCCGCATCGCCGGATTCGGAGGCCAGGGCGTTCTCTCCGCAGGCGTAGTGCTGGCCAATCTCGGGCTGGAGTACGGCTACAACGTCTCCTGGCTCCCGTCCTACGGTCCGGAGATGCGTGGCGGTACGGCCAACTGCTCGGTCAAGATCCAGGACGGCACCATCGGCGACACCGAGGCCACAAAGCCCCATGTGCTGATCGCCCTGAACAGACCCAGCATGGAGAAGTTCGAGCCGATCGTCGCCTCCGGCGGGACGCTCATCTACAACAGCACCCTGATAGACGTCACCCCGTCGCGGAAGGACATCCGCGTCCTGGCCGTGCCGATCACCGGGCTCGCCGACGAACTCGGCAACACCAAGGTGCAGAGCATGGTGGCCGCAGGCGCCTTCGCAGCGGCGACCGGCCTGTTCGCGCTCGATGACATAATCAGGCTGCTGCCTTCGCTCTACTCGGGCGAAGCCATAGTGAAGCTGAACGAGAAGGCCGTGAAGGCCGGCTTCGACTTCGTACGCGGAATAAAGAGCTGAAGAGCTGAAGGCGTGCGCCCGTCCGGTCCCGACAGGCCGGACGGGCGCTCTGCCCGGCAGACAGTCCCGAAGCCAGGGAACCGCCCACGGGTGGATGGAGGAGGTAGATGATGAAGGCGCTGCCTTTGCTGGCGCTCGTTCTGTCTGTACCCTTCCTTTCGGCATACGGGTTCGGATATGAGGATGCCGTCGCGGACGGCACCGTCATGCCGGGCATCGGGGCGGGGAATCTGCTCCTCGGGGGAGCCATGGCCATCGGCTACGGCGAACCCACATCCGTGCTGCTGAACCCGGCGAACCTGGGCCGGGTCTCCGCCCCGGGCATTGAAATCTGCATCGGCCCCGCGATCGTCACCGAAAATGTCGAGGACAGCATCGGACTGCACTCCAGGAGCTACCTCTCCCTCGGCCCGACCTCTCTGGCGACGAGGATTCCGGCCGGGAGATCCCTGACGCTGGGCGCCGGCCTGGCCAGGGTAAGCGACGTGAGCTACGACGGGCGGCACTATCTGGCCGAGAACCCCCTGATCCCCGGCTACATAACGGGAGCGGAGGCCCTGGAAGCCTCCGGCGGCCTCTGGGAGGCCGTCGCAGGCTGCTCGTACCGTGTTGCCAGGTGGGTCTCGCTCGGGGTTTCCGCCGGTCCGCGCTTCGGTTCCGCCGATCTGGAGTACGCTTACGACGACAGGGTCGGCGAAGAGGACTCCGTGGCGACATGGGGATGGGACGAGAGCGGATTCTGCGTCCATGCCGGCGCGACGTTCCCCTTCGGTCTCAACTCCGCCTCGGTCGCATGGACCTCCGGCTCCGACCATTACCCACCGCGCGTGGCCGCAGGAGCGATACTCCACTCGGGAGGGACGGCGGAGGATTTTTCGATCGGAGTGGAAGGCGAGATCAGGGATCCCGGAGAGAAGAATACCTTCATCGGGCGGCTCTCCGGCCGTTTTTCGCCCAATCCCGGATTCATTCTGGGGGGCGCGTTGTCCTTCTCGGACCGCGGCTCCGAATCCAGCCGCAGCAACCTGGGCTTTGCCATGGGCACGGCGATAACAATCGGCAGGGCGGTTCTGCGGGGCGGTTTCATGTTCGAGAGCAGCTCCCGGCGGACCACGGCGTTCGGGTACGAGGGCTTCGATACTGTCACGGACAAGGTGGGATCCTGCAGCGTCGGCCTCGACTGGACCCTGTGAAGGCGGGACTCCGGCCCTGATCCGGCAGCCGACCGAGGAAGAGCCTCCCCCGCCGGACCCCGTTCAGGCGTGTCGGGATCGAGGAGCGCGGGAGTCTGTTCCATCATCCGGCTGCGCTCTTCCGGGAATCACCGCGGGGAGCTCTCCGAACGACCCGCATGAAGGCGTCGGGGCCTTCGGGTAGTTCGCCGCACAGGAGTCCCGCCTGTCGGGGCGACTCCGGGAGCTGAACCATGAATACCGGCTGGAATTCCGACATAGCGACCAGATCGTGGGCTAGGTTCGTGTGGAATCCCTCCGCCGGCGTCACCGAAGCTTCGGGCGACTGCATGAGACTTCTCGGCATCGAGGGCCGTTCCCTCGTGGAGAGTTCGGAACCTCTCCATCTGCTTCCCCAGGGCCTCTCGGCCTCTCTCATGTCGGGCACGCCGGAAACCCCCCTCATGACAGGGTACGGGAACCTGCTCTTCACCCTCGATCCCTCCGCCGGCGGGATCGTCGTGACGGTGTTCGAGTTCCTGGAGGGCGACCAGGCCGGGAGCCACTCGATGGTGGAGGATCTCGGCACCGGTGTCGTCGGTGTCGATCCGTCCGGCATCATACGCCTGTGGAACAGGGCCATGACGGGGATAATCCCCATCAAGTCCGAGGCCGCGATCGGCCGGTCCCTGGAATCGCTGGTCCCTGCTCCGGTCCTCTTCGCATGGAGCGGCGTGATGAGCGAGGTCGCCGACGGGAAGACCGTCAGGGCCGAGATAAGGCCGGGGGTCAGGAGGAGGGTCGAAGCCGTCTTCTCCCGGGGCGGACCCGGGATGATCGGCGTGTTCGTCGACACCTCGGACAGCTTCGAGGTCGAGCGGAGGCTGCGATCGGCCAGAAGAATGAACCAGACATACTTCCAGAGCATCTCCACGGGGCTCGTGATGCTGAGCCAGGATCTCAGGGTACTGGTTTCCAACAGGGCCTTCGGGAGGATCTTCGGCGTCCGTGAGGGACTCCCCGGGGTCGCCGTCTACGAGGTCCTTCCGGCCGAATGCTTCGCCTCCCTTGACCAGGCCGTGAGGCGGCTGCAGGCTGGCGAACCGGAGATCCCCCCCTCCACGGTCGCCTTCACCCTCCCCGGCGGCGGGAGTCGCGTAGTAGTTCAGACCTTCAAGCCGGTTCGCTCGGAGGAGGACGACAGCCTGCAGGTCGTCGGGATCTTCGAGGATTTCACGGACAGGTTCACCCTGTCCGAGACACTCGAGCGGAACACTGCGAGGAACGGCAGGATGATCCAGTTCATCGACCTGCTGAACCGCACCGAGCCCTCCGCCATACCCGGCATCGTCGTAAGCTCCGTGGCCAGGCTCTCCGGAGCGACCGCGGCGGCGCTGTTCAATCCGGACAGGCTCAGAACGAGCCGGCTGGCCGCATCCACCGGCGACTGGTCCTTCCAGCTTCCCGAGGATTTCATCGAGCTGAGGCTTCCCAGGGCGGCATGGAGCGGAAGCCCCGGCCTCTGCATCAGGCTGGACGAACTCCGGCCCGGGACTGTCTCCGAGGAATGCCTCGATGTCATTCCCATCGGCGCAGGGAATACGGACAGGGGGTTCCTGGTCCTCCTGTTCCCCACGATGGAGGAGGCGCAGGATTTCCTGGCCGAAGCCACCATGCTCTCGGCCCACATCTCTTCTTCGCTGGAGGCAGCGGTGCGCGCGTCGCAGATCGATCAGCTCGTCGCCTCCAGCGAGAGGGAGAAGCAGTTCTCCTCCGATCTGCTTGCAGGGATCGGAATCCCCGTAGCCGTTTTCGGGGAGGACTGGCGCGTCATCCACTGGAACAGGGAGATGGCGGATCTCACGGGCCTCGACTCCGATTCGGCGAAGAAGAGGTCCACCAGTGTCATCGAGATGCTGTTCGGCCCCGTGGGCGGCATCTCCGAGGCCAGGAAGATGGCCGGCACCCAGTTTTCTCCGCCTACGACCTGGACCGTGAGGAGGCCCGACGGTTCGAAGACGGCCTGCTCATGGCGCCTCTTCCGCTCTGAGCGGTCCGACGGGGATTCGGCCGAGAACGTCTGCATCCTGAGCGGGATGAGGCTGGACGACGCTGCGGCAGGCCGGATGAAGGAGGGGCACTCGGAGAACACCCGCCTGCTTACCAGCGCCATATCCAGGCTCGCCTACTCATCCAGCCCCAGGCAGTTCGCTTCGGCGCTCGCGGATTTCACCGCAGCCGTCACCGGAGCGGCCGGCGTGACGGCTATCCTCCCGATGGGCGACGGAATCATGGAAGCCCGCTCGGGGAAGACACGCGGCGAGAGGACGATGACCCTGTCGATCCCGGCTCCGGACGGACTTGCGGAACACTCCGCCAGGCTCGAGCTGACGGATGACGCCGCCCGCGGCAATCTCGAACTGATCGGATATCTGGCCTCCGGCGCGCTCGCCGGCTCGCTGGCCTGCTCCCTCGGACGCGGGCTCATGGACTGGGGCGGACCCCCGCAGGAAACCACGGTCTTCTTCACGGACGAGGCGGGGATGGTCACCTCGCCCGGCATCGTGGAGGGGATCTGGGTGGAGGGCGGAGTTCATGTGAGCAGGCTTGTGCCGCTGGGATCGGACGAGATTCGCGAAACCGCCAGGCAGGCGCGGCTCTTCGGGTACGGCTCCGTGGTCTTCGACGCAGGCAAATCCGGGAGGAGGGCCGTTCTGGTCGTAACTCCGCTCGAGATAGACGGCAGATCCCGGCTGATCTGGCATTCCGTCCCCACGGAGGAATCATCGGCATCTCCGGTATGGCTCCGGGCCGTCAGGGATCTGGCCGTCTGGCTCCCCGACAAGGCCCGCGACGCACGAGGAAAGCTGTCCACCATATCCCGGATGCTGGACCGGGACAATCCGGTGCGCCCGGTGCTGATGTCCCTGCTGCTGGACATGGCCTCCCTGGCAAGGGTCTCCAGGCTCCTTGGCTACATGGGCAGGGCCATTCTGTCCCGCCCGGCGGGCGTGCCCTCCGCCGACATTCTCGGCCTGCTCGTCCAGAAATGCATAGCAAAGGGCAGGAGGCCGCCGGATCTGGATCTGAGCAGCGAGCCCCCGGTCGTCAGGGTGGACGCCGGTCTGATCTCCGACATAATGGAGACGTGCATTTCGGTGGCCGGGCACGGGGCTACTCCGTCCATCCGCGTTGGGCGGCTTCCCGGACCCATGGACGGAACGGGAGGGATAAGGCAGGGAAGCGGGGGACTGGCGGTTTTCGAGATCGGGTGGGAAAGGTCTCTCGAACCCAGGATGCCGCTCGATCAGGCAATGGAGCTGGCTGCATCCGGCTCGATCCCGCCCGCCGCGGAGCTGGAACTCCTGGCCATCGCACTTGAGCTTTCGGGTTGCATATTCGAGCTCGACGGAAACGAAATCAGGATCGTCACGCCGGCGGAAATGGAAGAGGAAACCCTGGCGCCGGAGGTCTGACGCATCCGTAGACCGATAATCCGGTCCGAACCGGCCGGCATCTGGAGGATTGCGCCTTGGACGGCTACGATTTCAGATCGATCGAAGACAGATGGAGGAGTTTCTGGGAGCAGGCCGGGCTGTATCGCACCGGCACCAGGCCCGGAGCCGAACCCTTCTACTGTCTGGACTTCTTCCCATATCCGTCCGGATCGGGGCTTTCGGTAGGTCACTGCAGGAACTACATCCCGACGGACGTGATCAGCCGGAAGAAGCGAATGTCCGGTTTCAACGTGCTGCATCCGATGGGATGGGATGCTTTCGGGCAGCCGGCCGAGGAGTACGCGATCAAGACCGGCGTGCATCCCAGCGTGGTGACCGCGGCGAACACGGACACCTACCGCAGGCAGATGAAGCTCATCGAGTGCAGCTACGACTGGGATCGCGAGATCAACTCCAGCTCTCCGGAGTACTACAGGTGGACGCAGGCGTTCTTCCTGCTCCTCTACGACCGCGGGCTGGCCTACATGGACGAGAGCGACCAGATGTGGTGCCCCTCCTGCAGGATCGTCCTGTCGAACGAGGAGTCCGCCGGCGGCGTCTGCTGGCGCTGCAGCGGTGAAGTGACGCGCAAACGCCTGCGCCAGTGGTTTTTCCGGATTACGGCCTACGCCGACAGACTTCTGGCCGATCTCGACGGCCTCGACTGGCCCGAGGGGATCAAGGCCATGCAGAGGAACTGGATCGGAAGGTCTGAGGGCGCCGAGGTCGACTTCGTGGTCGAGCTTCCCGCCGGGGGCACCTCCGTCCTACCGGTTTACACGACCAGGCTGGACACGATCTACGGGGCGACCTTCTGCGTGATAGCCCCGGAGCATCCGGATCTGGAGAGGTTCTGCACCCCGGACAGGCTCAAGTCCGTCAGGGACTACGCCGAGCTCGCCCGCTCCAGGACTGATCGCGAGAGAACCCTCGCAGCCGAAAGGGATAAGACGGGGGTCTTCACCGGCGCGTCGGCCGTCAATCCGTTCAGCGGCGAACGCATCCCTGTCTGGGTTTCGGACTACGTCCTGGCCGGATACGGCACCGCGGCGATCATGGCCGTCCCCGCCCATGACGAGAGGGACCACGCCTTCGCGCGCAAGTTCGGGATACCCATCCGCGAGGTCATCGCACCCGGTGGTGTGCCGCGGGGGGTCGAGGAGGCTGCCACGGTCGCCGATGGCATGCTGATGGACAGCGGTCCGTTCACCGGCCTCGATTCCGCGGCGGCACGGGAGGCCATGGCTTCCAGCGCCGAGGAGAAGGGCTACGGACGCAAGGCGATGCGGTACAGGATCCGCGACTGGCTGGTGAGCCGTCAGAGGTACTGGGGCGCCCCCGTCCCGATGATCCACTGCCCGGCCTGCGGCATCGTGCCCGACCGCGATCTCCCCGTGACCCTCCCGGACATGGAGAGCTACGAGCCCGACGAGACCGGACGCTCTCCCCTCGCCAGGGCGGACTCGTGGGTCCGCACGAAGTGCCCGGACTGCGGCGGGGATGCGCTGCGCGACACCAACACGATGGCCGGGTTCGCCTGCTCGTCCTGGTACTTCCTGAGGTTCGCCTCGCCGAAATACGCCGATGGGCCCTTCGATCCCGAGGCCGTCAGGTACTGGCTCCCGGTGGACCTCTACGTCGGCGGGGCCGAGCACGCCGTGATGCACCTGCTCTACGCGCGGTTCTGGACCAAGGTGATGTACGACGCCGGGATGGTGGATTTCCAGGAGCCGTTCAGGGTGCTGCTGAACCAGGGCATGCTCCTGGGGGCGGACCATCAGAAGATGTCGAAGTCCAGGGGGAACGTCGTCACGCCCGACGACATGGTTCAGAAGTACGGCGTGGACGCCCTGAGACTGTACATCCTGTTCATGGGGCCCTTCGAGGCGGAGCTGGAATGGAGCGAAGAGGGCATAGCCGGAACCTACCGGTTCCTCAGGCGGGTCTGGAACATCGTGGTGGAGACCCAGGCCGCTCCTCTCCTGCCCCGCGACGCCGACTTCGAGAAGGATCTGAAATACCAGCTCGCGCGCACGGTGCGGAAGGTGACCCAGGACATCGACACCTTCCAGTTCAACACCGGCGTCGCCGCGATGATGGAGTTCGTCAACTTCCTGGCCGCCAACCGCGAGGAGGCGGGGACATGCCTCCAGGTATGGCGGGAGGCGCTGCGTGACCTGCTGGTGATGATGGCTCCCATGACTCCGTTCATCTCCGAGGAGCTGGGCAGGCGATGCGGCTTCACCACCGGCGACGCCTCCATCCACACGATGCCCTGGCCGGAATGGGTCGAATCCGACCTCGTGCGGCAGAGTGTCGAGCTGGCCGTGCAGGTTGCGGGGAAGGTGCGCGCCAGGATTGACGTTCCGGTCGACGCCACGGAGGACGAGGTCCGGAGTGCGGCCCTCTCGCTGGACAGAATAAGGGAGATCCTGGGCGGGGCCGAACCGAAGCGCGTTCTCGTCGTACCGGGCAGGCTCGTCAACATAATCCCGTGACGCTCTCTCTCCCGGCGGGAACCGATCCGGGGAAGGACGCACGCCCGGCATCCTCGCCTTCGACGATCGCGGTCGTCTCCGCCTGCTATCTGGCGGCCCAGATGATGTCGGACATCGCGAGCCTGCGGATCGTCACACTCGCCGGGCTTTCCATGGACGCAGGCACGCTTGTCTATCCCCTTACCTTCACGCTGAGGGATCTGGTGCACAAGGCGGCGGGGAAGGCCGCAGCCCGGGCGCTCATCTTCACGGCGGCGGCGGTCAATGTTTTCATGGCGGGACTCTTCCGGCTGGTTTCCGTCATGCAGCCCGACCTGTCCGTGGGTCCGCAGGAGGGTTTCGGGCTGGTCCTGTCGCCGGTGTGGCGCATCGTTGCGGCGTCGATTCTCGCCGAGGTCATCTCGGAGCTGCTCGACACCGAGGTCTATTCGCTGTGGGTGAAAAGGTTCGGCGAGGGTCGCCAGTGGATGAGGGTCCTCGCCAGCAACGCGGCCTCGATTCCGGTGGACAGCGTGATCTTCTGCCTGGCCGCCTTCACGGGCGTGCTGCCCGGGACGACGATCGCCGCCGTCATCCTGGCCAACATACTGATCAAGTTCGCCACGACCCTCATCTCCCTCCCCGCAATCTACCTCGTCCGCCCCTGATCAGATCGTTTTTAACATCTGGTCCAAATTCATGTCATATTTTTGAACTGCCAGCCTCTATGCGGGTTGTGGACCGGCGATCCATGGCCCGAATGAGCCAGATTCATCGTTGGATAGACTAAAATCAGTTGGGAATTGATTACGGTCGCCGTGGAAAATGACAATTTATCTGTATAGATAAGGAAGGATATACCTTAGAGCTGAATTTGGTCCAGATTGTAAAAACGATCTGATTGTGACCCGGGTTGCACACCGGGCGCGTCTTTGTTAGCATGAATCATGACTAAGCGGGCGACAACCACCGAAGCCATCCTGGAGAGCATCTCCGACGGTGTGTTCACTGTCGACTCCGACTGGCGCATCACAACTTTCAACAGAGCCGCGGAGGAGATCACCGGCACTCCGAGGGAGGAGGCTGTCGGAAAGGTCTGCTCCGATGTCTTCCGATGCAGCATGTGTGAGACAGGCTGCGCCCTGAGGGAGACTCTGGCCAGTGGACGCCCCGTGATCGGGAGGACAGGCTTCATCATAGACGCCCACGGCGGAAGAGTGCCGATAAGCGTCTCCACCGCCGTTCTCCGCGACTCCCGAGGCAGGATAACGGGAGGAGCCGAGACCTTCCGCAACCTGAGCGAGATCGAGGCTCTCCGGAAAGAACTGAGAGGCAGGTGTGAGGCCGGGGATATCGTCAGCAGGAGCCCTCTGATGAAGAGAATCTTCGAGGTGCTCCCGGCTGTCGCCGCCAGCACGAGCACCGTGCTCGTCCAGGGCGAGACCGGTACCGGCAAGGAGCTGCTCGCGCGGACCATCCACTCCATGAGCCCGAGGAGTCAGGGGCCTTTCGTCGCCGTGAACTGCAGCGCCCTTCCCGACACCCTTCTCGAGTCCGAGCTGTTCGGCTACAAGGCCGGGGCCTTCACCGGAGCCGGGAAGGACAAGCCCGGGCGCTTCGCGCTCGCGAGGGGAGGCACCCTGTTCCTCGACGAGATAGGCGAACTCGCCCCACCCATGCAGGTGAAACTCCTTCGCTTCCTGCAGGATCGCCGCTTCGAGCCGCTGGGAGCCGTCAGAAGCGAGTCTTCCGACGCCCGGGTGATCACCGCCACGAACCGCGATCTCCACGCAGCCATGAAGGAGGGCGGCTTCAGGGAGGACCTCTACTACCGGGTGAACGTGATGCGCATCGAGATGCCGCCGCTACGAAGGAGGCTGGAGGACGTCCCGATCCTCGTCGACTCCTTCATCGGTCATCTCAACAAGGTACAGGGCAGATCCATCCGCGGCATCAGTCCGGAGGCGCTGTCGATCCTTATGGCCCATGACTGGCCCGGAAACGTCAGGGAACTGGAAAATGTCATCGAGAGAGCGTTCATAGTCTGCAGCGGGGAAACCATCGGGATCGAAAGCCTCCCTCCGGAGCTGTCCGGCGGTACGATCCCGGCCAAGCGCCTCCGGGGCATGAGGGAGACCCGCAGGGAGACGGATGCAGCCGCCATCAGAGCAGCCTTCGCGAGACTGGGAGACCGCCCTTCCGCAGTTGCGAAGGATCTGGGCATTCATCGCAGCACACTCTACAGGATGATGAAGGCCCTGGGAATCGAGCGGAACGGAAGCTGACCGGAACGCTGTAGCTCTATTGCAACAGAATCTTCGTTATTGTTGCAATCTTGCGACAAACTCCGCTTCCACGATTCTGATGCAACATCATATTCCATTATTGTAGAATATGATATATCTGGAAGCCTTCGCAGGCATGCGAATTGCTATATCTATTACAGGAGGTGGCGCATGAGGACAGCGATAGCCTGCTGGCGCGGCCGGATTTCACCTGTGTTCGACACTGCCGTTTCCGTGACCCTCTTCGGTAGTGACGAAGAGCCCGGCAAGAAAGTGGCCCTTCCAGAGGGTGGGCCGGCCAGGGTCGGCAGACTTCAGGAGATCGGCGTGGACCGACTCGTCTGCGGCGCCGTCACTCCGTTCCTGAAGGACCTCCTGGAAGCGGCCGGGATCGAAGTGATCTCGTTCATCTCTGGCGATGTCTCCGAGATCGAAGAGTCGTTGAAACGGGGCGTGGATCTCCGGGAGGAGCATCCCATGCCTGGATGCGGAAGGAGACGCGGCATGCGGGGTGGATTCGGATGCGGCCCCGGCGGTGGAGGTTCAACCGGGTGCAGCCGCGGTCGACGCGGCAGGGCGGAGGACGGGGGAGCCCCGGGCGTCTGTCGCTGTCCGGTCTGTGGATTCGAGCAGCCGCACGAGCGGGGTATCCCCTGCGGAAGCATGGTCTGCCCTGCGTGCGGCGCAGGGATGGTAAGAGCGTAGTTGAACGGAAAGGAGAGGGAAATGCCGGGTGGAGACGGGACTGGACCGAGAGGAATGGGTCCATCGATCGGCAGGGGACTGGGTTTCTGCGGCCGAGCGGGTGTGCCGGGTGCAGCCGGCGGATTCCGGCGGCCCGGGTTGGCTTGTCGCAGGGGATGGGGGGCGGGTCGGGGAGGGTATGCGGCCGGGGCCGCTCCCGTTGGATCGGTCGAGTACACCGCCGAGGAGGAGAGACGCATGCTCTCGGCACGGGCAGACATGCTGAGGAAGGCTCTCGATGACATAGAGGCGAGGCTCGGGAGCCTCGAAGCGCAGGAAGGCTCTGCAGACAAGTCCTGACCGGAAACGCCGCAGTCAAGGATGTTCCTTCGGCGGCACCGGCCGGTCGGGGATGCAAAAGGAGGCAGCATGAGGATAGCTTTCGCTTCGAAGGGGGATAACCGGGAGTCCATGCTGGACGAGAGGTTTGGAAGGGCCGCCAGGATAGTCGTCGTGGACACCGATAGCGGTACTGTCGAATCCATCGACAACACAGCCGGTATCTCGGCTGCACAGGGCGCCGGGATCCAGGCAGCCGAGAGGGTGGCGAACCTGGGTGTGGAAGCCCTCGTCACGATGCACTGCGGGCCGAAGGCCTTCGCAGTCCTCAAGCATGCAGGAGTCGAAGTATGGTCGGCGCCGTCCTGCACCGTCGGCGAAGCCCTCGATATGCATCGGGAGGGCAGGCTCGCACGGCTCTCGGAAGCCGACGTGGATACTCACTGGTAGAGCATCGACCCCATCACGGGAGAGTGACACGAATGTCATCCTGGACCAAGCATGACAAGGAGTACGGACAGCTTCTGAAAGAGCTGGAAGGCATCGCAGGCCGGGAGGGGCTCGTCCTCAATCCGGACATGGAGCGACTCGACAAGGTGGTGGGTCTCATGACCGAGAACCTGGTCGCAACCGGCAGGAGATATTGCCCCTGCAAGCAGTCGCATCCCCTCGACCCCGGGAAGGACAAGGTCTGTCCCTGCCCCGAATGGAAGGATGAGATAGGCGACCAGGGGAACTGCTTCTGCAGGCTTTTCTTCACGAAGTGAACGGCGGCGGATCCTTCACAGTGGCTGTGGCGTCCGGGAAGGGCGGCACCGGGAAGACGACCGTGGCGGTGAATCTGGCCAGGAGCATGGGTACCCGGGTGACACTGCTCGACTGCGACGTGGAGGAGCCCAACTGCACGCTTTTTCTTTACGGCGGAATAATTACGACCCGTGAGGTCGGCATTCCGGTTCCGGAAGTCGACGAGAGCCTCTGCGACGCCTGCGGCGAGTGCAGCAGGTTCTGTGCCTACAAGGCGATAGTATCCGTTGGATCAGCTCCTTTGGTTTTTCCCGGCATGTGCCACGGCTGCGGGGGATGCGCCCTGGTCTGCCCCCGCGGGGCGATAAGTGAGAAGGAGTCCCGCATCGGGACGGTCGAGCGGTCTGAATGCGGTTCTGTGACACTGGTGACCGGCAGGCTGGATGTCGGGATGGCCATGGCCCCGCCCCTCGTGCGCGCGGTCAAGGAATGCTCGAGGGCCGGAGAACCCTGTATCATAGACTGCCCGCCGGGCACATCCTGCCCGATGATCGCAGCCATCCGCGGAGCGGATATGGTTCTGCTCGTAACCGAGCCGACCCCCTTCGGCCTGCACGACCTCGGTCTCGCAGTGAACGCCGTGGCTGAAGTGGGCATTCCCGCCGGCATAGTGGTGAACAGAACCGGACCTGAAGGTCTGGACGTAGGAGCGTTCGCGAAGGAGAGAGGCATACCGGTGCTCCTCGAAATACCGGATGACAGGAGGGCCGCCGAGGCCTATTCCAGGGGCGAACTTCTGGTAGATGCCATTCCGGGGTGGAAATCCCTGTTCGAACTGCTACGCGAGCGGACTGTTGCAATGGCCGGGGGACGGATGACGAGAGAGTTCCGTCAGGGCCGTGACCGGAGGCCGGAATGAGAGAGATAGTCGTCGTGAGCGGCAAGGGGGGCACCGGCAAGACGAGCGTGAGCGCCTCCCTGGCGGTGCTGGCGGCGCCGGTCGTTGTTGTGGACTGCGATGTGGACGCCGCCGACACGCACATGCTCCTCACGCCTTCTCCCGGACGGGAGAACGCGTTCCTCAGCGGCCACATGGCCGTCATCGACCCCGGGGCATGCACCGCCTGCGGAAAGTGCCTGGAGCTGTGCCGTTTCGACGCTGTATCCGGGGATACGAGTGGGATCTATCAGATCGATCCGGTCGGCTGCGAGGGATGCGGGGTGTGCGCGAGGTTCTGCCCGTCCGGCGCCATACTGATGGAGGAGAGAAACTGCGGCGTCTGGATGGTTTCATCCGCCAGGACCGGTCCTCTTGTTCACGCGAGGCTGGCACCGGCCGCGGAGAACTCCGGCAGGCTCGTATCGCTGGTCCGTACGGAGGCTCGCAGGATCGCATCGGAGAAGGGCCTGGAAACAGTGATCTGCGACGGTCCTCCGGGCATCGGATGCCCTGTCATCGCCTCGGTCACCGGGGCTTCGATGATCCTGGCCGTCACCGAACCCTCCCTGTCGGCGCTGCACGATCTGGAGCGGGTTCTCTCGCTGGCGGCACACTTTTCGGTTCCCTCCGCGGTTTGCATCAACAAGCACGACATAAACCCCGACATCACGGAGAGGATCGAGTCTGCAATGAAGGAGAGAGGCGTCCCGGTGGCAGGCAGGATCGGGTATGATCCTGGCTTCACCAGGTCCCTCCTGACGGGGATGACCGTCGTCGAAACCGACTCCCCCACGGCCGCCGAGATCGTGCGGCTCTGGGAGGAATTACTCTCGATCGGAGACAGCGGAGATGGCTGAGACTTGTCCGACGAATTCACAGACCCTTGAGGATGACAGGCTGAACAGGCGCATGGACCGGATCGGGCACAAGATAGTTGTGCTTTCGGGCAAGGGCGGCGTCGGCAAGAGCACGTTTGCGGTCAATCTCGCGGTCTCCCTCTCACTTTCCGGCAGGAGGGTCGGGCTGATGGACACCGACATCCACGGGCCCAGCATCCCGACGATGCTGGGCCTCGAGGAGTCGTCCATCGGCGGGAGCGAGGGTGAGATAGAGCCGGTAGTGGTGGCCGGGATCAAGGTCGTCTCCATCGGTTTCTTCACGAGGAACATGGACGATGCCGTGATCTGGCGCGGGCCGCTCAAGGCCGGGGTGATACGGCAGTTCATGTCCGACGTGGCATGGGGTGACCTTGATTACCTGATAATCGACTCGCCTCCCGGGACGGGGGACGAGCCTCTGACCGTCTTACAGTCTCTGGGGACCGTCGATGGCGCGGTGATCGTGACGACACCGCAGAAGGTGTCGGCCGTCGACGTCAGGAGGTCGGTCACTTTCTGCAGGCAGCTCGGGGTCGATGTGCTCGGGATCGTGGAGAACATGAGCGGGTTCGCCTGTCCGAAGTGCGGAGAGGTGACCGGCATTTTCAGTTCGGGTGGCGGCCGCAGTATTGCCGATGACATGGGCGTGCCGTTCCTGGGGTCTATCCCTATGGATCCGGCAGTCGTGGAGGCCTGCGACCAGGGCAGGCCCTTCGTCTACCATTACTCGAAGACAGCCACCGCATCCGCGATGCAGGACATCCTGGACAGGCTCGCAGGTCGGGCGGCATCGGATACTGCTGTGTCTGCCGGAGGAATAGAGTAGGGAAGCCGGCAAGCGCAGCGGAACGCGCAGGATGAATCTGAAGAAGCGGGGGTATCCGGAACGCCGAGTTTGGTCCAAATGTTAAAAACGATCTGATAAGGGGAGGGGCGCCGGAGGACCGGCGCCCCTCGATGATATCGGGGCTGTGGGGAGCCTGAGGCTCCCCGGGGGGGTTACCTCAGCACCACGAGGTTCCGCGAGGTTGCGAAGCCCGGAGCCTCGAAGCGGATCGTATAGATGCCGGCCGGGACTCTCGAACCGCTTGCGGACTCGAGGTTCCAGACCAGGGAGTGACCGCCCTGGGCAAGCTCCGTGTCGAGCAGGCTGGTCACGATCCTGCCGGCCATGTCGAACACGGTCAGGCTGGCGCGGCCCGCGCTGCCCATCGTGAATTCGATAGCGGCGCTCGAGAAGGCGGGGCTGGGGTTCGGGGAGCCCATGGCGAACGCTCCGGTGGTCCCCTCGGTCTCCTCGATGCCGAAGCCCAGCACCTGGATCGTACCGCGGTAGCTGTTGTAGTCGCGCGCCCAGACGGTCACGGACATTTCACCGATTGTCGCCGGACTGACATTGAAGGTCGCCTGGCCCGAGGAGTTGGTGGTGCCGACCATGTAGACCTCGCCGGTCTGCCAGTCGCCCTTCTGCAGGCACACGCGGGCGCCCGACAGGGGGCCGGAGGTTCCGGTGACGGTGACTGTGACGCTTGCGGGCGAGTATATCGAGGAAGGATGCGACACGGTCATGCTGGAGGCCTGCGTCGACCACATCGGCAGCTCGGGGTCGCCCATCAGGTTGTACTCCATCGTGCACCAGTGCCAGTAGGCGTCGTCCGGGGGAAGGAACCTGTCGACGCTGACGGCATGAGCGGGGCCGAGGTTGTAGACGCCGTTCTGCCTGTATTCCACATAGAACTGCTTGACGATGTCGTTGCTGAGGCCGGTGCCCGGCGCCACGCCGGTCATCCCCCAGCCGTACCTGCAGTTGAAGGCGCCGAAGCCGCCGCCGTTCGCGGCACGCACCCAGGCGTCGCCGCAGCAGGTCTGGGTGTCGAATGCCCCTATGAGGCAGGAGATCGAGTTCCAGATGGCTATCGTGCCAGTGCTGGACATGTTGTTGAGCGCAAGGATGTGGGTCGTCGTCCAGCTGTTGCCGTAGGAGGTATACATCTCCGTCTCGCCGCCGTGGCTGGAGTGCATTACATGGTGCGGCCCGGCATTGATCATGGCGGAGGTGATGGCGGGGGTATTGCCGGGCGGGACCTCCTCGTGGCAGCCTTCGATCTCCCAGGTGGTGGGGAAGTAGTTATCGACCAGATAGGCCAGCGCGCTTCCGTAAACGGGTACGCCGGCGTCATCCCACAGATAGCCGGTGGAGAAGCCCAGGCGCATCTCCTCGGGAGCGGTTTCGAAGTAGTCGTACAGGCTGCCGGAGAGATGCTCGTAGGTGAATGCCTTGTCTATGAACAGGTTGGCATCCGCGACTGACCTGACGGGAGCCCTGCCGACCCAGAAGTCGGGGTGGTAGTCCATCTGATCGATGCCGTACTCGCCCCAGACGCGGTTTCCGTTGGAGTCCCACCTGTCGTATCCGGGAGCGGTGTCGTTGTTGTCGGCGAAATAGATGTCGCAGGGGGCCAGCGGCTCCTGATTGCTGCCCGCACGGAGCATTACATGCCTGCCTGCAATCTTGTCGTCATCGCCGACGATGAGGACGTACTCGACGCCCTCGGTGCGGCAGTCCGTCAGGAAGGCCCTTATCTCCTGCAGAAGATCGTAGGCGGTGTACTGGGACTGGATCCAGGTCACGTCGACGACCCTGGTCGGAACGCCCTTGGCCGTCTTCCAGTCGGCCAGCCTCTGCATGGCCCCAACGTAGTCCTGATGGGAAATGATCACGTACTCGCCGTAGGCCAGCTCGTTGGGCTCAACGATGCTGGCGCCGGAGTGCGATACCGCCTCAGGGTTGACCACCATGGAGCGCACGATGTCCATCGAGCGCTGCTCGCTCTGATCGGAGCGGCGCAGGATCGTGCGGGCCTCCTCGGAGTTCACGATGTCCAGCGATACCGTTAGGGAGGTCAGTGTCTCGATACGGCCGCTGACGGAGTTCCAGCGGACGGGATAGACGTTGAGGGAGGCGACCGGTATCCCGAGGATGGGGCCGGACCCCTTCAGCTCGGCGGTCTCGAACGGGAACTGGACGTCGTTGCCGTATATGTGAGTGTCGAGCACGACAGGCCTTGCTTCGTGCTCGACCGAGAACGGCAGGGCGGGGCCGTTGGGCATGACCTCGAACCTGCCACGCACCGGCGTGTATGCGGCCTCGACCACGGTCAGGCTGCGGGCGATGGTTCCCGTGGGGAGGGCGACCTTGACCGGAAGCACCGGCAGGGAGGGCAGTCCCTCTCCGTTGATTATGGTCGCTCCGTCGTAGGAGACTCTGGTATAGGGTCCCACTGCGTCCATGTTGACGGCCGAGGCGTCGAGCGGGATGCTCACGAGCATCTCGTCCGCCGATGCGGCGCCGGCCAGCGTAAGAACAGCGAGCACGCAGAGCAGGATTTTCATCTGTTCCTCCTTTGGAGCTTCCATGTTCCGATCTCTCGGTATCCTGCGGCTGTCAGCATCGTGACGAATCCGACGACGGCCGCCTTTCCGTCTTGAGCGATGCACCTCCGGTAAATCCCCAACCGTACTGAACCGGCCTCCGAAGAGAGGGCGACCATCCAGCCCGCGTCGAAGAAAACCTGGCCGGGGCACAGGCATCCGCTCCGGATGCCTCCCCGAGGATCACACGCTGATCATATACTGAAAACCCGGAAACACGGTCGAGTTCCCTGATGAGTCGTCCGGATCCTGAAGCGACACGCCCGGGGAACGACCGTGATCGCGTTCACCCGAGCCGGGCCTGTGATGAATCCGGGGAAGCGGGGATGATACCCGGAGAGCCGAGTTTGGTCCAGATGTTAAAAACGATCTGATAGGGTTACCTCAGGACCACGAGGTTTCGTGAGGCTGCGAAGCCCGGAGCCTCGAAGCGGATCGTATAGATGCCGGCCGGGACTCTCGAACCGCTTGCGGACTCGAGGTTCCAGACCAGGGAGTGACCGCCCCGGGCAAGCTCCGTGTCGAGCAGGCTGGTCACGATCCTGCCGGCCATGTCGAACACGGTCAGGCTGGCGCGGCCCGCGCTGCCCATCGTGAATTCGATAGCGGCGCTCGAGAAGGCGGGGCTGGGGTTCGGGGAGCCCATGGCGAACGCTCCGGCGGGCCCCTCGGTCTCCTCGATGCCGATGCCCACTACCTGGATCGTACCGCGGTAGCTGTTGCAGTCGCGCGCCCAGACGGTCACGGACATGGGACCGGTGCTCGCCGGACTGACATAGAGGGTCGCCTGGCCCGAGGCGTCGGTGGTTCCGACCTTGTAGACCTCGCCGGTCTGCCAGTCGCCCTTCTGCAGGCACACGCGGGCGTTCGGCAGGGGCCCGGAGTCTCCGGTGACGGTGACTGTGACGTTTCCGGTGGAGTTAATCGAGGAAGGATGCGTCACGGCCATGCTGGAGGCCTGCGTCGACCACATCGGCAGTTCGGGGTCGCCCATCAGGTTGTATTCCATCGTGCACCAGTGCCAGTAGGCGTCATCCGGGGGAAGGAACCTGTCGACGCTGACGGCATGAGCGGGGCCGAGGTTGTAGACGCCGTTCTGCATGTACTCCACGTAGAACTGCCTGACGATGTCGTTGCTGAGGCTGGTGCCCGGTTCGACGCCTTTCATTCCCCAGCCGTCCCTGCAGTTGAAGGCGCCGAAGCCGCCGCCGTTCGCGGCGCGCACCCAGGCGTCGCTGCAGCATGTCTCGGTGTCGAAAGCGCCTATGTGGCAGGCCATCGAGTTCCAGATGGCTATCGTGCCAGTGCCGGACATGTTGGTGAGCGAAAGGATGTGGGTCGTCGTCCACATGTCGCCGTGGGCGGTGTACATGTGCGTCGTTTCGCCGTGGCTGGCGTGCATTACATGATGCGGCCCGGCATTGATCATGGCGGAGGTGATGGCGGCGCTGTTGCCCGGCGGGACTTCCTCGTGGCAGCCTTCGATCTCCCATGAGGCGGGGAAGTAGTTATCGACCAGATAGGCCAGCGCGCTTCCATATACGTCGATTGGTGGCTCGTGGTACTGGTCATACCACAGGTAGCCGGTGGAAAAGCCGAGGCGCATCTCCTCGGGAGCGGTTTCGAAGTAGTCGTATGCGCTGCCGGAGAGATGCTCGTAGGTGAATGCCTTGTCTATGAACAGGTTTGCGTCCGCGACGGACCTGACTGGAGCCCTGCCGACCCAGAAGTCGGGGTGGTAGTCCATTTGATCGATGCCGTACTCGCCCCAGACGCGGTTCCCGTTGGAGTCCCACCTGTCGGCTCCGGGAGCGGTGTCGTTGTTGTCTGCGAAGTAGATGTCGCAGGGGGCCTCCGGCTGGGGAGAGGTGCTGTCTACATCGAGCATTACATGCCTGCCTGCGATCCTGTCGTCGTCGCCGACGATGAGGACGTACTCGACGCCCTCGGTGCGGCAGTCCGTCAGGAAGGCCCTTATCTCCTGCAGAAGATCGTAGGCGCTGTACTGGGACTGGATCCAGGTCACGTTGACGACCCTGGTTGGAACGCCCTTGGCCGTCTTCCAGTCGGCCAGCCTCTGCATGGCCCCAACGTAGTCCTGATGGGAAATGATCACGTACTCGCCGTAGGCCAGCTCGTTGGGCTCGACGATGCTGGCGCCGGAGTGCGATACCGCCTCAGGGTTGACCACCATGGAGCGCACGATGTCCATCGAGCGCCGCTCGCTCTGATCGGAGCGGCGCAGGATCGTGCGGGCCTCCTCGGAGTTCACGATGTCCAGCGATACCGTTAGGGAGGTCAGTGTCTCGATACGGCCGCTGACGGAGTTCCAGCGGACGGGATAGACGTTGAGGGAGGCGACCGGTATCCCGAGGATGGGGCCGGACCCCTTCAGCTCGGCGGTCTCGAACGGGAACTGGACGTCGTTGCCGTATATGTGAGTGTCGAGCACGACAGGCCTTACTTCGTGCTCGACCGAGAATGGCAGGGCGGGGCCGTTGGGCATGACCTCGAACCTGCCCCGCATAGGCGTATAGGAAGCCTCGACCACGGTCATGCCGCGGGCGATCGTTCCTGTGGGGAGGGCGACCTTGACCGGAAGCACCGGCAGGGAGGGCAGTCCCTCTCCGTTGATTATGGTCGCTCCGTCGTAGGAGACTCTGGTGTAGGGTCCCACTGCGTCCATGTTGACGGCCGAGGCGTCGAGCGGGATGCTCACGAGCATCCCGTCCGCCGATGCGGCGCCGGCCAGTGTCAGAACAGCGAGCACGCAGAGCGGGATTTTCATCGGTTCCTCCCTCGGAGCTTCCCTGTCACGATATCTCAGTATCCGGCGGCTGTCAGGGCATCGATTACGAATCCGGCGGCGGCCGCCTCCTCGTCCGGAGCGATGCACCTCGAATCGAGGAGCCCCCCGGGCCCGTAGATCTCAATCCGGACGGAATCGGCCTCCGAAGAGAGGGCGACCATCCAGCCCGCGTCGAAGAAATCCCTGGCCAGGGCGTAGGCTTCCGCTCCGGATGCCCCCCCGAGGATCACAGGCTCATCGTAGACCGGAAACCCGGAAACGCGGTCGAGCTCCTGGATGAGCCGTCCGGCCCGATCCTGAAGCGACGCTTCCCGGGGAACGACCGTGATCGCGTTAACCCGAGCCGGGCCTGCCGGGACGACGCTCGACCAGTCTATGCCCGTCGAGGTTCCGGGAGCCGTATCGGGAGCCCGGGAGGGTCCGTCCGCCGGCACAGGCTCGGCGTCGGAATCGGACAGGGCGTCGAGAAGCAGCAGGCCCGCCACCACGACACCGGCTCCTATCGCGATATATGCGCTGAGCGAAGCGGAGTCTTCGGAGCTCGACGACCCTCCTCCGGGGTTGTCCGCGAACGCACTGGAGGGGAGGACGAGCCCCGATGCAGCAACGGCCGCCAGGATCGTCGACAGGAGCCTGAAGCGGCCGCTCAAGTCTACTCTTCCTCTTCCCTCGTGACCTCGGACATGATGCGCTCCTGGACTTCGCGCGGCACGGGCTCGTAGTGGGAGAACGACTGGGTGAAGCTTCCCCTGGCCTGCGTCAGAGACCGCAGCGAACTCGTGTACTGGTAGAGTTCCGCCTCGGGCACCAGCGCCCTTATCACCTGGAAGCCGCCTTCGGCATCCATGCCGAGTATCTTGCCGCGCCTGGAGTTGGCGTCGCCGATCACGTCGCCCATGAACTCGTCCGGAACGGTTATCTCGAGGGACATGACGGGCTCGAGCACCTGCGGAGCCGCCTCCAGCATGAGCTGCTTGAAGCACTTGCTGGCAGCGAGCTTGAAGGCCATGTCCGAGGAGTCCACGGCATGGTAGGAGCCGTCATACACGACGGCCTTCACGTCCACGACCTTGCTCCCGGCGACGGGGCCCCGGTCCAGAGCCTCGGTGACGCCCTTCTCCACGGCGGGTATGAACTTCGTGGGAACCGTTCCGCCGACGACCTCGCTCGCGAATTCGAAGCCCTCGCCGCGCGGCATGGGTTCGAGGCGCAGGAATACGTGCCCGTACTGCCCGCGGCCGCCGGTCTGCTTCTTGTGCTTGTACTGACCGCTGACCGTCTTGGAAATGGTTTCGTGGTACGCGATCCTCGGCTTGGACAGCTCGGCCTCGACGGAATAGAGATCCTTGAGCCTGGACAGAACCGTCGCGAGGTGCTGCTCACCCATGCCCGACAGCGTGGTCTGCCCGATATCGGCCTCATTCTTGAACTGGAGAGTCGGGTCGAGTGCGGCGAGCTTGGTGAGCCCGGCTCCCATCTTGTCCTCCTCGCCGCGCTTCTTAGGGGCGATGGCCGCCCTGTGCACGGGGTTCGGGAAGGAGATGGGCGCGAGGGAGACCTGCTTCTGCTTGTCCGCAAGGGTGTCGTTGGTGGTAGTGGCCTTGAGCTTGGCCGCGGCGGCGATGTCGCCGGTTACGAGCCTGGACGCGTCGGTGCGCTTCGCCCCGGAGACGTAGTAGTAGTTGCCCAGCCGCTCGGTCACGCCCTTGCTGGTGTTGACGACATCCATCGCGCCGTCCACGGTTCCCCGCAGGACGCGGAAGAAGACCATGTCGCCGACGTGCTTGTCTATCGTCGCCCTGAAAACCCTGGCCACGAACGGCCCCGACGGGTCCGGGGCGACCGCCGTCTCGTCCGTGCCCTCGACTGTCCCGGCCGGCCGGCCGGAAAGAGGCGAGGGGACGAGCGAAACGATCGCTTCCAGGAGGGAGGCCTGGCCCACTGCGGGCACGGAGCAGCCCGAAAGAACCGGGAACAGGCTCCTGCCTGCGACAGCCGCCTTCAGCCCCTTCGAGAGTTCCTCGGGCGTGAGAGTGTCGTTCGCGAAGAAGCTTTCCATGAGAGCCTCGTCGGTTTCCGCAGCGGCCTCGACAAGCTCCTTGCGGAAGCCCTCGAGCCTGGCCGCCTCGTCGGAGGGGACGGGCATCTCCTTGCCGGCCCTGTCGAACGCCTTCCCGGTGAGAACGTTCATGTAGCCCTTGTAGGAGGGGCCGGAGCCTATCGGGACCGTCAGGGCCAGGCAGCGCCTGTTCAGGGTCTCGCGGAGCTGGCTCATAACCCTGTCGAAATCGGCGTTCTCGCGGTCCATGCGGTTCACCCAGACGAGAACAGGCACTTCGGCCTGGGCGGCGAAGCCCCAGGTCTGGAGGGAGCCGACCTCGACGCCCGCTCCGGCGTCCAGGACGAGGACGGCGCCGTCGCTTACGCCGATCGCGCCGATCGTCTCGCCGTAGAAGTCCGCGAAGCCGGGGGTGTCGATGATGTTCAGCGTGTGGTCAGCATACTCGCATGTTCCAATGGACGCCGAGAGGCTCTGCTTGCGATCGCGGCTCTCGGATGTGAAATCGAACACGCTCGAACCGTCGGATACGCTCCCGAGGCGCTCGACCGCGCCCGCAGCGAAGAGCATGGCGTCACAGAGGCTGGTCTTGCCGACCGACCCGTGCCCGATTACCGCAACAGTCCTGAGTGTTTGAGAAGTATGCTCCTTCAACCCCGTCTCCATTCCGTTCCTGATGATTCCCTTAAGATGAAACGATATATTTGGAAGGCATCCGCTGGCCTGACCCGGACAGGCCGGAACTGGTTATCTACCCGACAGCGGCGTATCTGTCAACGCACTAAGGAGTCTCTTCCCTTGGACCGAATACAGGTCTTCCTGTTCGTCGCGGGCGCCTTCCTGCTCCTGTTCCTGCTCAGGCAGGTCTTCTCCGAGACCGGAGGAGCCTCGGAGAGGCGCAGGGCGCTCGAAAAACTCGACGCGGAGGCCAGGAAGGACACCGCGGAGGCCTCCCTCGAACACTCATGCCCTCTTTGCGGCTCTCCCTGTACGTTCCACCGGTATCCGCACATCGAGGTCTGGCGCTGCTCGAAGTATCCCTCCTGCCGGGGCTTCCTGCCTGCGCGAAAGACCAGGAGGCCCGGATTCGCGATCAAGTGGGAGCAGGGCAGGGGAAGGAAGCTGGCGCGCTGATTGCCCTCCAGGAGAGGGCTCCGTATAGTTTCGAGCGGCCAGGCCGGACGGCCCCGTCGAAAACCCAAACTACGACCCCAAGGGTCTCCAGGGAGCGGAAGAAGTGTCCACAGGAAGCGTACAGAAACGCATCTCCAGCCATCCAGTCCTGCCCTGCCCGGAACCGGAATACGTCCGGTTCAGGTTCGACGGGCGGGAAATCATGGGCCGGAAGGGCGAAATGGTCTCCTCCGCCCTCTTCGCCAACGGAGCAAGGGTCTTCGGACATCATGCCGCGGACGGCGGCGCGCAGGGCATCTTCTGTGCAAACGGCCAGTGTTCCCAGTGCAGCCTCCTCATCGACGGCGTGATTCAGAAGAGCTGCGTCACCCCCCTCGCCGAAGGCATGGACGTGCGCAGCGTGAACGGCCTGCCGGCCCTCGCCGACGTTCCAGGGCCTGCAGTTGCCGCTCCGGTGACCGTCGATACCGACGTCCTGATCATCGGCGCAGGGCCGGCCGGCCTTGCCGCGGCCCTCGAGCTGGGCCGTGCAGGCGCCAGGACCATCCTGGTGGACGACAAGGACAGGCCGGGGGGAAAGCTCGTGCTGCAGACGCACAAGTTCTTCGGCTCGGAGGAGGACTGCTACGCCGGCACCCGCGGCATAGAGATCGCCTCGATACTGGCCGGGCAGATCGCCTCCCACCCCTCGGTCGAGGTCTGGACATCCAGCACGGCTCTGGCCGTTTTCTCCGACGGCATCGTCGGGGTGAGGAAACCCGGCGGATACGCGATGGTGAGGCCCCGGCACCTCCTCGTGGCGTCGGGCGCCAGGGAGAAGTCCCTCGTGTTCCCCGGCAACACCCTTCCCGGAGTCTACGGCGCGGGCGCCTTCCAGACCCTGGTGAACCGCGATCTGATCCGCTCCTCCGAGCGGATTTTCATCGTCGGCGGCGGCAACGTGGGCCTGATCGCCGCGTACCACGCCCTCCAGGCAGGGATGGCGGTGGTCGGCCTGGTGGAGGCGATGCCGGCATGCGGCGGCTACAAGGTGCACGCGGACAAGATCAGGAGGCTCGGCGTCCCCATCCTGACCGGGCACACCATACTCGCCGCGCACGGCTCCGAATCGCTCGAAGCCGTGACGATCGCCGCAGTCGACGGGAACTTCCGGCCAGTGCCGGGAACGGAGAGGTCGTTCTCCGTGGACACCCTGCTGATAGCCGTCGGGCTCGACCCCGTGAACGAATTCCACCGCAAGGCCGTCGAGTTCGGCATCCCCGTATCGACCGCCGGCGATGCGGATGAGATAGCTGAGGCCAGTGCGGCGATGTTCTCGGGCAGAATACGGGGTATGGAGATAGCCTGCACTCTAGGCTTCTGCCTCTCGAAGCCCCCCGTCGACTGGATCTCGAAGGGCGAAGTCCTGAAGAGCCCTGGCGGCGCCGTGCATCCCTATTCCGTGCCGGAGCGCAGGGAGGGGGTCTTCCCCGTCCTGCACTGCACTCAGGAGATACCCTGCAACCCGTGCATGACCTCATGCCCGAAGAATCTCATCGGCACGCAGGGCCACCCCATTCTGGGGATACCGGAGTACTCCGACGGGTGCACGGGCTGCGGGAAGTGCGTCTCGATCTGCCCCGGGCTGGCCATCACTCTGGTCGACTTCAGGAACGATCCCCTGAACCCGGTCGTCACGGTTCCCTTCGAGCTGGATGCCTCGGCCCTCACGGAGGGCACGCCGATGGATCTCGTCGACCGGGAGGGCGCCCATCTGGGCAGGGGAGTCCTGCTCCGGACGAGGGAGGCGCCCGGCGGCGTGAAGACCGTACTGCTTCGCATCCGGACCTCTCCCGACGTCGCCGCGAGGGTTGCGGGGGTGCGGATACAGGACGAGTCCGTCGCGTATCCGGAACCGGCCCCCAGGACTCTCCCGCTGCAGGATGACGCGATCGTCTGCCGGTGCGAACGGGTGACCGCAGGCGCGATACGGAGGCACCTGAGGGAAGGGGTCCGGGACCTCAACGAGCTTAAGACGCTGACCCGGGCAGGGTTCGGCGCATGCGGAGGGAAGACGTGCAGGACGCTCCTCGCCAGGATCGTCCGCGAGGAGGGAATCCCTCCCTCGGAGATCGAACCTCTCACGGAAAGGCCTCTCTTCGCCGAGACCCCGCTGGGGTTCTTCTGCGGGAGGTGCGAAGAATGAGCAAGTCCTACGATGCGGTAGTGATAGGCGCCGGCAGCGTCGGCACGCCGACCGCCATGTACCTCGCGTCCGGCGGGCTCAGCGTCCTGTGCCTGGACGGAAACGCATCCGCCGGCCAGGGCAGCAACAAGTGCGCCATAGGCGGCATAAGGGCCACGCACAGCGAACCGGCCAAGGTCCGCCTCTGCCTCGACTCCATCTCCATCTTCAGCACCTGGAGGGATTCCGAGGGCGACGACATCGGCTGGCTCAGGGGCGGATACACCTACGTGGCCTACGACCAGGGCATCGCAGACCTCCTGAAGAAAATTCTGCCGGTGCAGCGGTCGGCCGGTCTGGACATAGACTGGGCCGACCCGGATAAGATCGCGAGCATAGTGCCGGGCATCAGGCGCGAAGGCCTTCTCGGCGGAACTTGGTCGCCGGGCGACGGCAGCGCCAGCCCCATGGAGTCCGCATGCGCCTTCTGTCGAAAGGCCAGGAGGGCCGGGGCAGAATTCCGATTCGGCGAGGCGGTCACCGGCATGGAGATACGCGGGAACCGCGTCGCGGCCGTCGTTACAGGTTCCGGGCGCTATCCCTGCGGATGGGTCGTAAACTGTTCGGGCTCCCGTGCCCGCGAGGTCGCCGGGATGGCCGGAGCCGAGGTCCAGGTGGACCCGGACTGCCACGAGGCCGGCGTGACCGAGGCTGTGGAGAGGTTCTTCACCCCGATGGTCGTGGACATCCGGAGCATACCGGGCTCCGCCAACTACTACTTCTACCAGCACACGACGGGCCAGGTGGTGTTCTGCATAACCCCCGACCCTCCGATACAGGGGATCTGCACGCGGGAGACCTCGGAGTTCCTGCCGCTGGTCGCGAAACGCATGGTGGGGCTCCTGCCCAGGCTCGCCAACCTCAAGGTCAGGCGCACCTGGAGGGGCACATACCCCCAGACCCCCGACGGCTCGCCCCTCATCGGCAGAGTCGGCCCCGAGAACCACATCGCCGCGCTGGGGATGTGCGGACAGGGCTTCATGCTGGGCCCGGGAACCGGGGCGCTGGTGTCAAGGTTGATAACGGGGACCATGCGTCCAGGCGATTCGGAGGTGCTCGCCGCCTTCGATCCGGCCAGGAGGTTCGGCGGCGGGGAGGCTCTCAAATAGCTCCGGGGAGGAGGATGCGATGAGGTTTTTAGTCGTCTTCTCAGCCTTCATGGCATTCACGGCATACGCAGAGACGTCGGTCTGCGGAACCGAGGAACTGCTCCCGATCGGCTTCACCGAAGAGGAACTGCTGAGGCTCGACGAGATCGGCACCTACTACTCGGCTACCCCGCCTCCCGGCGAGGGCGTCAGGAGCCCCGGCGAGTTCGAGCCGATGACGGGCGTCCTGATCCGCTGGCCCCTGGGGCTTCCCTACGGCGTGATCGTCGACTTCTCCAACCACACCAGGGTGTGGGTTATCTGCAAGGCGTCGGAGCAGGCCGGTGTCACGTCCGCGTTCACGGCGCAGGGCGTGAACATGTCGAACGTGGGTTTCGTGACTGCGCCCACCAACTCCATCTGGGTGAGGGACTACGGCCCGTGGTTCCTGATGCACGCCGACGGCACCGCAGGGATCTTTGACTTCGACTACAACAGGCCCAGGCCCGACGACGACGGCTTCCCGATCGCGCTGGGCAGCGCCTGGGGCATTCCCGTCTACACGTCCGACATCATCCACACCGGCGGCAACTACATGTCCACCGGCCTCGGCGTGGCCATGTCCACCGCCGTGGTGATCGACGAAAACCCTGCAGGCGAGGACTGGGTGGATTCCCAGATGCTCCTCTACTGCGGCGTGGACGACTACTTCACCCCCGAGGACCCGCAGGCGTCCTATATCGACCACATAGACTGCTGGAGCAAGCTGCTGGCGCCCGACAGGATACTGATCCTCCAGGTGCCGCCTTCCCACCAGGACTATGCGGCGCTCGAATCCATCGCCGACCTGATCGGGGGGATGACGAGCCCGTACGGTTCGCCCTACCAGGTGTTCCGGGTGTATTCCAGCGGCACGGAGGGCTATGCCAACAGCCTGATCCTGAACGACAGGGTCTATGTGCCGACCTGGAACACCGGCAACGATGCGCCGGCCCTGGCGTCCTACCGGGCCGCCCTTCCGGGATACGACGTCGTCGGTTTCTACTACAGCGAATGGCTCAACACCGACGCCCTCCACTGCCGCACCATGGGCGTCACGGATCCGCAGATGCTCTGGATCGACCACACTCCCGCAGGAGCCAACCAGACCGCGAACGTGCCGGTCGTGATCAGCGCCTTCATACGCTGCCACCCCTCGAACGACCTCACGGCGACGAGGCTCTTCTACAGGTACGGCACCTCCGGTTCCTTCACTCAGGCGACGATGACGCCGTCGGGGAGCGACACATACCAGGCCTCGATCCCCGGCGCCGCCGCCGGGACGACAGTGCAATACTACATCGCCGCCTCCGACAATTCCGGGCGTTCCGAAGCCCACCCCAGGTTCGCCCCCGGCACCTGGTTCAACTCGTTCGTGTTCACGGGAACGGGCATCGAGGGCGGCCGCGAAACCGTACCGGGAGTTTCGGTCGGGAGCTTCGGCCCCAATCCGTTCTCGTCCGAGGTTTCCCTGGAGATAACCCTTGTCGAGTCCTCGCATCTGACGGTGGAGGTCAGGGACCTGGCCGGGCGCCTGGTCGACACCGTCTTCGACGGCGAGGCCGGGCCCGCCGCTCGGAGCGTAACCTGGACCCCGGGCGCCGGGGTACCGGACGGCCTCTACATCCTGAGGATCGAGACCCCTGCCGGCTCGACCTCCAGGCTGGCCACGCTGCTCAGGTAGCAGCCGCGGGGAACGCAGGGATTCCGTTCAGAGCGCCGGGCGGCTTCGCCCGGCGCCGGACCGGAGGCTTCACATGCGGACGATACCGATCCTGTTTCTCGCATCGGCGGCGGTCTGGGGCGGCGAAGGGGACTGGACCGTTTCGCCCCGTGTATGCATCGACGGGATCGACACCTATACCGGCGCGGAGGATATGAAGTTCTTCAGCGCCGTCTACTTCGCGGCCTCGGTATCCAGAGCCCTGTCGCCCCTGTTCGGCGTCGAGTTCTCGGCGGCCTGCGCCACCCACGAGGCGGCCGAAGGCGACGGGGAGGACTCCATGGGTTCCGTGAAGTTCCTGCCGGTCACGCTCTCGCTCCAGTGCAGGCCCCTCCCGAGAGGCCGATTCGACGTCTATATCGGCGCAGGCGGCGGAGCGGTCCTGTTCCGGGAGACGAGCGGCAACCTGGACTCCCTCGATCTTCCGGCCTGCGTCACACCCACGGCGCAGCTCGGAGTCGACTGGAACCTCACGCCTAACCTCGTTCTGGAGCTGGGAGCCAGATGGCTCTGGCTCAACACCGGCCTCGAGGATGATGGCTTCAGGCTGATGGACCTCTCCATGGACGTGATGGAGCTGTCCCTGGGGGTCGGCGCCAGGCTCTGACGAATACCCCGGGAATACAGCCGTCGACGATGTCCGGAAAGAACCTCCTGATCTCGACGGGCGCATTGAATCCCTGGGTGCAGTCCTCCAATCGGACACCTGGGCAGGGATCAAGTCTCTCTTCGACTGACGTGACGGAAGCCTGCGGGCTCGATGCGGCATGACCGGCGCAAGCGGGCCCTTGATGATCGTCGGGGTTCCGCCCGCATCCGCGCCTCGACCACCGGAGCGGAGACGGCAGAACCCGCGCGGGACGGGGCGGATTCCGGCATTTCGCCGGGCCGCAGGTTACTGAACGCCGACAACGGCAGCGGGAGCTACTCCCAATCCTCCTCGAGGGGGGCGCGGCGGGAAGCCTTCACCGCCCCACGCCTCTTCTTCCTCCTCGATCTGACGGCCTTCGCGGAGGCAGGCAGGCCGATGGCGACCACCCGTTCGGGCGGAGGCGGTTCCAGGGCCCTGTCCACGATCTCCTGGAGCTTTCTGAGCGCCAGCGCCCTGTTCATGCCCTGCGTGCGGTGCGTGTCGGCCTCGACGACTATCACCGATTCGCCGTCGCGGGTCGTGGTCGCGACCGCCGCGAGAAGAGCCTTCTGCCCGTCCGTCAGGAATCGCGACCCGGCATAGCGGTACACGAGCCTCACCGCCGTGCTCACCTTGTTGACGTTCTGCCCTCCCGGCCCGCCGCTTCTTGAAAAGCGGAACATCAGGTCGTCGGGGTGTATCTCGAGCGGCATCTCAGCGGCCTCCCGGCGTCACTTGCGCCTGTGGACCCGCCCCGGGTCCGCAGGGGTATATTCCGCTTCATGGTCCTTGTCCAGCGGGTGCGACCCGCGGAGCGGAGGAAGATGGTCAGGCACGTCGTGATGTGGAAGGTCAGGGAGAGCGGGGAGCCCGGCGCCGGGCCGGTAAATGCCCTTCGCGTGAAGAGGGCGCTCGAATCCCTGAACGGGCGGATTCCGGGTCTGAAGAGGCTCGAGGTCAGCGTGGGCAGGTCCTCCCAACCGGAGTCGTCCGAGATCGTGCTGTTTTCGGAGTTCGAGTCGATGGAGGCCCTGGAAGGATACAGGGAGCACCCGGCGCATACGGCTGTCCTGCCCATCGTAAGATCGGTGTGCAGCGAAAGACGGGGCGTGGACTACGAAACCGACTAGGCCTGCCCGCCCAGGAAAGGGATATGGAATGAGAACGCTCTTCACGGCTCTTGCGGTTGCCGGACTGTTCGTGCAGGCCGGGGCGTCCTCGCTCAGGATCGTCAACAGCACGGGCGGATGGGACTTGATGACGGTCTACGTCTCCCCGTTCGGTGCGACCGGCTGGGGTGAGGACAGGCTCGGCGATTCCACGCTCACCGAGGGCGAGTCCATGACCATCGAGCTTCCCACCGGCATCTACAGCATCAGGCTGATCGACGAGGACGGGGATACCTACACCCGCAGGAACACCCCCGTGATGGGTGCGGTCGAATGGGCGGTGACCCTGGACGACCTGGACGGCTCCGCGCCCTGCTACACCGGCGGTTGAGGCGGTTGACGGGGCTCCCGGCGGGGGCCCGGGGCCGGCGATCCTGTTCGCCGTGCCTCTCCATCATAGGAAGGAGGGTGTGATGCTCAAGGAATTCCGTGATTTCGCGATGAGGGGCAACGTTCTCGACCTCGCGGTCGCCGTGATAATCGGCGCCGCCTTCGGAGCCATCGTCAATTCCGCCGTCGAGGACATGATAATGCCGCCCATAGGGCTGCTGGTCGGCGGCATGGATTTCTCGGACCTTTCTCTGACCATAGGCGAGAAGCCCCCCGACCAGCCGGGGCTTCCACCCGTGCCTGTCACGATCAACTACGGCGTGTTCATCAACAAGCTGGTCAACTTCCTCATCATCGCCTTCGTGCTGTTCCTGCTCGTCAGGTCGGCGTCGAAGCTGACGAAGAAGAAGGAGGCGCCGGCGGTTCCGCCGGAGCCGACCGCCGAGGTGAAGCTTCTGACCGAGATAAGGGATCTGCTCAGGCAGAACCGTTAGAGCCGCTGAAAGGAGAGGGGCCTCCGGCCGGAGGCCCCTTGTCCGCAATCCGCCGTCCTCAGTGCCTCCCGGTTCACTCCGGCGAGGCGTCAGACCTCCGTGAGCGTGTACTCCCTGGAGCCCAGGCCGAGCATCTGCGCCGTCTCGAGCTGGAGCGTGCCGTCTACGTCGGGCCTGAAGGCCCTGAACTTGTCCACTCCCGGGCCCGCTCCCGCCACCGGGGATTCCCCGGCCGATTCCGAGGCGGTCACGAGGTCGAGACAGGCCTGGTCGAGCGCGACCGGATCCTTCGAGGCGAGGATGCCGATGTCGTCGACCAGGAGCCCGTCCTGGTCCTCCTGGCAGTCGCAGTCCCCGCTGACCTTCGTGACGAAGTTCACGAAAACATCGATGCGTGTAACGGAGACGACCGCGATCGCATACTCCACCATCCTGCGGACGAACACGCCCTGGTCCTGATTCCAGTCGACTCCCGCGGCGCCTTCCGGACACCTCTGGATGCACTCTCCGCAGCCGATGCAAAGGGCGTCGGATATAAAGGCCGGGCCGACCTCGAGCGAGATCGCACCGGCGGGGCAGTGTGCGGCGCACAGCCCGCATGACACGCACTTCTTCGGCCGGACTACCGGCTTGACCGAGGAGTGCTGATAGAGCTTGCCCCCGCGCGATGCGCAGCCCATCCCGAGATTCTTTATCGCTCCCCCGAAACCGGTCAGCAGATGACCCTTGAAGTGGCTGATCACGGTCATCCGGTCGGCCTCGGAGATGAGCCTGGCTATCCTGGCGGTCGTCCCTTCGCAGCAGGACGGCAGCTTGACGGGGATCTCGTCGGTTCCTCTCAGGCCGTCGGCCACGATGAAGGGCGGAGTGGCGGGGAGCCCGAAGCCGTGCTCGAAGGCGTGATGCAGATACGCGGGGGCGGTGAGCCGCCTTCCGCGGTAGAGCACCGTGGTGTCCGTAAGGAAGGTTCTGTCGGGCGGGAGATCGAGCGCCCGGACGACGGAGTTGACGCTCGACGGAGGAACGAACCTCGTGTTGCCGTGCTCGCCGGCGTGGATCTTGACGGCATAAAGCCCGGTCCCGTCGTCGTCGCGGAGAGCGAACCCCGAGAGCAGAGCGCGCATCGACCCGCTTCCGCAGTCGGTCGATCTCGTGAAGAACACCTCGGATGACACGATCACCTCCCGGAGAGTACAGTTATAACGACCCGGAGGACTGGCATGCACTGCCGGGTTGTCCCGGTCAAGGGCTACCTGATATGCTTTCGCCATGAGTGCGGGCGATCTTGTCTGGGTGGAGCTGGACGCGGGCGCCCCGGGGCACAATCTCGCCGAACTGAGGCGTGCCGCGGGGGGAAGCCCCCTGGTCTGCGCCGTCATAAAGAGCAACGCCTACGGCCACGGTCTCCTCGAGACGGCCAGGCTCCTCCCGGATGCGGACTGGTTCGGGGTGAACTCCCTGGACGAGGGGCTGGCGCTCCGCGCCGCCGGCGAGAAGCGCCCGATTCTTATACTGGGCCACGTCCCGCTGAGCAGGCTCCGCGAGGCCGTCTCCGGCGACCTGCGCATGACGACCTACAACTTCGAGATGCTGGAAGCTCTGAAGACCTGCGTATCCGGCGCCTCATCGTCCCCGGTCCGGCTGCACCTCAAGGTCGAGACCGGAACGGGGAGGCAGGGCATCCCACCCCGCGACGTCCGGCGCTTCGCGGAAGCCGTCCGCTCCTGTCCCGGCGTCGAACTCGAAGGGCTCTCCACGCATTTCGCCAACATCGAGGATACGCTGAACCATTCCTACGCCGAATCCCAGCTCGACCTGTTCAACGGCGCGATCGGGGATCTCGGCGATCTGCGCCCGCCCGTGGTCCACACGGCCTGCACCGCGGCCGCGATCCTCTTTCCGGAGACCTCCTTCGACATGATCAGGGCCGGGATCGGCATCTACGGCCTCTGGCCGTCGAGAGAGACCTTCCTGTCGGCGAGAATGTCCGGCAGACCCGTGCCCGACCTCAGGCCGGTCCTCTCCTGGAAGACCCGCCTGGTGCAGATCAAGGATCTGCCGGAGGGCAGCTTCGTGGGCTACGGCTGCAGCTTCAGAACGATGAGGCCTACCAGGATAGGCGTGCTTCCGGTGGGCTACTACGACGGCTACGACAGGGCCCTGGGGAACGCGGCGCATGTCCTGATAAGGGGACGCAGGGCGCCCGTCGTCGGAAGGGTCTGCATGAACCTGTGCATGGTGGATGTTACGGACCTGCCGGACCCGGTACTGGAGGAGGAGGTCGTCCTTCTCGGCAGGAGCGGCGACGAGTGCGTGTCCGCGGAGACGATGGCGGCATGGGCGGGTACGATAAACTACGAGATCGTGACGAGGATCAACCCCAGTCTTCCCAGGAGGATAGCGGGCGGAGACGGCGAAGGCCGGCCATCCTGAAATGGGAAGGGCTCGGATGCACATCGAGGTTCTGGGTGCCGACGGCGGCAAGAAGTCCGGGAGCAGCCTGGTCGCCATGAAGATCGGCCGGTCCGTTCTCATCGACGCGGGTTCCGCCTCCAGCCTCAAGGACGACGAGCAGAGTCAGATCGAGGTAGTCCTCCTCACCCACGCCCACCTGGACCACATACTGGAACTCGGCTTCATGGCCGATGCAGCCGCGAGCCTTCGCGACTCCCCGCTCCGGGTCCTCGGGAGCGCCGCCAGCCTCAAGGCCGTGCAGACCCATTACATGAACGACCTCGTCTGGCCCGACTTCAGCAGGATCAGGACCAGCAGCGGGCCTGCCGTCATCTACGAGACCATCGTGGATCACGAGTGGGTCGAACTGCCGGGCGGGCTCTCCGCGATGCCTGTTCCCGTGAGCCACGGCGCCGGCGCGCGTGGGTTCCTGCTCCGCTCCCCGTCGGGCGGAGCCGCCGTTTACACCGGGGATACCGGCCCGACCTCGGATATCTGGGAGGAGGCTTCGAAGCTCGAAGACATCGAACTGATACTCGCCGAGGTCTCCTTCCCGGATTCGATGACCGACCTCGCCATCTCGAGCGACCATCTCACGCCGAAGCTCCTCGCCGAGGAACTGCGGAAGCTCGACAGGCCTTCGGCGCCCGTCTTCGCCTTCCATCTGAAACCCTGGTACAGGCAGGAGATCGACCGCGACCTCTCGCGGCGGCTCGGAGACAGGGCGGTGCTCCTTATGCGGGGCGACCGGCTGACCTTCTGATGCCGGCCCGGACTACCGATCCGCCCCCGAATCCCGGCGCCGAAGTCATTCGCGCCGCCGGTTCCGACGAATCTCCGACCCGCTCGATGAGCGGACTCGACCGCCTCGTCCCGGGCGACCTCCCCGGGCGGCGCGTGGTTCTCCTCTCCCATTACGCGGCGATGGACCGGCGTTGCAGATCCGCGGCGAGGGTGCTGTACGACATGCCGGGAGTCGAGCTGAAGGCCCTCATGGGCCCGCAGCACGGGTTCTGGGGCCAAACCCAGGACAACATGATCGAGTGGACCACCCATACCCATCCCGAATGGGGCATACCCGTCCACAGCCTCTACGGAGAGAGCCGCGAGCCCTCCCCGGAGATGCTCTCCGGCTGCGACTGCGTGGTGGTGGACCTGCAGGACGCCGGATCGAGATACTACACCTACGTCTATGCGATGGCTCTCACGATGAGATGCGCCGCTTCGTGCGGAATCCCCGTCGTGGTGCTGGACAGGTTCAACCCGGTCGGCCTCCGGGTGGTCGAGGGTCCCCCGCAGGACGGGGACATGCTGTCCTACGTCGGCATGTACCGGATTCCGGTCAGACATGCGATGACGACAGGGGAGCTGGCCCGGCATTTCGCGGCCCTGGACGGCCTGCCCGAGCCTGCGGTGGTCGAGTTCCGCACGGACTGCATGGATGGATTCCCGGACGACTACCCCTGGATGCATCCCTCGCCCAACCTCCCGACTCCCGCAACCGCCCTTGTCTACCCCGGAATGTGCCTGCTGGAGGCTACGAACCTCTCCGAGGGCCGGGGCACCTGCCGCCCCTTCGAAATCTTCGGAGCCCCGTGGCTGGACGAGGAGAGGCTGTGCGACTCGCTTGCGGGATCACCCCCGCTCGCGGGGGCCTCCCTGTCGCCCCACAGGTTCGTCCCCACCTTCCACAAGCACGCGGGGGAGACCTGCCGCGGCGCCGTCATAACCGTCACGGACAGGGAAGCCTTCCGCCCCTTCGCCGCTGGATTGGCTATACTCGCGGAGTGTTTCAGACACCCGGAGACCGGATGGCGCCCCCCGCCGTACGAGTACGTCTTCGACAGGATGCCCGTGGATATTCTTGCCGGGTCGCCCCGTTTCAGGGCCGCCGTCGAGGCCGGCGACACGGACGAACTGGCCGTGCTGGCCAGGGCCGATGCGGCAGGGCACCGGGCTGCGGCAGGCTCGAGCCTTCTCTACGACAGGGATTTCGAGGAGTGAGAATAGCAGTCCTGGCCGACATCCACGGCAACATCGAGGCTCTGGAGAGCGCCTGGCGCTCCATTACGCTCGAGTCCCCGGACATCACGGTCTGCCTCGGCGATCTCGTCCACTTCGGCCCCGATCCCGACGAGTGCGTCTCCTTCATCCGCGAGCATTCGGTCGACTGCGTGCAGGGCAACTGCGACAGGGCCGCAGCCAGGGGCAGGCGGACGACCGGTGACGAGTTCGTCAATTCTCACTGGGAGAGATTGGCGGAAGGCGTCCTGGCCTGGACGGTGGAGAAGCTGTCCAGGACGAACTCCTCCTGGCTGCGCGGGCTGCCCGGGGAATTCAGGATCGAAGCCGACGGCGCGAAGATGCTCCTGACCCACGGCCTTCCCGGCAACGTGGCCGGATCGCTTCCGGAGAACGCCGCGGACGAGGTATTCGACCTGATGCTGTCCCGGAACGCCTGCAACATCCTCGTGGTGGGGCACACCCACAGGCAGTCCCTCGTGTGCAGGCCCGGCGGGCGCATACTCAACCCGGGGAGCGTCGGGGGGGGAACCCTCCCCTCCGCAGCCTCGGCCATGATAATAGAAATATCGAGGCAGAGAGGGTTCTCCGCCTACTGGCTCAGGGCTCCGTTCGATTTCGATTCATACAGGAAATCTTCGAGGAAGGCAGGTATTCCGGAAGTGTTCACCAGAGCGGTGGAACTCGGCAGGGATCCCCGTGGCGCATGGCATACGACGGATATCAGATGGAGGCAGAGATGGGCGGAACAATGATGGAGAAGATCCTCTCCTCGCACGGGGCGGGGGATTGCCGGCCCGGCGACGAGGTCTGGATAGGGATCGACAACAGGACCGCGAGAGACTTCGCAGGGGCGAGCGTGGTGGCGAACGTCGAGAAGAACGGCGGGGCGAAGCCCATCGCCGATCCGTCCCGGACGTTCTTCACGTTCGACTGCAACGTGCCGGCCAACACTATCCCCTATGCGGACAACCAGCAGACGATCCGGAACTTCGCCAGGAAGCACGGCTTGAAGGTGTTCGACGTAGACGCAGGGATAGGGTCCCACGTGGTGATCGAAAACAGGCTGGCCAGGCCGGGCTCCACCACCGTCGGCACCGACAGCCACCTCAACATCATGGGCGCGATCGGGGCCTTCGGACAGGGCATGGGCGACGTGGACATCGCCTTCTCCTTCGTCTCCGGCAGGGTGTGGTTCGAGGTTCCCCCCTCGGTGAAGCTGGTGCTCGAAGGCATCCCGGGAGCCGGCGCCGAGGCCAAGGACGTGGCCCTGACGATTCTGGGCAGGTTCAATCACCACGAGCTGCTCGGAAAGTCCGTGGAGGTCTACGGCGAATGGGTAGAGCGGGCGACGCTCTCCGACTTCATCACCATTGCGAGCCAGGGCACGGAGATGGGGGCGGTGACGATCCTTTTCCCGCCCAACCGCAATGTGCTGGACTACTTCGGCATGACGGAGGCGGAGGCCGTGTACGCCGACCCCGACGCGACCTACGAAGCGGAATACAGGGTATCGATAGACGGTCTGAAGCCGCTGGTGGCGGCCCCGCCCAACCCCAACAACGTCCATCCCGTCAGCCAGTATTCGGATGTCCGCATCGACGGGGCGTTCATCGGGAGCTGCACCAACGGCACTCTGGACGACATGAGGCTTGCCGCGAAACTGCTGAAGGGCAGGAAGGTCGCCCCCGGCGTGATGCTCAAGGTCGTCCCCGCCACCAGGTCGGTGTGGAGGACGATGATGAAGGAGGGGCTGATCGACGACATCTTCGAGGCCGGCGGCATCATCAGCAACCCCGGCTGCGGCGGATGCGCCTCCGGCCAGATCGGGATGACCGGCAGGGGCGAGGTACAGGTCAGCACGTCCAACAGGAACTTCACCGGCAAGCAGGGCGCCGGCGACACGTATCTGGCCGGAGTCGGAACGGCCGTGGCCTCCGCGGTCCTCGGCCGGATCGCCGGAGTCGGCGAACTCGAGGGGGTCTGAGCATGGAGAAGCGCACGCTGGTACTCAAGGGACGACTCTGGGTCCTGTCGCGCGACGGGGAGCTGATCAGCGACATAGACACCGACATGATCTACCACAACGCCCATCTCGCCGTGACGGACGTATCGAAGATGGGGCAGTACGCGTTCGGCAACCTCAAGGGATACGAGGAGTTCGCAAAACAGGCCCGGCCGGGCGACATGGTCCTCGCCGGGGCGAACTTCGGTTCCGGGAGTTCGAGGCAGCACGCCGTGGACTGCTTCAAGGCGCTTGGAGTACAGGCGGTGATCGCGCGCTCCTTCGGTGCGATCTACAAGCGCAATGCGATCAACAGCGCCCTGCCCGTGCTGGAGATCCCGGCTCTCGCCGACAAGGCCTTCGCCCATTTCGAGCAGGTGGAGATCGATCTGGGGACGGGAACGCTTCGAGGGCCGTCCGGATCCGTCCAGGGGAAACCCATGAGCGGGGTGGCCAGGGACATCTACATGGCGGGCGGGCTCTTCGAATTCGCCAGGGGAGAGTGATCCGCGGGCCTTCGCCCTTCTAGTCCAGCATCGCCCCGTGGGCGGTGTTGAGGGCATGCATGTCCAGGTCCACGATCAGAAGCGAATCGGATCCGGTCCATGACGGGAGGCCTATCCTGAGAAGGATGGCCTCCCCTCTGCTCCATATCACGAAGCTCTGGGGATCGAGCCAGTGGCCGTGCGACCAGAGCCATGTGTCCATGTTGGCGCCGGGCGGGGTGTTCAGCGCCGCGCGGAGGGCCGATTCGAAGGTCGAATCGGTCTGGACGACTGCTCTCAGGTCGAGAGGAATGCCGGACAGCAGCCAGGTCCGCAGGGCCTCGTACGCCGAAGTCCTCCTGCCGTCACGCTCCGATCTGACCCTTATCGTCCCGCCGATGTAGGATTCCGTGCAGGCTATGATCCTGAGAGTCCTGGTCTCCGTGGAGACGGTCGATCCGGCTGAGCGGGCGGCGGCGATGGCCTGGCCGGGCGGGTCGGCGATCCAGGCGAGCGTGTCCGCCCCGTAGGCCGAGACCAGCCTCAGACCGTCCACGGAGTAGGAATGACTCTCGCCCCCCGACGACCAGGACGAGTCCGACGTGATTACCTCGAGGACCACGTTCGGCGAGATGGTGACCGACCGGATTCCGGCCCCGCTCTGCGAGAAGAAGGGTATCGCGGGGCGCGAGAGCGCCGCAGCGAGCGCCATCCCGGCGCCGAAGGACATCAATTCCCTCCCGGCATCAGACCGCACTCCCTGAAGCTGATAATTTCGGCGCCGGCGACGATGAAGTGATCAATCACCCTGAACCCGAGGCTCCTGCCGAGCTCTGAAAGCCGGGCCGTAAGCGCCCTGTCCTCCCGGCTGGCCTCGGCTCGCCCTCCGGGGTGGTTGTGGACCAGGATCACGGAAGTGGCGTTGAGATAGACGATCTTCTCCACGAGGTTCCTGGGACTGACCGCAGCCCTGTCCACGGTGCCGGTCTCGATCTCCCTCTCGCCCAGGAGGCGGCCGCTCGAATCCAGCAGGAGCGCCACAAGCCGCTCCCTCCTCTGAGATCCGAGCTTGGTGCACAGGTACTCACGCACCTTTTCCACGCTGTCCAGAGTGAGCATGCCCGGAGCCGGCGCAAGCGCCCTCTGGGCGGCCTGGAACACGAGGGACAGAAGCACCGCGGAAGCCTTTCCGACCCCGTTGATCCTCATAAGCATTTCGGGCGGCTGCCTCAGTACTCCCGAGAGCCCTCCGAATTGATCCATCAGTTCGATCGAGATGTCGCGCACGTCGATCCTCGGACGGGAGTACGTAAGCAGGAGTTCCAGTATCTCCCTGTCGGAGAGCCCCTTGGCCCCGCCGGCGAGGAATTTCTCGCGAAGCCTCTCCCTGTGGCCTTCCGCGTTCCGGATCATCTCTCGATGCGGATCGTGCGGGTGGGGAAGGCGAAGGCCAGACCCGCCGCCTCGACCTCCCTCATTATCATGAAGCCCTTCCGTTCGCGCATCGCCAGCCATTCCCTGTAGGAGGCCGTCTTCAGGAACATCAGCACCTCGACTTCTAGGGAGGATTCGCCGAAGCCCCTGAAATGGACGGACCAGGTGTCGGGCTCCACCTCCGGATCGCTTCGCAGATTGTCACGAAGCCTTTCCAGAAGACCCTCGAGCGCCTCCAGGGATGTTCCGTAGACGAGGCCGAAGGCCATCAGCGTCCTCCTGGAGTTCCTGTGCGCCCAGTTGTCGACGGTGTTCTCGACGATCTTGCGGTTGGGCACCGTGACCAGTGTATTCTCGATAGTCAGGATTCTGGTCGATCGGAGGCCCACGTCGGAGATCGTGCCCTGGACTCCCTGCAGATCCACGAAGTCGCCCACCATGAACGGCTTTTCCAGGAAGATGGCCATCGATGCGAAGATTCCGCTCAGAGTGTCCTGGGCCGCGAGCGCGACGGCCATCCCGCCGATCCCCAGGCCCGCCACGATTCCCCCCACGGGATAGCCCAGCGCCTGTATCACGAAGACGACCCCGAGTATGAAGATCAGAGCCCTGGCGATGTTTCTCAGGATGGGAAGCATCTGGTCGTCCAGGCGGGACTCGCTCGCCCTGGCCGACTCGGCCAGCTTGTCCGCCACGCAGTCGGTGCTGCAGATGAGAAGCCAGACGACCCCTCCCGTTATCCCTATCAGGAGGATTTTGTCCAGCACCGTCACGACGCCTTCGGAGACCGGCAGGATCCTGGCTGCCCCATAACAGCAGAGCAGCACGATCAGGAATCCCGAGGGCCTGCGGACCTTCGCGGCGAGCGCCGAAGGAATCCCGGTGAGCCTTCCGGACAGCCTCGCCAGTATGGCCTTCACGACGGCGGCCAGAGCGAACGCCGCCGCGACCACAACGATGGCTATGGCGATCCTTCCCAGCGGAACGCCGCCGGGGGCGAGGGAGTACAGACCTTCGAAAAAATCGGCCATACAGGGCATTCCTCCGTGCGCATGATTATTCCGATGCGCCCCTGGTGTCAACGCTCGGAGACGGATGCCGACCCTCCGCACTGCACTTCCGGCGGGGTTCCGGGCGCGTCCGATGTGTTGACGAGGAGAGGACGCGAGCCCTATTCATTGTCAGCATTTCCATAGCATCCCGGAGGTCACCGTGACGAGGGCGAAGGTGCTGGACTGGTTTCTGCAGCTTGCTCTTGCGCTTGTCGTATTCTTCGGCTTCCTCAGACCCTACGTGGTCGAGAGCTTCAGAATACCCTCGCCGAGCATGGAGGGCACGCTTCTGGTGGGCGACCACATCCTCGTCCTGAAGGCCGCCAGGGGTCAGAGGATTCCCTGGACCGACAGGGTGGAGCCGCCCCTGCACGCCTTCCGCGGTTCCGGGAACGGTCTCCTCATGCCCGCCCTGGGCTCGATCGAGGAGGGTGACATCCTCGTCTTCAGGTGTCCGGCCGACATGCGGAAGGACTTCATCAAGCGCGTCGTCGCCCTCGAAGGCGACACGGTCAGCGTGAGGGACGACACGCTGTTCGTGAACGGAAGGCCGTCGTCATACCCCGTCCAGTACCAGGACGCCTTCTCGCCCAACCCTCTCGACATCCTCTGGCCGCGCTGCGTTCCCTCGCTCCGCGGGATCGTGCCGGACCTCGCCTTCGACGAGCTGGCCCGCGGCGCCACCCGCGACTGGGAGTCGTACGTCGTTCCTCCGGGACACGTGTTCATGATGGGCGACAACAGGGACAACTCGAGCGACAGCCGGGTCTGGGGCCCCCTCGACGCCGACCTGGTGAAGGGTGAAGCCATGTGCATCTACTGGTCCTGGGCCCCCGGCAGGGGCCTGCCTCTGTTCGGGCGGATCGCACGGCTGGTCAGATGAGCGGATTCCTGGCCCGCGAAGCCCTCCCGTACTCCCGGACCTTTCTGGAGAAGGTGCCCCTCCAGTTCATCAACCTGGACGAGCTGGCCAGGGGCGCCCTGGAGGACCGCAACTTCGCCGGAGACGCCTACTGGCAGATCGACGCCGACGAACCTCTGGCCTACATGATCCTCCGGAGCGGGAGGCCCTACACCATCATCGGCTACTCCGGACCGAGCACGACGGCCTTCATCAACTGGCTCCGCAGGGACAAGAGGGAACTCACTCTCACGTACAGGTTCGTCGAGGACGGCGCCCTCCCGTTCCTGGTCAGGTGCTGCTCCGAGGAGCCCGTGCTCCAGGAACTCGATAACGACAAGGGAGATCTGATGGAGGTGTTCCAGGCTCTGAGGCGGAACGAGGACTCCGGTCTGTTTCGCATCAGGTCCGGGGAGGTCTCCACCCTCGTCCCCGTGGACGGAGGCAGGCTGCAGGTGGCCTTCGGAGCGGGGCAGAGCCTCAGGGGAAAGTCCGTACTCTCATTCCTGTCGGAGCAGCTCGACCCCGGTTCCACGGCGGACTTCTTCCCCGGAGCCACGGGGAACCTCGCCTCGGTCGGCATCGCGGAGACCCAGCTCCTGGTGGGCGCGTTCAACACGTGGCTCGAGGCGGCCATCCCGACGTGGCCCGAATGCACCAACATAGCGATGAACCTCTTCAAGACGCTCAAGGACAAGGAGGAGTGCCTGTCCTCGTTCGACTACTCGACGGAGGAGGGGCTCTCCATGCAGTCCTTCCCTTCGGATACCGAGCGGATACCGAAGGTCTTCGCGTCCCTGATCGGGTCGATGTGCAAGAAGCATCCCGCCCCGTCGGCGTGCTCGAAGCTGTTCATGTCCTCGAACAGGCAGAACAAGATGGCCATCGAGGCCACCGGCCTGGCCTCGCTCCTGGGACTCTGAAGCCGGGACGGGGGAGCGTCAGGTTCCGGAGAGGAATCTCTCCAGGTCGCTGCGTCCGCCCAGAATGAACAGGTCGTCGCCGATCTCGATGATGTCGTCGGCCATGGGGATCCTGTAGGTTCTTATGCCCTCCTCGGCCTCCATCTTGCCGATATAGGCGATGTTCACGCCGAAAACCCGACGCATGTCCAGTTCCTTCAGGCTCCTGCCGATCATGGCCGACCGGGGCTTCACCCTCACGAAGTCTATGCCGCCCGCGAGGGGGACATAGGTCTCCACGTTGTCGTGCTGGAGCATCCTGGCTACCCTCTCGCCCTGGTCCTTCTCCGGCATGTAGATCTGGGTGGCGCCCACTGCTCTGAGAATCCTGGCCTCGCGGTAGGTGGTCGCCCTGGAATGCACCCTGACCCCCATGTCACGGAGTATGGTGGTGACCAGGACGCTCGCGCCGAAGTCCGATCCCATCGAGACGATGGCGACGTCCACGTTGTCTATCCCGTTGGCTTTCAGGAGATTCTCGTCCGTTACGTCGAAGGCTACCGCAAGGGTGACATGATCGGCGAGTTCCTCGATCTTCCTCTCGTCCGAGTCCACCGCGATCACTTCCGAGCCCAGGTCCGCGAGATTCCTCGCCAGGCTGGACCCGAAGTTGCCGAGGCCCAGGACGGCAAACTTCCTGTGTTCGGACTGCACTGCCCTCCTACCCTATTCCGATCCTGCCCTCGGGGAGGCTGTACGCCGTCGTCCTCGGCCTGACCGTGAGGGCGGCCAGGACGGATGGCCCCACCCTGCCCGTAAACATGGTGACAATGATTATCCAGTGCCCGGGTACGGTCAAATCGCGCGTCACGCCCGTGGACAGGCCGGTCGTCGAGAAGGCGCTTACTGACTCGAAGATGTATTCGTCCGCGCATCTCCCGTTTCCGCCCCGCACGGTCTCGGACAGCATCAGCGCCGTGGAGGAGGCAGTGCAGAAGACGAGGCAGGCGAAGAACAGATTGCCGGCCCTCTGCAGATCGTGGAGGGGCACCATCCTGTGCCAGAGTTCCGGCCCGGGTTTCTTCCGGAGCAGAGAGAACCCCGCCGCGGCCAGCAGCCCGACCGTGGTCGTCTTCACGCCTCCCCCCGTCCCTCCCGGAGAGGCTCCGATGAACATCAGCGCCGTGCATACCCAGCGCGTAGCGGGGTGGAAGGCGAGCAGCGGTATCGTTTCGAAGCCGGCCGTCCTGGAGGAGATCGAGCACAGGAGCGCATTCGAGATCCTCACGGGCAGGGACATGCCCCTGAGCGCCCCATCCCGCTCGACGATCAGCACGAAGGTCGTTCCTCCGAGGATCAGAGCCGCGGTGACGAGCGCGACGAGCCTTGCGTGGACATCCAGTCTGTTGCGGCGCTTCCCTCTGAGCGTCGACATGAAGGCGGTGACCAGCGCCGTCAGCACAGCGAAGCCGATGCCTCCTGCGACGACGAGACAGGAGATCGTGAGGCATATCGAGGGCATCCCCCTGAAGCTCTCGAGATTGTCGGGGAAGAGGCTGAAACCGGCGTTGCAGAAGGCCGACACGGAATGGAAGACGGACTGCCAGACCAGGCCCGTCGTGTTCAGCCCGGTGAGAACGGGCCTCCAGGCGGTGAATAGAATTATCGCTCCCGTAGCCTCCACGGTGAACGTCCAGCCGATGATCGATCCGATCGTCCTCCTGACGTCGCTCGTGAAGCTGGCATTCACGGCCCTCGTGATGGAGAGGCTCTGGCCGAGACCGACGCCGTGCCCCATGAAAAGGGCGAAAAAGGCGAAGAAGCTCATCAGTCCGAGCCCTCCGACCTGGATGAGCGAAAGTATGACGGCCTGTCCGAAGGGAGTGAAGACGGTGGCGGTGTCGACCACCGTGAGGCCGGTGACGCATACAGCCGATGTCGCAGTGAACAAGGCGTCCAGAGGGTCTATCCCGTTCGTGGCCGCCGGGAGGAGGAGCAGGCCGGTCCCCGTCAGGATTATCGCCGCGAGCGAGATGGGGAGTATCGCCCAGACCCGCACGTGGTTGATGAGGAACGACCCCATGTGCTGTATCAGGAGCCTCGCAGCGATGATGACTACGCTCACCTGGATCACGATGCGGATCACACGGAGCTTCTCCGGCCAGTCGGCGCCGGAAAACGCGACCACCGTCAGGACCGCGATGGTGAGGGCCAGGAAGAGCGTGACCCAGTGGTCGTCCTTCAGTCTGCTCCAGAGTGTCCGCCCGTCGGGGAGGAGGACCGCGGCGAGGTACAGCAGCCAGATCACGGCGAAGGCGTGCGTGCTCCAGGATTCGGCCAGGCCGGCGCCATAACGGGCAAAGAGCAGCGCCGGGGCGGCGAGGGAGAACCAGACCGATCCCGTGAGCCTGGAGAGCAGCCCGATGATCTTCGCCATTTCCCCCTCCGGATGGATAGCGGCATATTAGCGAGCCAGCCGCCTGGGTCAAGCTGCCTCCATCCGAAGGAAGGGCTACGCCGTGGACTCTAACATGTACGAGAAGATGCTGGGCCTCAGGCCCCTGAACGTCCGTTCCGCCCTCCCCGATTCCCGTTGCGCCATCGTGAGCGGGAGGGACATCTGCGCAGTCGCGAGAGCCAGGAACGCGATCGTGATGGCCGCCAACATCAGGAACCCTCTGAGCGCCCTCGGGATACTCAGGGCGGCGAAGAAGGCCGACTCGTTCGTGATGCTGGAGCTGGCCAAGTCCGAGGGCCGCTATACAGGCGTCACGTACGGGAATCTCCCGGGCATCGCCGTCGGTTATTCCTCGGAACAGGGGGACGGAGTCGTCTTTGCGCTGCACATGGATCACTACGCAGTCAAATCCGCGGATGACAGGGACGCCGCCATCCGGGACATCCCGCAGGCGATCGCCCGGGGGTGGTCCTCCGTGGCAATAGACGCCTCCCACAACCCCGACTTCGAGAACCTGACCTTCACCCGTGACGTCGCGATGCACATCCCCCAGTACGTCGGCCTCGAGGTCGAGGTAGGCGAGATAAGGGGTGCCGGAGTCCTCTCCACCGTCGAAGAGGCGGTCTATTTCGTGGGAGGGCTGAACTCCTGGGGGATATTCCCCGACTGTCTGGCCATCTCGAACGGCTCCAAGCACGGAACTTACGACGCCTCTCAGGGAGAGAGCGAAGGCATCGACCTCGCCCGGACCAGGGAGATTGCGGATGCGATCAGCCCGTTCGGCTGCGTGATAGCCCAGCACGGGATCAGCGGGACTCCCCTCGACAAGGTCGGGCGCTTCAGGGAGTACGGCATCCACAAGGGAAACGTGGGCACCCTCTGGCAGAACCTGGTCTTCGGGATCGAAGTCGACCCTGAAAGCGGAAACGCCGTCATCGACAACGGCTCCTTCGTGAAGAGGCCGGACAGGGGTGTGTCCTCCGAACTGTGGAACCGGATGGTCGCCGCTGCGGACGCAAGGGGCTACTCCCGCGCCTCCGGAGACTACAAGAACCTGAACCGCCCCTTCCACGCCCTCGTGATGTCCCAGCCCGCCGAGATAAGGGAGAGGATAGTCCGTGACACGGAGGAATGGGCTCTGAGGTATTTCGAGGCCTTCGGATCCATCGGCACGGGCACCGCGGTTGTCGAGGCCATCGTCGGCCGCGGCGACTGGAATCCCTTCCCCGAGAGGAGTATAGTCGCATCGAGGAGGGACCATGTCGCGGGGATGGCTCCCGACCGCACCACCGGCGCTTCGAGATCAGACGGAAAGGACTACTCTGACTGACCCCGGGCGGCCGCTCCTCATCAGGCGGGCCAGGCTGCTGGACCCGGCCCGGGGGAGGGACGAGGTCTCCGACGTACTCGTGGAGAACGGGGTCGTGGCCGCCGAAGGGACGATCGGGCCGCAGCCGGGATCTTGCGAAACGATCGAGGCGGACGGCCTGTGGCTCATGCCGGGGCTCACCGACATGCACGTACACCTCCGCGAGCCGGGCGGCGGGGAGTCCGAAACCATAGCAAGCGGGCTGAGGGCCGCCGTGGCGGGAGGATTCACCACCGTTGCGGCGATGCCCAACACCCTTCCGCCGGCGGACACTCCCGGCCGCATCAGGGATCTCGTCGAGAAGGGGCGGATGGCCGGAACGGCCAGGCTCCTGCCCGTCGGCTGCATCACCGAGGGCCGGGCGGGCGGGCGGATCGCGGACATAGAAGGCATGGCGGTGGCCGGCGCGGTGGCCTTCAGCGACGACGGCTCCCCGGTTCTGGACGAAGGAATCCTGAAGGAGGCGATGGCCGCGGCCGGGAGAACCGGGACGGTGGTGGTGCAGCACGCCGAACTGCCGTGGCTCGAACCCGGCGGGGTGGTGAACAGGGGGCCGGTGTCGGAGTCCCTCGGGATTCCGGGGATTCCGGCCGAGTCCGAGACCGGAGCCGTCGAATCGACCGTCCGTGTCGCGGAGAGCTGTGGAGGCCGCGTCCATCTCACGCACCTGTCCCTGCCGGAGAGTGTGGGGATCGTGCATGAAGCCCGCCTGCGGGGCGCGAGGGTCACGTGCGACGTTACGCCCCACCACCTGGCGCTGGACGAGACCGAGGTGCTCACGAGCGGCTCGATGGCCAAGATGAACCCTCCTCTGCGCTCCGGCCGGGACCGAGGGAGGCTGGTCGATTTGGTCGCGAGGGGATGGGTGACGGCCGTCGCGAGCGATCACGCGCCTCATGCCGCGGAGCTGAAGGCGAAGGGTCTGATGGATGCCCCCTTCGGTATAACGGGCCTCGAGACGGCTCTCTCCGTCACTCTCTCCGTCCTGACCGGAGGGCCTGAACCCATGCCCGTCCTGGACGTGCTTGCGCTCTTTACGACAGGCCCTTGCGGAGCCCTCGGGATTCCATGCCCGTCCCTCCCCCCGGGCGCTCCTTTCAATGCCGTTCTGTTCGATCCGGACGAGACCTGGACGCCATCCCGGCGCACGATGTTCTCCGGTTCGACCAACACCCCCTTCCTCGGCCGGCCGCTCCGCGGCAGGGTGAAGGCCGTCTGGACGGGGAGGCGGATATTCAGGGATGGTGCGTTTGAAAGCTGAGAACACGAGGCCGGCGGATCCCGCACGGGCGTTTCCGGGCCGCGCTCCGGCCGCGGCGCTGGCCGCCGCCCTGCTCCTCTTCCTCGGATGCGCCTACTTCAACACCTTCTACAACGCCAGGCAGAGCTACGACGATGCTCTGGAGAGCGTGAGGCTGAACCCGGACAATCCGTCCTCGTCCGAGGAGCAGAAGCTCCGCACGGCGATAGAGGGCGCCGGCAAGGTGCTGACCTACTATCCCGAAAGCCGATGGGCGGACGACGCCCAGCTCCTCATCGCGGATGCCCTGCTTCTCCTGGGTTCCAGATCCATCAGCGGGAGCGGAACCTCCAGCTACGAAGAGGCCATGAGGGCCTATTCCTCGGTTATGGTGATGACGGAGGACAACCGCATGAGGGATCGGGCCTCCCTGGGCATCGGGGATGCCGCCCTCGCCCTGGGAAGGTATCCGGATGCGGCCGCCGCCTACCGAGCCGTCTCCCGCGAGCGACGGGACCTCTTCACCTCTTCGAGGATCAGGCTCGTGGAAGCTCTGGTTCTGGCCGGAAACCTGCCCCATGCAGCGGCCGTGATCGACACCCTGCGCAACATGGACCTGTCGGACAGCCTCGAAGCCGAGGTCCTGCTCGCGGAGTGCGGCGTACTCGGCGGAATGGGTCTTCCGGACAGCGCAGCCTCCCGGGCCGAGCAGGCCGGGCGGCTCTTCCGGAGGGGTTCCGGATACTACAGAGCGGTGACGGCCGCCGCCGAGGCGTACATCGAAGGGGGGGACCCGTCCCGGGCCGTCGCCGTACTCGAACCCCTGAGAGCCTCATACAGCACCAGACGCGAGCTGGCGGACATCGCCCTCCTCTCTGCCAGGGCCGCCGAGGCCGCCGGGAACAATGCCGGCGCCCTGAGCGCCTACAGGGATGCTTCCGAACTCGACTCCTACCGGGAAGTCGGCGCCGAGGCCCTGTATCGCAGAGCGCTGCTCCTGGAGCGTGACGGACGACTGGAGGAAGCCCTGGACGATCTGGACCGGCTCTCCAGGAGGAGCGGCGGCTATCTCTGGATAAGGCTGGCCTCGGACAGGCGGAATGACATCCGCCTCCTCTCGACCTACATCGATACCCTCGCAACCGCCCCGCGGGAGATGAGGGATCTGTTCAGCCTCCTCGCCGCGGAGAAGCGGATCGACCTCTACGGATCGGACGAGTCGGCCGGGGCCGAACTCCGCCGGCTCGTCGCAAGCGAGGACACCAGGGTCGGGGCCATGGCCATGGTCATACTGGCCGAAAACTTCGTCGAAGACCCGGACAGCGCGATTGCGCTGCTCGGGAACGCTCTGGCCCTCTCCGACTCGGGCGACCTCGCGGGCAGGATCGAGGCGAGACTCGGCCTGCCGCCGGGACCGGCCGCGGAGGCGAGGCCCTCGGCGCTCCTGGAGGAAGCCTGGAGACTCTTCGATGAGGGCGAATACCATTCCGCCTGGCGTGCCGCATCATCCGCCCTAGCCTCCAGGTGGCGGCTGGACAGGGAGCCGGCTCTTCTCTGGATCGCATACCTCTCGTCCGAAGCCGCCCGGATGGACGACAGAATGGTCGAAGGCTACCTGTCGCAACTGGTCGGCAGGTATCCGGGAACCGCGGAGGGCAGAGCCGCCCTGGACCGGATGGGCGGCGCCGTCGAGGATCCGGAAGGGGAGTAGGCCGATGAACGGCGGCATGATGGACGAATCCGCCCTGGTGATGGAATCGCGCTTCGTGGACGACGGGATTGCAAGGCTCGTCCTGGAGGCCCCCGGCATCGCAGCGGAGTGCCGGCCCGGGCAGTTCGCGATGCTGGAGCCCTCGCCGGGAGCATTCCCCGTCACGCGCAGGCCTCTCACCTTCAGCGGATGCGACAGGTCCGCAGGGACGGTATCCTTCCTCTTCGACGTGGTCGGAAAGGGGACGTCGCTGCTGTCGGAAGCCTCCCCCGGCGACAGGATCCGGCTCCTGGGTCCGCTCGGCAGGGGTTATGACATCACCCCCGGAAGATGGCTCCTCATCGCCGGAGGGATGGGCGCCGCCGGATTTCCCTTCCTCCTGTCGAGGACGGGCGGCGGGCTGGTCCTGGCCGGCATGAGATCCTCGCGTGGGATCGGCTGCCTGCCCGCGGGATCGCGCCTCGCCACGGAGGACGGTTCGGCGGGGGTCCGCGGTCTCGTGACGGATCTGCTCGTGGACATCGACTGGGATGCCTTCGATTCCGTGGCTGTCTGCGGCCCCGCTCCCATGATGAAGGCCGTCGTGCTCGCCGCGCCGCGGTCTGCGGCTCACAGAATCCAGGTTTCGATGGAGAGCGGGATGGGCTGCGGCTGGGGCGTCTGCGGGGGGTGCCCGGTGCCGTCGTCGGGCGGGGGATACCTCTCCTGCTGCAGGGACGGGCCCGTGTTCCGGGCGGACTGCATAGACTGGGAGCGGGTGTGAAGGCCCCCGGCCGGCCATCGATCCCCGCCTCGTTCTGGGGCATCCCGATCCCCGGTCCCGTGGCCCTGGCCTCGGGTACCTGCGGATTCGGCATCGAGCTGGCGGAGATGAATCTTCTGGACGACGTCGCCTTCGTATTCTCCAAGGCCGTCACTCCCGAGCCCAGGGACGGCAACGAGCCTCCGAGGATCTACGACACCGGCATGGGTCTCCTGAACTCGATCGGGCTCGCCAACCCGGGGATCGAGAAGGTCCTCTCGGACGTCCTGCCGCGTGCGGCATCCATAGGCCGGCCGCTCGTAATAAACGTAGCCGGCGCGACCGTCGAGGAATTCGCCCGCACCGTCTCCGCCCTGGAGGCCAGCGGCGTACATGCCGGCTACGAGGTGAATGTCTCCTGCCCCAACGTGGAGGCCGGGGGGATGGCCTTCGGAGTCGATCCCTCGGAGGTCGGAAGGGTGACCCGGGCCGTCCGGAGGGAGACGGACAGGCCCTTCGCCGTCAAGCTCACCCCGAACGGCGGGGACATGGTCCGGGCCGCGCAGGAGGCCGAAGCGGCGGGAGCGGATGCCGTTACGGTCTGCAATACGTTCCTGGGCATGAAGATCGACTGGAGGACCGGCACGCCGGTCTTCCGCAGGGGCGTGGCCGGGTACAGTTCGCCCGCCCTGCTGCCGCTGGTGGTGGCCGGGGTGTGGCAGGTCTCCTCCGCGGTGGGGATACCCGTCATCGCCTCGGGAGGGGTCCGTGAGGCTTCGGACGTGCTGGAACTCCTCTCGGCCGGCGCCTCGCTCGTACAGGTGGGCACCGGCGTCCTCAGGCGTCCGTCGCTTCCCTCCGAGATCGCCGCCGGGCTGCGGGAGCTGCTGTGCGAAGACTGACCTGGATCGCCCCCGTACTGGCATCCGTGCTGCTCGCGGGCTCCGGGTGCCTCTCTCCGCGCCCGGTCTACAGAGGCGGCACGAGGGGCGCCGCCTCGCTGGTGTCCGGGCTGTCGCAGCGCGGCACCGCGAGCTTCTACGCCGAGGCTTTCCACGGCAGGCGGACCGCCAGCGGCGAGATCTACGACATGAACTCCATGACCTGCGCCCACAGGACGCTGCCTTTCGGTACCATTCTCGACGTGGAGAACCTGGAGAACGGATCGACGGTGACCGTCCGCGTGAACGACCGGGGGCCCTTCGTCGGCGGGAGGATCATCGACCTTTCGAGGGCCGCCGCCGACCGGCTCGGCATGATCGGGCCCGGAACCTCCGAGGTCGTGCTGAGGGTCGTCGGATTCCGAGGGGAGGACGGCTGATGTCCGGCGGAAAGGAAATGACGAGACTCTACGTTGCGCTGACCAGCGACATGGGACGGACCCCGTCCGAGCTGCTCGCCCCCCTCCGGGGCCTTGGCGTCGGGATCAAGATCGGGCTGGAACTCTTTGCCGGATCGGGCCCCGGAATCGTGAGAGAGCTGTCCGCCGAGGGTTTCCCCGTCTTCCTCGACCTCAAGTTCCACGACATCCCCCACACGGTGGAGGGGGCCGTCCGAGCCGCGTGCGCCCTCCGGCCCGCGATCCTCAATGTCCATGCGTCCGGGGGCGCCGCGATGATGCGTGCGGCCGCCGGAGCCGCAGCGGGGACCGGCGTGAGCGTTATCGCTGTGACAGTGCTGACGAGCCTGGATGCTCCCTCTCTCGAAGGCATGGGCTGGAGCCTCGGACCCGCCGGCTCCGTGCTGAGGCTGGCCGGGATGGCCCGGGAGAGCGGCATGGACGGGGTCGTGTGCTCTCCGCTCGAAGCCGCTTCGGTGCGGCAGGCGGCAGGGCCGGGCTTCTTCATCATCACTCCCGGCATCAGACCGGCGGGAGCGGGCGCCGGCGACCAGGCCAGGACTGCGACCCCGGCCTCCGCCATCCTGAACGGAGCCGATGCCGTCGTGGTGGGCAGGCCGATCAGCGCCGCCCCGGACCCGAGGGCCTCCGCCATAGCCATACTCGAGGAGCTGGAGGAAGCCGTCGCGTCCCGCCCCGGAAGGGTCTGACATCCACCCCCGAAGGTCGGCCTTACGCCTGCTGGCGCTGGCGGCGCTTCCCGCAGCCCTCTCGTTCACGGTCTGGATCATGCCGGGCGTCGCCGTCCGGGCAGCTCTGGGGAAGTTGGACGGAAACGCCCGTGCCGGAAGCGTCGTGGCTGCGCCCGGAGTCGTCCTCGTAAACGACATCTCCCTCCCCGGCAGAGGGTTCGAATGCAGCCGGGCATACGCCTTCTGGAGCGCCGAAGGCCTACGGCTCACCATGGACAGCGTCCTGATCGTCTCCTGCATCGTCGAACTCGATCACGCCTCCGGGGAACCCGCGCGGGGCCGCGGCCGGAACCGCGACATCCCGCTCCTGATCCTCGACGAAGCCAGACTCACAAGGGCCGGTTCAGATACCACGACGTTCACCGGCAGGGTGTCGGCTCCGGGCGGACGGACCTCGATCCGGGGAATCATCGGCGGCCGGTGGGGAACAGCATCCGTCGAGGCGGACGGCGGCGGCCCGGGTATGCGGTTCGAGGCCGAATTCCTGGGATGCACGGGAGTCCCGTTCTTCACGCCCGACCTGCATCGGGAGCTTTCGGGCATGTCCTTCTCGGGATCGCTGAGCGGCAACGCCATGTCGGATTCGGTCCATCTGGAGGGGACCGCGTTCGAGTCGTCCCGCGCCGGGACGGAGATACCCTTCGAGCTGTCCTTCTCGGAGAGGACCTCCCTGCTCGAGATCGACACCGGTCTCGAAGCGGCGGAGATGCTGATCGAGAAGCTTCTGCTGTCCTTCGATCCGGGGGCGTGGATATCCCTTCGACCGGCCGGAGGCATCCATCTCGCCTTCGAGGACGGGGCGCCCTGCCGCTTCGATCTCGAGGCCGGCATGGACAGCGCGGCGGTCTGGTCGGGCCGGATATCCCCGGACACGATCGTCTTCTCGGGCGCCTTCTCGGCGTCCGGGACCGTGGAATCCGGCCGCCTCGTGGTCGACAGCGGTACGGCGACACTCGGCAGGCTGCCGGTCAGCTTCCGCATGGAGGCCGTTACGGGCGACAGGGACATTCTGGACGTCGATCTCTGGAACGACGGCATCGATGGGGCCGACATAACCGCCTCGATACCGGAGCCTCTGCTCGGAACCCTCAGGGGGACAGTCCTCTCGGGCAGGGCCAGCCTGTCCGTCCACCTGAGGGTGGACGTCCAGCATCCGGACAGCTCCGACCTGTCGATCGAGGTGGATGCGGGCGGTCTGAGAGTGGAGCGCTGCCCCGTAGACGTGCGCAGTTTCGTGGACGGCGGGTCCTGCCGGATGAGGGACAGCTGGGGCAACTCCCGAATCATCGAACTCAGCCCGGCCCTGAACGATTCCTTCGTGCTGCTGCAGGACATGCCGCCCTGGTTCGAACCCCTCCTTTGCTGTGCGGAGGACGGCTCCTTCCGTCGCCACGACGGTTTCAGCCCGTATCATATCAGGAACTCCCTGATCGCCGACGTGAGGGCCCGCGGCTTCGTGAGGGGCGCCTCCACCATCACGATGCAGCTTGCCAGGAACCTTTTCCTCACGCGGGAGAAGACGCTCGCCAGGAAGCTCCAGGAAGTCTTCCTGACCTGGCGGATCGAAACCCTCCTGTCCAAGGACAGGATTCTCGAAATCTACTCCAACGTCGTCGAGCTGGGTCCGGACGTGTTCGGTTTCGCCGAGGCGGCCAGATACTACTTCGACACGGACATCCGGGACCTCGGAGTGAGGGAGACGGCCTATCTGATCTCGATACTGCCCGGACCGAGGATCTACCACGCCTACTACACGAGGGGGAGCGTGCCCGAGTGGTGGGAGCGCTATCTGGATCTCCTGATAGAGTCGGCGCGGCGGCGGGAGGGGATTCCGGAAGAGGAAGCCGCACTTGCGCCCGGGGGCGTGATAAGGTTTAATTAGCGGAGATCGTCTCCTCGCCTCGCGCTGTGCCGCCGCGCAGCGCGCATGGTTATGATCCGGCCCTGTCCGGAGCGGCTGTCGAGGGGGAAAAATGGCCGACAATGGCGCTTTCGAGGTCAGGCGGGGGGATAAGCTCTTCAGGGCCGCCTCCGTCGAGGTTCTTGTCAAATGGGCTTCAGAGAGGCGGATAAACGCTGACGATCAGGTCAGGCCCGCCGGAACCGCAGAATGGAGAAGGGCGGCCGAACTGCCCGAGCTTTCCAGGCTCCTCGATCCCTCCAACTGGTGGCACGTTCGAATGGGCGACAAGACCTACACCGCGCCCGACTTCGAGACCGTCGTCAGATGGACCCGCGAGGGCAGGCTCGCCAGCGACGCCGTCATAGAAGGGCCCAGAACCCCGCCGGGGGGCGTGCTGGCCCAGGGCCTGCCGAGGCTGTCGCCCTTTCTCAGGCCGCCCATGGCGACGGGCGACGACACCCCACCCAGGCTCAGGATAGACAAGGTCGAATACCACCCCGGCGACCTCGATACGATAAGAACCTGGATAGCCGATTCCAGGGTGCCCGTGGATGCGGAGATATCCATGGCTGGAGGCCCGTGGGAGCCCATCACCGAATGCGGTGCGTTCGAACCGGAGACGTGGCCCCGCGGAGCATGGGGTGAAATGGTTCCCGACGACGACCGGTCCCCGGATCCGGCAAGGTCAGGTCAGGTCAGGTCGGGAGGCGTGCCGTTCGAAGCCTATTCCGGCAGGTCCTCCGGGGCTTCCACGGCGTCTGCCGCTCCGGGCACGGGCAGGACTTCCGCTTCAGCCGACCGGGTCCCGCCCGGCCCCTCCCCCCTGGGGCAGTACAGGATAATGACGGGCAGGGGCGAGATCGTCGCAGGGAGTCCGGCCGAGATACGCAGGTTGCTGAAAAACAGGAGGATCCACTCCTTCGACGAGGTTCTGAACCCGACTCTCCCGGATGGCCGGTCGAGCGTGGCTGCGGTGCTGGAAGGCGTCGGACTCCGCGGCGGAAGAGGCTTCCCCGCATGGGCGGTGTGGGTCATCGTGATACTCGTTCTCGTACTGGCGTTCTTCGTGATCGATCCCCTCCGCACCGGCTATCTCGGGATCGTTCTGGAGAAGATCGGCATCTCATGGACATGACCTCCCTGCTGGCCCTGAAGCGTGACGGAGGGGCCTGTCCTCCCGGGGCGCTCTCCCGGTTCGCGAAGGGCGTAGCGGACGGTTCGATTCCGGACTACCAGGCCTCCGCCTTCCTGATGGCCGCGTTCATCCGCGGTCTTTCCCTCGAAGAGACGGTGGAGCTGACCCGCGGCATCCGGGACAGCGGCAGGATTCTCGCCTGGCCGCGGGATTCCAGGCCCGTGGCGGACAAGCACAGCACCGGCGGCGTAGGGGACAAGATCTCCCTGGTGCTTGCCCCCCTGGCGGCCGAGATGGGCCTCCGAGTTCCCATGGTCAGCGGAAGGGGCCTCGGTCACACGGGAGGCACTCTGGACAAGCTCGAATCCATCCCCGGCTTCAGGACCCGCCTCGAATCGGACGAGTTCCAGGATCTCGTCGACCGCATAGGTTTCGCGATGTGCGGGCAGACCGACGAGATCGCCCCGGCGGACAGGATTCTCTACTCTCTGCGCGACGCGACCTCCACCGTGGCCTCGATGCCGCTGATCTGCGCCAGCATTCTCGGGAAGAAGCTCTCGGAAGGACTGGACCGCCTCGTGCTCGACGTAAAGGCGGGAAGAGGAGCCTTCATGAGAACCCGGGAGGACGCCCTCGCCCTCGCTCGGATGCTCGTCGGCGTATCGACGGGCTGCGGCACCCCGGCCAGGGCTCTGGTGACCGACATGGACGTGGTCCTCGGAAGAACCGCCGGCAATGCCCTGGAGACCGCGGAGGCCCTGTCCGTCCTCAGGGGCGGCGGCCCTCTCGTCATCAGGGACCTCGCCACGAGGCTCACTGCGCTGATGCTTCAGGCTCCGGGCGATCCGGCGGATTCCCTCGACGACCTCCAGGCGGAATGCGCCGCCAGGCTCGACGACTTCTCGGCCCTCCACCGTTTCGAACGGATGGTCGAGGCCCAGGGCGGCGATCTCTCCGCCTTCGAATCGCTCGCGCCCGCTCCCGTGATCCTCGAATTGAAGAGCGACCGCTCCGGTTACTGGACCGGAGTGGACGCCGGCGTAGCGGGCGAGGTGGTGAGAGGTCTGGGAGGGGGCAGGAGGAGAGTGGAGGACGAGATCCGGCCTGAAGTGGGCTGGGAGCAGGCCGCGGAATCCGGGTTCCCCGTCGAGGACGGTCAGACGATCGGCTGGGTTCACGCCGCCGCCCTCGACGACGCCCGCTCCGCCGCGGAGACCCTCCGTGGGGCCTTCATATGGGACAGGGCCAACAACCCGCTGATACTGGAGGTCCTGTGAGATCCATTCCAATGCTGGACTTCGCCGCACTGCCCGGCAGGCTCGAGGCGGCCGGGCTCCTGACGAGACAGGGCATGGAAAGGCTGTCGAGGCTGTGGCAGAGCCCCGACCCCTCGCTGCTCGGCGTACTGGTGAGCAGGGGCCTTGTCACCGAGGAGAACCTGTACCTCTTTCTCTCCGGACAGACGGGCATCCCGTTCCGCAACCTCGATCCCCTCGAACTCGATTTCGAACTGGTCACTTCGTCGCTGCCCGGCGCCTTCGCTCAGCGCAACCATGCCGTGGTGATCGGAAGGTCCGAAGACAAGCTGATGGTGGCGACCTGCAACTTCACCGACCCGGGTCCGATAGAGGAGCTGCCGCATCTGCTCGGCCGCGACATCGAACTCTACATCAGCCGGCCGACGGACATAGCCAAGGTCATCCGGCAGTTCTACGGGCTCCACAGCTCGATACTCGCCGCAGCCAGGGAGGTCGGGGCCACAGATTCGGAAGACGTGGACCTCGGCAACCTCGAGAGATACGTCTCCAGCGAGACCGCCCGGGGGCTCGAACCAACAGACAGACCCATCGTGAACGCAGTGAACCACCTCCTGCAGTACGCCTTCGAGGAGCGGGCCAGCGACATCCATCTCGAGCCCCACAGGGAGAACACGCTCGTACGGATGAGGATAGACGGGGTTCTCCACAACGTGTACAACCTGCCGAAGAAGCTCCACCTGCCCATCCTGTCCAGGGTCAAGATGATCGCCGGCATGAACATCGCGGAGAAGCGCAGGCCCCAGGACGGCCGGATCAGGACCCACTTCGAGGGGAAGCCCGTCGAGATGCGGGCGTCGACCGTACCGGCGGCCTTCGGGGAAAAGGTCGTGTTGAGGATACTCGATCCGGGAATCCTGATGCAGGATCTCTCCAGTCTTGGCTTCGAGGAGGACGAGAGGGAGCGCTACCGGCAGCTCGTGAAGAAATCGATGGGTCTTCTCCTGGTGACGGGTCCCACCGGCAGCGGAAAGACCACGACCCTCTACTCCACTCTCACGGCCCTCGCCACCACCGAGAAGAACATCACCACGATAGAGGACCCGATCGAGTTCGTGACGGACGAGTTCAACCAGATAGCGGTACAGCCGGCCATAGACGTGACCTTCTCCACGGCCCTGCGCTACATACTGAGGCAGGACCCGGACATCATCATGGTCGGGGAGATCCGCGACCAGGAAACCGCCCGGAGCGCGATAAGGTGCGCTCTGACGGGCCATCTCGTCCTCAGCACGCTCCACACGAACGACACCGCGTCGTCGGCCGTAAGGCTCCTGGACATGGGCGTCGAACCCTTTCTGCTCAGCAGCACCCTGATCGGCATAGTCGCCCAGCGTCTGGTCCGTACTGTTTGCAGCGAATGCGCGGAACTCTGGGAGCCTCCCCAGCCCCTTCTGGCCTCCGCCGGAATCTCCGACCGGAGCGGCGGGGTGTTCAGGAGGGGAAAGGGCTGCAGGGCGTGCAGGGGCACCGGATTCAAGGGTCGCACCGCGGTCTTCGAGGTCCTCGAGGTCACGGACAGGATACGCGACGCCCTGGCCGGGTCGGCTCCTACCAACGAACTCAGGAGGATCGCCGTGGAGGAGGGGATGAGGACTCTTCGTTTGAACGCGGCCCGGAAGGTATGTTCGGGGGTGACGACACCCGGCGAGATGGTGTCGATAATGATGGGACTCGAATGACTCCGGTCAACGAAAGAGCCTCCCGGCTGGTTTTCGCCGCTCTTTCGCTCGCAGTCGCGCTATGCGCCTGCGGCCGCGGCGATCCGGCTCCCGTTCCTGAAGCGGACAGGGCTTCCGCCATCCCGGCGTCCCCCCTCGAGGTCGCGCTGGAGTTTTCGAGGCTCCTCGCGCTGAACGACCCGGCCTGCTACGAGCTGCTCGCGCCTACACTGAAGGACTCGGCGCTGGTGTCCGGAGAGCCCTGGGCCGCATTCGGCCGCTGGCGCGGATTCGACGCTTCGGGCAGGCTCACGGAGATACTCAGGGACAGCACGGGTTCTCGCACGTCATACTACTGCTCGATCAGGCGGATGGAGCATCCCGCCATAGTGCGCATAGACTTCGTGCTCAGCCCTGCGGGATGGCTGATCGAGTATTTCGGAGAGGAGATCCCGGGCGAGGTGATCGATTCGCTGAGCGTCGAGCGGACCGCCAGGATCATTATGTCGAACCCGGAGATCAGGTTCGAGATGAGGGTGGCGAGGCAGTTGCTCGACGGCGTGCTGATCGACTCGGTAGCCCACTACGGCTCTCTCACCGCCGCCATGGACCGCGGGACGAGCTTCGAAGCGTACATCGCCTCGCTGAACGACGCCGCCTATGCGGACCTGGCGTACAGCAACATCCGCAGAGCCGCCTCCATGCAGATCATCCAGGACAGAGCCACCTTCAATCTGCCGGCGGTTCCCGTCGAACTCAGCGGATTCGTCGCCGTCTGGAGGGAGTTCGCCTTCCTCTCGAAGGCCCACCTCAGGGACATGCACGAATCCATGCAGATTCTGAGGGCCACGGGGGAGTACGCTCCTCCGGCGGACACCCCGGATGACACGGAGAGGCTCCGTGTGCTAAGAGCCAACTTCCTCGCGGTCAGCGATCTGGTCGAGAGCCTCGACACCCTCTCCACGACGTTCCCGGCCATCCTGACCATCGGCGACGAGGAGCCCCTCGAGCAGCAGATCATCTACCTCGATCCCCACCAGACCGAGCAGCGGTTCGAGAACCAGATCGGCATGACGGTCTGGCGCGCGCTGGGAGTCGAGATGAACGGGGATCAGGATCCCGAGCGCGTCGTATATTTTGCCGGGAACCTGTTCCTGTTCGAGGGCACGCCGGCGGGATACAGGCTTGCATGGAGGACCTATGCCGACTACGAAAGCGACTACCATTCGGAGTTCTCGTCCAGGCCCTTCCTGGCCGACGGCTCCCGGGAGGTGACGCTGATAGGAAACTCCGGCGCCTTCGAGTACACCCTCCACTACGACGGCGGGGCGCCGGCATTCGGGAGGCACCAGCTTGGTTCGGTCGAATAGCGCTGCCCACAATACGGCCACGGCCGTCAGATGGACCGTTCTGACGGCCGTCATCTGCATCTTCTTCTCCGGCGGCTTCCTCTGGAGGGTTTTCAACGACTGCAGCACGGCGTTCAGGCAGGCCAGAGGCAGCATTCTCGTAGCCGGGCTCCGCGGGCGCGAGCCCTCGGCCTCCACCCGCATCTACGACTCCCGCGGGAATGAACTGGCCTGCGCCTTCGTCGAGAACCGGTACCCGGTGGAATACGACCGGATCAGCCCCAACGTGATCCAGGGCCTCGTCGCCACAGAGGACAAGGAATTCTACACGCACAGCGGAGTGAGCCTGCGGGGGCTCTTCAGGGCCCTCTACGTGGACCTCACCACCGGGGCCAGACACGGCGGGAGCACGATCACCCAGCAGCTCGCCAGGGGTCTGTTCCTGGTGCCGGACCAGACGCTCCAGAGGAAGCTCCAGGAAGCCTTCATCGCCATGGAGATCGAGAGACAGTTCTCCAAGCAGGAGATCCTGGAGATGTACCTCAACCACATCTTCTTCGGCCAGGGGGCCTACGGCATCGAGGCCGCCGCCCGGACCTACTTCAACGGCACGACGGCGGCCGAGCTGAGTCTCGCGCAGGCCGCACTCCTCGTCGGCCTCCCCAGGAATCCCAGCGGATACAACCCGCTGACCAACCCCGAGCGCTGCACCACCCGCCGGAACGTCGTCCTCTCGATGATGAGGGAGGACGGCTACATCACGGAGGACCAGTACAGGCAGGCCAGCTCCGCACCCCTCGGAGTGGACGTCGTCAGGCCCGAACTCGAGGCTCAGTGGGACTACTTCTCGGAATACGTCAGGCAGTACCTCGTGGCCCGCTACGGCTGGTCCGCCGTCTACGAACAGGGGCTCGAGGTCTACACCACTCTCGACCCCGACATGCAGGCGGCCGCCGTGTTCGCTATGGATAGCGTCATGGCCCTCAGGGAGCCGCTCTGGGATCCCGCGACCGGCGCCTACGCCAGCGATCCCGGGAGGCTGCGCTACCCGAGTTCCTGGGCATACTGGCAGACCGTCGAGGATACGACCTCCAGAGCCCCGGACTACATCCAGTGCGCCATCGTCGCAATCGACCCGAGGACCGGCTACATAAGGGCGATGGTGGGCGGCAGGGACTTCCAGGACAGCGAATTCAACAGGGCCGTGCAGGCCAGGAGGCAGCCGGGCAGCTCCTTCAAGCCGTTCGTCTATGCGGAGGCGATCGAGCAGGGATGGTCGCCGGGCAGCGTGGTGCTGGACCAGCCGGTGGTGGTCGATCTCTCGCCCGGGCAATGGAGGCCCAGGAACTACGACGGCCGGTTCCACGGCATGGTGACTCTCAGGGAGGCGATCGCCAGATCCTACAACGTCTCCGCCGTCCGGGTGGGGATGGCCGTGGGGATCGAGGCGGTGGCCGCCAGGGCTGCCGCGATGGGGATCGAGAGCAGTCTGCCGATAGTCAACTCCCTCCCGCTCGGAAGCTGCATGGTGAGCCCCCTCGAGATGGCGCAGGCCTACATACCCTTCGCCACGGGCGGCATGGCGCGTGACGCCACCGGGATACTCAGGGTCGTCGACAGGTACGGCAACGTGCTGGAATCGAACGAACAGCCGTCCCAGGGCATCAGGGTGCTCAGCGAAACCGGCGCCTGGCTCATGAACAACCTCCTGCAGAGCGTTGTCCGGGCCGGCACGGCGACCGGGACGCGGTGGTACGCGGGGGGAGCCCCCTATGCCGGCAGGGACGCAGGCGGCAAGACCGGCACGACGAGCGACTACGCCGACGCCTGGTTCATAGGGTTCACGCCCGACCTGGTGGCTTCGGTCTGGGTGGGATACGACAACCACGTGGTCAGGATGAGGCTTCAGAGCGGCAGAGGCGAGGCTGGAGGCGACATCGCCGTGCCCATCTGGGGAAGGTTCATGCGCCGCTCCTTCGCCGGTTACGATCCCGCTGCCGCTCCCGAGTTTCCCCCGGCGGCCTCCGGCGCCGTCGAATATTCGATCATCTGCAGGCAGTCGGGCTTCCTGGCGAATGCGCAATGCGGCGACAAGGCCGTGGACGAGATCTTCTGGGCGGGCACCCAGCCCGCCTCCTACTGTCCCATACACACCGGAACCTCCCCGTTCGCCTCGGACACGACCATCCCCGACTTCACGCAGTTCGATACGGGCGACGTCCGGGGCTGGCCCTCGAGATGATCCGCAGGCGGGTTCCCTAGATGCCACGGCTCGTCGCCGGCATTTTCGCCGCGCTCGTCCTGCTTACCCTGGGAGGTCTCCTCTTCATGCGGACCCGGACCTGGAAGAGGATTCAGCTCAGGCGGGCCTCGATCCTGGCGGCGACCAACCGCGTGGACGCCATGATCAGGCTGCTCAGGAGGAACAGGGATCGCCGGTCCGTGCTGGACCCGCTCACGAACGCGCTGATCTACTACTTCATCAGGGCCGGGAGGCTGGACGACGCCGAGGACATAGTCGCGGAAGCCATCCAGAAGGGCGATTCGAGCGGCACCGCCCTGGGCCAGCTCGGCCTCATCGCGTCGGGCCGCGGCAGGATGGACGAGGCGGAGCATTTCTACCGCAAGGCGCTGGAGAAGGATTCCTCACTGATCAGGAGCCTGGGAGTGAACCTTGCCGGCCTTCTGATAGAGAAGCGGCAGGGTCTAGACGAAGCGGAGCGGCTGCTCGAACAGGCCCTCGAAATGAGGGAAGGCGCCTCCAGGAGTGGAGTCCACGTCAACATCGCCCTTCTCGGACTCGCGAAGGGCGAATTTCGCGACGCCCTCGTCCATGCCATGACAGGCTACGAACTCATGCCTGCGGGAGAGTCCACCCGCGGCCCCAGAGCCCAGGCGCTCGCGCTGGCCGCCAGGGCGAGCGGCCTCCTCGGCGAGAGGGAGGAGGCCGTCGAGCTGTCGCGCAAGGCGCTCGACCTTCTCGAAGGGCTGCAAGGCTTCGACAAGCTGAGGACCGAGGTGGAGGAGATGGCCGCCGGGTACGGGAAGCCGGCGCCTTCTCCCGTGAGAGCGCCGCGGGGACGGCTGAACCCTTGAAGCGCGCCATAGTGACGGCCTTCGCGGCCGTTCTCGTCTATACCGCCTTCGTCCTGCTGTCAGACGCCAGGGAGTTCTCCGGGGTCATCTCCGGGTTCGACCCTGCCTGGCTGCCCGTCGTGCTGGGGCTCCCCCTTCTCAACTACTTCATCCGTTTCCTCAAATGGCAGTACCTTCTGGGGAGAATCGGAGTCAGGCTTCCGGTCCGCCGCAGCCTCCAGGTGTTCCTTGCCGGATTCTCCATGACGGTGTCTCCCGGAAAGTTCGGAGAGATCCTGAAGTCATGCCTGCTGCGCGACAGGGAGGGGATACCCGTATCCCTCACCACCCCGGCCGTCCTGGCCGAGAGGATCACCGATCTTCTGAGCATGGTCGTCCTCGCTGTCGCAGGCGCGCTGATCGCCGGCGGGCGGGAAGTCCTCCCCGTGGCTGCAGCCGGAGCCGCATTCTGCGTTCTCGGCATGGCTCTGGTGTCGTCACGGAGAGCGTTCGAGGCTACATCGCGGCTGCTCTGCCGCTTCCGGTTCTTCGCCGCCCGGCGGGATTCCCTGGATACCTTCAGGAAGACCAGCGCGGATCTGCTGGACGCACCGAGCCTCCTCGTGACGGTGCCCCTGGGAATCGTATCCTGGGGCGCCGAAGCGCTGGTCCTGGTGGCCGCGTCCAGAGCCCTGGGGCACGATCTCGCGCCCTGGCGGGCCATCCTTGCGCATTCCGCAGGGACGATCGCCGGCGCAGTCTCGATGATACCCGGAGGGCTGGGGCTGACCGAGCTGACGATAGGCGGCATACTCGCGGCCGACCTGGGCAGGTCCGTAGCGGCGGCGGTCACTATGGTGATGAGATTTGCGACGCTCTGGTTCGCCGTGGCGATCGGGCTTTCCGTCCTGGCCCTCCAGCGCGTGTGGCGGGGAGGGGAACCCGCGGGCGCCTGTGACGTTGGCTCTTTATCGGAGGAGGAATCCTGCCGGCCGTCAGAGGGTTCGGGCCGGTCGGACCGTGGAGGAGGCGGAGAATGACCGATGTCGAGTCCGGACCGGAATCGGGCGCACTCTACGCGAGGAATCCCGACATAGTGCTGCGCGAGGAGGATGAGGACGGGGCGCTCCTGTTCAATCCGGACACCAACGACGTCAGAATCCTCAACACCACCGGGCTCTTCATCTGGAGGGCCGCTTCCGGCGTCACGCTCGACGCACTGGTGGAATCCGTATCCGGGGCATTCGACGACGTTCCCGCCGACCGTGTCCGGGCCGACGTCTGGAGCTTCATGTCCGGCCTCCTCTCCGACGGATTCCTGGGCGAACTGGACGCGAGCGGAGGCGGAGCCCGCGCGTGAGCCCCCGCAAGCCCCTCCAGACGCCCTCCTCGGTCGACATCGCCGTCACGGGCAGGTGCAACCTGGCCTGTGCATACTGCTTCTACGCCGACGAGATGAACTGGCGCGACGACCTCTCCACGCAGGACTGGCTCCGGGTCATCTCCCGCCTCGGCGGGCTTTCCGTCATGAGGGTGTGCCTGACCGGGGGCGAGGCCTTCACCAGGCCCGACCTGTTCGAGATAGTCGACGGCTGCATCGATGCCGGAATGCGGTACGGCATCCTGACCAACGGAACCCTCATAGACGATGGAGTGCTCCGGAAGTTCGACAAGGGCAGACGGCGGCTCCGGCTCGACTACATACAGGTCTCCATCGACGGGCACGAGGCGTCCGTACACGACGCGATGCGGCCCGGCAGCTTCGACCGCGCCACGGCCGCCCTTGCGCTCCTGAAGTCCGAGGGGTTCCCCGTGAATGTCAGGATGACGATATCCCCCTCCAATCTCGGCTGCATCGAACAGACGGCCGAATTCCTGCTGGACGGGATCGGCCTGGAATGGTTCAGCACCAACGAGTCGTTCCGGATGGGCGCGGGCTGCGACAGGTGCGACAGCGTGCTGTCCAACCCGCAGCGACTGGAGGCGATGCACACGTTCGAACGCCTCCTGGCCCGGTATCCGGGGAGGATCAGGGCCCAGGCCGGCCCTCAGGCCAAGCTTGCGACATACCGGCAGATGGAGAGGGCCAGGAGCACCGGCGAACTCCCGGACTCCTGGGAGATGGGCCGCCTCACGGGATGCGGATGCGTCTTCGACAGGCTCGGGATAATGCACGACGGCACGATCGTTCCCTGCCACGTGCTGCACGGCCTCTCCCTGGGAAACGCCCTGACGGACCCGATCGGGGACATCTGGCTCGGTCATCCTGTGCTCGAGGCGCTCAGAGGGAGGCGTTCGATACGCATGGCGGACATCCCGGCCTGCTCCGGTTGCGAATGGGCTCCGTTCTGCAACGGGAGCTGCCCCGGGATAGCGCTCGAGAAGACCGGCAGCTTCGATATGCCCAATCCGGAGGACTGCTACGCCAGATTCACGGCCGAGACGGGGGTGAGGCTTCGTGGATGACGCTCACGGCACGAGGTCGGATTCTCCCTCCGTGCCGCCTCTCCGGATGCTCTACCTCTACATTTCGGGCGGATGCAACCTCAGATGCAGGCATTGCTGGATAACGCCCGGGTACGACCCGGACGCCTCCAGCGCGGCCTATCTTCCCCTGGAAATCCTGGAAGCAGCAGTGGAGGAAGCCATCCCCCTGGGCCTCGGCTCGGTCAAGCTGACCGGTGGGGAGCCGATGCTGCATCCTCGCTTCGGCAGGATCGTGGACCTTCTCGCGTCGAAACGGATCGGGATCATGATGGAGACCAACGGGACCCTGCTCGACGCGCCGGCCGCGAGGATGATGAGGGAATCGGGAGTGTTCGGCACGATCTCCGTGAGCGTGGACGGAGCCTGCGGCGAAACGCACGATTCACTGCGCGGGATCGACGGCTCTTTCGAGATGGCTCTCGAAGGGATCAGGCGCCTCGTCTCCGAGGGGTTCAGGCCGCAGATGATCTGCACCCTCCACGAGGGAAACGCCGCGGAGATGCACGGAGTCGTCGCGCTGGCGGCGGACCTCGGCTGCGGTTCCGTCAAGTTCAACCACGTCCAGGTCGTGGGCAGAGGGGAAGGGATGCCCGGGAGACTTCCTCTTACAAGGCTCCTCGAGCTGCACCGAAGCCTGAGAGAGACGGCGCACGATTTTCCCCGGCTCAGGATCGTATTCGACATCCCGCCCGCCTTCAGATCCGTGGGCGAACTCCTCGAAGGCGGCGCCGGGTCCTGCCGGATACTCGGCATACTGGGAATCCTGCCGGGCGGGGAGATGGCGATGTGCGGAATCGGCACGGCCATCCCCGATCTGGTCTACGGATGCCTCCCGGACGACGGCCTGGCCGAGGTTTGGGCCGGCTCCCCCGGGCTCCGGGAACTCCGCAGGATAATTCCGGATTCGATCACCGGAGTATGTGCCGGCTGCATACACAGAAACGCCTGCATGGGAGTCTGTCCCGCAGGCAACTATCACAGAACCGGCCGGCTGGATGTATCTTACTCGTTCTGCGAGGAGGCTGCGGCATCCGGGCTTTTCCCGGAGACCAGGCTCTTCGGGCCGCCGACCGGGTGATCCCGGCGTGAACGGCGCACCCGTCGGAAGGCAGGCGTCTCCCGCAGTTCCGTCCGCCTCCGGACGGACTCCGGCGGGGCTTTCCTCCCGGCGTCCTCCCGCCTTATGATCGAGGGTGAAAGAGAGGATTCGATGAAGACAGAGAGAACCAAGTACCTGCCGCCTGTCGCATTCGACGTTTCCGGAAGAGCGGCCGCCGGGCGGCAGCCCATGGGAACCTGCTACAACGGAACCTTCCTCATGGCGCAAATCAGTTGCAGTGAGGGCATCACCCCCTCCACCGAACCCGAGACCTGCTCACCCAATGGGCTGGCCCCCTCGCTCGGCGGCTGCGACTACGGGCACCTGGCCGCCAACAACTGCCTTTCGGGAACATCCTTCTGATCCACCCGGGCTGAGCGATGTCCTCGAGGAGTGTCGTCCACAGGATGGGACCATTCCTCTTCAGGACGGGTTTCGACTTCGACTATTCCGCCATCTCCGATCCGTGTTTCACGCCCTTCCTCGCTCCGGCGGACTGCATGGCCGGCTCCGCGGACGTCCGCTTCGACGTCACGATGCTGGTGCCGCAGGCGTCGAACTCCGATCCCTCCCGTCGCCCCGGAGGCGCCGTCGAGCCGGCGGAGCTGGAGGAACTGCTCGGGCGATGCCATCGTCCGGCCAGGATCAGGGGAGGCTCCCAGCTTCTGCCTCTGCTTCTTCCCCGGGGCTTCGAGGCATCGGCGGTCCTCGCGGCCGCACCTCCGGTCGCCCTGACGCGGGCGGTCTTCGAGCGCATCAGGGAGGCGGTCGGCGGCGCCGAGGATCCGATGCGCGTCTCCGTCCTGGCTCACTCCCTCATCGTGGAGATACGCGACTTCGAGAGGCTGTCGGCTTCGGTGTTCATCGCGCCCGGGCTGTCCGATCTGCTGGCGTCGAGAGCGGCCTTCTACTCCCTTAGGAAGCTCTTTTCCTTGTTCCTTCCCTCGCTCGGATCAGTGATGATCCACTGCGCGGCCGTGTCTCTGGAGTGCGGAACGGTTCTCCTGGCCGCTCCGGACTCCGGCGGGAAGTCCACAGCCGCTGCCCTCGCGCCTCCGGGCTCGGTGATCGGAGACGACAGGATACTGGCGGTTCGTTCCGGAAGCGCGTTCAATGCGTTCGGCACGCCGTGGAACGTCGCGGGCGGAAATCCGGGGGGCGGAAGGGTGGCCGCGGTGCTTCTGCTTCGGAAGGCCGACGGATTCCGGCTGGAGCGGATACACCACAGGGAGGCCTTCGCGTTCCTGTGGCGCGACAATCTGGCCTACTTCGAGGATCTTCCGCCCCGCGAGAGGGATTCGGCCTTTGAGACCACCCTCTCGATGTGCCGGTCCGCCGGATGCGGCATCCTCGGATTCTCCCCGGACCGGCTGGACTGGGACGCGGTCGGACGGTTCGCGGAAGCCGCGCCTTGAAGAGCCTCTTCTTTTCAGGATCGAGTATGCGTCCGCTGCTTTCGCCCGGCGACGTCGTCCTTTGCTCCGCGCTTCCCTTCCGGCTCGTCAGGAAGGGTGACGTGGTGGTTGTCAGACCCGGAGACGGACAGGCCCTCGTCATCCACAGGGTCGTCCGCGTGATGCCGGACGGGAGGCTGGTCACGCGCGGGGATGGATGCCCGGAAGAGGACCCTGAACCGGTCGGCCCCGGGCAGTACGTCTGCAGGGCAGTGGCGCGCGAGAGGGGATACGGACGCGCCAGGCCCGTCTACGGCGGCCGGGCCGGGTTCCTGCAGGCCGCGGTCTGCAAGGCTCTCCACCGTGCACGGAAGGCCGCGGGCCGTGCGCTGCCGTCGCCCCGCGGCCCCGTCGTCAGGATCGTCAGGGCTGTCTGGAGGCCCGGCATCGAGCTTCTGACCACGAACGGCGTACACGGTCCCGAGACGCGGTTCGTGCACAGGGGCCGCACCGTGGCGAGATGGATCCCGGCTCTCGACGCATTCTACTGCAGGAGGCTCTATGCCCTCGTGCTGGACCGGCCCCGGACGGGAAAGGGCGGCCGGGAGCCGTGATCGGGAGAATGCTGGCAGAAGCCCGGGCCGGGTTCCGCAGGGGCCGCCCTGAGGACCCGCTCGGCCGCCCGGACGCTCCATCCAGCCTGATGGACGCCCTGCGCCTCGTGCTCCCCCACGCGAAGAGGCATTGGAGGACGGGTCTCCCGGCTCTGTCGCTCTCCCTGGTTTCGGTCGCTCTGGGATACGCGGTGCCTTTCGCCACGAGGAGCCTCATCGACGATGCGGTGATGGCAGGGAACGCCTCTCTTCTCCCGTCCCGGCTGGCCGTCCTGGGCGGACTCGGGCTCGTGCTCCTCGTCGTCGGCTCGCTCTCCCGGTACGCTTCCACCCTCTTCTCGGGCTCGGCGACGGTCGATCTCCAGGACGAGATGATCCGCAGGACCATGTCCCTGCCCGTCCGGCTCTTCGGGGAGGAGCGGTCGGGCTATCTGTTGTCCCGCGTAATGGGCGACATCCAGGGCGTCTCGTGGTTCCTGTCCGGCTCCTCGGTGAACCTGGCCGCCTCGGTCGTCCGCGTCTCTGCGGGGATCGCCCTGATGATCGGGCTGGAACCGCGTCTCGGGCTCGCCTGCATTCCTTTCGTGGCCGTCCTGTTCGTGGCGTCGGTCTCCATCTCGCACAGGCTCAGGAACCTCGGCCTCCACTCGATGGAGGAGAACGCCAGGGTGTCCCGCGACCTCCAGGAGATACTCTCCTCGGGAACCGTAATCAGGGCCTTCGCTGCGGAGGGGAGGGCCGCCGGGAGGGTATCCTCCGGGCTTTCGAGGCTGCTCGGCGTCATGATGGAACGGACCGCCTCCGGCTCCGCCGCCGGGATTCTGCTCGATCTGGTCCCGGGCGCGGCGAAGCTCTTCGCGGCCGGGGCGGGGGCATATCTCGTCACGGAGGGTTCCATGACGCTCGGATCGCTCGCGGCATTCCTCTCCATGCTCGGATCGACAATGGGGCCGGCCAGACAGGCCGCCTCGACCGCCGCGCAGATTCCGCAGTCCCTCGCTTCGGTCGACAGGATCAGGGCTCTGATGGAGCGTGCCGGAGAGGAGCCCGCGGGCTCGACGGCCGTGGAGCGCCTCGCGGGGGAGATCGAGTTCAGGGATGTCTCGTTCGCATACGACGACGGACGCCCGGTTCTGTCGAACCTGTCCTTCCGCGTGGCGCCGGGAGGCAGGATGGCGGTGACCGGGGGCAGCGGCGAAGGGAAGACGACGCTTCTCATGCTGCTCCTCGGCTTCTACAGGCCCTGTTCGGGGGAGATACTGCTCGACGGCGTTTCGCTGGACTCCCTCGACATCCGCGCCGTGAGGGCCAGGATCGGTTTCGTCCCGCAGGAGGCGTCGATCATGGCCGGCACGATACTGGACAATCTCGCCCTGGGAGCCCCCGGCCTCGGTGCCGCACGGGCGTTGGAGGTCTGCATGAACGCAGGCGTCGATTTCGTGAATGAACCCGGGGATTTGGAAACGGTACTCGGAGAGGGTGGGTTCGGTCTGTCCACGGGACAGAGGCAGCGCCTCGCCATAGCGAGGGCGCTCGCTCCGGACCCCGACGTGCTTCTGATGGACGAACCCACATCCGCGCTGGATGCGGCATCCGAGGAGGCGACCGTCTCCGTGCTCGCAAACGCCGCCCGCGGGAGGACCACGGTCTTTGTGACCCACAGCCCGGGGGTTCTGGAACTGGCCGACTCGATTCTGGTACTGGAAGGAAGCAGGGGAAGGCAGGCCGTCCCCGACTGAACGGATTCCGCGACGGCAGTCCGGCCGGTCGTTCCCGCCGCCTGCGGGATCGTACTCCTGGCGGGCGCCCCGGTTGCGGTTTATATTCATTTCAGCACAGCTCGGAGGTTACGACGGATGAAATCCCTTCTGATCGCACTGGTAGCCTTCCAGGCATGTCTCGCCTTCGGCATCGACCCCGGACGCTTCAACCTCTTCGAGAGCGACACGCCGCTTCTCAGGCCCGATTTCGGAAGCTCCATGAGCTTCTCGTTCGTCAGCGGAGGAGGTTATTCCTACGGCACCGGAACCTACGTCGGATCGATGGGTTTCCTTCTTCATCCGAACGTCGCCGCCGAAGTCGATCTCGGCTATTCCAGGGTTTTCGACTTCCACGGTCCGGACGCAGGATACTACCTCGGCGGCGTCGGGCTGGACTGGAAGCCCAGCGAACACTTCCTTCTCCAGGTGAATGTGAGCGGCGCCTTCAGAGGCGACGCCCTGGAAGGCAACTGAGCCCCCTAGCACCGATCGCGGCGGCTGCCGCGCTCCTGGGTACTCCCGGTGATTCTCTTCTGCGCCTGGGCCGCGTGGAGGAGTCGATCCCCGTCCTCAGATCGGAAGCCTCGGCCCGTCGATGGGACTCGTGGGCGGCCTGGCGGCTTGCACGGGCCTACAACCTCATGGAAATGCCCGACAGCGCGGTGATCTACGCCTGCGAAGCATGGTCCGGCGAACCGCAGCGGGAGCTTTTTCTGGCGGAATACTTCAGGGCCCTGTGCAGGGCCGGGCGCCCCGACGAGGTTCTGGCTCTGGCGGATCTGGTCAGGCACGGCGGCACTGCCCGCTACTACGCGGCCTCATGCGGCCACGCGCAGTCGAGGGCCTATCTCGAGGACAGCGTCCATTCAGCCGACGATTCGACATCCGCCGACGCCTGCTGCTGGCTCTCGGTTCTTACGCGTTCGGAAGGCGAGGCCGAAAGGGCGCTGGCCCTCCTGAGGAGGGCGGTCGAGCTTGCCCCGGATGACGGCTTCTACAGAGCCATGCTTGTAGAGGAGCTGTGCGACGCGGGTCTCCTTGAAGAGGCAAGGGAACATCTCCTCCACCTCCGCCGGAACAGGTGGTTCGAGCCCCAGTACTGGTCGGCGGGCGCCGCCCTGGCCAGGCTGGAGGGCGACTGGGAGAGATGCCTGTGGGCCCTGCGGAGGTCGGTCGAGGCCAGGACGGTTCCCGGGACGCTCAGATCCCTGGGCTGGGGGCTCGTTTCGGCGGCCAGGGCCGACATGCGCGAGGGCCGTCTCGAGCTGGCGGCTCAGAGGCTCGCCGAGGCGTGCGGGCTGGATGGCGGGAGCGGGGAGGAGTTCGCCATGGTCGCGGATTCTCTTGCGGCGATGATCTCGGCCTATGAATAGGAAATCGGTCGCCGCCCTGGGAACGGCCGCACTCGTGGCGCTGGGATTCCTGCTGCCGCGGCCGCCCTGGCCCGGCGCAGGCGGCGATGACAAGCACAGGGATTTCAAGAGCCGGCCGGCGGCGTCTCAGGACGGTCTCCGTCCGGGGTTGGCCGATGGATCGAGGACGATTCGCACTGCGGGCGGCCTCCGCCTGTCATCCGCTGCACGGGCCATGCGCATCGCGCTGCCCGTGCTCGTTGTCATTATGATACTGTCGTCAGGGTGTTCGGCATTCCGGACGGACCGAATCCTGCACGCAGTCTTCTCGGCGCACGCCTGCTGTCTCGCCGGTGGCACGGCGGAACATCTGGGCGCCGGCGACGATTGCATCCGCATCTCGTCCGCCGCCACGGCGCTCGGGCTCGGGCTGGCCAAGGAACTCTGGGACTCCCGCGGCGACGGTGTATTCGACTTCGCCGACCTGGCCGCGGACATTGCGGGAACGGCTGCAGGATACGCGGCAGTCGAGCATTTCATAGCGGAGGATTAGATTGATCACCGGTTTCCTCAGATCCATCTTCGGCGACAGGCAGCGGAAGAACGTCCGGAGGCTCCAGCCCCTGGTGGACGAGATCAACTCCTGCGCCGGCGGCGTTTCCGCCCTGTCCGACGAGGAACTGGCCGCCTCGACCAAACGGTTCAGGCTCAGGCTCGCTCTCGGCGAGACCACCGACGACATCCTGTGCGAGGCCTTCGCTACAGTCCGTGAGGTATGCAGGAGGCTCTGCGGCAGCACATGGAAGGTCACGGGCCGCGATACGACATGGAACATGGTGCCGTACGACGTTCAACTCATGGGAGGAATCGTCCTCCAGGAGGGAAGGATCGCCGAGATGGCCACCGGCGAGGGCAAGACCCTCGTCGCCGTCATGCCCATGTATCTCAACGCCCTGCCCCTCAACGAGGAGTGGATCGAGAGGGCGACCCGCGACTTCGGAGAGGACCCCTCCGGCTGGTCCTTCGAGCCCATCGACGGTATCCCGGTCGGCAAGGGGGCGCATCTCGTCACGGTGAACGACTACCTGGCCCTCAGGGACTCGGAGTGGATGGGGCCCGTCTACCGGTTCCTCGGCCTTACCGTCGGCTGTATCCAGCAGGGCATGACGCCGCCCGAGAGGCGCGCATGCTACTCCTGCGACATCACTTACGGAACCAATAACGAATTCGGTTTCGACTATCTCCGCGACAACATGGCGGTGCGCCTGGAGGATCGCGTCCACAGGGGATTCCACTACTGCATCGTGGACGAGGTTGACAGCGTCCTGGTGGACGAGGCGAGAACCCCGCTCATCATCAGCGGCCCGGTGGCGCGCACCGCGACCCAGTACAAGGATTACCGGGGGGCCGTCGCCAGGCTCGTGAGCAGGCAGAGCGAACTCGTGGGCCGGATCGTGGCTGAGGCCGACGAGCTATGGGAGGCCGGGAAGGAATGGGAGGCCGCCGAACTCTACCTGAAGGCAAGGAGGGGCGCGCCCAAGCACAGGAGGCTCCAGAAGGCCCTGCTCGATCCGGACAGGCTCCGCGAACTCCAGCGGATGGAAGCCGAGAAGCTGCGCGAGAAGGCCTTCCACAAGCTCGACGAGGACCTGTACTTCGCGATGGACGAGAGGGAGAAGTCGGTAAACCTCTCCGAGATGGGCAGGAAGCTCCTCTCGCCGGAAGATCCGGATTTCTTCCTGCTGCGTGACGTGGGCGAGATAATCGCCGAGATCGACATGCTGCCCGTCCCCGACGAGGAAAAGCTCGAGAGGAGGCAGGAGGCCCTCGAGAACCAGACGCGCAAGGCCGAGTCCCTCCATGCGATCGACCAGCTCCTCCGCGCATTCCAGATGTACGAGAAGGACGTCGAGTATGTCGTGGACAACGGCAGGGTCGTCATCGTGGACCAGTTCACGGGAAGGCTCATGCCCGGGAGGCGGTTCAGCGACGGGCTGCACGAGGCTCTCGAAGCCAAGGAGAACGTCGAGGTCCGGTCCGAGACCCAGACCCTCGCCACGATCACAATACAGAACTACTTCAGGATGTACGATAGGCTCGCGGGCATGACGGGGACCGCCGAGACCGAGGCGGCCGAGTTCGAGTCCATCTACGACCTCGAGGTCGTGGTGATCCCCACGAACGTCCCCGTGATCCGCAAGGACTACAACGACAGGGTCTACAGGACCAAGCGCGAGAAATACGCAGCCGTGATCGAAGAGGTCGCGGCGCTGCACTCCATCCGGCAGCCGGTGCTCGTCGGGACGGTTTCAGTGGACGTGTCCGAGACGCTCCACCGTCTGCTCACGGCCCGCCGGATTCCGCACAACGTCCTGAACGCGAAGCAGCACCAGTCGGAAGCCGAGATCATAGCACTGGCCGGTCAGCCGGGCGCCGTGACCATCGCCACCAACATGGCCGGCCGCGGCACCGACATAAAGATTGACGAGTCCGTCCGAACGGTTGTGGATGCCGACGGGACGCTCTCCCCCGGGGGGCTCTTCGTCATAGGCACCGAGAGGCACGAGGCCCGGAGGATAGACAGGCAGCTCCGAGGCCGGAGCGGCCGCCAGGGCGACCCCGGGGCGAGCAGGTTCTATCTCTCCCTGGAGGACGACCTTTTCCGTCTCTTCGCCTCCGAGAAGATGATCGACTTCCTCAAGAGGGACGGCGAGAATGAAGGCGAGGTCATCGAGCACCCGATGCTCACGAAGGCGATCCAGAGAGCCCAGAAGCGGGTGGAGGAATACAACTTCGGCATCAGGAAGCACCTCCTGGAATACGACGACGTAGCCAACAAGCAGAGGGAGGTCGTCTACGGCAGGAGACTCCAGGCCCTGACCGGGGAGGGGCTCGCGGAAGAGGTCAGGGAGATGATCTCCGCCGTCTCCGGATTCGTGCTGGAGGAGCATCTTCCGGACGGCTCGGAACCATCCGAATGGCGGCTGGACCGGGCCAGGCTCGCGATAATGGAGCTTTCAGGCGTGGCGATGGGCATGGACGACATACCCTCCCGCACCGATGATCCCGGGGAGGCACGCCGGCTCATCGTATCGAGGGTGGATGAGTTCTATCGGATGAAGGAGGAGCGCCTCGGCGCCCCTCTGATGAGGGAACTCGAGAAATGGTCCGTGCTCCGGGCCATAGACCTGAAATGGAGGGAGCACCTCTACGAGATCGACCATCTCAAGGAGGGCATCGGGCTGAGGGCATACGGGCAGAGGGATCCCCTTGTGGAGTTCAAGAAGGAGGCCTTCGACCTCTTCGAGAATCTCCTCGACGAGATCGACAAGCTCTCGGTGAAGCAGGTCCTCTCTCTCTGGCCCCAGCAGTCAGTCCCCCTGAAGCGTGAGAACCTTCCGGCGGGAACAGCCTACCAGCCCGGACTGTCGAAACCGGGGCCGGCCCGGCAGATGCCGGCCGGTGCTTCCGCCGGCGGACTGCGGGGGGATGCCCGCCAGGTTCCTCACGGTCCGGTGCAGACCATTCGCAGGGAGAGCCCGAAGGTCGGGCGGAACGACCCCTGTCCGTGCGGCAGCGGGAAGAAGTACAAGCATTGTTGTGGAGCGGGATCGTGACGGATCATGAGAGGAGGACGAGAGATGTCTGATCGTGGCGGAGAGGTCTGGGCCTTCTTTGCGGGGGCCTTCGTAGGGGCTGTGGCTGCGATCCTCTTCGCTCCCGCGAGGGGTTCGGAGACCAGGGCGAAAATCAGACAGGCGGCCGAGGAAGCCTACTCCAAGGGCGGGCAGCTCGTGGAATCGGGCAGGGCCGAAGCGGACAGGCTGATCTCCAAGGGTCGCGAGAAGCTCGAGACCTTTGCGCAGAAATGCGAGGGGAAGGCAGTCGAGTAGGGAGCCTCCCCGGCTCCCGCCACCCGGGGGATTCGGCAGCGTCCGTGTGCATCTGGGGCGACGGCGCGGTAGGCATCGGCCTCGCCGTCGCCCTTTCGCGCACCCGGCCCGTCCTGCTCGTCGGGCCTCCGGGCGTGGATGACTCGACGGTGGTAATGGAATCGTCGGGTTCCATCACAGGCTCGGCCCGCGTCCGAAGGGTGCCCGCCGACCGCGCTCCCGCATCCCCGGTCTGCCTGATGGCGGTCAAGGCGTTCGATCTCGCGGCGGCTTCACGGCAGTCGAGGCTTGCCGGGAATGCCACGCACGTCTGCCTGTGCAACGGGATGGGCCTGGAGGAGCAATGGGGGCCGGGGTGGGACGAAGTCGAGTCCGCCGTCGTCCTCGGGGGCTTCGAAAGGACGGGCGGGCTGTCGGTGGCCACGCATCCGGGCGGTCTTATGGTCCTGGATGGAGGGATCGCCGCCGGCCTCTTCGAAGGGTCCGGCGTCGTCCTGACCCCGTGCGACAGGAGGGGGCTCGCGGTCACCAGATGGGCCAAGTGGCTGGTCAACAGCAGCCTCAATCCGGTAGCCGCCCTCTCGTCCCGGAGGAACGACGAACTGGACGCGGCGGGTCTCGCGCCGCTCGTCTGGTCGGTTGTCTCGGAGATCCTGCCGGTGGTGCCGGGGGAGTTCAGGGACGAGGCGATGGAGAAGGCTTCCGGGATGCTGAGGTTCCTCCTGGCCGAATCCCGCAACAGGTGCAGCATGCTCCAGGACATGGACGCAGGAAGGCGCACGGAGATCGATTTCATGACGGGGCTGGCCGCCGGGAGACTCCGTGACCGCTGCCCGATCGCCTTCGCTCTGTCCTCGCTGGTAAGGGCGGGACGGCGGTAAGACCTGGAGCATCTTCCGGATCAACCCCGGATATGGAGTCAGCCGTCCGGCGACTGAGCCGGACACGTCCCGTACAGTAATATCGGAGATGCAGAAAGGGCCTGCGGCGGCGGGGGAGCTAGAAGGTGTCCTCCTCGTCGCCCATGTCCGTCTCCTTGTCCAGCAGCTCCCAGGCGGGAGTGCCGGTGATGTCCTTAAGCTCGTCGACGACGTCGAGCTGCGTGGGATCGAGCTGGAGAGACTGGGAGAACAGCTCCACCGCTTCCTCGTCCTGGCCTCTGATCACGAAGATTCTGGCCATGGCGTTGTACGCCCCCGTCATCTCCGGGTCGTACTCTATGGCCTTTTCGAGCGCGTGCAGCGCATTCTCGACCATTACCTCCTCGTCCTTCTCCTCGCCCCAGAGTTCGACGGGAGGGAGGTTCTCGAGAATGGCCATGCCCCAGCAGAGACCCATGCGGAGCCAGGCCTCGGCCTGGTTCGGATCGAGACGCGTCACCTGCTCGAGCAGGCTTATCGCCTTCCCGGGGGCGTGGTCCTCCATGTACCGCCTGGCAAGCAGCAGGCGGGATTCGATGTCGCCGGGGTCTTTAGCGACCGCCCGTTGAAGCTCCTTCAGGGAAACCTGCTCCATGTCCAGAGAAACCTCCATGTCCATGAGTCAGATCGTTGGCCCGTCAATATGAGCCGAGGCATCTACCGTCAAGACCTCGGCGACGCCGTCGGGCGTCCGTCCCGGAATCGCGGTCCGTCCGCGGCAGGCGGGGGTTGCTGCCGGGGCTTCGCTGGAATACTATCGGAACATGGCTGGATCGCCCCTGGACGACGTCAGATACCTGGCCGGAGTAGGCCCCTCCAGGGCCGGCACCCTTGCACGGCTGGGAATCCTCTCCATATCCGATCTTCTTCTGCACATTCCCAGATCCTATCTGGACAGGCGCTCCATCCGCTCGATCGGTTCCCTGTCCCCCGGCGTCGAGGCGACGGTGTCCGGCGAGGTGACCCATGTCGCCGAAAGGAGGACGAGGGGCGGGAGGTCGATGATTCACGCCTACCTGTCCGACGGCACCGGAATCCTCGACATGGTCTTCTTCAATGCGGGATACCTGCGCACGAGGCTGACCGGCGGAGTACGGCTCACGGCCTCCGGCAGGGTTGACTTCTTCAGGGGGCCCTCCATGGCGCATCCCGAACTCGTCTTCCTGGACGACGACCAGAGGGCCGCGCTGGATTCCGACCGGATGACGCCCGTCTATCCCCTGACGGCCGGGCTGTCGCAGGGCGTCATGCGCGGCCTGGTCCGAAACGCTCTCGAAGCCTCCGCCGGCCGCATGGACGATCTCCTTCCCCCCGAAGCGCTGGCCGCCTTCGGTTTCAGTTCCAGGCTGGAGGTGTTCGGGACAATCCACGCCCCCACCGATCCCGACTCCGCTGAAAGGGCCCGGAGGGCGCTGGCGCTGGAGGAGCTGTATCTCCATCAGAGCTATCTGGCGATGATCCGCGCGGGATCGGGATCGCCGGCCGGTCTGCCGCTCGCGCTCGACGCCTCGGCACAGCGCGAATTCGAGCAGCGGCTTCCCTTCGAGCCGACCCGGGCCCAGTCCGCGGCGATCAGGGATATCGCCTCGGATGTCTCCGGAGAGTCGCCCATGAGGAGGCTTCTCCAGGGAGACGTGGGCTCCGGCAAGACCGCCGTCGCGGCATTCGCCTGCTGGGCCGTCTGCAGGTGCGGGATGCAGGCCGCTCTGCTCGCTCCGACCGAGGTCCTGGCCGCTCAGCACTTCCGGACGCTCTCATCACTGCTGGCTCCGATGGGAACGGCCATCAATCTCCTCACCGGCGGCTCGACAGCCAGGGAACGCGCCGACGCTCTCGAATCGGCGGCTTCCGGCAAACCATCGGTCCTGATCGGCACCCACGCCATCCTGGAGCCTCCGGTGTCCCTGCCCCGGCTGGCGCTGCTCGTTGTGGACGAGCAGCACAAGTTCGGAGTCGATCAGAGGGAGGCCCTGCTCGCCGGCAGGGATCGGAGGCCGCATCTCCTCGTGATGTCGGCGACGCCCATTCCACGCACGCTGGCAATGGCCTTCTACGGAGACCTGGACATCACCGTGATCGACGAGATGCCCCCCGGTAGAGGCCGGATCCATACCAGGATCGTGAGGGAGGAGGGCAGGAGAGAGGCGATGGACAAGCTTCTGGAAAGGCTTGCGGCGGGGGAGAGGGCGTACGTGGTCTACCCCCTAAAGGAAGCCTCCGAGAAACAGGATCTCCTCGACGCCTCCACCGCTTTCGAGCGGATGGCGGCAGGGCCTGCGGGCCGATATGGAGTCGGGCTTCTGCACGGGGCCATGAGCCCCGCGGAGAAGAACGCCACGGCGTCGGATTTCGCGGAGGGACGCCTGTCCGTACTGGTGAGCACGACAGTCGTGGAGGTAGGCCTGGACGTGCCCGAAGCCACGGTGATGATCGTGTCCGGGGCCGGGCGTTTCGGTCTCAGTCAGCTCCATCAGCTCCGGGGACGCATAGGGCGGAGCGGCAGGGAATCGTGGTGCTTCCTGATCGCCGGACGGGATGCTTCGGGGAAGGCGCTCGAAAGGCTTTCGGCCCTGGCCTCGACCTCCGACGGCTTCGCTCTGGCCCGGAAGGACCTCGAACTGAGAGGTCCGGGGGACATTCTCGGAACGAGGCAGTCCGGTCTTCCCGAGTTCCGCGTGGCCGATCTGGTCGAGGACGAGGATCTACTGGTCGAGGCTTCCGCCCTCGCCCGGGCCGGCGCTCCCGGAGCCTCCGCCGTGGAGGAGATGAGAAGAAGATTCGGCGCGGGTGCGTCGCATGTCGTGTAAAACGCCCCGGTCTGGATCCGTGCGAATCCGGGGTCTGCGCATATCATACGGTTGTCAGCGGCTGGACGCTGTTTATATTGTTTTGGGGAAATGGGGTCCTTTTGGCAATGGGGTTCCGAGACGGCCCGGGCTGAACCGCGTACATTCCCGGCGATTCGTCCGGGACACCCGGACAAGGGGGATTGATGAGCGCATCCGAAGATCGTGTCGCTGATCTCCTGAACACAGCCAGGAGTCAGATGGAGTCGGGTGACCGCGATCAGGCCCTCCTGACGCTGCAAAAGGCCCTGGATATCGATCCCGCGAACGCCGAGGTCAGGGAGGGAATCCGGAGCATCGAGCGCGAGATCGCAGCGATGAAGGTCTTCAAGAGATCCAGATCCATGAGGGCCCATGCCGCTGAGGAAGTCACCTCCGGGGCCGACTCGACGGGCTTCGTGGATGAATGCATCAGGCGATCGCAGGAAGCGATGGACGCCGGCGACGAGATCAGGGCTCTGCAGGAACTCGAGCGCGCCAGGCGGCAGGATTCCGAAAACGAGGAGATCAACCGCAGGATCAGGGCGATCAAGAGGCACATCAAGGCCAACAACCTGGCCGACCTCGGATTCACGAGGTTGAGGTCCGGCGATCCGGCGGGAGCCATCGAGCAGGCCTGGAACATCTTCAACTTCTGGCCCCTGGCGCCCGGGCTCGCGAAGCTCGTAGCCGAACTCGAGAAGGTCCAGGCCCCGGACCAGTCGGCCGCCGCCGTCCCCGCCGAAGACGAATACGCTGAGGTGGAGGAGGCCTTCGACCTCGACGGAGAGGATCTCATCGAAGCGCCCGAAGCGGAGGAGCCCGTGCCGATGGAGGCCGAAGCTCCGGACGGCGCCGGGCAATGCATCGCCTCGATCAGGGAGAGAATCTCAGCCTCCGACTATGCCGCGGCATTCGAGGAGGCTGAATCGGCCCGGAATATGTACCCCGGTGATTCGACGATCATGGAGCTTTACGAGAAGCTTTCCAGGGTCGTGGCCCCCGTCGGGGTCGAGGCCGAGGCCGTCGCCGAACCGGCTCCGCCGGCGAGGGAGCGGGTCGCCGTGGTCCAGCCGGCCGAAACGCGCGTACAGGCCGTCCGGAAGCCGGCCGAATCCGGAACGGAACAGAGGAAGAACCCTGTCCTGATGATCGTGGTGGGCGTCATCGCCCTCACCGTCATCGTTCTGGGCCTCCTCGCCATACTGAAGCCCAGGCGCCCCGCGCTCCCCGATGCTCCGCCGCTCCAGCCCTATTCGATAGCCATCTCGGTGAACGGCCCCGAGGACATGTCGATCACTCTCGACGGAGTCGCCATGTCCCGGGATTCGACCGGTCGGTTCATCGCCGCCGGCGGCGATTTCGGAGCCAAGCAGCTCGAGATAAGGGCGCAGGGCTACGAGGTGTACTCCAGGTCGCTCGACGTGCAGCAGGGTTTCTCGATGAACGAGACGATAGATCTGGACTCCCTCGGCACGAACACTACCCGGGTGCGGTTCAGCCTGCTGATGCCCCAGGGCGATCCGCAGCCCGCTCCGGGCGAGGTCACCTTCCTCGTGGACGGCGTCGAGACCGATTCCGCCTCCGTGAACCTGCCGACCGGGCCACACGTCTTCCAGGCCGTCCTGCGGGGTTACAACTCCCTGCCCGAGAGTGTCCTGGTGGACACTCCCGGGGGCTTCGACCAGTCGCTGGCCCTGCTCTCCTCCCAGACGTCCCAGATCTCCCTCACTCTCGCCGGGGACGTCGAGGGGAACGCCGTCTTCATCGTGGACGGCGTCCAGGTCGGAACCGGCAGGAGGGTCACGCACATAGCCGACAGGGGACAGCACACGCTGCTGATCAGGATGGAGGGCCACGAGGACTGGAGCCGATCCATCACGCTGGGTGCGGATGGTTTCAGCCAGACGGTCTCGCCGGTCGAGATCGCGACCACGGGCAGGCTCCTGATCGGGCCGGAACCCTGGGCGGACGTCTCCATCGACGGGCGGTCCTACGGGCAGACTCCTCTCCCTCCGATAGAGCTCGAGCCGGGAACCTACTCGGTCACGCTGACCAACCCCGACTACGAGGATCAGACCAGCTCGGTCACGATCTCCCTCGGCGAGGACACGATGATCAGGTACACGGCTGCAGAGAGGCGGCAGCAGCCCGAAGTGATAGAGGAACAGCCGGTCCTGCCGCCCTTCGCGATATCCCAGACCGCCCCGGTCATCCCGGGCATGGCCCGACAGCGCGGAGATATTCACGGGTACGTCACTCTCGACGTACAGGTAGGAACCGACGGCTCGGTCACCGGCGTCACCGTCACCAACGACCCGCTCGGTCTGGGCTGCGGTCAGGCCGCTGCAGACGCCGTGCGACAGTGGCGCTTCCAGCCGGCGACCCAGGGCGGCCGACCGGTCGAGGTTTCCACTACCGTCCAGGTCCGCTTCGACATCGACTAGGACGGCGGATGGTCAGTTGATCCAGGGCTTTTCCGAATACTGGACCCCCTCCGTGGACCTGTACGAGACGGGGGAGATGCTCGTCCTCCATGTCGAGCTGCCGGGGATGAGCCTGCCCGAGGTCGAACTCCTCGCCAACGCCCGTTCCATCATCGTCCGGGGAATCCGCAGGCCGCCGGAAACAGGCATGCCGGCAGAGAGGCTGGAGATCAGGACGGGCCGCTTCGAGAGGGAGATTCCACTCCCTTACCGTATCGACGTCGAGAGAACAAGGGCTTCGATGAAGAACGGAGTCCTCTGCATCGAGATGCCGCGGTCCGAGGCCCGGCCGGTGGGCATAAGGATCGACTGGGAGACTTCAGATGACTGACGAAACGGAATTCAGACTCCCCGAAACCATCCCCATCCTTCCGCTGCAGGACGGGGTGGCCTTCCCCTACGGCCTCATCCCCCTCACCGTGACCGATGCCGCGCAGATCGGCCTGGTGGACGACGCAGTGGTGGGCAACAAGATCATCGGTCTGATAGCGGCGAGCAATCCGGACTCCATCCCCGTCGATCCGGAGGATCTCTACAGCGTCGGGACGGCCGCCGGAATAGTCAAGCTCTACAGGTTCCCCGGCGACGTCATCAGGCTCAGTCTGAAGGGCCTCGTGAGGTTCCGCATACTGGAGTACGTGCAGACCACCCCCTATTTCGTCGCCAGGGTGGAGAGGCTCCATACCCAGTGGCCCCAGCGGGACGAGGAACTGGAGGCCTGGCGCAAGAACATCGAGATGCAGCTCAAGCAGATAGTCGAACTTTCGCCCGGGGTGCCGGACGAGGTCCAGCTCGTAGGGCTGCTGAGGGACCCCGAGAGACTGGGATTCGTGGCCGCCGGAGGGATCGAGACCGGCGTGAAGGAGAAGCAGCGGATTCTCGAAGAGGACAACATTCTCAGGCGGCTGCACCTCCTCTCGGACCTGATGGCCAAGGAAGTCAAGATCCTGAAGCTCCGCAACCGGATACAGAGTCAGGTCCGGTCCGAGATAGAGAAGGACCAGAAGGAATACTGGCTCAAGGAGCAGATGAAGGCCATCCAGAAGGAGCTGGGCTCCAGGGAGGGGGACAACCCGGAAGCCGCCGAGCTGCGCGACAGGCTGGCCGTGGTGAACCTGCCCGATGAGGTGCGGAAGGCTGCGGAGGAAGAGCTCGACAGGCTCGCCAGGATGCCTCCGGGAACACCGGAGGTGGCCGTCTCCCGGACATACATCGAGTGGATCGCCACGCTGCCGTGGCTGGAGGGTTCCCAGGACTCACTCGACGTCGCTGCGGCCAGGTCCATACTCGACGAGGACCACTACGACCTGAAGGACGTGAAGGAGCGGATCATCGAGTTCCTGGCGGTCAAGAAGCTCAATCCGTCGGCCGCAAGCCCGATCCTGTGCTTCGTCGGGCCTCCTGGCGTAGGTAAGACCTCGATGGGCCAGAGCATCGCCAGGGCGATGGGGAGGCGTTTCGTAAGGATCTCGCTGGGAGGCGTGCACGACGAGGCGGAGATAAGGGGTCACAGGAGGACCTACGTCGGAGCCATGCCCGGCAGGATAATCCAGGGGCTCAGGGAGGCCGGCACCAACAACCCGGTCTTCATGCTGGACGAGGTCGACAAGATCGGCCGCGATTTCAGGGGCGATCCGACCTCCGCCCTGCTCGAGGCCCTCGATCCAGAACAGAACTTCAGCTTCAGGGACAACTACCTGAACGTCCCCTTCGACCTTAGGAAGGTCGAGTTCATCACGACGGCGAACCAGCTCGACACGATTCCTCCCCCGCTGCTGGACAGGATGGAGATCCTGCGGCTGTCCGGCTACACGGGGGCGGAGAAGCTGGAGATCGCAAAGCGCTACCTCGTTCCCAAGCAGGTGAAGAACAACGGGCTGGTGGGGAGAAACGCGAGATTCCACAAGAGCGGTCTCACCGCCATCATCGAGGGTTATACGAGAGAGGCGGGAGTAAGGGAGCTGGAGCGCCAGATCGGAAAGATCTGCAGGAGGATAGCCGTCCGTGTGGCTTCCGGGGAAAACGTCGCGGCGAGCATCACGGGCGGCACTGTCGCGGACTTCCTCGGCCCCGTGAAGTTCTTCTCCGAGACGGCGGGGCGTGAACCGAGGGTGGGCGTGGCCACGGGCCTGGCCTGGACGGAGGCCGGCGGCGAGATCCTTTTCGTCGAGAGCACGACCATGCCCGGCACCGGCAAGCTCTCCCTTACGGGGCAGCTCGGAGACGTCATGAAGGAGTCCGCCCAGGCGGCCCTGAGCTGGGTCAGGGCGCATGCGGCCTCCTACGGTTACACCGGTGACTTCCAGAAGATCGACATCCATGTCCACGTCCCGGCGGGGGCGACTCCCAAGGACGGGCCCTCGGCCGGCGTGGCGATGGCTCTGTCCATTCTCTCCGCGGTCACGGGCAGGCCTCTCAGGTCCGATTGCGCCGTGACTGGGGAACTCACGCTGCACGGCAGGGTGATGATGGTGGGCGGCATCAAGGAGAAGGTGCTCGGCGCTCACGCGGCCGGGATAAGGAAGGTGCTTCATCCCAGGGACAACACAAGGGACCTCGAGGAGATCGACCAGTCCCTGAGGAGCGATATGGAGTTCGTGGCGATTGACAGGATCGAGGATGCCGCAGGCATCTTCCTGGTCGAGGGCGGTGTATCATGAAGAGGCTGGCGATACTCGCGGCGGCCCTCGCACTCGCGGCATGCGGGAGGGCTCCCGACAGGCTGGTGGATGGAAGCGGCCGCGTCGTTTCCGGAAGACTCACGGCGCTGGACGGCGCCAGTGCGACATTCAAGGGATTCTCGGTAGAGATTCCCGGCGGCCGGGCGTCGGTGCTCCTGCGCAGCGGAGCGCTCTACCGAGGGGACGTCTCCCTGGAGTCCGGCACTCTCTCGGTTTCGGGCGACGGCATCGAAGCATCGGCCCGGCTGCGGGACGTGGCGGTCATAACCTGGGGGCCTGCATCGGTACGGAACCTGCTCCTGGACGTACACGCCGGCTCGGGCTGGTGCGACACGCATCTCTATGTGGAGCGGGGCGCGAGGGTGGTCATCCTGGCGGGCGGAAGCTCCGTCGTAGGTACGGGAACGGTCGGACCAGAGGGGCTCGAACGCACGGCCACCACCATCTCCCTCTCGCCGGAGTCACTGGACGGGAGCCTCGTCGGGCGGATCGGCGAGGACGGCGATCCCTTCACCATAGGTGAGAGCTGGGCCTCCGTGGCCGAAACGGACGGGTACCTCGAACTGGCGGTGAACGCCCCTTCTACCGGCGCGGCCGCCGGGTACTACACCGTCTCGATAACGGTCGAGAGCGATGGAACAGAAAACCTTACCGCGATCTTCCCCGGCAGGTGACGGCTCATTGACTTGGCGTTCCAACTAACTTAAGATTTTATGAAGTTATGATATTCGTGTCGTGAGCCATGCCGGGTCGGCCGGATCGGTCCGTGAGGATTCGCAGACGGCAGCCCGGGAGGATTTGGAGGTGTCGGATGCATTCGGTCATTTGCGGCCTCGTACTGATGGCTTTCGCCGGGACTGCCTCTGCCTCGGCGACGACCTACACGATCGGTTACGGCGATACTCTCTGGGATCTCTCGATCCGTTTCTACGGAACTCCCGACTACTGGGACGACATCCTGGCGGCCAATCCCTCCATCATGGGCGTGGAATACCTTGTCCCGGGGATGGACATCGTCCTCCCGGACATCGCTGGAACCGTCGGCGCGCCGGCGCCCACAAGAACACAGTCGGTGACGGTGGCTCCGGCCCCCACCCTGACGGCCTCGACTCCTATTATCAGCCGCATACGCCTGGAATCGGCCGGTTTCGTGGCCGTCAATCCGGTTCCCGCTCCCGGGGTGGTTCTCGCCGTCAACGTCGAGGACCAGGGGATCGTGTCCAACGATGACGCCTATGCGGGCGACCTCGTGGAGATCGACATGGGCACCGCCGACGGAGTGTCCGTGAACAGCGTGTTCAAGATCCTGAACGTCGGTGAGCAGGCAGTCGACCCGGAGACCGGGAATAAAATCGGCACGATAGTCAGGGTCGCCGGCCTGATAAGGATTCTGGAACCGTCGGAGAACACTTCGATCGCCCTGGTGGAGCACAGCAACATGCAGATCAACGCCGGAGACCTGGTGGTCGTGTACGAACGGGCCGCCGACATCCCGATCAACACCCGCCCGGCATCCGAGGACATGACGGCATGGGTCATAGGGCTTCAGAACCCGCTCCTCACCCGCTCCTACACATATGACGTCGTCTATCTCAACAGGGGTTCCGAGTCCGGTCTCAGGCCGGGCGACGTGTTCGTCGTCTACAACTACGGGGACATGGCGTACGACATCTCCGGGAACAGGGTCGTCACCGCGGACATCCCCATCTCCGAGCTGGTCGTTCTGACGACCGAGCGTACGACATGCTCCGCCCTCGTATCGGCCAACATCACGGGAGATCTGATCGAGGTCGGCGACAGGATTCATCTCGCGAGGAGACAGTCGGCTCAGACAGGCTCCAGGTGAATTGGAAGGTCCTCGTCCGCGCGGAGAACCCTCCGCCGGGGACTCTCGCCACACTCGAGGAGCTTACCGGCCTGAGCCGGGGCGAGGTTCTGCTCGCACTCCGGAGGACGGGTCTGACCGTAGGCGATGACTTCGACGAGCCGAGGGCCAGGGCCTTGGCCCGGACCCTCGGGGATCTGGGTCTGAGCTGTACCGTCAGTCAGGCGGCCTTTCCGGAGACTCCCGCCTTCCGCGTGGTGCTGACCGGTTTCAAGCCCGGACACAGGGCCAGGCTCCGCGAGACGCTTCAGAGGCTTTCCGGGCTTCCCCAGGAGCAGATCGTCGTGTGGCTCTCCAGGATTCCTTTCGTGCTGAAGGACTCCGTGGACTACGAGACTGCGAGGAGGATCAAGAGGGCGCTGGTCGAGGCGGGAGGCATGGTCGATCTCAGGCCCGTCCAGCCTGCCGCGACTGCACAGGTGGAGCCGAAGGCGGCGCCTGTCGAGGCTCCGAAATCCGTCAGGGCCGCATCGCCGCCGCCCGGCGGCGCGGAGACCGTGGCCGGACCCTTCCCGGTCTCCCCGTCAGGGAAACCTGAAGAAGGCGGACAGGCTTGTGCCCTCAGTGACCCGCCGCAGACGGCTGCGTTTCGCGCGCCTCCGGTGATCCCCGGGGGCCCGATGACGAGCGAGGCTCCTCCGGTCATCATCTTCAGGTGGCCGGGCATGGCTCCCGTCGAACCCCCGGTTCTCCCCTCGCTCGAGGATCTGGGAAGGATACCCCCTTCCTCCTGCGAGACTCCGCCCATGCTCCATCCAGTACCGTCTCCTCCTGGGTCGGCGCTCTCGGTCTATCTCCATTCGATTTCGCAGGACGCCGTCGAGGGTCTTCTCGGGACTCTGTGCGAGGGGCTGGAGTTCGGGCGGGAGGAGGCGATGGCCATTCTGGACAGGCGGCTGCCGACAAGGATCGTTTCCGGACAGTCTCACGAGAAGGCGAGGGAGATCGCGGCCCTTCTGGAACGACCCGGGGTTACCGTGGGCCTGAGTTCGACCGTACCGTACAGGTCGGCTCCCGCCTCGAACCAGGGCGGCTTCATCGCCTGGCTGAAGCGCAATGGATGATACCATCCGCGATTATCTCGACTACGCCGCGCTGGAGAAATCCCTCTCCCGCGCCACGATATCGGCCTATTCCACCGATCTCGCCTCCGCCGCCGAATGGTTCGCCGACCGCGGCACCGGGCTCCCCGATGCCGACGCCCGAAGCATCGCCGAGTTCGCGGCATCCCTGGGCGGTTCGGGTTTCTCCCCCTCCTCGGTGAGGCGGAAGCTCTCCGTCCTGAGGGGGTACTTCGACTATCTCGCCTCGGAGGGCCTGAGGGCCGACAATCCGGTGGAGGGAACGGTTTCCGTGAAGATTCCGGACAGGCTTCCGGACGTCCTCTCGCCCGTCGCCGCGGCTGCTCTCGTGGAGGCGTTCGACGGGACGACGGCGGTATCGACCAGGAACCGGGCCATGCTCGAACTCGCATACGGGTGCGGCCTGCGCGAGAGCGAAGTCACAGGGCTGACCACGGACAGGCTTTCCCTCGAGGAATCCACTGTGAGACCCCTCGGGAAGGGAGGCCGGGAGAGGCTGCTGCCCCTGGGCGGCCCTGCAGTCTCATGGCTGTCCCGCTACATGGGGGCGCCCAGGCTGGAACTCCTCCGCGGTCGCCCCAGCAGGTTCGTATTCGTCGGGCGCGGCGGAAGACCCCTTTCGAGAATGTCCTTCTGGAACATGGTGAAAAAGGCGGCGCTCACGGCGGGGCTTCCGGCTACGGTCCACCCTCACACGCTCAGGCACTCCTTCGCCACGCATCTTCTGGAGGGCGGCGCCGACCTCAGGGTAGTCCAGGAGCTTCTGGGTCATGCCGACATCAGGACCACCCAGATCTATACGGACATAGACAGGACCTGGCTGGTCGAAGTGATGAAGACCTGCCATCCCAGGGCACGGAATTGACCCGCTTCCCCAGCGCTTTCCAGACTTCCTGGCAGGTATCGCTCGCGCTCTACCACATGGCCCTGTGGAGCGGAGGCAGGAGGGCCACCGTATGGATCCCCCAGTTCGCCTCCCTCAGGAATCACGTCAGGGAGATCTCGCGGAGCGCAGCGGGCTCGCGCGTGGAGAAGCTGTCCAGAACCCTCAGCAAATGGCCCGACCTGGCGGAGGTCTCCGCCTCCCTCCCGGCCGATTCGGCGTCGGAACTGTTCGCGGCATGTCTCGACGAGTCTTCCGCCCTGCTCGAGCTGGGCTATCCTTCGGCAGAGGGGCTCGACTTCGTGACCAGGCTGCCCTCTCCAGGCTCCAACGGCAGGAGGACTCCTGCGCAGATGAGATCCGCCGTCCATCATCTCGGAGGGGACTTCCAGCTCCTCAAAACGATGATGCGCGTTCCCGATCCCTTCGCCCCCTGCCTCAGGGTGACGTTCTCGGTATGGCCCCGGTATCTGCCCCCTGAGGAATTCGAAAGCCTTCACATGCCCTGGCCCGGAGGCAAGCTGACCACATCCGTGTCGTACCGGAGAGATCTCCGGGGATACGCCCTGCTGTGCATGTTCGATCTGGCCGTGCGGCTCAGGGCTTCGGAAGGAATACAGGCGATGCACACGGGATTCGGCTCCTTCGCCGACGAGATCACCTGAGACGATGGAGATACGCTCCACTGGCGTTGCGAGGGACTGGAGCTGGACCAGGTGCTACCTGGCGGGCGATCCGGAGACCCGTGACGCCATACTGGTGGATCCCTCGACTACGAACGAGTCGGAGAGGTCAGGCGTGGAAGCCATGGTCTCGGGATGGCGCGTCGGGATCATAGTGCTTACGCACGGCCACCTGGACCATATCTCCGATGCCCGGTACTGGCGCGACCGCCTGGGAGCCCGGCTCGCCGGCCATCCAGCAGACCTGCCCATGTTCGAGAATCCCGCCCTGAACGCTTCGGCGTTCTTCGGGAAACCGATCTCCACCGGCCCCCTCGACATCGACCTCGTCGATGGCGGGACCCTCCGTTCGGGCAGCCTCGAATGCACCGTGATCCACCTTCCCGGACACAGCCCCGGAAGCGTCGGCCTGCTGTTTCCCGGGCACCTCTTCTCGGGGGACACGCTCTTCAAAGGTTCCGTGGGCGTCGTGAGCCTGCCCGGCATCGGAGATCTCTGGGGGGCATCGATGGAGACGGAGATCGATTCCATAAGGAGGAAGATCTTCGCCCTGCCTCCCTCCACCGTCGTACATCCCGGGCACGGGCCGGATACGACCGTAGGGGAGGAGATGCGCAGCAACCCCTTCGCCGCCGTCCTCTAGATTCGCCATAATAGCGTTTTGATTCCACGGAGTTCCGTCAACCGCAGCGAGTGCGACTGATCCGTTCCGCCGCTTCAGGAGGACTGATGAACCCGTTGATTCTGACAGCCGTCCTGGGCAGCGTTCTCCCGCCTGCGGACGATGTGCCCCTGATGCTCTCGGGGGAGAGCCGTCCGGTGGTTCTCGAGGACGGATCCGGATGGGTGAGGATCCTCGAACAGAGCTACGTATTCCTCAGAGTGACGGCGGAACCGTCTTCCGTGCGTCTGACGGCCTACGACGAGGACGGCAGGACGCTGGCCTCCGGCAACAGGGGAGCCCTGTCCCTCTCGGCCTTCGGCGACTACTGGTTCTTCATCGAGGTTGCGGGCGAGCCGGGTACCGAAGCCGTCGTCTCCGTCTCCGACAAGGCCCCGCTGCCCATGAATCCGGCCTTCGGACAGACCGGGAGCGTCTCCCGCAGCGAGATGAGCGAGGCCTTCCGGTTCGTCCCGTCCCGTGAGGGCGAGTGGCTGTTCGAACTGGTCGGAGGAAGCGCAACCGACCTGGATCTGGAGGTCTACGGGAACGGAACGGACCTCTGGGCGGGAAGCTACGGCACAGGGGGCGACGAGTCCGTGCTGGTTTCCGCCACGGCGTCCGATACGCTGATCGTGGTGGTGTCCAGGTACAACAAGGCGGGGGACGGTTCCTTCTCCCTCGCGGCCACGCGTCGAGGTGATTTCCCCACGCTCTCCGGAGCCAGAACCGGAACCCTGGACGGTAACAACTACGTAGCACGGTTCCGCATCGATCCGTCCGACCGGAGGAGGCTGCTGACGCTCGGAAGCCCGTCCGAATCCGGCGACATCGACCTGACCATCTATGACGCCGAAGGCGTGTACCTGGCCGGCTCATCCAGCTATTCATGCCAGGAGGCGCTGCTCCTCCCGGCAGGCGGCGGAGGCTTCCTGGCGGAGGTCACAGCCTACGACCCGGGCGATTCCGGCAGGATAAGGTTCGATCTGCGGGAGCAGGGGGATCTGGAGGCCTTCTCAGGGGAGAGGGTCGACACCACCCTGACCGTGTCGTCCGGCAGGACGCAGATTGTCGGGTTCACCGCCCCCCGCGACGGGATGTTCGAGATATCCGCCCTTTTCGAGAAGACCAGGGATGGCGACTTCACCGTCTTCCGAAGCGAGGGTCCGCCCCGGATCTCCCTCACGACCGAGCGAGGCGACGAACGGCTCACGGTATGGCTCGCCGGCGGGGACACCCTATGGGTCAGCCCGAGCTACTCCGGAGCGGTCGGTCCGACCGGTTGCAGGCTCGTCATATCTCCATCCAAGGCAACGATCCTCGACGGGACGGCGACCGGGGAGCTGAGCCCGGAGGCGCCCGTAGCGACGTTCCTCGTCCAGTCCGAGGCCGATGCCGTCCTGAGCATCAAGCTGCGCGGATCGGACAGGGAGACCGACTTCGACCTCTTCGTCTCCGGCCCGGGCATCGACAGGATGGCTCAGGGGTGGATCAGCTCCGCCGATGCCGCGGGAGACGAGGAAATCTCGTTCTACTGCCCGGAGGCCGCCCTCTATTCCGTCACAGTCTATGCTTACGAGCGCAGAGGCCGGGGATCCTTCACGCTCTCCACCGAAAGCATCGGGAGGGAGCCCCTCGCGGCTCCCGGCGGCCCGGGCGAGACATGGGCCATAGTGGTCGGGATAAGCGGCTATCCATCCGCCGCCAACGTACTCGAACGGGCGAGCATGGATGCGCTGGACTTCTACCGGTTCCTCGTCAACAGCCAGGGCGTCCCGCCGGACCACATCGTCCTCCTGGTCGACGACATGGCCACCGCGGCCGCCTTCCGCAACGCGGTGACCCGGGTTCTGTCCGCCGCCGGCGAGGGCGATCTGCTCTTCGTGTTCTTCAGCGGGCACGGCAGCCAGGACATCCCGGGATCGGGCGGACCCGAGGAGCCGGACTCGGCCAACGAGACTCTCTGCCTCTACGATGAGGACATCGACGACGACTGGCTTTCCGGGCGCCTGTCCGGCCGGGAGGCGTCGGTCGTCCTGCTCGTCGACGCCTGCCACTCCGGAGGGCTGGTCAACGACTTCGGCGAAGGATCGAATGTCCTCGTGCTCACGGCGGCCAGGGAGGATCTCAGCGTCAGCGAGAGGATCCTCACCCCGATCCTCCTGGACGGATCAGCAGGCGAGGCCGACGCTGACGGGAACGGCAGGATTACCGCGGGCGAGCTGGCCGCCTATGTCGATTCGAGGCTGCGGCTCGTCTGTCCGGTCTGTGACGCTACCATCGATCCCAGGACGGCGCTCTGCCCCGACTGCGGATCGGTCCTGAAGGGCGAGAACCGTGTGCCGAGGCCCGAACAGGGCGTATTCATCGACCCGGACACGGTCCTGTGGACGACGGGAGGATGACGGCTTGGAGGACAGGGATCTTCATCCGCTGGAGCTGACGCTGCTCTCCTACCTCGACGGGGTCGGCGAGGCCTGGGACGAGGAGATTATCGAGAAGAGCGGGATAGGCGGGGAGGGCTCCTACAGGCGGGCGGCCCAGTGGCTCATCTCCAGAGGGCTGGTCGACGAGGCCGGCGCCTCGGGGGAGACCAGGGTCCTGCTCGGTCCGCTCGGCGAGGAGTGCGCAGCCGCAGGCGGAACGCCCGAGCTGCTGCTTCTGGATATGGTGGAAGAAGGCACCGGGGACTTCGCCGCCATCCAGGCCGACAGCAGGTTCGATCCCGCCAGGTGGGGAAGCGCCCTCGGCGCCCTGACCAGGAGCGGCCTCGTCAGGCGCGATGGCGGAAGGCTCGAATCCGCCGGCTCTGAACGGGGGGTCTTCGGCCTTCTGTGGGAGCAGGTGTACGCCCCGCTGTCGCAGGGCGGGACGGTCGTCCTCGAGAGCCTCGATCCCCAAGTGGCGGCGATGGTCTCCGACAGGAGCCCGAAACGCGGCAGGGGAAGGGCCGAGTTCCTGCTCTCCACCTCGACCTGGCAGAAGCTCTCCATAAACGAGAACGGAAGATCGGCCCTGGAACGGGCGAAGGCCGGAAGGATAGCCGGCCGGCTCACGCCGGCGATGCTCGCGGACGGCTCCTGGCGCGGCCTCAGGTTCAGGCGTTACGAGATGGACATACCGGCCGCCAGGATCCACTCCGGCCGTCTGCATCCCTACAGGGTCTTCCTCGATTCCGTCAGGAGGAAGTTCCTCGCCCTCGGATTCAGCGAGATGAGGGGATCGATCGCCGAGAGCGAGTTCTGGAACAACGACGCCCTGTTCATGCCCCAGTTCCACCCCGCCCGCGACATCCACGACGCCTACTTCCTCGACACCGGAGGCAGGCGGTTCGCCCCCGCGGCGGACATCCTCGCGAAGGTCGCCTCGGCCCACAGGGACGGAGGCGATACGGGCAGCCGGGGGTGGTCCTACGACTATGACGAGTCGCGCGCCGGTCTTCCCATACTCAGATCCCAGGGGACGGCCCTCTCCGCGAGGTGGATGGCGTCCTCCCCCTCCGTCCCGGGCAAGTACTTCGCCATAGCCAGATGCTTCAGGTACGACCAGGTCGACGCCACCCATCTGCCCGACTTCTTCCAGGTCGAGGGCATCGTCCTGGGGGAGGACATCAACCTCAGGCATCTCGTCGGCCTGCTCCGCCTCTTCGCCGAGAGGATAGCGGGAGCCACGGAGCACAAGCTCTATCCGGGCTACTTCCCCTTCACGGAGCCCTCCGTCGAGATGCACATCCGCCATCCGTCCATAGGCTGGATGGAGATGGGGGGGGCGGGCCTGTTCCGCCCCGAGGTGACGAAACCCCTCGGGGTCGAGGTGCCCGTGATCGCGTGGGGGCTGGGGCTCGACAGGATGGCGATGACCGCCATGGGACTCGCCGACATAAGGGATCTGATGACGGACGACCTTGGGAGGCTGAGGGCCATGAGGGTGAGACCCGAGAGGATGCCGGGAGGCGGGGGAGGCGTGGCCGATGCCTAAGATAGAGGTCGCGCGGAGGGATCTCGAGAGGCTCTGCCCCTCTCTGCCCGGGGACGACGCGGTCCTGGAGGAGCTTCTCGCCTCGCTCAAGGGCGAACTCAAGACCGGTGGCGAGCTGCTCAAGATCGAACTCAACGACACGAACCGCCCCGATCTCTGGTGCGCGGAGGGTGTGGCGCGGGGCATCTCGGCCCTGAACGGCTACTCCCGCAGATATCTGGTCGATCTCCCGGAACCTTCGGTACGGATCGAGGTGGATGACTCGGTCACCGCCGTCCGGCCGTGGATAGCCGCCTTCAAGGCCTCCGGACCTCCGATCGACGAGGAGGCTCTCGCCGCTCTCGTGGCCGCCCAAGAGAAGCTGGCGGGCTCCTTCGGCAGAAACAGGAAGACCGCCGCCATCGGATTCTACAGGAGCGGGTGCATCTCCTTCCCGGTGAGGTATTCGGCCGTTCCCCGCGATTCGGTTCGCTTCACCCCGCTCGGGTGCGATTCGGAGATGACCCTGTCCGGGGTGTTGAGCGACACCGAGACCGGCAGGAAATACGCCCACCTCGTGGAAGAGGGGGCGCTCTGTCCCCTTATCTCGGACTCCTCCGGCAGCGTGCTGTCGTTCCCTCCCGTCATCAACAGCGAGGGAACCGGCCGCGTCTCGGTCGGCGACCGCGATCTCTTCTGCGAGGTCACAGGCACCGACTGGAACACCGTCGGCCTTACCGCCTCGATACTAGCATGCAACCTGGAGGACCGCGGATTCAGGATCGAACCCGTGGAGATCGGGTATCCCCGCGAAACCCCCGACGGCGGCTCCGTCTCGATAACGCCCCGCAGGTTCTGCGACACCCTCTCGACCACCCGGGAGCGCATATCGACGGTCCTCGGGATTCTCCCCGACGATGCCGCGATAGAGCGTTCGCTGGCCGGGATGGGATGGGACTCCTGGACAATAGACGGCGCCGTCGTCGAAGCCCGGATGCCGCCGTACAGGCACGACGGGATGCACGAGGTGGACCTGATCGAGGACATCGCCGTGGGGTACGGACTGAACAGGTTCGAGCCCCTCATGCCGGAGGGCTATACGATCGGAGCCTCCGCCGCGATCGAGGATCTGGCAGACGCGGTGAGGATCATGCTCGCCGGAGCAGGTTGCGAGGAGGTGTTGCTGCCGATTCTCACCTCGGAGGGCAGGCCGGGCACCCCGCCGGGCATAGTGAGGATCGAGAATCCCATGACTCTGGAGTACGGCGCCGTCAGGAACAGCCTGATCCCAGGCCTTCTGGGGGTCGAGGCCGTGAGTTCGCACACCCCGTACCCGCACCGGGTCTTCGAGGTGGGCGAGGTTCTCGAAAACGGCTCCGGAGACCTGCGCACGGTCGTCAGACTGGCCGTCTCCATCTCGGGGAACGATGCGGGCTTCGGGGACGTGCACTCGGTAATCGGGCTCATCTGCCACGGACGCGGTCACAGCCTCGCCCTGACGCCCTCCGGGGACGACAGGTTCATCCCGGGCCGCTCCTGCACCCTGATGGTGGACGGACGCGAGGCGGGCGTCATGGGAGAGGTTCATCCGTCGATCCTCGACGAACTGGGGATAACCCGGCCGGTGGCTGCATTCGAGCTGGATCTGGAGTCGCTCGGTGGGGCTGTTCAGGGTTGAGTCCGCCTTTGAGCCCGCCGGCGACCAGCCACGCGCGATCGAGGATCTGGCGGACGGAATAGGCTCCGGGTTCGAATGGCAGACCCTCCTCGGGGTCACGGGATCGGGCAAGACCTTCACGATTGCAAAGGTGATCGAGCGTTTCGACCGCCCGGTCCTGGTTCTCAGCCACAACAAGACTCTCGCCGCCCAGCTCTACTCCGAGCTCCGGGGCTTCTTCCCGGACGCCGCCGTCGAGTACTTCGTGAGCTACTACGACTACTACCAGCCGGAAGCCTACATTCCCTCCTCGGACATGTACATCGAGAAGGACGCCGACCTGAACGACGAACTCGACCGCCTGAGGCTCAAGGCCACCGCGGCCCTGATGTCGAGGCGCGACGTTATCGTGGTGGCCTCGGTGAGCTGCATCTACGGCCTGGGCAACCCCTCCACCTTCCGGTCGGTCGGTCTCGAACTTGCCCGGGGGGATGTGCTCCCTCCCGAGAAGCTGTGCATGTCCCTCGTCGAGATGCAGTACGAGCGCAACGACATAGCGCTCACCAGGAGCAGGTTCAGGGTGAGGGGCGACGTGGTCGACATAGTCCCTTCCTACGCCGATACGGGCATCAGGGTGGAGTACTTCGGCAACGAGATCGAGTCCATCCGGGAGATGGACCATCTCACGGGGACGCTGCTGGGGGAGATGGAGAGGGTCTTCGTCTATCCGGCCAAGCACTTCGTCACCGCAGCGCCCGACCTGGACAGGGCCATCACCCTGATCGAGAAGGAGCTCGAGGAGAGGCTCCTCTGGCTGAAGGCCAGAGGCAGGCTGCTGGAGGCACAGAGGCTTCAGGCGAGAACCGGCTACGATCTGGAGCTGCTTTCCCAGACGGGGTTCTGCCCGGGGATCGAGAACTACAGCCGCCATCTGGCCGGGCGGGCGGAAGGGGAGAGGCCCGCATGCCTTCTCGACTACTTCCCCCGGGACATGATCGTCTTCATCGACGAATCGCACAGGACCATCCCGCAGATCAGGGGCATGTACCGCGGCGACAGGGCGAGGAAGGAGACGCTGGTGGAGCACGGCTTCCGTCTCCCGTCGGCCCTCGACAACAGGCCGCTCTTCCTCGAGGAGTTCGAGCGGATGACCGGCCAGAAGATCTGCCTTTCTGCGACTCCGGCCGAATACGAACTCGATAGATCGGAGCGCGTGGTCGAACTGATCGTCCGGCCCACGGGCCTGGTCGATCCAGTCATTCTGGTGCGGCCCGCAGTGGGTCAGGTGGACGATCTGATCGAAGAGATACGCGGAACGACGGCGGAAGGCGGCAGGGTCCTCGTGACCACGCTGACCAAGAAGATGGCCGAACAGCTCGCTTCGTACATGGACGGCCTCGGCATCAGGACGAAGTATGTCCACAGCGAGATAGACGCGCTCGAGCGAGTATCGATCCTCAGAGAACTCCGCCTCGCGGAATTCGATGTCCTGGTGGGGGTCAACCTTCTCAGGGAGGGTCTCGACCTGCCGGAGGTGTCGCTGGTGGCCGTCATGGACGCCGACAAGGAGGGCTTCCTGCGCTCCAGGACGAGCCTGATCCAGACCGCCGGCAGGGCGGCGAGGAATCTCGCGGGCCGCGTCGTCATGTATGCGGATTCGATCACGGATTCCATGCGTGACGCCATCGCGGAGACCGGGCGGAGGAGAGAGATACAGACGGCCTACAACGCCGCGCACGGAGTCGTTCCCAGGGGGATTGTGAAGACCCGCGAGGAGATAATCCGCGCCACCAGCATCGCTGATTCGATGAAGCGCGACGAGGCGCCGGCCGCGCTGGTCGATCCCGGTGAGGATCCGGAGAGGGCGGCTGCGCGAATCGAGAAGCTGATGCTCGAATCAGCGGCCAGACTCGAGTTCGAGGAGGCCGCGAGGCTGAGAGACGAGTTGAGAAAGGTGCTCAGGGAGATTCCCGGAGCATCCGGCCACAGGGGTTGACACCCCGGGATGCCTCTTCCATACTAGCACCGCGAATACCCAACAACCCTAGAGAGGGGGCATCCATGAAGAGGGTTCTTTTGGTCCTTGCCGCTCTCGCTGTCGCAGCCTTCGCCGCGAATAGCGTGAGGCTCGATCAGCCTCTGTCCATCCCCAACACGGACGATCAATTGTCGTACGATGACGGTACGGCCAACTGGCTGACCTGGGGCGGGCTCTACAGGGGCACCTGGTTCAACCTCGCCGACTTCGGCGGCGGTTCCGGCTCGAGCTGGAACGCCCAGAACGCCGAGCTTTGGTTCTTCCATCACTCGAGCTATCCCTGGGACACCGCCTCCTTCTACTGCGAAGTCTACAACGGCGATGCCAGCGCTCCTGTGACCCAGCTCAACCAGACCTCGGTCACGGCTCTCCACTACGCGGCATGCTACGCCAACTACAGCCCCGAGCTGGTCTGCGAGGCCAATTTCTGGATCATCGCCAACACCGAGCTTTCCAGCGGCGGCTGGCCTTCGATCCTCGGCGACCCCAGTCCTCCGGCCGTCTGCCACAGCTTCTTCAGCGACGACTTCATCGTCTGGGAGCCGTGGGGCGAGCTGGGCGACTACTTCGTCCGCACCACCGGCACGATGGCTCTGAGCAGCTCCACCTGGGGCAGCATCAAGGCCCTGTACAACTAAGGTTCTACAGGTTCGTGGCTGCAGGGGCGCCGGCTTTGCCGGCGCCCCTCTTCTTTTCCATCCTGCCCGGGAGTCTCCGACCACGACATGTCTCTCCTATGGATTCCATCCCGGGAATACTCCCCTACTGGAGGATTGATTGAGCGTAACGGTCGCAAGGAGTTCCGGCTTCTGCTGGGGGGTCCGCAGAGCCGTCGATCTGGTCCTGGCCGAACTCAAGCGGGGCAAGGGTCCGTTTCGCGTTGTCGGGCCGCTCGTGCACAATCCACTCGTGCTGGAAGCGGGAGATGGAGAGGGTCTTCGTCTATCCGGCCAAGCACTTCGTCACCGCAGCGCCCGACCTGGACAGGGCCATCACCCTGATCGAGAAGGAGCTCGAGGAGAGGCTCCTCTGGCTGAAGGCCAGAGGCAGGCTGCTGGAGGCACAGAGGCTTCAGGCGAGAACCGGCTACGATCTGGAGCTGCTTTCCCAGACGGGGTTCTGCCCGGGGATCGAGAACTACAGCCGCCATCTGGCCGGGCGGGCGGAAGGGGAGAGGCCCGCATGCCTTCTCGACTACTTCCCCCGGGACATGATCGTCTTCATCGACGAATCGCACAGGACCATCCCGCAGATCAGGGGCATGTACCGCGGCGACAGGGCGAGGAAGGAGACGCTGGTGGAGCACGGCTTCCGTCTCCCGTCGGCCCTCGACAACAGGCCGCTCTTCCTCGAGGAGTTCGAGCGGATGACCGGCCAGAAGATCTGCCTTTCTGCGACTCCGGCCGAATACGAACTCGATAGATCGGAGCGCGTGGTCGAACTGATCGTCCGGCCCACGGGCCTGGTCGATCCAGTCATTCTGGTGCGGCCCGCAGTGGGTCAGGTGGACGATCTGATCGAAGAGATACGCGGAACGACGGCGGAAGGCGGCAGGGTCCTCGTGACCACGCTGACCAAGAAGATGGCCGAACAGCTCGCTTCGTACATGGACGGCCTCGGCATCAGGACGAAGTATGTCCACAGCGAGATAGACGCGCTCGAGCGAGTATCGATCCTCAGAGAACTCCGCCTCGCGGAATTCGATGTCCTGGTGGGGGTCAACCTTCTCAGGGAGGGTCTCGACCTGCCGGAGGTGTCGCTGGTGGCCGTCATGGACGCCGACAAGGAGGGCTTCCTGCGCTCCAGGACGAGCCTGATCCAGACCGCCGGCAGGGCGGCGAGGAATCTCGCGGGCCGCGTCGTCATGTATGCGGATTCGATCACGGATTCCATGCGTGACGCCATCGCGGAGACCGGGCGGAGGAGAGAGATACAGACGGCCTACAACGCCGCGCACGGAGTCGTTCCCAGGGGGATTGTGAAGACCCGCGAGGAGATAATCCGCGCCACCAGCATCGCTGATTCGATGAAGCGCGACGAGGCGCCGGCCGCGCTGGTCGATCCCGGTGAGGATCCGGAGAGGGCGGCTGCGCGAATCGAGAAGCTGATGCTCGAATCAGCGGCCAGACTCGAGTTCGAGGAGGCCGCGAGGCTGAGAGACGAGTTGAGAAAGGTGCTCAGGGAGATTCCCGGAGCATCCGGCCACAGGGGTTGACACCCCGGGATGCCTCTTCCATACTAGCACCGCGAATACCCAACAACCCTAGAGAGGGGGCATCCATGAAGAGGGTTCTTTTGGTCCTTGCCGCTCTCGCTGTCGCAGCCTTCGCCGCGAATAGCGTGAGGCTCGATCAGCCTCTGTCCATCCCCAACACGGACGATCAATTGTCGTACGATGACGGTACGGCCAACTGGCTGACCTGGGGCGGGCTCTACAGGGGCACCTGGTTCAACCTCGCCGACTTCGGCGGCGGTTCCGGCTCGAGCTGGAACGCCCAGAACGCCGAGCTTTGGTTCTTCCATCACTCGAGCTATCCCTGGGACACCGCCTCCTTCTACTGCGAAGTCTACAACGGCGATGCCAGCGCTCCTGTGACCCAGCTCAACCAGACCTCGGTCACGGCTCTCCACTACGCGGCATGCTACGCCAACTACAGCCCCGAGCTGGTCTGCGAGGCCAATTTCTGGATCATCGCCAACACCGAGCTTTCCAGCGGCGGCTGGCCTTCGATCCTCGGCGACCCCAGTCCTCCGGCCGTCTGCCACAGCTTCTTCAGCGACGACTTCATCGTCTGGGAGCCGTGGGGCGAGCTGGGCGACTACTTCGTCCGCACCACCGGCACGATGGCTCTGAGCAGCTCCACCTGGGGCAGCATCAAGGCCCTGTACAACTAAGGTTCTACAGGTTCGTGGCTGCAGGGGCGCCGGCTTTGCCGGCGCCCCTCTTCTTTTCCATCCTGCCCGGGAGTCTCCGACCACGACATGTCTCTCCTATGGATTCCATCCCGGGAATACTCCCCTACTGGAGGATTGATTGAGCGTAACGGTCGCAAGGAGTTCCGGCTTCTGCTGGGGGGTCCGCAGAGCCGTCGATCTGGTCCTGGCCGAACTCAAGCGGGGCAAGGGTCCGTTTCGCGTTGTCGGGCCGCTCGTGCACAATCCACTCGTGCTGGAAGCGCTCGCGGAGAGAGGGGTCGAGTGCTGCGAGGATCCGTGTACGACCGACGGCGGGGTACTGTTCCTCAGGACTCACGGAACGACTCTGGAGGAACGGCGGATCCTTTCCGAAAACGAATCCGTCAAGATCAAGGATCTCACCTGTCCGAGGGTCGGCCGGGCGCTTTCCGTAGCGGGTTCGAGGCGGGCGGAAGGCCACGACGTGATAATACTCGGGGATCCAGGGCACCAGGAGGTCAGAGCGCTGAGATCCTATGCGGGCGGGGAGTCGTCCTTCGTGATCCAGGGCCCTTCGGACGTGGCGGCGCTCCCGCCTCTCGGGAACCCCTTCCTTCTCTCGCAGACCACGCAGGATTACGAACTCTTCGACAGGACCGTAGAAGCGCTCCTCGATCGGTTTCCGAACCTCCGCTGGGAGAATACGATATGCGAGTCCACCTCCTCCAGGCAGGAGGAGCTGCGTCGCCTGTTCCCCAATGCCGACTGCGTAGTGGTCGTCGGCGGGAGGGACAGCGCCAATACGGCGCGTCTCGCGGCCATAGCAGGTGACCACGGCCTGCCCGCCATGCTCGTCGAAAAAGCGGAGGATCTCGATCCGGCGGTCATCGGCGCCTTCAGACGCATAGTCCTGACCGCAGGCGCCTCCACTCCGAGCTGGGCCATCAGGAGGGTGCTCGGCAGGCTCCAGGAGATCCAGGGAACGCGGGTGAGGGCGGCCTACCGGATTCTCCGGAATCTCGTCTTCGCCAACTGGCATATCCTCGTAACGGCTCTGCTGATCGGCCTTGCCGGAGGGGCGATGACGGGGAGGAGCGCCATGTCCAGGCTCCTGCCGTCCGTAGTGTCGGCTCTCGTGCTCTTCGCGCTCCACAACTTCAACGCAATACTCGAATCAGGCTTCTCCAGAGTCGAGAGCGAGGAGAGGCAGGTATTCATACGGAAGCGCGTCAAGTCCTTCGCCGTAAGCGGCTTGACCGCGCTGGCCATCGCCGTCTGCCTCGCCCTGAGGCTCGATGCCGTCTACGGGATCGTCTACGCATTGTCTCTCGCACTCTATGCGGCATACTCCAGCCCGCTCCTGGGGAGCAGCAGGCTTCCTCCCGGCGGACTGAGAGCGATCCCGGGCTCCCGCGACATACTGTTCGCCCTGGGCTGGGTCATATTCCTCAGCCTGCTTCCGGTGGCGGCGGAAAGCCTCCGCGGCGTGAACGGGATACCCTGGCCTGGGGTGGCCGTATGGTCGCTTCATCTCTTCTTCCTTTTCCTGGGCAGGTCGCTGATGATGGACCTGGTAGACATCCAGGGGGATGCGATGATCGGGAGGGACACGATCCCGCTCGCCCTCGGCGTCCGCAACAGCAGGAACCTGCTCCTGGTCTTCATGGGCGCCCCCGTGATCCTGACCACGGCGTCCGTCGTCGCGGGATTCCTGCCCGTGGGCGCGCTCTTCGCGCTGGTAGGCAACGTGTATCTTCTCTGGGGGTATTCGCGCGTCAGCCGCACACCGTTCCCCGGCGAGCTGATCACCCGCATCGCCGGAGACGGCGCGCTCTTCGCAGCCGGAGCCGCATCCCTGGCTTTCGCTCTTATCATGGGCCGGTGATCGTGTTCAGGCCCGATTCGTCCCGACAGCCGGAGGTCAAGACTTGATCGACAGGTATTCCGTTCCAGAGATGACAGCGATCTGGTCCGACGAGTCCCGCTTCTCCAGATGGCTTTCCATCGAGATACTGGCGGTCGAGGCCCGCGTCCTAGCCGGGGAGGTTCCGCAGGGCGACCTCGATCTGATCCGGGCGGGGGCCAGGTTCGATCCGGCACGGATCGCCGAGATAGAACTGGAGACCAGGCATGACGTGGTCGCATTCCTCACCTGCGTCTCCGAGGGGCTCGGCCCCGAATCCAGACACATCCACTACGGGATGACCTCCAGCGACATACTGGATACCGCTCTCGCCATGCAGATCAGAGACTCGTCGAAGCTCATATCGGATGCTTTAGCCGCCTATGGCAGAGCGCTGGAGTCTCTCGTCGAGAGGACAAGGGGTATCGCCTGCATCGGCCGGACTCATGGGATGCATGCCGAACCTACGACACTCGCGCTGAAGTTCGCAGGATTCCTGACGGAGTGCCGGCGTGTGGAGCGCCGCTTCTCGGAGGCTTCTGCCGAAGCCTGCGTTGGCAAGTTGTCGGGCGCCGTCGGCACTTATGCCCATCTCGATCCGTCCGTCGAGGAGTACGTCATGGCGAAGCTCGGCCTCCGACGTGAGGACGTCGCCACACAGGTCGTCGCCCGCGACAGGCATGCCGCCTTCCTGTTCTCGCTCGCCTCGATCGGCACGGCCGTGGAGAGGTTCGCCACGGAGGTCAGACACCTCCAGAGAACCGAGGTCGGGGAGGTGGAGGAATCCTTCGGGTCCGGTCAGAAGGGCTCGAGCGCAATGCCCCACAAGAGGAATCCGGTACAGAGCGAGAGGCTCTGCGGCTTCGCCAGACTCCTCCGCGGATATCTTCAGACCGGCCTCGAGAACTCGGCGCTCTGGCACGAGAGGGACATCAGCCATTCGTCCGCCGAGAGGTTCATACTGCCGGACGCCTGCGGCGTGGCCCTGTACGCTCTGGGGCGCGCCGCCGATCTCGCCTCGGGGCTGCGCATCTTCCCCACGGCGGTTTCGCGCAATCTCGCCCTGGGAGGGGACCGCTACGCCTCGCAGGCCGTGCTGCTGGCCCTGATCGACCGCGGCTATACCCGCGAGAGGGCTTATGCAGCCGTGCAGCGGGCCTCCATGCGCGCCCAGGAGAGCGGGGGGAGCTTCCTCCGCGAAGCCGCGCTGGAGGACGACATATCCTCCGTGCTCGATCCAGCGGCGCTGGCCGACCTCTGCAGCCTGGAGCGCCACATACGCCACGAGGACGAAATGCTCCGCAGAGTGCTGCCGGAACGCCGGTGACGGCGTGTTGGCGGGACGGACCGCACCGCCGATATTATCCAGCCGCATGATGTCGCAACCGTCTTCCTCCGGGAGGGAGGTGCCGGATTGGAATATGTAGTTGGCGCAATTGCAGGATTCGTCCTGGCAGCCGCTGTCTTTCTTCACTTCATACTCCTTGCCGGATCCAGGCGGAAGCTTCTGGAAGAGCGCAACAATCTCTGCATGAAGGAGATAGAGAACCTGCGCAGGGAACTCAGGGAGGATTCCGAGAAGAACGCCGGCCAGGCCAGGGAGATACAGCAGCACAGGGATCTGGCCATCCTCCTGCCCGAGTTCGTGAAACAGATATTCTCCGCCCGCAAGGCGGAGGAGCTGGCGGAATTCATGGCGAGGGCCGTCAAGCACATGACCGGCGCCGCCGGGATTGCGATCTTCCTTGCCGACAGGACCGGCAGGAGACTGAGCCTCGACTTCCAGGAGGGGCTGTCGGACCGGCTCCGGACCCATCTCGCCTTCGGTGTCGGCGAGGGTCACGTAGGCTTCGTGGCCGAGACGGGGAGGATATTCTCGGCCGAGGAGTTCCGCAGGGAGTCCGTCCTCGTGAAGAAACAGATCGAGTCCTCGGCGATACCGGGATACGTGCCCGATTTCGCGGCGCCTATGATGAGCCAGGGCGTCCTCTTCGGCGTGCTCTGCCTCAATTCGATCCCCCCGACGGCAACGCTCGTGAGGGAGCGCGTCCGGGCCATCGCCGCCATCGGAGCCGCAGCCAACGAGAACATCCGTCTGCTCGAACGCTTCGAAATAGCCGCGGACCTCGATCCTGATACCGCTCTCCCCGGGCGGAACCAGCTCAGCACCCGGATGGATTCGGAACTCGAAAGGGTGAGGCGTTTCTCGAGCCCGCTGTCCCTGATAGAGCTCCAGATCCCGCAGGGCTCGCTGCCCGACCGCCTTCTGGCGCGGGAGGTCATGCGCATGTGCGCCAACCATCTGAAGGCGGCGATGCGCAACATCGACACCGGGATAAGGATATCGCGGGATTCCATCCTTCTCCTCCTGCCCGGAACGGGCGAGGAGGGCCTGGAAATCGTCATGAGCAGGCTTGCACGGGAGATCCCCGGAACCAGCAACGAGGAAGGCGACCGCATCGACTCGGTACGGATGAGGAGCTGGACATGTCAGCCGTCGGACGATCTGTCGGTCGAGACTGCCCTCTCCATGCTGGACTCCGCCGTTTTCCAGGAATACCACGCCTGACCGGAAGGTGATATGCAGGACATCTCGGCCGAGCTAGCGGAGGTACTGCAGTCGAGGGGGCTCTCCATGACTCTCGAGGAGGCCGTGAAGGTCGCCTCCTTCGTGGGCAGGATGCCCACTCCGCTCGAACTGCACCTCTTCGACACCATGTGGAGCGAGCACTGCTCCTACAAGAGTTCCAGGAAGCTGCTGAAGACTCTTCCCGTGTCCGCCCCGCAGGTCGTCCTCGGCCCCGGCGAGGATGCCGGGATCGTGGAGTTCGCAGAGCACGGAGGGCACCTCTGGGACATCGTGGTGGCCCACGAGAGCCACAACCACCCGTCCCAGGTACTGCCGGTGGAGGGCGCGGCGACGGGGGTCGGGGGCATCGTCAGAGACGTCTACTGCATGGGAGCAAGGGTCATAGGCGTCATGGACCTACTCCGGTTCGGCCCCCCCGCCTCCTCGTCCTCGAGGGCGGTGGCCCGGGGTGTGGTGCAGGGAGTATGGCAGTACGGCAACGCTCTCGGCGTTCCGAACCTGGGCGGGGATACCGTCTTCCATGAGGGATACGAATCGAACTGCCTCGTGAACGTCGTGTCCGTAGGGCTCGTCCGTCACGACAGGATCATCCACAGCTTCGTTCCCGGCGCCGCCCGGGGCACTCCCTACGTGCTCGTCCTGGTAGGGAAGCCCACGGACGCCACGGGATTCGGTGGAGCCACCTTCGCGTCCGCCGATCTCGATTCGGATCTGGGGATGGGAGCCGTTCAGGTCGCTGACCCGTTCCTGAAGCGGGTCGTCGCCGAGGCGAATGCCAGGGTGCTCGACATGCTGTTCGAGAGAGGCGTCGATTTCGGTTTCAAGGATCTCGGCGCCGGCGGTATCGCCTGTGTGAGCAGCGAGATGGCCTCGCACGGCGGAATGGGCATAGAGCTGTGGCTCGACAAGGTTCCCGTCTCCGTACCGGACTTGCCGCCGGAGGTCGTCGCCTGCGCCGAGACGCAGGAGAGGTTCGGGCTGGCGGTCCCTCAGGACATCGCATACGAGGTCGTGCAGATCTACAACGAGGAGTTCGAACTCCCCAGGCTGTATCCCGGAGCCGGTGCGTCCATAATCGGACGCTTCACGAGCGACAGGACCTACCTCGTTCTCCACGGCGGCAGAGAAGTGGCCTGCGCCCCTGTCGAGGCGATCACCGAGGGCATCCGGCACGACCGGGAGGCCTGCCCGATCGAGTCGGACGTCTCCGAGCCGTCGTCCAGGCCGGTCGATCCGCCCTCCGATCTGTCCAGTATGGCCCTATCTCCTTCCGGGGTGTCACGCTCGCCGCTGTACTCCTTCTACGACAGCGAAGTCCAGGCGGCGACCCACCTGAGGCCCGGAGAGGCCGATTCCGTAGTGGTCGTTCCCATCCCGGGCTGTTCCGCCGGGCTCGCCGTCAGCGGAGACGGCAATCCGTTCTACGGCGAGCTGGATCCGTACCTCGGCGGGGCGCACGCGGTGGCCGAGGCGTTCAGGAACGTGGTGGCCACCGGCGCGGTACCGCTGTGTGCGACGGACTGTCTGAACTACGGCAGCCCCGAGAATCCGGAGGTCTTCTGGCAGTTCAGCCGCGGGGTGGAGGGGATAGCCGACGCCTGCCGGGCTCTCGCCCTGGCGGGGGGCGAAGCTCTCCCGATCGTCTCAGGCAACGTCAGCTTCTACAACCAGAGCCGTGACGGGGCGGCGATCCCGCCATCCCCTATCGTCGCAGTCTTCGGAAGGCTCGACGACTTCACCAGGGCCCGCGACATCTCCCTCAAACGGGCCGGCGACCTGATCGTCCTCGTCGGCGAACGCAGGGACGAACTCGGCGGAGGGCTCTACTACCGCGAATGCCTCGGGCACAGGGGAGGCGCCGTCCCCTCGTTCAGGGGCGGAGAGGAACTCGCGATGGCCCGCCTGGTTCTGGACTGGATCGGGAGGGATATCGTGAGGGCCTCGCACGACATATCCGAAGGCGGCCTGGCCTTCGCCGCCATGGAGATGGCCTTCGCATCCGGCCCCCACAACGGGCTCGGCGTGAGGCTGGACATCGCGTGCGACCCCGTCCTTCTCTACTCCGAGACCCCGGGTTATCTCCTCGAGGTCGGACCGGACGATCTTCCCGCCCTGGCCGGGCTCGCCGCCCCCGTGAGGGTGATAGGCGAGGTCGTCCCCGCGTTTTCGATCTCCGGGAACGGCTGGGAGCTGAACCTCCGGGAACTCTGCGAACAGTGGCGCGACAGGCTTGCCGCCATGGTCTGGAGGGAGGAATGAGCGCCCGTCCGAGGATAGCCGTAATACAGTTCCCCGGATCGAACTGCGAATACGAGACCGCGCGCTGCCTCAGTGACGCAGGGCTGGAAGGCTATGTCCGCCGCTGGAACACTCCGGCCTCCGAGCTCGAATCCTGTGACGCCTTCGTCCTTCCCGGTGGTTTCTCCTTCCAGGACAGGATACGCGCGGGCGCCGTGGCGGCCAAGGAGAGGGTGACGGACTCCGTGTTCGAGGCGGCGTGTGCCGGAAAGCCGGTGCTCGGCATCTGCAACGGAGCGCAGATACTGGTCGAATGCGGCCTCGTCCCGGGATGGGAGTGCGGCCGCGTCGAGGCGGCGCTCGCCTCCAACCACATCGAGGGCAGGACCGGCTATCTCTCGGCCTGGATCAACGTCGTCCCGGGCCCCTCCGCCTCCCGCTCCCCCTGGCTCGGTCTGGCGTCCTCCGCGGCGATACCGCTGCCCATAGCCCATGCCGAAGGCAGATTCATGTTCTCTCCGGATGTCGACCGGGCGAGGCTCGACGAATCCCTGGCGACAGGCCTCGTCTATGCCGACTCCTCCGGTGCCGAGGCGACCGGGTACCCGGACAACCCGAACGGCTCCTTCGGGGCTCTCGCAGGGCTTCTGAATCCGGCCGGCAACGTCCTGGCGATGATGCCTCACCCCGAGAGGGCATTCAACCTGTGGCAGGTTCCCCCCGCCCTCCCGGGCCCGTGGGGTGACGCCAGGCGGGCGGCGGGCAGGGAGGAACTCCGCGGGAACCCCGGTCCCGGAAGGGTCTTCTTCGAGAGTCTGGCGGCATTCCTGGGGGTTTCCAGATGAGACACGTCCTCGCCGTCACCCTGAAGTCCCCCGATCCGGCCGCCATCACTGCCCTGGGCGCTCTCGCAGGATTCATGCCCGGGTCCGCTCCGGTACGGATACTCAGATATGAAGTGTGGGAGTTCGAAGCCGAATGCGACCGCGATTCCATAGTACGGACAGTGGATCGCTACCCCGACATCCTCAATCCCAACAAGCAGCGCGGGGCCTTCCTCGATGCGGAACTGCCGCCCGTCGCCGGAGACGGGCTCGTCTGGGCCGGGGTGCGGGTCGTCGACAACTCCAGCGGAGCTTCCGAAGGCTGGACCTCGCTCCTTCGGAAGGCGGGAACCGGAATCTCGTCCGTGAAGCTGTCGGTCCTCTGGATGCTGGGCTACCCGCCCGGAACCTCGGCCGCGGACGCCGAAAGGATGGCCGGCGAGACGGCCGTCGCAGTCGGCAGGACCCGCGGCCTTCTGGCAAATCCGGTGTCGCAGGCCGCTTCAATCGTGCTGATGGACGGGTCTTCCGGGAGCGACACGGTAAGTGGGGTCTGAACACCCCTGGGAGGGAATCCTCCACCTGGTCCAGTCGCCTCAGCAGTACACGGGGCGCGAGTGGAACTCTGAAACGGGGCCCGCGGGCCGGCCGTCGGTGACCCTCGTCTATCCGGACACCTACGAGCTGGGCATGTCCAACTTCGGTCTGGCTGTCGTCCGCCACATCCTGCTCGCAACCGGCCGGTTCCACGTGAGGAGGGCGTTCTGCCCGGCGCCGGACATGCTCTCGCTCATCAGGTCGCGGAATCTCCCCTGGATGACCCTGGACGACCCGGTCGAAGCCTCCGACTGCGATTTGCTCGCCTTCGGAATACCCTGCGAAATCCTCTTCCCGAACCTGGTCATGCTTCTCGGACTCGCCGGTATTCCGCTCCGGTCGGCCGACAGGGATGACAGCCACCCCATCGTGGTCGCCGGCGGGGGAGGCCTGTCGAACCCTCTCCCTCTCTCCCCCTTCATCGACGCCTTCTATCTGGGCGACGCCGAAACGGGAGCCGTGGCGCTAATGGACGAACTCACCGGCGGAGGCTCGCGGACGGACAGGCTTGCGCGGAGTGCGGCGCAGGAAGGCGTCTGGGTGCCTTCAATGGGCCGCAGGCGGGTCAGGTGGCAGAGGGCCGTCAGGCTGGACCCGGCGGACGCGCCCGTAAACCAGGTGGTTCCTACCGCCAGGATCGTGCATGACAGGGCCGTCGTAGAAATCGCCCGCGGCTGCACGCGCGGGTGTCGCTTCTGCCAGGCCACGCAGCTCGCGAGGCCGGTCAGGGAGCGCAGCGTCGCGGACATCGAGTCCATAGCGAGGCGCTCCATAGCTTCCACGGGCTGGGAGGACGCCGGCCTTCTGACTCTCTCCTTCTCCGACTTCACCGATCTGCCGGCCCTTCTCGCGGCGGTGGACGGCCTGGAGAAGGAACTCGCGGTCAACATATCCAGGCCGTCGCTGAGGCCGGATACGTTCGTCCGTCTCGCCGGCGGTTCCGGCATCACCGGCAGGGTGACACTGGCGCCCGAAGCCGGTTCGGAAACCTTCAGAAGGCGGCTCAACAAGGATCTCGGCGACGCTCAGGTCATCGAGGCGGTGAACGCCGCCTTCAGGCTCGGGGCGACGGGCGTGAAGCTGTATTTCATGGCCGGGCTGCCCGGCGAGACGGACGACGATCTCAGAGCCATCGCCGACCTCTCCTCGGAAGCCGCCCGGGCGGCCTCCCGCGCGGGCAGGAGCGGTTCCGTATCCATTTCGATCTCGCCCTTCGTGCCGAAGCCCCACACCCCTCTCCAGTGGTGCGGGCAGCATCCGCCGCAGGAGCTGCGGAGGAGGATCGCACTCGTCCGCTCCATGGCGAGGCGCTTCACGGTCGGATGCAACGATCCCGATGCAGCCGCACTGGAAGGGCTGATGGGCCTCGGGGACGGGACGGAGACGCCCTGTCTGATAGAAGAGGCGGTTGCGCACGGCGCAGGCTTCGAGGGATGGAAGGAGCACTTCAGGCGCGACATCTGGAAGGATTGCGCGGAAGAGCACCCCGCCCTGCTCGAAAGGCTCTCCTCCGGCCTCGATCCTTCCTCGGACCCGGAGTGGTCCTTCGTCGAAGCGGGCTCCTCGGTCGGATTCCTGAGGGAGGAGTACGCAAGGTTCCTCCGGGGTGAAGCCACCCCGGACTGCAGGGAGTCAGGGTGCAACGGGTGCGGAGCCTGCGACGGGATCGCCGTGCCCGCCCTCCGGCCGGAGTCGGCGGATCGTGCCCCCTCCGTCCGGTCGTCGTCGGGCCTGCCTTCGAAGGCGCAGCGGCCCGTAGCGGCGACACTGAGGATAAGGTTCGGGCGTCGCGGCCTCTCCTGCTTCACCTCCCAGCTCGATCTCACGAGGCTCTGGATGCGGACGGCGAGGCGCTCCGGCCTGCCGGTCGCCCTCTCCGCCGGGCATGTCACGAGGCCCCGGCTCAGGTTCGGCCCCGCGCTTCCTCTCGGCTTCGAGAGCACGGGAGAGTATATTGACATATTGCTTTGCGAGAGTTCTTCGACTGATCTCCCCCTCGATCGCGGTCTTCCTCTGCCGGAGGGCTTCTTCGTTACAGGGGCGAGGCTCATGGATGGACGGATACCCTCCCCGGAGGGGGAGGCCGGAATTGCAGTCTACAGGATTTCAGATCTCGTTTCGGCGCCGGATGCGGCCGGGCTTCTGGAGGGAGCCGGAGGGCTGCTTGCGATGGAGCCGGACGGGAATGACGGGATCAGGATTACAGCGGTGCTCGGCGAGCCGGCATCGAGGCCGGACAGGTTGCTGGCCGCGATGACATCTGCGCGAGGAGGCCCTGTTCTTGTGAAGAGGGTCGAGATCCTCGGCGAGAGGGACGGATGTCCCGTTCCGCTCCTGAGCATGCATGAAGGAGTTGATCTGTTTTGAAGATCGAGTTCATCGTCAACGCTCATCCCGACGTGACGAGGATCGCCATTCTCGAGGACGGCCGCCTGATGGAGCTGATCGTCGAGAAGTCGGACGAGAGGCGGATTGTCGGCAACATCTACCTGGGCCGGGTGAACGCCGTCCTGCCGGGCATGCAGGCCGCCTTCGTCGACATCGGCCTCGAGAGGAGCGCCTTCCTCCACGTCTCGGACGTCCGTGCGGGCGTTATGGATGCGCGAGCCCTCTCCCAGTCGCTCGTGGAAGAGAAGCCCCTTACCGGGGAGGAATCCGGCAGGCCCATCGAGGAACTCCTTAAACGCGGCCAGGAGATTCTCGTACAGGTCACCAAGGAGCCGATCGGCACGAAGGGCGCCCGCGTGAGCAGCAGGATCTCCATCGCCGGGAGGTATGTGGTCAGCATGCCCGGCGATCCAGTGGCCGGCGTATCCCGGAAGATCGGGGATCGCAGGGAGCGTTCGCGGCTCAGGGACATAGTGACCAAGGTCAGCAGCGAGGGATTCGGCATAATCGCGAGGACTGCCGGCTCCGACCAGAGCGAGGAGGCGTTCAAGGCCGACATCGAAAGGATCATAGAGCGCTGGAAGGAGATCGGGGCCCTCTCGCTGAAGTCCCGCGCCCCCATGCTGCTGCATCAGGAGCACGACGTCGTGACGATGACGATCAGGGATCTGGTCTCCACCGACATGACTCTTTTCGTCACCGATTCGAAGGACATCTACAACGCCGCCAGGGGATATCTGAAGAAGCTCTCTCCCGAGCTTGCCGGCAGGATCAAGCTCTTCAGGGGCCGCACCCCGATCTTCGAGCACTACGGGGTCGAGCAGGAGATGATCGGCATCACCGACAGGGAGGTTCCGCTCAAGTCGGGCGGCGCCCTGGTGATCGACCAGACCGAGGCTCTGGTCGCCGTCGACGTCAACACCAGGCGCTACGTCGGCAGGAAGAGCCAGGAGAACACCATCCTGAAGACCAACCTGGAGGCCGCCAGGGAGGTGGCGAGGCAGCTCCGCCTGAGGGACATCGGCGGGATCATCGTCATCGATTTCATCGACATGGACACCGAGGACCACAGAGAGAAGGTTCTGAACTGCCTCCGGAGCGAACTCGGGCGTGACAGGTCGCCCACCAAGACATGCCAGATAAGCTCCCTCGGGCTGGTTGAGATGACGAGGAAGCGCGTAAGACCCAGCCTCGCCCAGTCACTCTCGGAGCCGTGCAGCCGTTGCGGCGGAAGCGGCAGGGTGCTCTCGCCGCTCTCCTCGTCGATCAGGCTGGAGCGTCTCCTGGGAAGAGTCTCCGTAAAGAAGGTCCACAGGAATCTCGTCGTTTCGGTGCATCCGGATCTGGCCGGCTACTTCATGGAGGAGGAAGGCAGGCGGTTCGAATACCTCACGTCGAAGGTGAGGCTCAACATCGCGCTCCATGAGGACCAGAGGCTCCGAGTGGACGAGTTCAGGGTCTATTCCCTGGATTCACACGAGGAGATAACCCCTGAGTATCTGAAGTAGGTCCGGACGGCCCGGGTTGACCGATGCCGTTCATGGGGCCTATAAATGCGGGTATTTTCCCGATATCCGATCCCGGAGGTGTATCGTGTACGCTGTTATAGAGACTGGCGGGCTCCAATACAGGGTCGAGCCCGGCATGAAACTGGCCGTGGGCAGGCTGTCCACGTCGGAGGGCGAGACGGTCTCGTTCGACAGGGTGATGCTAATCTCGAGCGCCGACGGGGTGAAGATAGGTACGCCGGTCATAGCCGACGCATCGGTAAAGGCCCGCATCATATCTCACGCCCGGGGGCCCAAGATAAGCGTCTTCCGCCGCAAGCGCCGCAAGGGTCATGAGAAGCTCACGGGACACAGGCAGGACATCACCAACGTGGAAATCATGGAGATTTCCGGCAGCTAGGGAGGGCGCTTGGCAATCCTGCTCTCCGGGAGGGACCTCGCCCGCCGGATAGAGGCTGAGGCGAAGGAGCGCGCCGCTGCATTCGGAGATGAGCCGCCGGGCCTCGCCGTGGTCCTCGCAGGGGACGACCCGGCCAGCAGGGGCTACGTCCGATCCAAGCGAAAGGCCTGCGCCAGAAACGGGATAGAGTCCCACCTGGTGGAGATGCCCCCGGATTCCACGCAGCAGGCCGTTCTGGCCGAGATAGCCGCTCTCAATTCGGACACATCCGTGGATGCCATACTCTGCCAGCTCCCTCTCCCGTCCGGGATCAGCCCCTCCGTGGTAGCCTCGGCCGTCGATCCCTCCAAGGACGTCGACGGCTTCCACCCCATGAATGTCGGAAGGCTCTGGAGAGGGGAGGACTGCCTCCTCCCCTGCACTCCCGCAGGGATCATGCGCCTCCTGTCGGAATACGGAATCAAGCCCGAGGGCAGGCACGCCGTCGTCCTGGGAAGGAGCACGATCGTAGGCAAACCCATGGCCGCGATGCTGCTGGCCGCCAATGCCACCGTTACGGTCGCCCACTCGCGGACCGCCGATCTCCAGTCGCTCTGCCGTTCGGCCGACATACTGGTTTCGGCCGTGGGCGTTCCGGGGCTCATCAGGGGTTCATGGGTCCGCGAAGGCGCCGTCGTGATAGACGTAGGAACCACTTACGTCGACGGCTCGCCCCGCGGGGACGTTCTCTTCGAGGAAGTCGAGCCTGTCGCCTCCCATCTGTCTCCGGTCCCCGGCGGGGTCGGACCGCTGACCATCGCGATGCTCATGTCGAACACGGTTCGATGCCGGGCCGGCAGAGGCGCCCGCGGGTCCGCCTGATCCCCTGGGTCTCTCCGTCACTCCACCCGGATCTCTTCGCGCAGCCGGCCCATACCCGGCCGGAGCAAAACCCGTCATAGTACTGAGGTATCGCAGCCCGGCGGCGACGACTCCATCCGAGCCGTCGGAGGATGAGTCATTGCGGGTGCCGCCGGTGCCGCGCCCGGCATGAACAATCGGGGGGATCGTCATGGGCGCTCTCGAAATAATAGTTCTCATAGGCGTAGTCGGTCTCTGGGCTGCAGTAACGATCGTGATCGCCGCTGCGGTGCAGGCCCACAGAACGCTGGGCAAGCTGGAAGCCTCCGTCGAACGCCTCCAGAGGGATGTGTCGGCCCTGCTCCCGCGGATCGGCTCCACACTGGAGAGCTTCGACAGAACCGGCAGGGAGCTTGCGAGGACCGCCGGGTCGATCACGTCGGCGGTGGAGGTCATAAGCAGGGACGGCGGCCATCCAGTGGCCGCAGGGATAATCAGGTACGTACCGCTGGCTCTCGGAGTCATGCGGACGGTCTTCCCCCTGTTCTCGAGGAGGCGAAAGTGATCCGCCCGCCGGCTGCGATCGTTCTCGTCGCGGCTCTGCTGTTCGCCGCCGGCTGCATGAAGGGCTCGGAAGGCCCCATCGAGGGCGTGCTCATCGTCTATCCCGCCGGGTCGGAGCGGATGGCGGACAGCGTCTCGACACTTCTCCAGAGGACGATACGGACGATAGACCCCGAGCCCGTCTTCACCTTCGCGTTCTGTACCGACAGCACGTTCGCCGGCACTCTCAGGAGCAGGAGAACGATCCTGTTCCTCGCGGACAGTGTGGAGGCGCTGCCGAGGCAGCTCCGGGGCGGGGGCGGAATCTCGTCCGCAAGGGATGTCTGGGCCCGGGATCAGAGGGTCTTCGGAGCGGTGCCCGGCGATTTCGACCCGGAGGCGCTGTCCGACAGCCTTGAAGCCGCCTATCACCGTCATCTCCGGACCTATCTGTTCAAGGAGTTCGTCAGCACGTCGATGAGCAGCCCGGAGAGAATGGACAGCCTGGCCTCGCTGGGATTCGTCATGGACGTTCCACGCTCGTATTCCACGAGGGAGTGGCGCCCCGATGACGGATTCATCCAGTTCCAGCGCCGGGTCTCCAACGAGGGGCTGATGATGGTCAGCATTCGCTGGACCGGGCAGCCCGGCCCGTCCGATGCGGCCGGAGCAGTCTCCTGGCGCCAGGAAATGGCGCGCAGGTTCTTCTACAACGCCTCGCAGGATTCCGTGGACATATCCAGGCTCGAGATCCTGCCCATCGAGCGCGGCGGATTGTCCGGATGGCGGCTGACCGGCGCCTGGATCAACCCTCACCACCTTAACGCAGGCGGCTTTACGAGCTATGTTCTCCGGGGCGGGACAGGATCCTTCATCCTGGATGCCGAGGTTTTCAACCCCGGCGGGGAGAAGGAGCCATTCATCCGCGAGGGCTGGATCCTCATGGACACCTTCGCAGTGGAGGACCAGGATGAGTGAGTCTCTCGAGGCCGAGATCCGACAGCTCTACGAGGACTGGATAGCGAATCCCTCGCCCGTCGTCTGTGCCAGGCTCGCGGACCGGCTGCGGGTGGCGGGGCGAAACGACGAGGCTCTCGAGGTATCGAGGCGCGGCAAGGCCGAATGGCCGGCAAACGTCTCCATCCGGGTGGTCATCGCCCGCTGTCTCAGAGGCACCGGGGACACCGAAGGCGCCCGCTCCACATTCGAGGAAGTGCTGAAGGCCGATCCTTTCAACCTCGTCGCTCTCAAGAATCTGGCCGAGATCTCGGTTGCCGACGGCCGGTTCAACGATGCCCTGAAGTACTATGGAGACTACCTGTTCGAGAACCCCGGCGACAATGAGGCCGAACAGAAGTTCCATGAGGCGAAGGGGCTGGCCGCGAGCGCCGCATCCCTCCCTCCGGCCTATCGGCCTCCTTTGGAGGCAGAGCCTTCCGAGCCTGTTCCCGAAGCTCCTCCGGTCGTCGAGCATGAACCCTCCCCGGCCGTTCAGGCCGCCCCCGTCCCTGAAGCCGCTCAGGCCGAGACGGCGCCTTCCGTCCACGAACCCATTCCTCCGGAAGAGCCCGCTGCAGAACAGACGCAGGCCGCTCCCGTTACCGAAACCCCTGAACCGGAACCGGCCGTGCAGGCCGATTCCGTTCTCGAATCCTCCTTCTCTGAACAGGAACCCGCCGTTCAGGCCGCCCCCGTCATGGAAACCCCATCCTACGAACCCGCGGCTGAGGAAACTCCGGTGAGCCCGGAGCCGCCTTCCGCCCGGGCGGAGACCGAAGCCGCCCACGCGCCGGATCGTGCGGACGCCCAGGTCGAGCCTGTCTCTCCCGCCGTCGAGGCCGCCCCGGAGGATGTCTTCGGGCAGACCCCGGACGGACAGGGGACATCCGGTCAGGAGGTGGTCCGCGAGTCTTCCGGAGCCTCTCCCGAGGATGCCGCGGCAGAGGCGGTCACGGAGGAGGACTCCCTGCAGGCTCCCGAGGAGGACAGGCCCGTGTCCTTCCCCAAGACCGGGAGGATGGAGAAGATTCTGAAAGAGCAGGGGGTGGCGCCGGCTCCTCCCCTGGACGCGACCTCGGCGGCAGGCTCGGGAGCTGCGACCGTTCCTGCAGAAGAGGCGGACAATGCCCGGAATCTGAGGAGGGAGCCCCGCAGCCTCCTCGACCTGTTCTCCCCGGAGGAGAGGTCGGAACTCTTCCTGGAGCCGTACCGCCAGGAGGAGAAGTAGAGCCTGATGCCCGGGGACAAGCCCTCCGTCCTGGTCCTCGACGGCCCCAACCTCGGCGCGCTGGGCCGGCGCGAACCCGGAGTCTACGGTCCTGGCAGCCATGACGACCTGGTCAGGTCCATCGAGGCCTGGGCGGTCGAACTGGGCATGTCTGTCGAGACGGCTCAGCATGACGACGAGGGCGGCATGATAGGGGCCATCTGGAGGGCCTCGGGGCGTCTGGACGCCCTGATAGTCAATCCCGGAGGCTACTCGCACGGTTCTATCGCGATTCAGGATGCCATGCAGGGTTTCGATGGACCGGTCATAGAGGTCCATCTGAGCCAGGTGATGGCCAGGGAGCCGGAAAGGCGGGTGCTCGTCACCGCGCGTGCGGCGGACGCCCTCATCTGCGGCGCAGGTCCGGCCGGCTACAGGCTGGCAATGGAACTCGCCAGGGACATGATCACGAAAAGAAGCTGAAAGGCTGAGAGGTTTCCGACATGATCTACACTACCGATCTCCGGAAGGGTGTCGTAATCGAAGTAGACGGGTCGCTTTTCCTCGTACTGGAGTACCAGCACGTCAAGCCCGGGAAGGGACCGGCTTTCATACGCACGCGGCTCCGGGAGCTCCAGTCGGGGAAGGTTCTGGACCGTAGCTGGCGCTCCGGCGAGAAGGTGAAGGACGTCAGGCTCGAGCGCCGGGAATTCGAGATGCTGTACAGGACGGAGGAGGGTCTGGTCGTAATGGACCCCGAATCCTTCGAGCAGATCATCCTGGACGACAGGGTCGTAGGCGACGCATCGCTGTATCTCGTGGACAACAGCCGGCTCGAGGTCCTGTTCAACGGCTCGGAGCCGATCTCCATAGAGCCGCCCACGTTCGTCGAACTGACTATCGTCGAAACCGACCCCGGCCTTAAGGGCGACACGGCGAGCGGCGGATCGAAGCCCGCCACTCTCGAGACCGGTCTGGTCGTCCAGGTGCCTCTCTTCCTCAAGGAGGGCGAGAAGATCAGGGTCGACACCCGCACCGACACGTACATCGAACGGGTCAAGAGCTGACGGGATGTCGGACCGCCTGATCGTAATCCCGACCTACAACGAGTCGGAGAACATCAGGGAGCTGCACGCCGCGATCCGCGGCGCATGCGATTTCGGCATCCTCTTCGTCGACGATTCGTCGCCGGACGGTACGGCCGGCGTCGTCGAGGAAGTGATGTCGGAAGACCCCGGAGTCATGCTGCTGAGGCGGACCGGCGAAAAGGGCCTGGGCCGCGCCTACGAGGACGGGTTCAGGATGCTCCTCGGGATGGGCCGCTGGAGGAGAGTGTTCATGATGGACGCAGACCTGTCCCATCAGCCCGTCCACCTCACGGCCCTCGACGAAGCCCTCTCGGAATACGACATGGTACTGGGTTCGAGGTACACGAGAGGCGTGAGCGTGCTGAACTGGTCGATAATGCGGCTGAACCTGAGCTATTCGGCCAATGCCTACATAAAAGGCGTCACGGGTCTGCCTTTCTCTGACTGTACCAGCGGTTTCCGGGGGATAAGGGCCGACAGGCTCGAAGGGTTGCTGCTCGGCAGGCGCTATGCCGGAGGATACGCCTTCCTGGTGGAGATGCTCCACCGGGCCTGGCGCCAGGGCCTGTCGATCGGCGAGGTTCCGATAGTCTTCGTCGAGAGGGAGCACGGAGCATCCAAGATTTCGTCCAGGATTCTCCTGGAGTCGTTCTTTACGCCGATCCGCCTGCGCCTGGGGCGTTCCAGATCCGCAGGGACCGCTCAGTAGCAGGAATAGAGCTGCCGTACCAGGGCATCCTGCCAGTTCCTCGCCGCGTACACCGACCCCTGGGGCACCTCGCACAGCACCGCCATGGCGATACTTCTGCCCCCCGCCGTGTAGATCATTCCCGCGAGCGTGGCGGTATCGTTCAGAGATCCGGTCTTGCCCCTGAAAGCCCCCGGCGGGAGGTCGGCGAGCCGGGTAGCCATGGTCCCGTCGACTCCGTTGACCGCCAGCGACGAGACGAACTCCGGCCCCCACTCGAGTGATCCGATGCCCTCCAGCAGAACGCTTACGAGCTGGGCCGGGGCGATCCTGTTCAGCCGGGAAAGGCCCGAGCCGTCGGCGAGCTGGGTTCCCTCCACTCCATGAAGTTCGGCCAGCATTCTTCCGGCCATCTCGCATCCGGCCGCGGTCGTGGCCACGCCTGTTTCCGGGTCGCCGGCCGCCACCCGGAGGATGAGTTCCGCCACCACGTTCATGCTCCACTTGTTCATCTGTGCGGCTAACTCGCTGAGGGGACGCGAGCGTATCACCGCCACCGTATCCAGTACGGCGCCGGATGAAGGTCGTCCCCGCCCGATCGACGATACTCCGACTCCCCGCGATTCCAGCTCGGCGGCGAACACCTCCGAGAACTGCCGGGGCGCCCCGGCGAACGGCACATAGACGATGACCGTGGAGTCGGGGGGGATCGCTCCGCCGAGGACGATGACAGGCGAAGCAGTCTCCCAGCCTTCGGGTCTCGCGGTCGGTTCCCCTCCCGCCCGGATGTTGACCGATCCTCTGAGCTGGAGGCCCGGAAGTTCCGGATACTCCTCGACCGTAACCGCCCCGCCCCTGGAGGAGATCACCAGCTCCAGCACGTTGTCGCCGAGGGTAAGAGCCTCCACCGGGGGGCAATAGACCCTCGCCCAGTCCGCCTGTTCCCAGCCCGGGCACCTGTTTGAATCGGCGAATACGGAGGTGTCGAAGAAAAGCCTCCAGGAACCTCCGCCAAGCTCGGCTGAGGCCTCCACGGCGGCGCGCTCGATATCGTCGGGTTCGATCAAAGGGGCTCCCGAACCGATGAGATAGACGGCGCCGGCGGCATGGTCCGCCACGACATGGGTCAGGATGATGCGTGAAGGACCGAGCGTTCTGAACGCCAGCAGCGTGGTGATCAGTTTTACGGTCGAAGCCGGCCTGAAGAGTTCGTCGGATCTGGATTCCAGGATCGTCTCTCCGGTTCCCGCGTCTATGGCTAGCATTCCTGTCCTCCATGCCGGGGCGGGCTGGGGAATCGCGGCAAAGAGGGCGGAAATCGTCAGCATAATTGCAGGGATCATGTCGTGAAGCTCCTCCGGGTTGCCTTCTCGAAGCGGGAAACCGTTGACAGCACACCGCTCGAACCTACATTAGAGAGATTCTGGAATGCAACTCCACACTCTGGCTTCATGCCACCGGGGGTGTTCAATGCGCCATGTTCTGCTCTGCTCGATTCTGATCGCTCTGTCGGCGGGCTCCGCATGCCGGAGTGCGGACGATCCGGCGGCGATCACCGTAGAGGGCAGATCGCTGTCCATCGACGATTCCGCCCGTGATCTCGAGCGTCTCCGTGGCGATTCCGCCGCCGTGACGGCCTACGCCGAAGCCGGCCTCAATCGTCTCCTGATTCTCGAAGACGCCTGCAGACGCGGGCTCAACTCCGATCCCGAGATCGAAAGCGCCATGTACGACAAGGCGCGGTCACACCTTCAGTACATCTATCTCCAGTACAAGCTCGGCATGGTTCCCGTCCCGGAGGATACGATCCTCTCCTTCTACTCCGGCATGGGTGAAATGCTGGTCTATACGGCCATCCAGAGCGACGACAGCCTCACGGCGGACAGCCTGCGGACACTCGTGGCGAGAGGTGCGGATGCGCGGGTTCTGGCGGCCGGGAACACCGTAATCCTGCAGGACAGGGCCACAGGAGGGCGTTGCGGCCCTACGGACAGGATGCGGCTCGTCGGCAACGACAGAATCCTTCTTTCGGGGCTCTCCCAGGGCGATCTGTCCCCGATCATCCATTCGCCCTCCGGGTGGCGCTTCCTCCTGCTCGATTCGGTGTACCGGGTCGAGGTTCCTCCTCTCGACTCCGTCCGTACCCGGATTCACGACTTCATCTGGGCTCATCTCTCCGAGGACTACAAACACACCCTCGAGGACAGCCTGGTCGAAGCATATCACCTCTCGATCAACCCGCTCGCGCCTGGAATGATATCCTCGCATGCCCTCGACCCCCTCGGAACGTTCTCCCCCTATACGGATTCCGAAGCCGGAACGGCTGCGTACACCTGGGACGGGGGGGAGCGAACGGTCATATCCCTGGCCTGCTGCATCAGGAACATGCCCGAGCAGTTGCCGAGACAGGCCGGAGACAGCGCCTGGGTCGCGGACTTCTGCAATCTCATGGGTCTGTACGACATAATGGCAGCGAGGGCGGTGGAACTCGGTTTGGACGAGCACTCCGAAGTTTCGAGGAACATCCGGATCGACAGGGAGAACGTGCTCCTCGATGCATGGTACGACGCCGTGGTCAGCCCCAGGCTCGTTGTGAGCGAGCAGGATCTGCTGGACACATGGAACGCGAACAGGGGCATGCTGATCAATCCCGAGCGCAGGGTCTTCAGACTCGTCTACGCCTCTCCCGGCGAGCAGATGGAGCTGCTCGGCACACTGCTGGAATCGGGCCGGGATCCATTCTCCCGCCTGGATGATCTGACGGTTCCGGCGGCCATCATGGCGGACACCGGCACGGCGCTCACGAGACCGCTCGAAGCGGCGGACATCCCCGAGGACGCCCGGGAGGCCGCCTTCTCGCTCGCAGCCGGCGGCTCCCTCGCCTGCACGCTGTCCCGCGGCGGCATGCTCTATCTCGAACTCGAGGAGGTTTTCCCGGAGAACGAAGCCTCGTTCGAGGAATCCAGGGCCGTCCTGACACGGCTCATCTCCGAGGCCAGGCAGGAGGAGATCGTCTCCGGACTTGTAGACAGCCTGCGATCGGCGTATTCTTGGAATGTAAGATGGGATTTCTTCTCCCGTTTCTTTGACGAAACCTCCTCCAGACAGGATCAACCGGGAGGCGACTGATGTTCTGTCGAATCTGCGGACACGACAACGGTAACAGGGGCAAGAGCGCCTGCAACAACTGCGGTTTCGACCTGGAGTATCAGAGCAGGCCGCTCGCGGAGCAGAGGGCCTCCCTCGGCAAGCGCATCGACATGCCGCTCGCCATCGACGGTCCGGATCATCTCGTCCTCGTCCGCCGGAAGAGGAGCGGACTGCTGGGGGTCTGGATCGGCATCCTGGGTCTCATCGTCTGCGTCGTCCTCCTGACCTCCTTTGACAGAGCAGAGTACCGCAGCGCCGGAACGGAAGTCGATCCGGCCCTGTCGGAGGAGCCCGCGATCCCTGTGGACTCCCTCCCCATCCGGGTCGGCAGCGATATCGTGTATCAACTGAACAGCGAGGCCACCAGCGCCGAGCCTCATACGAACCTGAACCTGAGCCTGATCCCCGAGGGCAGCACGGTGGCGTTCATCGCCCCTTCGACCGTGCCGATCAAGCCTCTGATCATCTACATGGATCAGAAGAACCGCGAGGGCGCCCAGGCAAACTTGGATCTGAACACACTCTGCGTCTGGACCGACGAATCCATGACCGGATTCGAGTCGCTCCCGCTGATCGTGCAGTCCGTGACTCCCGACTCCTCCCCGACCAGGCCCGTCACGCTGAAGATCCTCTTCACCGACCAGTGGCTGGTCGGAAGGGTAGAGGAGTTCTCCATCGAGATCACGTCGGCGCTGCCGGGCGGCGTGTACAACCAGGCCAAGCTGGACAGCGTGCTCGCACAGGTCGAGCGCAGGCTCTCCAACAGGGACATCGAGGGCCGGCCGGTGGAGGTCACCGCGATGTTCTCCGAGTCCACGCTTCTCGGGGATGCATTCCGGGTCATGAAGGAGGTGCTCCCGTCAGTCGAGAGCCGCGGTTTCTCGGGGCTCGGGCTGCGGTACTTCCTCCTCGAGAGCTGACATCGCCCTCAGGCTTCGCCCGGAAGCCCCAGGCGGCGTCCACGGCGGTCCGGGCCGTGTGCTGGAGACCGCGAGGGCGAATCCTATACGGATAGATGAACTGAGTCGCTTCGTTTTCCTCTCGGACTGTCACAGGGGTTCGGGTGGATGGTCGGATGACTTTTCCCGGAATGTAGTCATCTATCTTCATGCGGTGCAGTACTATCTGGAGCGGGGCTTCACCCTGGTCGAGGCCGGCGATGGAGAGGAGCTCTGGGAGAACAGGTTCGAAGAGATCCACTGGGCCTACAGCAACGTCTACACCAGGCTCGGCTCGTTCCATGCTGCCGGCAGGTTTATCAAGCTGTGGGGCAACCACGACGACGAATGGCGTTCCGCCGGCGCCTTCCGTAAGAAGTTCGTGCCGGCTCTGTGGCGCAAGTTCGACGGAAGGCCGCATCCTTTCCTTGAAGGCATGGCGGACTCCGAGCTGGAGCGCATAGTGAAGGGTGGTGAGGCGCCGCCCATCCCAATCCTGTCCACGCTGGAGGCCAGGGAGGGTATCGTGTTGAGACGCGGATCGCCCCTGGCGGACATACTGGTCATCCACGGGCACCAGGGCGACTTCTGGAGCGATTCGGCCTCGTGGCTGAGTCGCATCATGGTTCACAATGTCTGGAAGTGGCTGCAGAAGGCGGGATTGCGGGTCAGGAACACTCCCGCCGGCAACTACGCGCTGAAAGACCTGGTCGAGGGTCGCCTGAAGAGATGGACCCGCCTCTCGGGAGTCGCGCTGATAGCCGGGCACACGCATCAGCCGAGCTTCCCGAGGCCCGGGGACACTCCCTATTTCAACTGCGGGAGCTGTGTCCACCCGGGCTGCATCACCTGCATCGAGCTGTGTGACGACACCCTCTCGCTCGTCAAATGGGGGGTCACCACACTCGGTGCGGAGGGGGCCGGCTCGGACGGCGACAATCTGAGAATGAAGCGAAGCGTTCTCCAGGGGCCCGAACCCCTGGCCGACTGTCTCGCCGGAGGAGGAAAGCCTCACGGCCCGGAAAGGCGATCAGCCCCATGAACTTTGCAGCCTGCAGGATAAAGCGTGACCGGGAGAAGAGCGTGAGGAACAGGCACCCCTGGATCTACTCCGGGGCGATCCAGGAGGTCGAGGCCGGGGCCGCTCCAGGCGACGTCGTGGACGTGGTGGGGCAGGAGGGCGAATGGCTCGGCAGGGGGTTCTACAACCCGGCTTCCGAGATCGCGGTGCATCTCTTCTCCTGGGACAGGGCGGAAACCCCCTGTGATGCCCTCTGGGCGGGAAGGCTGGCGAGAGCCCTCGAACTGAGGCGCTCCATCGGAGCCGATCCCGGTCCGGACGGTGCATTCCGCATGGTCCATTCGGACTCCGATCTTCTCCCGGGCCTCGTCGTGGACCGGTACGCGGGATTCCTGGTGTTCCAGTTCCTGGTCCTGGGGATGGACAGGCTCAAGGATCTCGTCGTCGCTGAAGCCATGAAGCTGACCGGCGCGAAGGGCGCATGGGAGAGAAGCGACACCGATGCCCGGGGCAAGGAGGGCATGGGCCGCACGCACGGTCCGCTCGCAGGCGAGGAGCCACCGGTGGAGATCGAGATCGACGAGGCGGGGGCCAGGCTACTGGTGGACGTGCGGAACGGTCACAAGACCGGCTTCTATCTGGATCAGGCGAAGAACCGGATCGGAAGCCGCGCGTTCATGCGCGGGCGGAAGGTGCTCAACTGCTTCTGCTATACCGGCGGTTTCAGCGTCTCGGCAGCCATGGGCGGGGCCGTCTCGGTGACAAGCGTGGACTCCTCCCGCCCGGCTCTCGAAACCGCGGCCAGGAACATGGAACTCAACGGCTTCTCGGGTGAAGCGTTCACCCTGGTCAATGCCGACGTGCCTTCCTGCCTCCGGAGAATGAGGGACGAGGGAGTCCGTTTCGACGCCGTGATACTCGATCCGCCCCGTTACGTAGCCAACAGGGACGCGCTGCAGCGCGGAGCCCGCGCCTACAAGGACATCAACATGCTGGCGATGAGTCTGCTGGAACCGGGCGGGCTTCTCTTCACCTTCTCCTGTTCGGGGCTGATGGGCGAGGAACTCTTCCAGAAGGTCGTCTTCTCGGCCTCCGCAGACAGCGGCCGCAACATGAGGATCGTCGGCCGTCTGGCCCAGGCGCCCGACCATCCCGTACTCCTCTCGTATCCGCAGGCTGGATACCTGAAGGGGCTCATCCTGCAGGGCAAGTGACGGTTCGGAACGCTGTCCCGTCGCTGTCGGAGCAGGACGGCACCAGTGCATATTGCTGCCGGGAACGAACGGTCGCCGGACTCCGGGGCGGCGCGAGGACAGGGAGGTGGAGCGATGGCGTTCAAGGTGACGAGCAGCGCGGTTGACGCGGGGGGCTTCCTGCCCTGCTGGTACTCGAGAACATCCAACAACTCTTCCCCCCCGATCGGGTGGGCCAACGCACCCAGGGGAACCGTCGCGGTGGCGGTAGTCTGCGAGGGTGAGGCCCCGGGCGGCAGGCTGACGCACTGGATCATCTACAACCTGCCTCCGGAACCGCCCGGCATATACGGCGGGCTTCCGGTCGAACCCGACCTTGAGAACGGAGCCGGCCAGGGCGTGAACAGCTTCGGAGTGCCTGGCTGGACGGGCCCGGAGAACACCGGTGAAGTCGAGGTGCTCACTTTCACGGTCTTCGCGTTGGACAGGAGATTGGACATTCCCTCCGGTTCGGATGCGGAAACCCTCCGCCGTGCCATGGACGGAGCGGTACTTGCGACAGGGGGCTTCACCGCGAAGTACCTGGGCAACCCATGATCTCGGCTCCCGCCTTCCTTCTCACGAGTCCGGTCTTCCCGGACGGGACGAGGATGCCTCGGAGGTACACGGCCGACGGCGCGGATCTCTGCGGAGCCGTCAGATGACATGTTCTCTGAACGACGACTCTCACCGGGCTCTACTCCCGGTCGCGTCGAACCGGCGTCCCCCTCGATGAGAGCCGGCGGCTTCCGGGACATGTGGGCGCTCGACCCCGGGGTCCTCTACCTGAACCACGGATCCTTCGGGGCATGCCCTGTAGATGTGCTTGAATACAGGGCCGCACTGACCCGCGAACTCGAGGCCGCACCCATGGAGTTCCTGGTCAGGAGGCTGCCGGAGATGCTCCAGGCCGCTCTGGACTACGCCGAGAAGCTCGTCCGGGCGGAGCCGGGATCGATCGTTTTCGTCCCCAACGCGACCCACGGTGTCAATACGGTCCTCGGATCCTTCGGCCTGCGCCCCGGTGACGAGGTGCTGGTCGGGAGTCACGAATACTTCGCCACGCTGAATGCCTGCAGGATCCACTGCGAAAGGGCGGGCGCCGTGTGCACCGTGGTTCCCATGCCGTTCCCGGTCTCCGGCCCCGGGGACATCCACGACGCGTTCCTCTCCCGTGTCACTCCGGCAACGAGGCTCGTCGTGGTGGATCATATCACGAGCGCGACCGCCTTCGTGTGCGATCCGGCTCCCCTGGTTGCGGAGCTGCGGGGGAGGGGCATAGAAACCCTCGTCGACGGTGCGCACGGTCCAGGCATGGTGCCCCTAGACATGGGCACCCTGGGTGCGGCCTTCTACACCGGCAACTTCCATAAGTGGCTGTGTTCGCCGAAGGTCTGCGCCATGCTGTATGTCCGCCCCGACATGCAGGAGAGGATACACCCCCTCGCCACGAGCCATCTGCCGTGCGATTTCGACAGCGGTCAGACTCCCTTTCGGATCGAGTTCCAGTGGATCGGGACACCGGATCCGACAGCGGCGCTGTCCGTCCCGCGGGCGGGGGAGTACCTGGCCTCGCTGCTTCCCGGGGGGCTTCCGGCGGTGATGCAGGCCAACCGCGCCCTGGCACTCGAGGCCAGGAGGCTGATCTGCGATTCGCTCGGCGTGGAACCGCCATGCCCCGACTCGATGGTCGGGTCGATGGCATCCTTCGAATTGCCCTGGATCGATCCCCCTGACCCTCCCATGCCGGACTGGGTCTGGATGGACCCGCTCCAGCGCAGGCTGCTCGAGGAGTTTCGGACGGAGGTCCCCGTATCTTACATCAGGCGGGAGAGGCTCAGGCTCCTGAGGATCTCGGCCCAGTTGTACAACGACATCTCCCAGTATGAATACCTGGCCGAAAGCCTCGGGCGCATGCTCTGACGGCCCGCTGGAGGAGAATGACTTCCCGCACGAGATCGAATGATCAGTCCACGGAACCGGGGCCGCTTCACGATCCATCCGGGCCGACGCCGTTCAGCGGCGCGGCTCGACTCGATCACAGGGCCGATGAAACGCAGGATCGAGTCGTGCCGATGATCGATCCTGCGCTGCGTTTCACGAACCGGGTCGAAAACTACGCCAGATACCGGCCGGGATATCCGGCGGGTGTCGTGGAGTCCATGCGGGAAAAGTGCGGCCTGACGCCGGCTTCGATCGTGGCGGACATCGGGTCCGGAACGGGGATTCTGTCGGAATTGTTTCTGCTCAACGGCAACACGGTCCATGGCGTCGAGCCAAATAGTGAAATGCGCCTGGCGGGCGAACGCCTTCTGCACTGCCGGGCGGGTTTCAGGAGCGTGGCCGGCCGGGCCGAGGCGACGACTCTGGCTGCGGGGAGTGTGGATTTCATAGTCGCGGGACAGGCGTTCCACTGGTTCGATCAGGATCGGGCCCGGGCCGAGTTTCTGCGGATTCTGCGACCGTCTGGCTGGGTGATGCTTGTCTGGAATGAACGGGACACTCGACGGACGCCTTTTCTCATGGATTACGAGCGTGTTCTCCGGCGCCATGCCGTCGATTACGAGCAGGTCGGCCGTCGGCGCGTTCAGGCCCGGCGGCTCGACGGCTTTTATGGTGAGAGCGGTTTTTGGACCAGGGAGTTTCATCACCGGCAGACACTCGATCATGACGGTCTGGTGGGGCGCGTGTTGTCGGCTTCATACGCGCCGGAGCCGGGGCATCCCGCTTATCTGCCCATGCTGGCGGAACTGGAGCGGCTTTTTCAGAATCATCAGGTCGATGGGGCGGTGGCTTTCGACTATACGACGACCATGTATTGCGGCAGGCTCGACTCGTAATGCCGGCCCGGCCGCGGCATGCAGCCGAAACGCTTCGCTCGCACGGGCTGGAGGCGTTGAGTCCGGGCTGTTGGGGTTTCAGGGTGGTCTCCAAGGGCGGGAGTGTTCGCCTTCGAGCAAGATGGGCGTTGTCGGTATGGAAATCGTGAAACTAGTATAAGGAAAACACAATGAGAATTTACAGTATCACGCCGGATGACGAGTTCAACTAGGTCATCTTCGCGATGGAGTTCCCGGCTGAGATGACCGGATCGGGGGGCGGGAACTCGCCGCCCGGCATGACATCAGCCCGGACAGGGTGATTCAATGGCTTGCCCCGCTCAATGTGCCGGCAGAGCGGCTCATATGAGATAACTGCTCCGGGAGATGACCGGGACAAGGCGGGCAGCGAGTGAGATCCGGCGGTCGTCTGCACCGAAGGCCGCCATGGAAACGGGCCGCTGAAGAATAGCGGCCCGCCACAGTCTATTGCCGCCTGCCTACCTCAGCAGCACCACCCGGGTGGAAGCCTCGATTTCATCGCTGGAGAGCCTCACGAAGTACACACCCTGGGCCAGCGCCTGCCCGTTCCCGTCCAGGCCATTCCAGTAGTGGGCCTGTGAGCCGGCGGGCAGGGTTCCCAGATCCTGCGTTCTCACAAGCCGCCCGGCGGCGTCGTAGATATCGAGCGTAAGCGGGGAGAGCCCTGTGCTTCGGAAGGAAAGCTCGACGCCGGAAGCCGTGGGGTTGGGAGAGGCATGAAGGGTGCCCGTTATGACTTCCGGGGTGTCATCGATCCCCACTTCTGGATCCCGCCACCTGGCGATGTAGCCGGCGGGGCTGCCTCCGGCCTCGGTGAACCATCCCCCCGCATACACATCCGAACCGCTCACGGCAACGGCTTCAACAATGTCGTTCACCCCGGTTCCGAGAGCATGCCAGGAACTGCCGTCCCACCGGGCGATGCGGTTGGCCGGGCTGCCTCCGGCCTGGGTAAACCATTCTCCCACATACAGATCCATGCCGCTCACGGCAATGGCTTCTACCCACTCGTTCACACCTGTTCCCAATGCACACCAGGTATCAGAGTCATCGTCCCACCGGGCGATGCGGCTGGCCGGGCCGCCTCCGGCTTGGATAAACTTCCCCCCAACGTACACATCCGGGCCGCTCACGGCAATGACAAGGACATCATTGTCCACGCCACTTCCGAGAGCATGCCATGAGCTGCCGTCCCACCGGGCGATGCGGTTGGCCGGGCTGCCTCCGGCCTGGGTAAACCATCCTCCCACATACACATCCGAGCCGCTCACGGCAATGGCATAGACTCCGTCGTTCACCCCGCTTCCGAGAGCATGCCATGAGCTGCCGTCCCACCGGGCGATGTAGCCGGCAGGGCTGCCTCCAGCCTCGGTAAACCATCCTCCCACATACACATCCGAGCCGCTCACGGCGATGGCTTTGACACAATTGTTCACCCCGCTTCCGAGAGCATGCCATGAGCTGCCGTCCCACCGGGCGATACTGTTGGCAGGGTTGCCTCCAGCCTGGATAAACTGCCCTCCCACATACACATCCGAGCCGCTCACGGCGATGGCGTGGACCCAATCGCTCACCCCGCTTCCGAGAGCATGCCAGGAACTGCCGTCCCACCGGGCGATGTAGCCGGCAGGGCTGCCTCCAGCCTCGGTAAACCATCCTCCCACATACACATCCGAGCCGCTCACGGCGAGGGAAGTGACCCGGTCGTTTACACCGCCTCCGAGAGTGTACCAGGTGCCTGCATCGTACTGCCCCCCTGAAAAAGAAGCAGGTTCCCCGGAAAGGGATGCTTCCTCCACGAACAGCGGCTCCCCATCGGAACCGTAAGTCATGCGGAACCCTTCGGGATCGAAACTCCCCGACGCACCCTCCAGGATTCTTCCGTCTGGCGTCAGCACCGTGGAAAGAGACGCATCCCGGCCGGCAAGGGCTGCAGAGGTAATCACAAGAAGCATAGCCACATGAGCCACGTTCATGTCTATCCCTCTCTGATGTGGAATTGTTTCGTCAAACCGCTCTGGAGAACATACCCGGATTGATTGAGTTTACGCCAACATAAGCCGTCGATGCCGGAGATGGGCGTTCAGGAATGAGTTATCTCCCTGGAGGCGTGAACAGGGGAGCCGTTTTCACGGCGGCCCATTATCCAATCCATCCCCTGGCCCAGACTGCACCGCGAATTTCCACCGGGAAAAAATCGACGATCCACTAAAATGAGGACGGGGGTCTTTCGACCCCCGCCGGCGGTGCCGAGAGTACCCGCATTCGGACAAGCCTACTGGGCACAACAGGCACCGTGACGAATCTATACCCCAGCAGACTGGAGGAGTCCACCGATGCAGGTGCCGGGTGTGAATCGACTGTCCGAGGCTCTTCATCACCGAGTGGGACACCGGGGCCGCATGGGGGTGGCAGGAAAACCTGAAACCGTGGTACGCCCGTCGCGATTCGAACGCGAGGCCTGCGGATTAGAAGTCCGCTGCTCTATCCAGCTGAGCTACGGGCGCACCGACGGATGAGACTGGAACTATACGGTATTCCTGGTTTCTCCGGAAGCGGGGAGGGGCATCAAAAGCCCTCCGGGCATCGTCTTTCGAGGGGAAGGCGGCTTCGGCGTTCTCACGGCTCGCCGCACCTGGAACAAAGGCGGCAGCCATAAATGCTCATCCCCGCAGACGCGGGGATGAGCGAGATGGTACGCCCCCCGGGGCTCGAACCCGGAACCTACGGATTAAGAGTCCGTTGCTCTACCAGCTGAGCTAGGGGCGCAAAAATCTGGGGTGGGAGACCGGGGTCGAACCGGCGACCACTTGATCCACAGTCAAGGGCTCTACCAACTGAACTACTCCCACCAGAGCGCACCGATTCTAGGTCGAAAGCCGCTCAAAGTCAAGAAGGGCTGCTCTTGACGCGGATTACTCCAGAGAATACGCTAATGCCTGTCACCCTTCAGGAGCTGGCGGGAGCCTATGAGGTGTCCTAGATGCGGAAGCATGGACGACAGGGTCGTCGATTCGCGCATTGTCAAGGAGGGCAGGGCCACCAGGCGCCGCCGCGAGTGCTTCGACTGCGGCTACCGCTACACCACCTACGAGTTTATCGAGACCAGCTACCCATCGGTGGTCAAGAAGGACGGCAGGCGCGAGCCCTTTGATCCCGCCAAACTCGAGAAGGGCATTGCCCGGGCGTGCGAGAAGCGGCCCGTTTCCGCCAAGCAGGTGAAGGACATCGTCGAGAAGCTGACGGCCTCCGTGTCGGAGGAGTTCCCCGAGGAGGTCAGCTCCGAGTATATCGGGGAATGCGTCATGGAGATGCTGAAGACGGTCGACGAGGTGGCCTATGTCCGTTTCGCCAGCGTCTACAGGAAGTTCAGGGACGTAGCCCAGTTCAGGGAGGAGCTGGATGGGCTCCTCCGGTCGAAATGAAGGCTTTACGGCCTTCCTCGGAGGGGTCGCTTCGCTTATAGATTCTTCACATGCCCGCACTCTATAATCTACGATCCACAGCCCCTCGGAGGCTTTTCACGGGAATCGAAATACAACGGGAGGGTCATGACGAAACTGAGGACTTTTCCGGGTGGGGTCCACCCGGACGAGTACAAGGAACTGGCCGGGAAAGCCGCGATACGCCGGATAAAGGCGCCTGAGACCGTCAGGGTGGCCCTTTGCCAGCATCTGGGTGCGCCGTCCAAGCCGGTTGTCGCCAAGGGTGACAAGGTCGTCCGCGGCCAGGAGATCGGCTCTCAGAACGGCTATGTCAGCCTTCCCACCCACTCGCCGGTGACGGGGACGGTGGCGGGGCTGGAGGAGATGCCCCTGCCGCACAGGAGATCCGGCCTAGCGGTCGTGATCGAAACCGATTCCGAGGACGGCCCGCCGCCGTTCGAGCCCTGGCCGGACTTCACATCCCGCACCCCGGCCGAGATCATCGAGAGGATAAGGCTGGCCGGCATCTGCGGCATGGGCGGGGCGAGCTTTCCTACGCACGTCAAACTGTCCCCTCCCGACGGGAAGAGGATCGACACCCTCATACTGAACGGCGCCGAATGCGAGCCCTATCTGACTGCCGACCACAGGCTGATGGTCGAGAGGACGGCCGACGTCGTTCTCGGCATGAAGATCATGGCTTTCGTGCTGGGTGTGGAGAGATGCGCCGTGGGCATCGAGGAGAACAAGCCCGACGCCATCGCGGCCCTGTCCGGGGCGGGAGTCGACGTCGAGGTTTTGAAGGTCAAGTACCCCCAGGGCTCCGAGAAGCAGCTCATCAAGGCCATAACCGGGCGGGAGGTGCCTGTCGGCGGCCTTCCTCTCGACATAGGGGTCGTCGTTCCGAACGTCGGCACCGCCGCAGCCGTGGCACAGGCGGTGCGCGACGGGGAACCGTCCATCCGCAGGATAGTCACCGTCTCGGGAGCGGGGGTCAGGGCTCCGGGCAACTTCGACGCTGCCGTCGGCACTCCGTTCCACGACCTGATCGCAGAGGCCGGAGGGTATGCCGGCGACGTATGCAGGCTCCTGTCGGGCGGGCCGATGATGGGCATCGCCCAGTTCACGGACGCCGTTCCGGTCACGAAGGGCACGAGCGGGATCGTGGCGCTCACGACCGCTGAAGCCAGGAAGCTCACGGAGGGCCCCTGCATCAAGTGCGGGAGATGCGTGGACGCATGCCCGATGAAGCTGCTTCCGTGCCTCATCGCGGCCAATGCCGAGAAGGAGAAGTGGGACAGGGCCGAGGAGCTGGGTGCCCTGAACTGCATGGCCTGCGGGACGTGCAGCTTCGTGTGCCCCAGCGACAGATTCCTCGTCCACTACATCAAGAGGGCCCAGGACGCGATCCGGGCCGCCAAGAGATCGAAGGAGGCGTGATGGCCGAGACTAGAACCTTCCAGGTCTCGATGTCGCCGCACTTCGGCTCGCCGCATTCCACCCGCAGGGTCATGTTCGACGTGGTAATCGCCCTGCTCCCGGCCCTCCTGGGGGCCGTGTGGCTGTTCGGCCTCCGTGGCGCCCTGCTGCCTGTCGTCGTCGGCGTGGCTGCGGCCGTGGCGGCGGAGTTCGTCTGCCTCAGGCTGATGAAGCGGGACACGTCGGCCGCCCTGGACGGCAGCGCGATAGTGACCGGCATTCTTCTGGCGTACAATCTGCCGCCGGGCGTTCCCTGGTGGCTTCCAGTACTCGGTTCCGCCTTCGCGATAGTGGTGGGAAAGCAGGTCTTCGGAGGCCTCGGCAGCAATCTGGTGAACCCGGCGCTGCTCGGCCGCGCCTTCCTGATGGCCAGCTTCCCCGTCCTCATGACCGCCGGATGGAGCGCTCCGTTCGAGTGGCGCAACGCGGCGGCGGGATTCGAAACCCATGGCATGCCCGCCTCCGTCGTGTCGGAGATGCCCGTGGCCGACGCCGTGACCGGCGCTACGCCCCTTCGCGCGTGGAAGGACTCCTTCGGGATGGAGTCCCATGACGGGCAGGCCGTCCGCGAGGGGCTCACCGATCCGGGCACCCTGATGAATCTCCTCACGGGAAGGCGTGGAGGCTGCCTGGGCGAGACTTCGATAATACTCCTCCTGCTCGGGGCGCTCTACCTGTTCGTACGCAAGGTTCTCGACTGGCGGATTCCATTCTCCTACCTGGGATCAGTGGCCCTGTTCGGATGGATTCTCGGCGGGCCCGGGTTCTTCGACGGCAGCGCGGTCTTCAGCGTCCTGTCCGGAGGGGTGATCCTCGGCGGCTTCTTCATGGCTACGGACATGGTCACCACCCCGGTCACCCACGCGGGACGGCTGGTCTTCGGTCTGGGTGCAGGGCTGCTCACCGTCGTAATCAGGCGCTGGGGAGGATATCCCGAGGGCTGCTCATATTCGATCCTGCTCATGAACCTCGCCACCCCTCTCATCGACAGATTCACGAAGCCCAGGATGTTCGGGGAGGTGCGGAAGCATGCGTGAGATGGCGAAGCTCGGGCTGATACTCATGGCGATGAGCCTGCTTTGCGCAGCCGCGCTCGGGTACGTGAACGCCCTCACCGAGGACAGGATCGCCCGACAGAAGGAGATGGCCGTGGTCGCCGCGATGGACGCTGTGTCCGCGCCCCTCGGCGACAGCCTGGTCTTCGATTCCCTGGCCGTGCCGGGGCTCTCCAACCCGTACGCCGAGACAGGGCGCAGTCTGGCGGTGGTGGAGGTTCGGGCCGGCGGCGCCAGGGTCGGATATGTCTTCACCGCATACAGGAAGGGCTACTCCAGCGTCATCGAGACGATGGTGGCCCTCGACCCGGCCGGAACGATCGTGGGCTCCACGATCCTCTACCAGTCCGAGACTCCCGGCCTGGGAACCCGGTACGCGGCTCCCGAGTGGCTGGAGCAGCTCTCCGGGCTGGACGGCTCCTCGGTGGCCCTTGTCAGGGACGGCGGCGGCGTCAGCGCCGTAACCGGAGCGACGGTCAGCGGACGGGCCATAACCGGCTCCGTAGCGGACGGGGTCTCCGCCCTGCGCGATGCGGGCCTGTTCAGGGACGGAGGGGCGATATGAGCCTCTGGAAGGACTTCAGCAACGGATTCTACACCGAGAATCCCATCTTCAGGATCAGTCTGGGCATGTGCCCGTTCCTCGCTCTCAGCACCTCGGTCCAGAATGCGCTCGGCATGGGCGCGGCGGTCACATTCGTGCTGATCTGGTCCAACGTGGCGATATCGACGCTGCGCAACGTGATCCCCGACAAGATCAGGATCCCGTGCTACATCGTCTTCATAGCCACCTTCGTCAGCCTCGTGGACATGGTCATGGCGGCCTACGCGCCGTCGCTCCACAAGGCGCTGGGCATCTACATTCCCCTGATAGTGGTCAACTGCATCATCCTCGGCAGGGCCGAGGCCTTCGCAAACAAGAACACCGTGACAAGCTCCTTCCTCGACGGGGTCGGAATGGGGATAGGCTTCACGCTCGCGATGGCGCTGATGGCTTCCATCCGCGAGATACTGGGCAGCGGCACCTGGTACGGGATCAACATTCTCGGCCAGGCCTACGCGGATCAGCCCGTCCTGATGGCGATCCTTCCTCCAGGAGCATTCGTGCTGATGGGCTTCGTTCTCGCGGCGTTCGCCGTCATAGACCGCAGGAAGGAGCGTGCGGCATGAACGCCCCGACAATCCTGGCCGCTCTGCTGGGTGCGACTCCCGCCGGCGGCGGTGCGGGTCTCTCTCAGATAATGGGTCTCGTCATTGGCGGAATCCTTATAAACAATTACGTACTCTCGCGCTTCCTCGGGATCTGCCCATTCCTCGGGGTCTCGAAGCAGCTCGACTCTGCGCTCGGCATGGGCGCCGCCGTCGTCTTCGTTATGGCCATGACCGCTGCGAGCTGCTACGTCCTGTGGCAGCTCCTCCTGGTCCCGCTGCACCTGGAGTACCTCAGCACCATCGTGTTCATCCTGATAATCGCGGCGCTGGTCCAGTTCGTGGAGATGGTGCTTCTCAAGTTCAGCCCGGCGCTCTACAAGGCTCTCGGAATCTACCTGCCCCTGATAACGACGAACTGCGCCGTGCTGGGCGTGGCGGTCCTGAACAAGGACGCGGGCTACAGCCTCGGGCTCGGCGTGGTGAACGCCGTGGCCGGCGCCCTGGGCTTCTCCCTGGCCCTGATACTCATGGCGGGCCTTCGCGAGCGCCTGGAGATGTCGAACACCCCGGACGCGATGAAGGGCAAGCCGATCACGTTCATTCTCGCGGGCGTGATGTCCATCGCCTTCCTGGGCTTCGCCGGCCTGGGGGTGTGAGATGATCGCGGAACTGCTATTCATGGCGGCGGTCTCCCAGATCCAGTCCACGGAGCCGTCCCTTTCCGAAGGAGTGCTTCTGCCTGCGGGTCTTCTCGGCGCCACCGGCCTCCTGCTCGGCGTTGGCCTCGCGATCGCGGCACGGAGGCTGGCGGTCCAGAAGGACCCGCTGATCGAGAAGCTGGAGTCCCTGCTTCCCGGAGCCAACTGCGGCGGATGCGGATTTCCCGGCTGCGGGGGCTTCGCGGAGGCGCTCGCCAAGGGAGAATCCCAGCCTGCGGGCTGTGTGGCCGCCAATCCAGCGACGCTCTCCGCCCTCGCATCAGCAATGGGCGTCGAGGTGCAGGACTCGATCCGCAGGATCGCGGTGATCCGGTGCAACGGAGGACACTCGACCGGACTGGCTTTCACCTACGACGGCCCCTGTTCCTGCGCTTCCGCCGCCATGGTGATGGGAGGGGACAAGGCCTGCAGGTTCGGATGCCTCGGCATGGGCGACTGCGTAAGAGCCTGCCCCTTCGGGGCCATCCGGATAGGCGAGAACGGCGTTCCCGTGGTGGACGGGGAGAAATGCACCGGCTGCGGCAAGTGCGTGAAGACCTGTCCCAAGGGGGTCGTCTCCCTGTGGCCGGAGAATCGCCAGGTCACGGTCGCCTGCAGCAACAGGGACCGCGGGCCGACCGCCAGGAAGGCCTGTGCGGTGGCCTGCATAGCCTGCGGCAGGTGCGCGAAGGCCTGTCCGGCGAACGCGATAACCGTGAGCGACAACCTCGCCTCGATCGATCCGGAGAAGTGCATCAACTGCGGGCTCTGCGCCACTGTCTGCCCCACCGGCGCCATCGTCGACAGGGCTCCTGCACGCCCGAAGGCCTATATCGACAACGAGTGCACCGGCTGTGGCATATGCGCCGAGGCCTGTCCGGTGAACGCTATAACGGGAGAGCCGAAGGCGAAGCATGACGTCGACAAGGACAAGTGCGTCGGCTGCGGGCTCTGTGCTCCGAAGTGCCCCGGCAGGGCCATTCACCTGCTCGGCGCCCTCTCCTACACCAGGGAAGGCGCGTAGGGCATGGCCGGCGGAGATCTCAGCCGTCTCCCCGCCGTCAACGAACTGCTGGCGATTATAGAGAACGCCAGCCCCGGCATTCCCCATGCGCTCGCCCGCCGCGCCGCCAGAGCCGTTCTGGCGAGAGCCCGGGCATCCATCAGGGACGGCGGAAGCCCGGTGGAGGACATCGGCAGGGTGGCCGTCGAGGAGGCTTCGGCCATGGCCCGGACGAGTCTCGGACCGGTCATAAACGCCACGGGGATCGTCCTTCACACTGCTTTCGGCCGTGCCGCGCTCTCCGACTCCGCTGCGGAGGCCGTGTCTTCCGCCGCCCGGGGCTTCTGCAGCCTCCAGTGGGACTGGGAGACGGGAGCGAGAGGCAACCGCGATTCTCATGTGGAGGGCCTGATCTGCGAGCTTACAGGCGCGGAGGCGGCCACAGTCGTAAACAACAACGCGGGCGCAACGCTCCTGGCGCTGTCCGCCCTGACTGCCGGCCGGGAAGTGGTGGTGTCCCGCGGTCAGCTCGTAGAGATCGGCGGTTCCTTCCGCATCCCGGACGTGATGAAGCAGTCCGGTGCGATCATGCGGGAGGTGGGCTGCACGAACCGCACGCATCTGAAGGATTACGCCTCGGCCATCGGCCCCGAAACCGCCATGCTGCTCAGGGTCCATCCCTCCAACTACCGCATAAGGGGTTTCTCATCCGAGGTTCCACTCGAAGACCTGGTGGCCCTGGGGGCGGAAACCGGCATACCGGTCATGGATGACCTGGGAGCCGGCTCCCTGGTGGATCTGTCCCTGTTCGGGCTCCCGCCGGAGCCGACCATTCCCATGAGCATCAGGGCCGGCGCCGCGCTGGTCACGAGTTCCGGCGACAAGCTCATAGGCGGCCCCCAGGCGGGGATAATCGCCGGCAGGAGGGATCTGGTCTCGATCATCAGGAAGCACCCGCTCGCAAGGGCCCTGCGGGTATGCAAGCTCACGCTGGCCGCCCTGGAGGCTACGCTCAAGATCTTTCTCGAGGAGCCCGGGTACGTCAGGACCAACCATCCGGTCTACGCGATGCTGGCAGCCGACCCGGAGGTTCTCGATGAGCGGGTTGCCGGGCTGATCGGGATGCTCCGTCTCCCGGCGGTCTGCACCGTGTCGGCCTCGTCGATGGACAGCTTCGTAGGAAGCGGTGCGCTGCCCGATTCGGCGATACCCTCCCGGGGTGTCGTCATAGATTCGCCGGACTGCGGAGCCCTGGCGGCGGCACTTCGCAGATGCACACCGGCGGTGGCCGGCAGGCTGGAGAACGGCAGACTCTATCTCGACCTCCGTACGGTCCTCCCCGGTCAGCTCGAAATCCTCGCCGTAAAGGTCAGCGGCGCAGCCGGAGAACTGTGGGCGTAGTCGCCGGCACCGCCGGCCATGTGGACCACGGCAAGAGTTCCCTCATGCGCCGTCTCACGGGAGTCGATCCGGACAGGCTCGAGGAGGAGAAGCTCAGAGGCATAACCATCGAGCTGGGCTACGTCTTCATGCCCCTGCCCGATGGCGGGGTCCTTGCCTTCATAGACGTGCCGGGCCACGAGAGGTTCGTCAGACAGATGGTCGCCGGAGTGGCCACCGTGGACTTCTTCCTGCTGGTCGTGGCCGCCGACGAGGGCGTGATGCCCCAGACCCGCGAGCACCTCGACATCCTTCGCCTCCTGGGCGTGAAGCGCGGCCTCGTGGCTCTCACCAAGTGCGATCTCGTAGATGCGGACCTCCAGGATCTGGCCGAGGCCGAGATCGAGGAACTGCTCGCAGCGGGCGGCTACGCCGGTTCCCGGATATACAGGGTCTCCTCGCTGACCGGGGCCGGGATGGAGGAACTGCGGTCCGCCCTGATCGAGATGGCGGTGCTGACCGACAGGAGTTCCACCGACGGAAGGTTCAGGCTCTCGATCGACAGGGTCTTCACACTGCAGGGCCATGGTACGATCGTGGCCGGTACGGTGCTGGCGGGCGCCGTGAACCAGGGCGACACCCTCGAGCTTCTCCCCGGGGGGAGGCAGTTCCGGGTCAGGGAGATGCGCGTGAACGAGGGAAGGACAAGGGGCGCAGGAACATCCGGCGACAGGGTGGCGCTCAACCTCGTAGGCCTGGAACGCGAGGAGGCCCACAGGGGGAGCTGCCTGGCCACCCCGGGATGGCTTTCGGCCCCTACGGCTCTCGACACCGAGATGACGCTTCTTCCCGGCTGCCCTCTCAGGATGAGACAGAGGGTCCGCTTCCACTGCGGCACCGCCGAGGTGATGGCGAGGGCGATTCCCATGGAGGGCTCGGATCTGGCTCCCGGTGAGACGGGATACGTCCATTTCCAGCTCGAGGAACCGGTGGTCTCGATGCCCGGCGACAGGTTCGTGATCAGGAGGTTCTCGCCGGTCACAACGATTGGCGGAGGCGTGATACTGGAATCGGACACCGCCAAGGTTAGGCTCAGGAACAGGGACGACAGGATCAGACGGGTGGAGATGCTGGCCGGAGGAGATCTGGGCGGATTCCTCATGGAACGGCTCAAGGCCAGGCCTTCCGGGGGGCTTTCGATATCGGAGGCCGCGCGGGAGGTAGGCAGGACCCCGGAGGAGATGAACGAGGCGGCGGCCGCCCTGGTTTCGTCCGGCGCCGCTCTGCTGGTCAAGGATGGCTCCTCGGAAAGACTCGTGCCGATGGAGCACTTCCAGACGGCATCCGGGACGATCGTCTCCGCCCTACGGGCATATCACGCCGAGAGACCCCTGAGCAGGGGCCTCCCTACCGCATCGGTTCCGAAGGTTCTGACCTGGCTGCCCCAGTGGTACGTAAAGGGACTCATGGCGAAGCTCTCCGAGGACGGAACCATCGTGAAGGTCGGTGAGAGGGTCGCCCTCTCCGGGCATCCGGCCGAACTCACGGCCGCCCAGCTCGAAGAGATCGAAACCAGGCTCTCCGAGATAGACTCGGCGGGCTTTGCGGGCTTCGAAGCGGCATACATGGATGCCGCCGTCCTCGATTCCCTCCTGGAGAGGGGCCTTGTCCTGGAGCTGGAGAAAGGTATTGTCTGCACTCCAGCCATGGCGCGGAAGGCGCACGGACTGCTGGCGGAGCGTTTCGGCGACGGCGAATTCCGGCTGGGGGAGATGAGGGAGCTGATGGGCATTTCCAGAAGGACCGCGGTGCTCTGGGCCGGCCTTCTGGACGGCATGGGGATGACGGTCCGCAACGGCGAACTCAGGACCGTCGGAAGATCGGAAGAATAGGCACGGCATAGTCCCGGCCCACGGAAGACATGGAGGACTGATGCGAATCGCGGTAGTCGGCAGCGGATATGTCGGCCTCGTGGCTGCGACATGCTTCGCTGAGACGGGAAACGAAGTTGTCACGGTCGACAGGGACCGCAGCAAGATAGATCTCCTGAACAGCGGCGGCATTCCGATATACGAACCCGGACTCGAGGAGATGGTTCAGCGCAACAGGGCCGAAGGCCGCCTCGTCTTCACCACCGACCTCCCGGGAGCGGTCCGGAGCTGCAGGATCATCTTCATCGCCGTGGGAACGCCCCCGGACGAGGACGGTTCGGCCGACCTGAAGCATGTCCTCGCGGTCGCGCGCGAGATCGGAGAGAACATCGACGGCCCGAGGATCGTGGTGAACAAGAGTACGGTCCCCGTCGGGACCGCCGATCTGGTGCGGGCCGAGATCAAGAAGTACACTACGCACGAAGTCAGCGTCGTCAGCAATCCCGAGTTCCTCAAGGAGGGAACCGCGATCGACGACTTCCTGAAACCCGACCGGGTGGTGATAGGCACGTCCGACCCGGCCGCTGCGGTCACCATGAGGGAGATCTATTCGCCGTTCGTCCGCACCAACAACCCCGTGATCGTGATGAGCAACCGGAGCGCGGAGATGACGAAGTACGTCGCCAACAGCCTTCTCGCCGCCCGGATCTCCTTCATGAACGAGGTCGCGAACCTCTGCGATGCGATGGGTGCGGATGTCGACGAGGTGAGGATAGGCGTGGGCTCCGACCGCAGGATAGGCCCCAGCTTCCTCTTCCCGGGCGTCGGTTTCGGAGGCTCCTGCTTTCCCAAGGACGTCAGGGCGCTCATGGCCACGGCCCGCGGGCAGGGCATGCGGATGCACACCCTCGAAGCCGCCGTCGAGGTCAACGAGGCACAGAAGCGGAAGATGCTCGAGAAGCTCGAAGCGGTTTTCGGCCCGTCACTCAGGGGGCTCCGGATGGCGGTCTGGGGCCTGGCCTTCAAGCCGAACACGGATGACATGCGCGAGGCTCCTTCAGTCGTAGTGATAAAGGGTCTTCTCGAAAGGGGCGCCCGGGTGGCCGTCTACGATCCCCAGGCCATGAAGAACGCCCGGACCATCCTCGGGGAGACCGTCGAGTACTGCCGCAGCGGCTACGAGGCAGCCGAGGGCGCCGACGCCCTGATCCTCCTCACGGAATGGCTCGAGTTCAGGGAACCGGACTTCTCGAAACTGGCTTCGACCATGAGGAGGAAGGCTGTATTCGACGGCCGGAACGTCTGGAATCCCTCGAAGCTGAAGGGACTCGGCTTCGAATACTGCGGCATGGGCAGGAGATAGGCCGGAGGGTGTGATGGTCGCTCTGTTCCTGCTCGTATCGGTACTGGAGGCCCAGGGGCTGGACGGCTACATCGTCCCGGGAGTCGAGACCGGCAATCTGAAGATGAACGTCCATGTCTGGGGCGAGGTCGTCTCCCCGGGCACTTACATGCTGCCCATCGACGCCGATGTCGTCGAAGCCCTGTCCGAGGCGGGCGGACCTTCGGACAAGGCGAAGCTCGACGGGATCAGGATCATAACGTCCTGGGGCGAAGTTGATTACGATCTTGCCGCGTATCTGAGGGGAGAGGGCCTCCCGGCCCCCGCCCTCACCCCCGGGACAACTGTCTTCGTCCCGGTCTCCCGCTCGGACTGGTGGAAGGAAGCCCTCGACATCGTATACAAGATAATAGTGACGGTGAACCTGGTATGGCTGATGGCGGAACGCTGAACGGACCACCCAGGGAGGACTGCGAGTCCCTGCGGATCGGGGAGTACCTGTGGATGATCCGCCAGGGGAAGTGGATCATCCTCACCTTCGTCGTCCTGTCGGTGATCCTGAGCATCTTCATAACCATGAGCACCAGGCCCGTATTCAGATCCTCAGCGACCTTCCTGTACGACTTCAGCAACAACATGTCCCGGGCGCTGGATTTCCCCGGGGTATTCTGGTTCGAGGTCGAATCCGCCAAGAACAACCAGATACAGATCATCCGAAGCCGCAGCATGTCCGAGGCCATCGCCGACTCGATCCTCAGGTCTCCTGACTCGGACAGCCTCATCTCGCTCCTTTTCAACGGCGCTCCACCGCCGCCCCAGTCGCTTCGTGCCTCGCTCGTCGGGCTCGTTGGCGGCAGCATCTCCGTCAGCGTTATGAAGGAGACCGATTTCTTCATCCTTTCCGCGGTCGGAGGCTCTCCGGAGGCTTCCGCCGTCCTGGCGAACCTGGCGGTACAGTCCTATTACAAGTGGAACCTGAACGAGGCCCGGGGCGAGAACAGGGAGGTCCGCGAGTTCCTCGAAAGCCAGATGGCGAGCATGGAATCCCAGCTCTCGATGGACGAGGAGACACTCAGGAACTACAAGGAAGAGAACGAGTTCATAGATCTCTCAACCGAGGCCCGCGAGATGGTCACGAGGCTGGTCGCACTGGAAACCGCCGCGGCAGGCTCGAGAACCCAGATCGGCGCCCTTCGTGCACGGAGGGACTATCTGGCCGCCAGCCTCGACGATTTCAGAGCCGGAATGGCCGGGGAGATAGCCTCGATCAACGATTCGTACATAGACACCCTGCAGGAGGAACTGGCCCTGCTCGAAGCCTCCAGGGCGACCCTCCTGGCCCGTGGCGCACAGCCGGACGATCCCGCCCTGACCGAACTGGAGGAGGAGATCTCGATCCGCACCGAGGCCCTGTCCTCGTCCCTGGAGGGGCTGGTACGGGCCAGGTATCCCGAGAATCCCTCGGCGGCCGTCCAGTCGCTGGTCGGTGAAATCATCAGGGTCGAGGCCGACCTGAGGGCCGAGACCACACGGGAGTCCGTCCTGAGAGCCCAGGCATCCTCTCTGGAATCCGACCTGTCCCGCCTTCCCGCCGCCGAGATGAACCTGGCGAGGCTCCAGCGGAACAGGCTGGTCAGCGAGAACGTCTATCTCCTGCTGAGGAACAAGTACGAGGAGATCAGGATAGCCGAGGCGGGCCAGATCGGAAACGTGACGATAATCGACACCGCGCTCCCGGGAAACATGATAAGGCCCTCCAGGCGGAAGAACCTGATGATGGGCCTCCTCGTCGGCCTCGCCCTGGGTCTCGGAACGGTGTTCCTGAAACAGCAGCTCGATACCAGCATCTCCAGCCCGGAGCAGGTCGAAGCCCTCGGGGTGTCGATTCTCGGTGTGATCCCCCACCTCCCGAAGAGCGCCCTTGCATCACGGGCGTCGAGGACGGTTCCGTCATCCACTCTGGTGACCCATTTCGCCCCGCGCGACCCCATCAGCGAGGCATACCGCGATCTCAGGACGAGCCTCAAGTTCGCCCGGGCCGATCGGCCGCTCGAAAGCATACTGATAACCAGCGCAGGCCCCAGGGAGGGCAAGTCCACGACCTCCGCGAACCTGGCCGTCGCCTTCGCGCAGTCGGGCAGGCGCTGCATACTCGTCGACGCCGACCTGAGAAGACCCGTGATCCACAACATCTTCGGCCTGGACAGGGAGCCCGGGCTGTCGGAGGCCGCCGCCGGGGTCACGCCTCTCGCCGAATGCGTCCGGAAGACCTCCATCGAGAATCTCTCGATCCTCCCGAGCGGCTTCATCCCGCACAATCCCTCCGAACTCCTCGGGAGCCGGCGCATGAAGGATGTCATCGCCGGCCTGACCGCCGACTGCGACATGCTGATAATCGACAGCCCACCTATGGCGGTGGTCACCGATGCGCTGCTCCTCAGCCCCGAAGTGGACGGCACCCTTCTCGTCGTAGGCGCCAGGCTCGGCAACAGGCGCGTCCTGCAGACCTCCCTCTCCAGGCTGTCGCGCACCTCCTCGTTCATCGTGGGCGCCGTGCTCTACGGATTCGACCCGCTGCGGATGTACACCTCCTACGGCTACTACACCTACCGCTATTACTACCCCTACTACAACCCCGAAGGACAAGGCAGGGGGAAAGGCCGCCGGACCCGCTGACCCGCCCGGCCCCACTTTCGTAACTAAATAATCTGCAAAGCAATATGGATTGCTGCCATCCTGCGGTCGGCGTTTCCCCCGGTCCCGGTGGGGCGAAATCCCATAAAAGGGGTTGACAGTGGGGCGTGGTGGGATAGAATATGCCGCGGGAGGGAAATGGCCGAGTTTTCAGGCAGGCATGAACACATTCTGGACGAGAAGGGCCGGGTCAGCGTACCCGCATCCTTCAGGCGCCAGATCACGGGTGAGGATCTGTACCTCAACCTCGGGATGGACGGGTGCCTCGAACTCTACTCCCCGGAAAAGTGGCGGATCCTCAGGGAGAGCCTCAGGAGGCTCAACCGCAAGGAGGAGAAGCAGCGCTTCTTCCTCCGCAGATTCACCAGCCACCTCAGACCGGTCAGCATCGACGCCCAGGGGAGGATAGGCATACCGGCCGATCTCCTCGAACTCTCCGGCATCCGTTCGGCCGTCGTGTTCCTGGGTCAGATGGACACAATAGAACTCTGGGATCCGGACAGGCTGCAAAGGGCGATGGCGAAGCCCGAGGTCTCCTACGAAGAGGTGGCCGAGGGGCTGGATATAGAGCTGTAGTCCGGGTCGGAGGAGGAGGCGTGGTCAGAGCAGCCGGGCGCGACTTCGTATCCGGGCATCTGCCCGTGATGGTCGCCGAGGTGATCGCCTTCCTGCGAACCGCCGGGCCCGGGGTGATCGTGGACGGAACCGCAGGCGGCGGGGGGCATCTCAGGGCGATGATGGAGGCCTTCCCGGAGGCACGCTTCATAGCCGTGGACCGCGACCCCGACGCTCTCGACCGCCTGCCGGCGCCCTCGGATCGTCTGATCGTCAGGGCTTCGAGCTATTCGGCCCTGGACGGAATCGTGGAAGAGTCGGGTTTCGGAGCCGCGGACGCGGCGCTGTTCGATCTGGGTCTGTCCTCCATACAGCTCGACGATCCGGCGAGAGGTTTCTCCCACAGGCTGAACGGCCCCCTCGACATGAGGTTTTCCCGCCGGGAGGACGTGCCGGACGCCGCGGAACTGCTGAACTCCCTGCCGGAGAAGGAACTGGCGGACGTCATCTTCAAATTCGGCGAGGAGGGGAGGAGCCGCATCCTGGCCGGATCGATCGTGGCGGCCAGGCCCCTGGAGACTACCGGCGACCTGGTGTCGGCCGTGGGCAGGGCGATCCGCGGGAACCCGGCCAGGGCTCTCTCGAAGCTCTTCCAGGCTCTCAGGATCGCCGTCAACGACGAACTGGGCGAGCTTTCCAGGCTGCTCGCCGGGATGCACCGATGGATCAGACCCGGCGGAGTCGCCGCCTTCCTGACCTTCCATTCATTGGAGGACAGGATGGTAAAGAGGTTCTTCATCGACTCGGGAGTGTTCGAGCACGCCGATCCTCCCTGGGAGGTGCCCTCCCGCGAGGAGGCCCGCTCGAATCCCAGGGCCAGGTCGGCCAGGCTCAGGAGAGGGGTGAGGTTGTCGTGAAGAGGGCCGCAGGAAGGGTTGTCTTCGCATTCGCGTCTCTACTTGCGCTCCTGGCTATGAGCCAGGTGGTCCTGTACAACCTCAGGCTGCACAGGACGCTGCAGCTTCAGCAGATCTCGGGCGAGTGCGCATCTCTCGAGCGCGAAATCGAGGAACTACAGAACGAGGCTACGGAACTGCTCTCGCCGACGCGTCTGGAAGCGGCAGGGGAGCGCCTCGGGCTTGCTCCGATGCCCCTGGAGAGGCTCGCCGTCCATGACGGCGGTGCGGACTTTGGCGTGATGTCCGGGGAGGTCGCGCTTGCGCAGCCAAGATGAGATGTCCTGCGACCGGAGGACGGCCCGTATAAGGCTCGCGGCGGTACTCACCCTCGCGCTCTTCGGAGTGGCCTTCGCGAAGCTCGTCAGGATACAGCTCATAGAGCACGCCCACTATGCGGGCCTCGCCGATGCGCAGCACACTCACAGGGAGACGCTGGAGCCGAGGAGGGGGCGGATACTCGACCGGAACGGCTTCCTCCTCGCCGGCAACACCCCCGTGGTGACGTTCGAGGTTTACTGGCCGAACGTCCCCGTGGGTTCGGAAGCCTCCATAGACACGCTCTGCATGCGCCTCCGCAATTCCGGAAGGGATGCCGTCATCCTCGACAGGACAGGCGTCAACCAGATCCTCGCCAGGAACGTCCCCTACGAGGAGGCTCTGCCGTTCATCGAGGCCGGCCTGCCCTCGGGGGTCAATCTGAGGATGGTGGAACTCCGCACGTATCCGCTCGGCGACCAGACCGCCATGATCCTCGGCAGGGCCGGCCAGGGCTGCCTCGAAGGTCTGGAGAAGGAGTTCGACCAGCTTCTCTCCGGCACGGCTGGAGTCCGATACGTCGAGCGCAGCGCCTACCCCGGGATGAGCGTGACGGACTCCCGCGCCGACAATCTGATGCCGGTCGACGGATCGGACCTCATGCTCACCATCGATGCGAGGTTCCAGTGCATCGTACAGGAGGAGCTGCGCGAAGCGGTCGAGCACTCCGGGGGAAGCTGGGGCGCGGCTCTGGTGGTGGACCCGTCCAACGGCGACATCCTGGCCATGGGGAGCTGGCCCGTCAGGGCGCCCGACGGCTCCATAGCCGCGAACCACTGCATATCGAGCATTCACGAGCCTGGTTCCACGTTCAAGCTGGTAACGCTTGCGGCTTGTCTGGAGGAGGGCCTCGCCGTCTCGTCCGACTCGTTCGACTGCAGCACGGGTAAGATCCCCGTTGCGGACAGGACGATCTCCGACTGCCACGTTTACGGAGTTCTGAGCGTCGAGGAGATCATCGCCCATTCCAGCAACGTCGGCACGATCCGCCTCGCACAGCTCATGTCGGATTCGTTGCTCTACGCCTACTGCCGGGCCTTCGGATTCGGTTCGAGAACCGGGCTCGAGCTGCCGGGCGAGGAGGGCGGGATTCTCCGTCCGCCTTCCCAGTGGTCGGGCATGTCGCACGCCTGCATTGCGATAGGGCAGGAGGTGGGGGTGACGCCCCTGCAGCTCGCCATGGCCTTCAGCGCGGTGGCCAACGGAGGCGTCCTGTATCAGCCCAGGCTCATACGGGCGAGCAGGGAGGACGGCGCCTGGCGGAACTGGGCGTCCTTCCGGTCCCGCAGGGTGATCTCCGAGGAAACGGCCGGCGAGATGAGGAGGATATTCTCCGGCGCCGTCGAGTACGGCACGGGCCTGTCGGCGGCCGTGGACGGGGTGACCGTTGCAGGGAAGACGGGCACCGCCGAGAGGCTCCTGTTCGGGTCCGGCGTCTATCTCTCGGCCTTCGCAGGGATGATCCCCGCCGAGCAGCCCGGGCTGGTGGCCGTGGTAGTGGTGGACAGACCCGGCTTCGCCTACAGGTACGGCAGCACGCTCGCCGCCCCGGCGTTCTCCAGGATGATGTCCGGCATCCTTTCCTGCGAGCCCGGTCTGGCCATGAGCGGAACCCCCCGCATGGCCTCCGGAATGCTCGCACAGGCAGACTCCGGGACGGGTTCATTGTGAAACTTTCGGAGCTACTCGCAGGAAGCGGTCTGGAAGTCCCGCGGGGCCTCTCGGACGCCGAGGTGTCGTCGGTTACGAACGATTCGCGGAAGGTCAGGCCAGGCAGCCTGTTCGTGGCCATCGAAGGCTATCGTGAGGACGGGCACTCCTATGTCGATTCCGCCCTTGCGGCCGGTGCGGTGGCCGCGGTCGTCTCGAAGCCGGTCGAAGGGGCCTCCGGTCGGACGATCGTCTGCATGCCGGGAGACGGGAGGCGTCTGCTCGGGATGTTCTCCGCCCGGATAGAGGGCTCGCCCTGGGAAAAGCTCCGGACGGTCGGGATAACGGGTACCAACGGGAAGACCTCCACCGCGCACATGACGGCCTGGATACTGGACCGGCTCGGCCTGCCCTGCGGGATACTGGGAACGGTAGGCCACAGGGTCGGCGGAGTCCACCTGGATGCGAAGGAGACTACGCCGGATTCGGCCGAGATCGCATCGCTCATGCGAAGGATGGTCGATGCAGGCGACGCCGCCTGTGCGATGGAGGTCTCGAGCCATGCCCTGACCCTGTCCCGCGTGGACGAGGTCAGATTCGACGTGGCCATGTTCACCAACATCACCCAGGACCATCTCGACTTCCACGGGACTATGCACGACTACCTCGCCGCCAAGGAGAGGATCTTCTCACTGGTCAAGCCGGACGGGCACATCCTCGTCGGGACTTATGCCCCGGGGTCGCCTGTTCCCGACCGTGCGCTGACGTTCGGAACCTCGGAGGACGACTCTTTCTCGATCGGCGGAGTCGAATCCGGTCCTCTCGGATCGACGTTCACCCTGGTCAGGGACGGTAAGAGCCACCGGGTTTCGCTGGCCGTCCCGGGCCGGGTCAACATCTTCAATGCGGCGGGGGCCGCCGCCGCCTGTTCCCTCCTCGGCCTGGACCTCGGCGACTGCCTCGACTCGCTGTCCGGCTTCAGGGGCGTGCCGGGAAGGCTCGAGGTCGTCGATGAAGGCCAGGCCTTCCTCGTGGCCGTGGACTACGCACATACCCCGGATGCAGTCGAGAGGGTGCTGCTTCAGGCACGCGAGATGGCCACGGGCAGGGTGATAGCCGTCATCGGGGCCGGCGGAGACAGGGACAGGACGAAGAGGCCCCTGATGGGCGCCATCGCCTCCGAGCTGTCCGACGTGGTCATCGTCACCAGCGACAATCCAAGAGGCGAGAACCCCATCTCGATAATCGACGAGATCGTAGCCGGGGTGGACGGGCCGGCGGAGGTGGAGGTGCAGCCCGACAGGAGGGCCGCGATCACTCGGGCGGTCGGGCGTGCGTCGGACGGCGACGTAGTGATCATCGCCGGCAAGGGACACGAGGACTACCAGATCATAGGCGGTGTCAGACATCACTTCGACGACCGCGAAGAGGCCCGTCTCGCCCTGAGGGCGAGGAGGGACCGGGAGGCGGAGGGATGAAGTTCCTTCTCTCCACCATAACCTCCGCGACAGGAGGGGTGCTGGAGGGGCCGGATGCCGTGGCGGACGGCGCGTGCATCGATTCCAGACTGGCATCCGCCGGCATGGTCTTCTTCGCGATGCCCGGAGCCCGGACCGACGGCCACGCATTCGTCCCGGAGGTTCTGGCGCTCGGGGCATACGCCGTCGTTTCCGGCGGTCCCGCACTTCCGGGAACGATCAGGGTCCGATCCGTGCCGGATGCGCTCCTCGAAGCCGGTTCGGCCGTTCGTTCGACGCTGGAGGGCCGGGTTGTGGCGGTGACCGGTTCCAGCGGCAAGACGACCACAAGGGAACTGCTGTCGCTGGCGCTGTCGCCCGCTTACAGAACCGACTCCTCGCGCGGCAACCTCAACAACAGGATCGGCCTTCCGCTCTCCATCCTCAATCTGGACGAAGACGCCCGGGCCTGCGTTCTGGAACTCGGGATGAACCATGCCGGGGAACTCCTCGAACTCGGTTCCGTGGCGCGTCCCGACGCGTCCGTCATCACGAACGTCGGTACGGCTCACATCGAATTCTTCGACGGCCACGACTCCCTCGCGGCCGCGAAGGCGGAGCTGCTCGACACGACTGCAGGGGGAGGGATCTGCGTGATCCCTTCGGGCGAGCCGGTGCTGCTGGAGGCGGCCCGCAGGAACTCGCTCGACTGCACGACGGTCGGACCGGATGGCGACTTCCGGCTAGTGTCCGAAGGTTCAGGCGCGAGGATCGAACCGCTGGGCCTGAGAGTCGTCCTGTCCGTTACCGGCTCTCATCTCCTCGAGGACGCCGCTCTCGCGATCGTCGCCGCGATGCGGATGGGAGTCGATCCCGTCGAGGCCGCCCGGGCTGTCGAGGGGTTCGCCGGTCTTCCCGGGAGGGGGCGGATCTTCGTCTCCGGGGGGATGACGGTGGTCGACGAGAGTTACAACGCGAACCCGGAGTCGATGAAGGCCTGCCTCGAAGCCCTGTCGCACAGCCCCGGAAGGAGGGGCGCCGTGCTGGGGGACATGCTGGAACTGGGGGGCAGGTCCACGGAGCTGCACTACGAGGTCCTGCGGAAGGCGGCCTGCTGCGGACTCGAGTTCGTGGTGCTCGTGGGCCCCGGAATGCGCGACGCGGCAACCGCCCTGTCCGGGTCCGGCGCCAGGGTCGAATACGCCGATGACCCGGAGGAGGCCCTGGAGCGGTTGTCCGCCTTTCCTGCGGAAGGGCTGCGGCTTCTCGTGAAGGGAAGCCATTCGATAGGGCTCGACCGGGTTGTCGATGTCCTCCGTGAGGGGGTGCGATGCTCTACTGGCTCCTGTACCCGCTGAGAGACGAGGTCTCTCTCTTCAATCTGTTCGGCTACATATCGTTCCGGGCCGCCTACGCCACGGTGACGGCTCTCGTGATCGCCTTCCTGATGGGGCCCGTGGTCATCCGGGCGCTCCGGAAGAGGCAGATCGGCCAGCACGTGCGGACGGACGGTCCGCAGACCCATCTGAAGAAGGAGGGCACCCCGACCATGGGCGGGCTGCTGATCCTCCTGTCCGTGCTGGTGCCCGTGCTCCTGTGGGGGAGGCTGGACAACAGGCATCTCATTATCGTGCTCATCTCGACCATCTGGATGGGCCTCATCGGCCTGCTCGACGACTACCTCAAGGTCGTCAAAAACTACCCCAACGGCCTGATCGGGCGGTACAAGCTGATCGGCCAGTTCACGCTGGGCCTCGGAATCGGGCTCTGGCTCTACCTGTTCCCGGTGGTCGGCGAAGGTCAGTCGAGCATCCTGCCCGGCATCCGCACCATCGATCTCTCCACGGGCAGCTTCTCCATCCTGCCCACCGAGACCATCGTCCCCTTCTTCAAGGAACTCCGGTTCGACTTCGGGCTGCTCTATATCCCGTTCGTGGCCCTGGTCATGGCCGGCACGGCCAATTCGGTGAACCTGACGGACGGTCTCGACGGTCTCGCCACGGGGGTGAGCCTCCTGTCGATCCTGGCCTTCGGCATCATGGCGTATCTGCTCGGCAACTCCAACTACGCCGAATACCTGCAGTTCCCGTTCCTGAACGGTGCGGGCGAGGTGGCCGTCTTCGCGGGGGCGGCGGCGGGGGCGTGCCTGGGCTTCCTCTGGTTCAATTCGGCTCCGGCGTCGGTCTTCATGGGCGACACCGGCTCTCTGGCGCTCGGTGGGGCGATCGGGTCGATGGCGATCGTGACCCACTGCGAATTTCTGCTCCTGATAGTCGGCGGCGTCTTCGTGGCGGAGGTGCTGAGCGTGACCCTTCAGGTCGGGCACTTCAAGCGCACCGGCAGGAGGATCTTCAAGATGGCACCCCTCCACCATCACTTCGAGCTGCTGGGGTGGGCCGAAACGAAGGTCGTAGTGAGGTTCTGGATAGTGGCGGCCCTGCTGGGCCTCATCGGGCTCTCCACGCTGAAGATCAGGTAGCGGGATGCACGATTACTGGACAAGAGGAGGGGGCAGGAAGATCGGGGTGGCCGGTCTGGGCCGAAGCGGGCGGGCCGCGGCCAGGCTGCTGGCGACCAACGGCTTCTCGGTCAAGGGCTTCGACGACAACCCGGCTGTCCCTCCCTGCGAGTGGTGTTCGGAGGTAAGCCTCGGAAAGCCCGTCGCGGACATGATCGACGGGCTGGAAGGCCTTGTGCTGAGCCCCGGCATCCCCCTTTCGTCGCCTCTTCCACAGGCGGCGGTCGAGGCGGGGATTCCCGTCACCGGCGAGATCGAGCTGGCGTTCCGGTTCGCCCATGCGCCGATCCTCGCGGTGACCGGCTCGAACGGGAAGACGACCACTACCGAATGGCTGGGGCACGTCCTCGCAGGGGCGGGCCTCCGGGTCTCCGTGGCCGGGAACGTCGGCTATCCCTTCTGTCTGGCAGTGATCGACAACCCCTATCCGGACTGGTTCGTTCTCGAGATCAGCAGCTACCAGCTCGAAACGGCGGATACTTTTCGCCCGGCGGGGGCTGCCGTGCTCAACCTCACCCCGGATCACCTCCAGCGCCACGGCGACATGGAGGGTTACAGAAACGCCAAGGCCAGGATATTCGCGAACCAGCACTCGGAGGATCTGGTCGTACTCAACTCCGACGATCCCGAATCCCTGCCCCTGCTGGGCCGTACCGCCGGCCTCGAGTCTCTCTTCAGCCTGAAGAGGGAGGTGCGGAACGGGGCCGACTGCCTCGAAGGCACGATCACGATCGCGAACGAGGGGGTCAGAACGCCCCTGATGAACTCGTCCGCCCTCTCCCTGCGGGGAAGGCACAATCTGGAGAACGCTCTTGCGGTGATCTGCCTCGCCGGGAAGGCGGGCGTCGGCGCAGGGGCTCTGGAAGGCGGACTCTCGAACTTCGGAGGCGTTCCCCACAGGATCGAGACCGTTCGTGTCCTGGACGGGGTGACCTGGGTGAACGATTCGAAATCCACCAATCAGGACTCGCTCAAGGTCGCCCTGGAGAGCTTCGACAAGCCCGTCATCCTGATAGCCGGGGGCCTTTCCAAGAAAACTTCCTACTCCGATCTCCACGATCTGGTGTCCCGCAGGGTCAGGGAAATCATCCTGATAGGAGACGCGACGGAGGAGCTTGCTCTCGCCTGGGACGGCGCTGCGCCCATGCACAGGGCGGGCGACATGAACGGCGCGGTATCCATTGCCAGGTCCATCGCGGGGCAGGGCGACGTCGTGCTCCTTTCGCCAGCATGCGCCAGCTTCGACCAGTACGAGAACTTCGAGAGGCGTGGAGAGCACTTCCGCGCCCTGGTGGAGGCGCTGAAGTGACCATAACCCCCCTCGGCAGGGACGGCAGGATCCTCCTCTCGACGGCTCTCGTGCTGGTCGTCTTCGGTGTGCTCGCCGTCTATTCGGCCAGCTCCTTCGCCTCGATGCGGGTCTTCGGGAACAGCTACCACTACGTCGTCGGCCATCTTCTCAGGATTCTCGTGGGAACAGTGGCGGGAATCATCGTCTATATCGCGGGCCCGAGAGCCTGGAAGGCTATGGCATGGCTGCTTTACGCCCTCTCGATCCTCGCCCTGCTGCCCACCGTTCTGGGTGGATCGTCCATCGCCCCCGTGGTCAACGGTTCGAGCCGCTGGCTGGTGATAAGCGGCGTCAGGTTCATGCCGTCCGAGTTCGCGAGGTTTTCATACATTCTGCTCGTGGCCACGCTGATTTCGCGCGGGCATATCTCCGCGCGCGAGCCCAGGGGGTTCGTCGCGATAGTCGCCCTGGCCCTGGTGCCTGCGGCCTTCACGATCGCACAGCCCGACTATGCCGGCAGCTTCTACATGCTCGCGGTGATGTCGGGGATGCTCTATCTGGCCGAGGCCCGGTTCAGCCACATCCTGATCCTCTTCGCCGCCATCGCGGTTCTCGGGGCGGGGGCGCTCATGATGGAGAGCTACAGGATCGAGAGGATCCAGAGCTGGATCAATCCCGAGGCCGGGATGACGGACAACAATTTCCAGACTCAGCAGTCCTGCATCGCCCTAGGCAGTGGAGGCCTCCTGGGAAGGGGGCTCGGCCACGGCCGCCAGCAGAGAGGCTTCCTGCCGGAGGTGTTCTCCGATTTCATCCTTGCCGTGATCGGCGAGGAAACCGGCCTCCTGGGCACCAGCCTGGTCCTTGCGGCCTTCTGCGTACTCCTCTGGACCGGCTTCCGGATCGCGGAGAGGGCGGACGGCTTCTTCGGCTCGGTCCTGGCGGGAGGGCTTACCGCCTCGATAGCTCTCGGCAGCTTCATACACATAGCGGTAGTCACCCGCCTCCTCCCCGCGACCGGCATCACGCTGCCGCTGATTTCCTGGGGAGGGACCAGCATCGTCTTCACGATCGTCTCGCTGGCCATGGCGGCCAGAATCTCCGCGGAGGAGAGGCGGTGAGCGTCTTCCTGATAGCGGGAGGGGGAACCGGAGGGCACATCTCTCCGGCTATCGCGGTCGCGGAGGCTCTCGGCTCGAAGCTGGGCGACTCCGTGACCGTACACTTCGCGGCGACCCCGAGGCCGGTGGACAGGCGGATGTACGCCCGCTTCGGCGAGATGGTCCACTTCCTCGACCCTCCCAGGATAGACGGAGGGGTGCGTGGAATCGTCCGCTTCGCCCTTGGAGCCCCGCGCGCATGGAGGGTCGCACGCGCCCTCGTCTCCGGCGTCGGTCCCGAAGCCATCCTCTGCACCGGCGGCTATTCCTCGGTGTTCTGCGCCGCCGCCGGGCGCTCGCTGGGGATACCGGTGCTGCTGCACGAGAGCAATGCAATACCGGGGCGCGCGAACAGATTCTCCGCCCGGTTCGCCTCCAGGATTCTTCTGGGATTTCCACAGGCTGCAGGGTTCTTTCCGGCAGGCCGCACGCTCGTTACGGGCAATCCCGTCCGCGCCGGCCTCACCCGGATGCTCAGGTCCGAGGCTGTCACGGAGATGGGCCTCGATCCGGCCCGGCCGGTTCTGCTTTTCCTCGGAGGGAGCCAGGGGGCTCGCACGGTGAACGACTTGGCCGCAACGGCTCCGGAAGGCGTTCAGATAGTCCTCCAGTGCGGAGAACGCGACATGGAGAGGGTGTCCGGGGAACTCGCCGGAAGGCGCGGCATAGTCGTGAAACCCTTCGTGGACGACCCGTCCGTTCTCTACTCCTGCGCCACTCTTGCCGTAGCGAGAGCCGGAGCCATGACGCTCGCCGAACTCAGCCGCTTCGAGCTGCCGGTCGTTCTGATCCCTCTGCCCTTCGTCTCCAGGGATCACCAGACCGCGAACGCAAGGGCCGCGGAGGCGATAGGAGGGGCGATCGTCATACCCCAGTCCGAGCTGGATGCCGGCGGCTTCTGGCGCAGGATCGAAGCGCTGCTGGCCGATCCGGAGGCGATCGGGAGGATGTCTTCCGCCATCGGCGGGCTCTTCCCGGGCGATCCGGCGGGAGTGGTGGCCGATCTTCTGATCGGAGCGGCGGGGGGGAGCGGCGCATGAGATACCACCTGATGGGAATCTCCGGCAGCGGAATGAACGGCCTTTCGCGATGGCTGGCCCACCTGGGCCACGACGTGGACGGATGCGACAGGAGCGCGGCCGTGGAGACCTCCGTCGACGGGATCAGGCGCCTGCCCGGGCACGATCCTTCGCATGTCCACGGAGTGGACGTGCTCGTCCACAGCGCGGCCATTCCTCCGGACCATCCGGAGATCGCCGCCGCAAGGGCCGCTTCCGTGCGTGTGCTCCGCAGGAGCGAGATGCTGGCCGAGCTGGCGGCGGATCACCTCGTGCTCGCGGTGGCCGGCGCCCACGGCAAGACCACGACCACGGCCCTGACGGGATGGGCGCTGCAGGAGGCTGGACTCGATCCGACCGTGCTGGTCGGGGGAGAGGTGCCTGGCTGGCCCGGGGGCTTCAGGCCGGGAGGCCGCCTGACCGTGATCGAGGCGGACGAGTACGACAGGGCCTTCCTGAGGATTCCGCACGCCCATTCCGCCGTAACGAGCTTCGACCTCGAGCATCTGGAATGCTACGGGTCACCGGAAGCCCTGAGGTTTGCCTTCGAGGTCTTCCTCGAACTCACGCTTCCGGGCGGAGGCGTGGTGGTCCCGGTGGAGGAGAGCGCCCTCGGCTCCTGGGCCGACAGGATCGGTAGGAGGATCGTCACCACGGGGCCCGGCGGGGATTCGTACTGCCTGCCGCTCGGCGCCGACGGGTGGGGAGAGCGGTACGGCATCGACGGCATCGAGGGGATCGTGCCTCTTCCGGGGCTCGCCAACCTGAGGAACGCCGCAACCGCCCACGCCCTGCTCGGTCTGTGCGGAGTCTCCGCCGGAGTGGCCGCAAGGTCGATGGCGTCGTTTCCCGGCACCCGCCGGAGGCTCGAACGCCTCGGATCGGCGGGGAGGACGCTGATCGTCTCGGATTACGCCCATCATCCCCGCGAGATGGAGGCTTCGATCCAGGCTCTCCGGAGGGCCGTGCCGGGCAGGATATCCGTCGTCTTCGAGCCGCATCTCTATTCCCGTACCGCTGCGATGCACGCCGAGATGGGGCGCGCCGTCTCACTGGCGGATTCCTCCGCCGTGCTTCCCGTCTATGCCGCCAGGGAGGCTCCGGTTGCGGGAGTGGACTCGTCGCTTGTAGTCCGGAGCGCATCGGAGGCGGGAGCCGACTGTGTCGCGCTCGATCCCCGGGATGTCCTTTCGTTCGTCGAATCCTGCGGCAGCGATGCCGTGGTGTTCATGGGGGCCGGCGACTGCGACCGGCTGGCCCGCGGACTGCTGGAGGCCCGGCGATGAGGATCGGCTTGCGGAGCGGATTCGTCAGGCTGTTCGGAGCGCTCCTCGTCACGACTGCAGTGCTCATGCTGGTGTTCAGATACCTGGAAGGCAGCGGCGAGTTCGATCTGAGGGAGATCGGCGTCTACGGATGCAGGGCCGTGGATTCTGCGGCCGTCGCCCCCGCTCTCCACGCATATCTGGGTCGCCCCCTCCCGGGCCTCTCCGCGCGCGGGATCGAATCCGAACTGGCCTCGATCCCGGGCATCGATTCGGCCGAAGTCCTGTTCGACTTGCCAGACAGGCTGGACGTGGTGATCAGCCTCTCCCGGCCGGTACTCGTCCTCTGCGACGGCGCGGCCGAGGTGGCCCTGACGGGCCGATGCGAGCCGCTTCCCCCGACGTTTCTATCCGACACCCTGCCCAGGGTCGAGATTTCGGGAGGGGATTACCACAGAGTCCTGCCCGGGCTCGCCGAGTGGGCCTCGACGGGCGGCATCCCGGATACGGTGGACAGGATTCTGGTCGAACCCTCCGGAGCCGTGGCCATAGCAACGGACGGCATGAGGATAATCCTGGGCTATTCGGATTTCGATTCCCGGATGCAGACGTTCGTCTCCTCCGGTGGAAGGTGTGCGATGCGCAACGGATGGGTAGAAGCCGACACCCGCTTCGACGGTCAGCTCGTCCTGAGGGGGAATCCCTCGAACCGGGCGGGGGTGTCGATATGAACAGCCTCCTGGCCGGACTGGACATCGGAACCTCCTCCGTGACCTGCGTCGCCGCCGAGCCGCTGTCCGACGGCGGGGTGCGGATCGTGGGGGCCGGGCAGGCTCAGATCGACGGCGCGGTGCGCGAGGGCGTCCTCCTCGACGTCGCCCAGACCGTCCAGGCGATACGCAGGGCGGTGTCGGAGGCTGCGCTGCTCTGTACCGACGACATCAGGAGCGTGTTCCTGTCGGTCAGCGGATCGCATGTCCGCGGTTTCGAGGGAATCGGCACGGTAAGCGTGGAAAAGCCCGATTCGGACAGTCCTCACGAGATAACCGGGGAGGATGTCGCTCGTGCGGAGGAGGCCGCCAGGCTGGTACGCCTGCCGCAGGGCGCCAGGGTGCTCGACATCGTGAAACGCGACTACTGCGTGGACGGATTCGACAGGATCAGACGCCCTCCGATCGGGCTCATAGCGGAACAGATCAGCGCGAGGATCTACACCGTCATGGCCGACAGGCTGGCCGTGTCCAACTTCGAAAGCGCGGCGGAGTCCGCCGGCCTCTCGATCGAGGGGATCGTACCGGCGGCCCTCGCGAGCGGAGCGGCGGTGCTGACCAGCGATGAGATGGACATGGGCGTGGTCCTCGCCGACATCGGCGGCGGAACCACCGACGTGGCGGTGTTCATGAACGGAACCCTCGCTCATCTCGGCGTCGTTCCGCTGGGCGGCAACTCCATCACTTCCGACCTGCAGGCTCTCAGGGTGCCCTGGGACCAGGCCGAGAAGCTGAAGACGGAGTGGGCGGTGGCATCGAGCGACCTCGTCGATCCGAACCAGAGCACCAGGGTGGCCAGGCTCGGCGGGAGAGGGACGTTCACGGTCTCTCACTCGGTCGTATCGCAGGTGGTCGGCCAAAGGGCGGAGGAGATCTTCGAGGCGGTCGCCCAGGAAATAGCCCGTTCGGGGATAGACTACGTCGATCTGCCCGGCGGGCTGATCCTGACGGGTGGAACGAGCAGACTGCGTGGAATCGTGGAACTGGCCGGGAGGATCGTCGGCATGCCCACCGACGTCGGTGTCCCTACGGGTTTCGAGACGTCGACGGATCTGGTCCTGTCGCCGGAGTTCGCGACAGCCGTGGGCCTGGTGATCACGGGCAGAGAGCGCCGTGAGGCAGCGGGAGATGATCGTGAAGGACTACTTTCAGGCTTTTTCAGATGGATTTCGGGAATCGCGGGCAGGCTCAGATGAGCCGGGAGGAGGGGAGATGGTAGTCACACAGCTCGTCGAAGTAGGTGAGGAGACGACCGGGAGGGCCAGGCTCAAGGTCGTAGGCGTCGGAGGATGCGGCTGCAATGCGGTGAACCGGATGATCAAGGCCAACCTCACCGGCGTGGAGTTCGTCGCGGTAAACACCGACATGCAGTCGCTCAACACCAACCTGGCTGAAACCAAGATCCAGATCGGACCAAGGGCCACCAGGGGGCTGGGGGCCGGCGGCAACGTGGAGATCGGAGAGCAGGCGGCGGAGGAGAGCCTGAAGGAGATCGAGGAGAATCTCTCGGGGTGCCATATGGTCTTCATCGCAGCCGGGATGGGCGGAGGCACCGGGACCGGCGCCACGCCGATAGTGGCAAAGGCGGCGGCCGACTCCGGCGCGATAACCGTCGGAGTGGTCACGAGGCCGTTCGAGTTCGAAGGCTCGATAAGGCTGGATCAGGCCGAACACGGGATCGCCGCGCTGCGCAAGGTGGTCGATACGCTCATCGTCATCCCCAACGAGCGCCTGAGGACGCTCGCCGATGACGACTCCGGCTTCGAGGACATGCTCGACATGTCGAACAGCGTTCTCCTGAACGCCGTGGAGGGGATCAGCAGCCTGATCACCACGCCGGGCATAATCAACCGTGACTTCCAGGACGTGAAGACCGTCATCACCCAGGGCGGCGGAGCGATGATCGGAACCGGCAAGGCCACGGGTTCCAGCCGTGCGTCGGAGGCAGCCCGCGACGCCATCTCGGGGCCTCTCCTGGACGGGATCTCCATCGAGGGCGCCAAGGCTCTGCTGGTGAACATCCAGACTTCCGCCTCGACGTTCAGGTTCAAGGAGTTCGAGGAGGCGATGGAGATCATCACCCGTGCCGCCGGTCCGCAGGCGAACGTCTTCATGGGGACGAGCCTGAACGAGCAGCTTGGGGATGAACTCAGGATCACGGTGGTGGCCACTGGATTCGGCAGCCCCGTCGAGATGGAGCCGGAGGAGATGGTGTTGAAGACGGTCGAACGCACGCCGTCGATCTCGTTTACCCCTCCGGTCAAGGAGAAGAGCCCGGTCATGAGCGTGCCGTTCCGCCCCCAGACGAACGGCTCCGAACTGGTGAAGAGCGATACGAAGCTGCCGGCATTCATCAAAAGGACGATTGACTGAGGTAAACGGCGGATAAACGAACTTCTTTTGTCCGGAATGCTGCCTCGGCTTATATTCCCGGGCGGAATAAAACCCGGAGGGTATCACTGAAGCGCAAAACCGCCGCCCAGAAGTACGAGGAGCGCAGGGTCGGGATCCTCTCCAGCGAGAGGCATATCTATAAAACCGCCTCGAGGGGTATCTTCGAGACGGTGCTCGCCTATCCGAACTCCTATGCGGTAGGGATGTCCTCCCTCGGGTTCCAGAGGGTCTTCAACCAGATGGCGGAATGGCCCGACACCGTGTGCGAGAGGGCTTTCATGCCCGAAGCCGACGAGCTGGCCTGGCGCAGGAAGGCCGGCAAGCCCGTCGTGACGCTCGACGGCGGAAGGCCTCTCCGGAACTGCGACCTTCTCGCCTTCAGTATCTCGAACGAATACGACTACGTGAATGCCCTGAATATGATGCGCCTCTCCGGCATCGAACCCAGGGCGGCCGACAGAACCGACGACTGGCCGCTGGTGATCGCGGGCGGCCTCTGCGTCACCTCCAACCCGATGCCGCTGGCCCAGTTCATCGATGCCATCGTCATCGGGGAATCCGAACCGACGCTCGGCCCTCTGCTCGACACGATCAAGAGCATGGGTTCCCAGGGCGTCGGCAAGAAGCGCCTTTTGAAGCAGCTCGCCACGCTACCGGGCATCTACGTCCCATCCATACACTCGTCCAAGTCCCCCAAGGCCTCGATAATGCGCCAGTGGGCCAGCGTCGAGAGCCTCGGCGCGCGTTCCGTGATCACGACGCCGTCCGGAGTCTTCGGCGAGATGGTGATGTTCGAGATCGCCCGCGGATGTCCGTTCAACTGCAGATTCTGTCTTCCCGGGTACGCCTATCTCCCCTACCGGGAATGCAGGATGGAGGATCTGACCCAGATACTGCGCTCGTTCCCCGAAAACGCGAGGATCGGGTTCGTGGCCTGCTCCCCGGACTCCCACCCGTCCTTCCGCGAGATCATCGATCTCGCCAGGGCCGCGGGGCACGAGGTAAGCATCGGATCCCAGCGGGCAGAGCATCCGTCGCAGCTCGGAGAGGGCAAGTTTTCGGGCACCACTCTCACCATCGCGCCCGAAACGGGTGCGGACGGCCTCCGGAAGGTGATAGGCAAGAGCCTGAGGAACGAGGCCATACTGAACACGGTCGCTTCCGCCTCCGATTCGGTTTCGAGGATACGGATGTACTTCATCTACGGCTTCCCGTTCGAAACCGACGAGGACAGGGCGGAGATTTCCAGCCTGGTCGCCCAGGTCCGTGCCTGCACCAAGCTGCCGATATCCGTCAGCATCAACCCGTTCATCCCCAAGCCCTGGACGGCGTTCCAGTGGTCCCCGCTCGCAAGCGTGAATGATCTGAGAAAGTGGCGCGACGAGATCACGAAAGACATAAGGGCGATCCCCAGTGTCGAGGTCCGCTTCCTCGGGGCGAGGGAGGCGCACATCCAGGCCCTTCTTTCCCGCGGCGACCACCGGGTCGGCGAGGCGCTTCTCAATCGCCTCGACGGCGACGGCTGGCCTCAGGCCTTCCAGAAGGCGGGCATCGACATGAACTGGGTTTTCGAGCCGCTGCAACCCGGCGCGACGTTCGAGTGGGACTTCATCAACATGGGATTCGGCCATACGAGGCTCGCCAGGGAGTACAACCTGGCCCAGTCCACCAACCAGGCCCGGTTCAAGACGCCCGAGAAGCTTTCGGACCCCGTCCCGTCGCAGCCCGAATCCTCGCCCTGCCCATAGCCCGGCCGACCGTTTCCGATCCATCAGCATAAAAAGACGAGGGCGACCGAAGCCGCCCACAGTCGGATGATCGAGCGATCTAGGCCTTCTGGATCTTGCCGGCCTTGATGCAGGAGGTGCAGACCCGGACCTTGCGGACGAGGCCGTCGATCCTGATCCTGGCGTTCTGGAGATTCGGCTTCCACTGGTGACGAGTCTTCCTGTGGGAGTGGCTCACCCGGTAGCCGGTGCTGTAGGAACGCCCGCAGACGGTGCATTTGAAAGACATCGGATTCTCCCTGGTCCAAACGGTTTGAGCGCGATTTATAAGCATTGACGGCCGTTCGGGCAAGGGCACTTGACCTTTCCGGGTCTTTCGCCTATCTAGGTGTCAGTGCGTGGGGGCGATCGGTTTCGACGGGCTCGGTCGAGATCCCCCGGCAGCATGCCGAGGCCCCGCAGCCTCGTTAAAATGCGGGACTGTACAACTGCCGCCTAACATCGGCACCTCGCGGTTCCATGAGTGAGCCGCGCGTCCGCCCCGGTGCTGTCTGTCCGCCGGGGGCCGGGCGTAAGAAGGCGGGCTGGCCGAAGTCCCCCCGCTCCCGGGAGATAACGGCGAGACACAATGGGAGATACCGGAGGGAGGGCCGTCCGGAGCCCGACCCGAGGGAAACTTAATCCGGTCTAAGCATGTAGCGGCCGTCGGATCCCTGGGCGCGGACGCGGGTTCGATTCCCGCCGCCTCCACCAACTAGAAACCCGGTCCTTCACGGCCGGGTTTCGTGTCTTGTTGAGCGTCGGGGATCTTCGATTTCCCGCCGCCTCCACCATCTTGAAACCCGGTCCTTCACGGCCGGGTTTCGTGCCTTGTTGAGCGTCGGGGATCTTCGATTTCCCGCCGCCTCCACCAACTAGAAACCCGGTCCTTCACGGCCGGGTTTCGTGTCTTGTTGAGCGTCGGGGATCTTCGATTTCCCGCCGCCTCCACCATCTTGAAACCCGGTCCTTCACGGCCGGGTTTCGTGCCTTGTTGAGCGTCGGGGATCTTCGATTTCCCGCCGCCTCCACCATCTTGAAACCCGGTCCTTTACGGCCGGGTTTCGTGCCTTGTTGAGCGTCGGGGATCTTCGATTGCCCGCCGCCTCCACCAACTAGAAACCCGGTTTTACAGCCGGGTTTCGTGTCTTGTTGAGCGGCGGGGATCTTCGATTGCCCGCCGCCTCCACCATCTTGAAACCCGGTCTTGCAGCCGGGTTTCGCGTCTTGTTGAGCGGCGGGGATCTTCGATTGCCCGCCGCCTCCACCAACTAGAAACCCGGTCC